>Ga0114951_10001535_pt1 | contig 28156 bp, 22 predicted proteins | sample AM7aDNAmetaG_FD_88677 | JGI IMG/M metagenome (GOLD analysis project Ga0114951, IMG submission 88677) | Freshwater microbial communities from Finland to study Microbial Dark Matter (Phase II) - AM7a DNA metaG | ecosystem: Environmental > Aquatic > Freshwater > Lake | place: Finland: Lake Alinen... | reverse complement strand
CAGCGACAAGGTGAATTTAGGAGTGACGAATTGGAAAGGAGAAGTTATCACTAGGGAGCAGGCGCAAGTGGCCAAAAACTATTTAGCTGAGCTGGAGCTTAAGAGGCTGAATCTTCTAGTGGAACAATTTTTGTCATTTGCGGAGTTGCAGAGCGTGGAACAACGGGCGATGTATATGAAAAACTGGCTGGAAAAATTGGATGGTTTTTTGATCTTGAATGACAAAAAGATTTTAGAAAATTCCGGCCGTGTCTCACATCTGGAAATGGAGAAGATTGTAAGAGATAGGTTGAAGAAGTATAATGAGGGTAATAGGTTGAAATAATTACGTAATTTCCGCCTGAGGCGGATCAGCCTATGGCTGAAATTACTTACATACATGAACATCACTCAAGCACAATTCGTGAAAGGTATTTTGGGATCAGATCCAGCACTGGACAATGGTTTTCCGCAGGTGGCTTTTGTTGGGCGGTCGAATGCCGGGAAATCGAGTCTGATCAATTCTTTGACGCGGCAAAAAAGTTTGGCGCGCACGAGCAACACTCCGGGACGCACCCAACAGATCAATCTTTTCCTCATCAATGACAATTGCTATTTTTTGGATTTGCCCGGGTATGGATATGCTAAGGCTTCGAAAAATCGACAAGCCGAACTGGGTGGCTTGATCCGCGGGTATTTGTTTGTGGCCGAATACGAAAAGCAAAAAATCGTGCAAGTCATCGACGCCGCGGTCGGACCGACCGAGTTGGATTTGGAAATTTTGCAGATGCTAGAAAAACACGAAAAAGATATCATCATTGTGGCCAATAAGATTGATAAGGTGAAAAAAACTTTGCAAAAAAAACAGTTGGCGGACATCCAAGAAACAGTCGGCGGGCATAAAGTGGTGGCCTATTCTTCCAAAGAAAATATCGGACGCGCGGAACTTTTGCACGAAATAATGTGACTCAGCCTTTTATATTAGAACTCGTGTGTTTCAGATTAGTCTTGTGTATATGAGAATCTGGTCATACATAATTAAATTTTTACACTAGATTCCCGCCTACGCGGGAATGACACAAAATGTATTATCTTTACATTCTGCAATGTGCTGACCAAACTTTATATACTGGCATCACGACGGATTTAGAGCGCCGGGTGGCGCAGCATAACGGTGAAGCCAAGTTGGGGGCGAAATACACCTCCGCGCGGCGACCGGTCAAAGTGGTCTATTTAAAAAAATTTGAAAACCGCTCCTTGGCGGCCAAAGAAGAGGCGCGGATCAAAAAATTAGACAGAGCAACTAAGCTAAGGTTGATTGGAAGTTTAAAGAGGGAAAAAAGTAAGGTATCGTAGAGGTTCAATTCATTGAACCTCTACAAAATTTTTTACGAAGTAGTAATGATATTTTTCCAGGGGCCATCGGGCACATCGGAAGCATTCACGAATTGCCAGTCGACATTGTCTTCGCCGTTCAAATTGAGATATGTTTGCACGGCAGGGGACAGATCCAGACCGGCGTTGTCATTGCCTTGGCTAGTCGGCGCAGCCTGGCCAAAGACATAGTGGCTGTCGTTTTCGCCGAACGGCCCGACATCTTCCCATTGGGCATAAACCGTCGTGCCATTCTTGGTGATCTTTATCCATTGATTTTTCAACATTGATTGAGACGAATCCCAAGAAGAAGCCGCGGCCCAGTAGATAATTTTATTCGCGTCAGGTTTACGGTCGCCATTGCCATTGAAGTCATTATAGGGCAAGGCGAAATAGAAAGGATTTTCTTTGGGCGTGAAAGCCGCCGGCAGGAATCCATTCCGGCTATTAGGATCATCCGCCCCGCCATAATGTGCTTGCCAATTATCATCCCACGCGCTAGCAGCATTGGAAATGAAAGCGTTGCTGCCTGAGGCCCCTTCACCGATCCAAAAAGTGGTGGCAATGATGTTTTTATGCAAAGGATATTGGCCGGGAGAAAGTTGCGCCGTGTCTGTTTGATCGATTGGGCGCGCGGTTTCGACTGTCGGCGCATTAGTGGCAGAGTGCCAGTGCCAAAAAATCAGGATGATGGCTATGCCTAAAATACTGACAGCTCCGGCGATAATAACAGCTAAATTTCTTTTCATATTTTATCTCTAATAAGCCAAATTGACCCAATAATGTTGCCTAAGTTTGACATTCATGCTATTATTCTATAACAATTTTGCCGAATTGAGAAGCCATTCTTGGCAACATTTTTTTCAAGATGAAAAAAATATAACAAAAAATATTTATCAATCGGCAACAATTGGTAAGGACAATTTAATAATTAAATAATTAATTTTTACGAAAAATTTATTATGATAATAAATAAGAAGAGGTCTGTTTATTTTTCGATAGTTTTTATCCTGGCATCTTCCAGTCTGGCTTATGTGGCTTTGGCCAAGAATGCTTGGAAAACTAAAAACGCTAAAGCGCAAGATATGACTCAAGCAAAAAATAAAAAAGAAACGGATAAAGTTTCTGCCGCCGTTTCTGCTCCTGACAAGACAACTCCGGAGCCGGCAACTTCGAATCAAGCAGTGGCTGCGGCGCCTGCAACAATTGCGACGACTGCGACTGCTGCGGCCCCGGCCAAGGGAGATGAGTATCCGGTACACCAAAATATTTCCACCACTTATTTCTGGGCGGGGGAAGAAGCGGATGCTGATAACAAAAATATTTCCAATCTGCCGAGCGCCTGGGATGAAGATTGGGTCAAACATTTCGGCGGGATAGATGATCCGGCCAAGCGAAGCGGATTCCTGCCAGCCGGCTTTACCCCCAAGGAGAATCCTTTCTATTTCGCGCTACCCTATAATGACTTCAACTCTAAAGGAGACCAAAAGAATGACGCTGTGGCCCTGGCTATGTGGGGGACCGGCACAAAATTCGGGGCTGAAGATTCGATGTGCAAAAACCAGTGGATCAAGATTACTAAAAACGGCAAGACGGTTTATGCCCAATGGGAAGATGTTGGGCCGTTCGGCGAAGATGATAAGGCTTATGTCTTTGGTGGCGCCGCGCCGAAGAGCAAAGAAAATTCTCACGCCGGATTGGATGTTTCTCCGGCCGTACATGACTATTTGAGTCTGGGCGATGTGGACAAAACCGATTGGCAGTTCATAGATGCTGCGGATGTGCCGGCGGGTCCTTGGAAAAATACCATCACCAAGTCGCAGACTTTTTGGCGATAATCCGGGAAAAAAGGCTAAAAACGCTCCGAAACGCTCGGGCGTTTTTTCTTTTGAAAAATAGCGCAAGTTGGATTATTGTAGTATCATAGGAGCAGATAATAATGATTTATCCTTGGATTATGGACAATAACAACAAACAGGTTTTCTATTCTGAAAACCCCAGACGCTGGATATATTCCCGGCGGACGATTTTTGCCGTGCTGCTTTTTTTGACGGCGCTTTTAGGCATCACCATTGGCAGTGTCATTTTAGGGCCGACTTTGCCGGATGTGAATTTGAGTTCGTTGGACCCAATCTATCGCGGAGCCCCGAAAAATCCTACAACCACCACTTTGCCTGCGACGCTGGCAGTTTCTCAAAATCTGACTTTCCCAGCAAGCGGCACGGAACCGATTGCTAGACCGAAGGCTTTGGGTTTCTATGTCAATTGGGACGATAATAGTTTTAGTTCGCTGAAAGACAATATCCAAAATATGGACGAACTTGTGCCGGAGTGGCTCCATCTGGGCGACGCGGCCGCGCCTATTATAATCGACGACCAAGCAGCGCAGGATAAGGCAGTCAGCTACATCAAACAGGTGCGCCCGACTTTGCCGATTGTGCCGCTCATAAACAATTACAACAACGATACGCAGGATTGGGATGCCGGCCGGTTGACCGCGGCCTTGGTGACACCCGCGGCGCGCACGACTCTCATTTCCAGCCTTTTGAATTTCGTGAATCAAAATAATTTTTCCGGGGTGAGTATCGATTTTGAAAACATCCCGCCTGAGCAGCAGGCCAATCTGACGCTATTCATGCAAGAGCTGTATGCTAAGTTTCATCCGCTGAAGTTGGAAGTTTCGCAGAGTATTCCCTTGGAGGATGACTCTTTTAGCGCGAAGGAGTTGTCAAAATATTGCGATTTTTTGATTCTTATGGCTTATGATGAGCATGCCATTTATGACACAATGCAAGGGCCGATCGCTTCACAAAACTGGATAACCAGCAGTTTGAATCTGCGCCTCAGCGAAGCGCCGATTAATAAATATGTCATAGCCCTTGGCGGCTATGGTTATGATTGGATAGATAATGAAACGGCCGGCACTGAATTGACTTTCCAGCAGGCGATGGCCATTGCCAAAAAAGCCGGTACCTCGCCAACGCTTGATCCGGTTTCTCTCAACCCGACTTTCAACTATACCGATGAGAATAAAAAATTGCACCATGTCTGGTTTTTGGATGCAGTCACAGCTTTCAATGAGATGGCTATTGGAAGAAAAATGGGCGGACCATACGGCTATGCTCTTTGGCGATTGGGAAGTGAGGATCCATCGATTTGGCAAGCTTTCTCCAATCGAGAAAATCTGACCGGCAGCGGCGCGGATAGTCTGAAGACACTCGAATACGGTTATGATATCAGTTATATCGGCCAAGGTGAGATTTTGAAAATCACCGGTGTTCCGCAAGCGGGCGCACGCACGGTGACGTTTGATGCGCCGACGGGGTTCATTAAAGAGGAAAACATTTCCAAATTTCCTTCCCCGTACGTGATTAATCGGTGGGGCGGTGGCGACGCCAATAAGAAAAAAATCGTTCTGACTTTTGATGATGGGCCGGACGAAAAATATACCCCCCAGATTCTCAGCATTTTGAAAAAATATAATGTTCCAGCCGTTTTCTTTTTGATCGGAGCTAACGCCAACATCAATCCAAATCTAGTGCGGCAGGAGTTTAGCTCGGGCGCGGAAATTGGCAATCATACCTATTCCCATCCGAATATCACCGAGATATCCAATCAACAATTGAACTTTGAATTGGGTTCTACTCAGCGTTTGCTTGAAGGGATCCTCGGTAGGAAAACCGTCCTTTTCCGCCCGCCGTATGCCGAAGATATTGAACCGGCGACGCCTGACCAAGTCAGTCCGTTGGTCTACACTAATAGTGGCGGCTATTACACAGTGGCGATGCATATTGATCCGAATGATTGGAGTTCTCCCGGAGTGGATAACATCGTTAGCCGTGTTGTTGATGGAGCAGTTGCCGGCGATGGCAGCGTGGTTCTTTTGCATGATGGCGGGGGCAATCGCGATCAGACCGTAGCGGCTCTGCCAAAAATCATTGAAAGTTTGCGCTCGCAGGGTTTTCAGTTTGTCGGAGTATCGGACTTGATTGGAACGAGTCGCGACAAGCTGATGCCAACAGTTTCTGCCCGGGAAAGATTCTTGGTCTATTCCGGCGCGGCCACGGTTTTCGTAGTGGATTATTTCAATCGATTTATGCACTTCATGTTTTTGTTAGGAATAATTTTAGGCACGATGCGTTTTCTTTTCATCGGGACGCTGGCGCTCATCCAGTGGGTGCATGCTCGTCATGGGTTGTTTCGAAAATATGAAAATGTGTATTGTCCGACGGTTGGCGTCATCATCCCCGCTTACAATGAGGAAAAGGTGATTGCGACAACTGTGCACGCCATTCTCAAATCCACCTATCCCAATATGGAAATAATTGTTGTTGACGATGGTTCAACTGACGCGACATATCAAGTGTTGCGGGAAAATTTTGCCAATAATCATCGAGTTAAACTGTTCACTAAGAAAAATGGCGGGAAATCAGAAGCGCTGAATCTGGGAATCCTAAAAACCACCGCGGAAATCGTAGTTACTTTGGATGCAGACACGGTGTTCCTCGCTAATACCATCTCTAAATTAGTGCGGAAGTTTGTCGATCGGCGCGTGTGGGCGGTGGCCGGCAATGCCAAAGTGGGCAATCGCATCAATTTGTTGACACGTTGGCAGGCACTGGAATATATCACCAGTCAGAATTTGGATCGGCGCGCTTTTGAAATTATGAATTGCATTACAGTGGTGCCGGGGGCGGTGGGGGCTTGGCGGCGCGAAGCTATTGTTGAAGCCGGCGGATTTTCCAGTGATACTTTAGCCGAGGACACCGATCTGACTTTCGCTATCATTCGGCGCGGCCATCATGTGGCCTATGAAGACGAAGCTTTGGCGTATACGGAAGCGCCTGACACCACCAGAAACTTCATCAAGCAGCGTTTCCGCTGGATGTATGGCACACTACAGACCGTTTGGAAACATCGGGATGTCTGGGGCAGGAAAAAATACGGGGCGTTGGGATTTTTCTCCGTGCCGAACGTTCTGATTTTTCAGATAATTTTTCCATTAGTCTCGCCCCTCATGGATCTCACTATGATTTTGTCCATCCTGTGGGCGGCGTGGCAAAACCATTATCATCCGATCGATTTTTCCTCCTTGCACGCTTTTCGGAAAATTTTCATCTACTATTTCTTCTTCTTAGCCATTGATCTTTTGACGGCGGCCATCCCGTTCCTTTTGGAACACAAAGAAAAATGGTCGCTCATCATTTGGCTGCCACTGCAAAGATTTTATTATCGCCAGTTGATGTATTACGTGGCCATCAAATCAATACTGACGGTCTTACGCGGCCGCACAGTAGGCTGGGGGAAATTTGAAAGAAAAGCGACAGTGAAAGAAATGGCGTAGATTGTATCAATCGCCAAGGTTCGACCTTTGGCATAGCCAAAGGTCGAACCTTGGCTCCAGGAAGAATGAAAAATTATAACTTATCTATGGAACAGACCGGACAATTTATTTTTGCTTTTTTGAAACATTATGGCTATTTTGTGATGTTGCCGCTCATGATCATTGAAGGGCCGGTGGTGACCATCATGGCCGCTATGCTGGCCAGTCTGGGTGCTTTCTGGTGGCCATTCGTTTTGCTTTTTTCCATTTTGGGCGACCTGATCGGGGACATGCTTTTCTATGGCTTGGGCCACCGCTATGGCCTGGGCTTTGTGCGGCGCGTCGGAAAATATATCGGTATCACGGAAAAATTAGTGACCCGCATGGAAAAATATTTCACGCGTCATGGCGGCAAAACAATCTTTGCAGTCAAATCAACTACGGGTCTGTGTTGGGCGACCTTTGTGGCGGCCGGCATCGTCAAGATGGATTTCAAAAAATTTGTCAAATATTCTTTTTATGGCGGCATAGTGTGGAGCGGATTTTTGGTGGCCATGGGTTATTTCTATGGCTATCTCTGGCGCGAGATGAAAATTTACATCAGCTGGATCGGTTGGATCATATTCGCCGTAGCCGCTGCCTCTATTATTTTTATAAATTTATATAAGAACCGCGAAGCGAAAAATCTTTTGAAAAAAGATGGAGAAGAAGAATAATGTTTTTATGGAAAACACTCGCCAAAAATCATTGGCGCTTGAAGCGGTGAAAAAGGTTGCCATGGCTGATCTCCATGCCTGCTATCGCAATTCAGAAATAACGGCCGCCGCCATTGCGCATTATTTGGATGGTTGAGGCGAAGGCATTATCAACTTTATCCCACAGGAATTCTATCTTCCTGCGGGGCTTTTTTTAGCCAAAAAGTCTAAAAGTCCGGCATAGTCGTACTAATAGGGCTGGCTATTTGATAAAAACAGTTAAAAGAGTAGAATAGACACTATATGGTTAATCAGTTTTACAAAAAAGCGAAAAGTATCTTGTTCGCCGATCCGGAGGAATTATACAAAGAAGACCACGCAGTCTTGGGTCAGCCTTTTTATTTCCCCGGCACCAATGGCAAGGCCGTTTTGCTCATCCATGGTTGGACGTCGGTCCCTTATGAGTTGCGGCGGTTGGGTATGTTTCTTAATGAAAAAGGTTATACGGTGATGGCGCCGGTCCTCAAAGGACATGGGACTCATCCGAAAAATCTTAAGGACGTTAAGTGGGAAGAGTGGCTGATGGATGTTGAAAAAGCATTTTTTGAACTCAAAGAAAAACATAACGAAGTTTATGTGGCTGGTACATCGATGGGGGCGAGCCTGGCGGCGGTTCTCGCGGCTCGCGGTGCAGACGTGGCGGGAGTTGTCCTGATGGCGATGCCTCATACCGTCCGGCGCGAGAGAGCGGCCACTTGGCTCGCGCGTTTTGCCAGTCTTTTCAAGACGTATCAAAAAAAATATTATCCGCCAGGGTTTGGTAACAGTGAGTTCATCACTCGGCGCATTTCTTATCAGATTTATCCGATCCAGAGTGTGCTGGAGATTTTTCGTCTGGGGCGGACGGTCCGTCAGGAGCTGTCGCGCGTGACGCAACCATGTCTTGTAATGCAATCGACCAGTGACCATATCGTAGCGCCGGGGAATCTGGAAAAGATTTTTTCGGAAATAAATTCCAAAATTAAACGCAAAAAATATATCCATAAGGCCTATCATACTTTTATCTCGGACATCAAAAATGAGCATGTCTTTTCCGATATCTTTAATTTTTTCGAAGAAAATTAGACGTTGATGCGCATTGCTATTTTCACCAACAACTATCTGCCCAACCCTTATGGCGTGGCCACTTCGGTGGAAACTTTTCGGCGCGAATTGGAAAAACTGGGCCACCAGGTGTATATTTTTGCGCCCAATTTTCCCGGCTACACTGACACAGATGCTCGGGTTTTTCGCTATCCGGCCATTGACATTGAAGTCAAATTTCGTTTTCCCTTGCCTCTGCCCGGATCCTGGAAGATGCGCCGCATCTTGAAAAAATTGGATCTGGATATTATCCACGCTCAGCATCCCAATCTCCTCGGCACCACTGCGGCGCGGTGGGCACGGAGAAAAAAAATCCCTTTGGTGTTCACTTGGCACACACTCTATGACCACTATGTGCATTTTGCGCGTTTTGTGCCTAAGAAAATGACCGCTAGTGTGATCATCGCTCAGGCGGTGCGTTTCGCCAACCGAGCCGACGCGGTCGTGGTGCCGACGGATTCCATCATTCCAAAATTGCGGGCTTGGGGCGTGACGCAGCAAAATATTTTCCCGGTGGCTACCGGCGTGGTGGGGGAAGATTTTATAGATTTGGACAGAAATATTATCCGGAAAAAATATGGCATAGCTGCGGATGAAATAGTTTTGTTATCGACGCATCGGCTAACAAGTGAGAAGAACATGGAATTTTTGTTCGGCGCACTCGCGCCGGTTTTGCAGAAAGATCGAGTAAAATTTATAGTAGCGGGGGATGGCAACTTAGTGCCAAAAATTAAAAAACTCTGCCAAGATAATGGAATGGCGGAAAAAGTCTTTTTTTGCGGCGTAGTGCCGCGAGCGGAAATCAAAAACTATTACGCCGCCGCGGACATTTTCGTCCACGCGTCGACTTCCGAAACGCAGGGAATGGTGCTCACTGAGGCGATGTATTGCGGCCTCCCAATCGTGGCGGTCAACGCCACCGGTGCCAGCAGTTTGGTGCTCAACAACGGCAATGGTTTTTTAGTAGAAGAGAACGAAAAAGAATTTGCGGAGGCAGTTTTAAAATTGATTGATGATAAAGATCTCCGCCAAAAGTTCGGCGAAACTTCGGCGCGGATTGCCAAATTGCAATTCACCTCGGAGATTTGTGCGAGGAAGATGGTGGAGGTGTATGAAAATCTTCTCAAGGCGAGGCCTTAGGATTATGGTGTATAATTAATCCATGCAAAGAAAAATACCATTTGTTAATGACGAATATCACCACATTTTCAATCGCGGTACGGATAAGCGGCCTATTTTTCTTGACCAAGCTGATTATGAAAGGTATCTAATATCAATGTATTTTTTAAATACGCAAGAAGGAAATTTGATGGCTAAATGGCGAGATTTTAAGAGGCTTAATCGCGCGGCTAGAATTTCTGATTTTAAAATTATAAAACCGGAAGAAAGGTTGGTTGATATTATTTGTTATTGCCTTAATGAAAATCACTATCATAAAATTTTAAAACAACTCAAGGATAAGGGAATAGAAACATTCATGCAAAAACTGGGAACGAGTTATGCAATGTATTTTAATAAGAAATATAACCGAGTAGGGGCTCTTTTTCAGGGTCCATTCAAGTCTGTTTTCATAGATTCAAATGAATATTTTTTGTACTTATCAGTTTATGTTAATGCTAATAATTTTATCCATGACTACAAAAGATTCCAAGGCGAGGCCTTGGGAATTTCCCAAGGCCTCGCCTTGGAATCTTGGCAGTATTGCAGCTTGCCGAATTATTTTGGACAAAGAGATGGAGTGTTGTGCAATATGAAGCCTATTCTTGATCAATTTAAGAACATTGAAGAGTATAAAGAATTTGTACAGAATAATGCTTTGTATTTAAAGGATAAAAAAGAATTGGAAAAACTTATCTTGGAATAGTATCCTAAGGCCTCGCCTTGTTTATTTGTTTAAAATACTTTATTTAAGCCAATAAAATCACAATCACTGGACAGAAATCCAATTTGGGTGTATAATACTATATTATTTTCAAATGCGAAGATAATCCCTGACCCCAGGGCGAGGGGTGGAAAATTGGGCGAATGAGCCTGAGAGGAGACAGTCATGGGAGATGTGAAAGAAGTTCTTGAAAAATTAAGGGGCATAGATGCGTCTAAACTGCTTGCCGTGGTTGATTTGTTCGGAAGCAGGGAAATATTAGAGGCGTGTCTGCGTGGCGAGAAAAGGATGACATTGGAAGATGTTATTCGAAAACTTTTCGATCACACCGGCCGTTGCATCCCGCAACATCTTGGCATAACGAAAAAAGCATGTGACGAGAATCGTGATTTTCACGTTGAATCTTCTATGCGGTATTATGCGACAACTCACGAGCGACTGGTAAGTTCTTTTCCAGAAGGAACAGAATTTCTTTCAGCAGAAGAATTTGAAAGAAATGCGGAAACGCTCAAGGCAAAATGCATTAGTCATGAACTGATTGGAAATTTTTTCCAGCGTGCTTGGCCAATTCTTCTGCCTAAACATGATGCGCGAGAGAACTATGGTGCGTCAATGCAGGATTTTATCTTGCCGGCAGTTAAAGACGCGTATAGAAGGCAGTTTCCCGAGCGAAAATTCACAAATCATCGCGACGGAGAACTGGCCGAAAAAGTTTCCATCATTTCGGGCACCGGTCATGACGAAGTGGTATCGCTGATGGCTGAAAAATCAGTCGAGGCGTGGTATTCGCCAAATCCATTTCAAGGATTTTCAATTTTCGCCCAGCGCGAAGCGATGAAAATTCTGGTACAATATGGATTTTCGTTGGCTGGCGGGGTGGATACGGGAGTTGCAGCTGTTGCCTATACGGGTGAAATGGCGCGCGACTACAAAACGCCGGCATGTACATGCAGTGCCATTTCTTGGCGGTCCGCTGACTATTCGCTCCACTTCAACGCGCATGACGACGAGTTCCGCTTCGGCAGCACTGATAACTTGGCTGACGCGAATGACCTCAACTCGGGCGGTCTTGTCCTCTTCAGGTAGCGCCGTATTTTGTACTTTGGAACTTTTTCTCTTGGACTGGAACTTTGGTTTTGGTCTTTGGGAGAAAATGGGAGATGTGAATTATATTCTATTCACATCTCCTTTTATTTTTGCAAAAAATTTGATAGACTAATTTTGAGAGTAGGCTAATGCACAACAGTTTACGCCTGCCTGCCGGTAGGCAAGGATTGTTGTCGCCGAAATTCTATGATTTTCATAGAGCATCAGAATCTTGAGATTACGATTTGCTATTTTTTCAGATCGCAAGAGTGCATGCGAAGATTATAGGCGCTACTTATTTCTTTTCAGCGCTCACTAGGGGCGGAATAAAATTCAGTCTCGTATATTTTTTGCGAGGCGGTGCAATGGACGAAAAGGAATAAATTTCTTGGCAGTCCGCTGACTATTCGCTCAACTTCAACGCGAATGACGACGAGTTCAACTTCGACAACACTGATAACTTGGCTGACGCGAATGACAACAACTCGGGCGGTCTTGTCCTCTTCAGGTTGCGCTTAAAAAAGAGTCCTGATTTTTTCAGGACTCTTATCTTTTAGTTGAAAGATTTTTGCCAGCCACCAATCATCCGGCCGATTTCTTGGATTTGTTTTTGCAGGGTTAGATATTTTTTATTGTCTAGCATATTGATTTCATTGGCTAGGCGGATGAAAATTTTCAAAGTGTCGAATTTGATATTCGCTTTTCGGATGTAAGCAATCTTTTCCGGCTTGGGCGCACTGCCGGCGGCAATTAATAATTCCAATACAGACAGAATATATAGTTCGCATTTTTCTCCCAGTGTGTATTTATCTTTTTTGGGAAATAATTTAGAGTAGGCATAGAAACTTTTATACAGCTCGTAAACTTTTTTAATAACCGGTAAATTATTATTGTAATCACTCATAAATATGTACGATAAATTAGTTAGTTTAGAAAACATTTTTATTAGTTGGAAAGAGTTTAAAAATGGCAAGCAGAGTAAGCCTGATGTCCAATTGTTTGAAAGATTTTTAGAGGATAATATTTTCGCTCTTCAAAAAGAGCTACAGGATTATACTTATTGTCACGGCAAGTATAGAACATTTTTCATCCAAGACCCGAAACCAAGAATGATCAGCAAGGCTATTGTCAAAGACAGACTAGTGCATCACTTGGTGTTCAGGGAGCTTTATGCTGTTTTCAATTCTTCTTTCATTTTCCATTCATATTCATCTAGAGAAAAGAAAGGGTCTCACGCGGCTGTCAAAAATCTTTCAAAATGCTTGCGTAAAACAAGCGAGAATTACAATCATCCAGTCTATATTCTGAAATGCGACGTTAGAAAATTCTTTCAAAGCATGAATCACAAAAAACTTCTAGAGTTGATTGAGTGCAAAATTTTTGATAAAAATTTTTTGTGGTTGATTGAGGAGATAATAGGGAGTTTTTCTTCTGCTCCTCTTTCAACTTTGCAATTTACAGAAAATCCCTGGGGGGGGGGGATTTAAAGGGCGGAAAAAATGAAAAAATAGGTTTGCCGATCGGCAATATTACTTCGCAAATTTTTGCCAACATATACCTTAATGAATTGGACTGGTTTATAAAAGGAAAACTAAAAGTAAAAAATTATTTCCGTTATGCCGATGATTTTGTTATTGTCCATCCCAATAAGAGATATCTTTTGGATACCTTGGAAGAAATTAAAATCTTTTTAAAAACCGAATTGAGTCTTCAGCTTCATCCGAAAAAAGTTTCTATTGGGAAATTTCATCGAGGTGTCGATTTCTTGGGCTATGCTTTGTTCCCTCATTATAGCGTATTGCGGACCAAAACTAAAAAAAGAATGTTTAAAAAAATATCGCTAAAACAAAAGATGTGTCGCGAGGGATTAGTTTTTAAAAAATCGCTCAATCAAAGTGTGCAATCGTATTTGGGGGTATTGAAACATTGCGAAGGATATGGAATAAAAAAAGAATTGGGTGAACTAATTCGCAGGAAAATTTAGTGATATTTAAGGCTAAATCAAGGCGAGGCCTTGGGAAATTCCCAAGGCCTCGCCTTGATTTAGCTGTCCAGTCGTTTATTCCAAATGAATATGCTCGGAAAATTTTTGCAAAGCATCCGCCAGGGGCGGGTGTTTTTTTAGTTGGGGATCAACTTTCAAAATCGCAGACGCTTCTTCTTGCGCGAATTTGATGAGTTTTACGTTGGTCAGATTTTCCATAGTGATGTCGGGGAGGCCGGACTGGACCACGCCGAAGAATTGCCCTGGGCCGCGCAGTTTCAAATCGGCTTCGGCGATGACAAAACCGTCATTGGTTTTTTCAAGGGTGCGCAGGCGTTCGGATTTTTTCTGACTGAAGAGGAAGCAGTAGGATTGATGCGCTCCGCGGCCGACGCGACCACGGAATTGATGCAATTGCGAAAGGCCGAAACGTTCGGCGTTTTCAATAATCATAATGCTGGCGTTGGGAATGTCCACGCCGACTTCCACGACAGAAGTGGAAACTAAAATATCAAATTCTCTATTTTTAAATTTTTGCATGACCTCCTCTTTTTCTTTCGGTTTCAATTTGCCATGCAAAAGCCCGAGCTTAAATTCCGGAAAAACTTTTTCTGACAGTCTTTGATGCTCGGTCGTGGCCGCTTTTACTTCGGCCATAGTGGCGGAAAGCGACTCATCAATCAAAGGAAAAATAATGAAAACCTGACGGCCCTTTTTGATTTCGCTTTTGATGAGGGCATAAATCTTATGATTTTCCTCCGGTGCGACGACAGTGGTGATGATTGGTTTCCGATTTTTCGGCATCTCGTCCAAGATGGATAAATCTAAACTGCCAAAGAAAGCGATGGATAGAGTTCTGGGAATGGGCGTGGCAGTCATAGTGAGGAGATGGGGGATAGTTTTTTTTGCGCCGTCATTGATGCTGGCGGTTTCTTGTTGTAAGGCGGCACGTTGGGCCACGCCGAAGCGATGCTGTTCGTCGATAATGACTAGAGCCATATTTTTAAAAGCCACGTCTTTTTGAATGAGAGCGTGAGTGCCGATGATTAGGTTTATCTCGCCTGATTTTATTTCGTCTAATAATTCATCTCGCTTAATGGCCAGTGCCAAAAAATCGGAGCTCAACTCCGAATCGGAGTTGAGCTCCGATTTTTTGTTTAAAAGCTTATATGAATTGGTTAAAAGCGCGATATTAAAATCATAATCTTTGAATAACTCACAAAAACTCTCAAAATGTTGTTTGGCCAGCACTTCTGTTGGGGCCATGATGGCCACTTGATGACCGGCGGAAACAACTTGCAGGGCCGCGACGGCCGCGACGACGGTTTTACCGCTGCCGACGTCGCCGTTCAAGAGGCGATTCATGGGCTGGGGCTTTTCCAAATCTTTCAAAATTTCGAAAGTGGACTTGCGTTGCGCATCGGTCAAAGTGAAGGGCAATTTTTTCACGAAAGATTGGATTAATTTTTCATCGAAAACTATGCTTAGTGATTTTTTGCCGGCCCAATCCTTTTTGATTTTTTGCGTCTGCAGTTGTACCAAAAACATTTCTTGAAAAGCCATGCGTTTTTGGGCGCGCAACAATTTCTCACGCGACTCGGGAAAATGCAACTCCGTAAGGGCGGTGAAAATATCATACAGATGATATTTTTCACGCAGCTCGGCCGACAAAACATCCGGCATCTCCCGCGCCGCCTCTAACAATATTTTGATCTGCCAGCGCAGCCATTTAGAAGTCAGGCCCTTGGTCTCGGGATAGATCGGGACGAGACAGCCAGTGTTGGTGGCATCACGGGCGGATCTTTCCCAGGCCGGGTTACTCATGGAGAAAACATCATCATCCATGGATAATTTTCCAGAGAGCCGGATGGTTGATCCGACAATCAAGCTATCTAAAATATACGACTGGTTGAACCACACCGCTTTCATTTCAATCTCATTATCGTCCATAATAAAAACTTCTGTGATGGTCATCCGTTTTTTCCAGGTGCGGATATTTTTGGCTTTGATTATGCGCCCTTCTATGGTTACGGTTTGTTCGAGGTATTCTTCCAAGAGGGCAACGGTCCGGCGAAAATCATCATAGCGAGCCGGCAAGTGGAACAGCAGGTCGCGTACGGTCAAAAGCCCCAACTTGGCCAGAGCTTGGGCATATTTCGGCGTCACGCGCGGCAGATTTTTGAGAGGAGTGTTGAGAGACATAGTTCAAGTATAGCCGTATCTCGAAAACATCTCAACTTGGATATAATTTTCCAAGTCTTGATATTAACAAAAATATCTGATATCCTTAGTAAAGTACTGGAGAGGTGGCTGAGTGGTCGAAAGCGGCACACTGCTAACGTGTTGACCTCTAACCGGGTCCCAGGGTTCGAATCCCTGCCTCTCCGCTCTATATTTACAGTAGCGTAAAATAACTAAAATTTTATGTTTGGTGGAATATTTGCAATTTTTGTGTTGGCTATGGCCATCGTTGGCGTTTTTTATCTAATCAAATACCTCAGATAAAATTTTTGCGCTTATAGCTCAGTGGATAGAGCGGTCCGATGTGCATCGGACAGGTCTCGATTATGTTTCGATTTAATTTATGCGCTTATAGCTCAGTGGATAGAGCGTCTGGTTGCGGTCCAGAAGGTCGCAGGTTCGATTCCTGCTAAGCGCACAATAAAATAATCTTCAAAATAAAAATCCTTACCCAGAAATTTTAACCCGGAGGAGGATTTTTTTGTAATTTAATATTTCCCGGCTGTGGATAAATAGTTGTCTCACCCTTTAGTTTTGGCGAAATCGTGGTATAATAAAAAAAGAAAATAAACTCAAAACAAAAAAATGGAAAGAAAAAAAATAATCATGCTTGTAATGTCTATTCTAGCTATTGTTTTTTTTGTGCTGGACTATGTTTTTGTGGTGCAAAAAAATAAAGTGAATGAGAGCAATAAGCAAACCACTGCTCAACAGCAAGAAAAAAGCGATCCCTCCAATGTATCTGCCAATTCAGGCATAATTGATGTTTCAGGTGGCACCCTTATCTCGCAGAATAATAATAGTTTCAAGGTGAAGTTCCATATTAAGAATGAACAAAGCTATGCCCAAGCCGGCATCAAATATTTTGTGAACTTGAATAATTTTGATAATGCGGTGCCACAAAAAATATTCTTCGAATACCCAATCAACAGAGAGACATATCAAGACAGCATCTCCATCGGTGCCAATAGCGAATTGGAAAAAGAGATTACCTATGAAGCTCCTTCATATTTGCAAGGGAAGTTCCATCTATCTGTTGCATTTTTCCAAGCGGAGTCAGGCTACTATCTGGATAGGATTGATATTGGCGACTTCAATCTTGTTAAAAGTGCTGATTTTGTCGAAATAGATCCGGGCACTTGCTATTTGAAAGTGGAAAGCGACAAGAAAGATGATAAAGTATTTGGACCTTTGAACGGAGTGGATGTTTCCAAAGAAGAAGCACTGACAGCACATTGTAAGATTAATAATTACTTTAATCAGGCTATGACTGTTTCTCCTCAGTTTACCAATTATTATCGAGGAGACTATGTGGGAAAAGTTGTTCCGCAAGAAGAGAAGTCATTTGAACAAATAGCTCTTAATCCCGGAGAAACGAAGGAAGTCACTTTGGCAGTTCCTCGTGCTCTTCAACCTCAAGCCTATGACGCCTCGCTTACCCTGATGGATGAAAACGGCAAAAAAGTCTCCAACAGCATCTCTTTCCACTATGTTTTGAGCGGGCAAAGCGCGACCATCCACGATATCCAGCCGGACAAGCAAGGTTATGGGAAGGGCGACGTGGCTAATGTTTCTGTAGTTTGGGGCGGTGCGGCGGATGGTTTCCAGGATTCCCGCCTCGGAGGAACGCCAGCAGATGGACTTACACTTGAAATAGCCGTGAAAAACTCGCAAGGAGAAAGTTGCCTGGACAGAAATGGAACAACTGCCCTGGATGTTGCTGGTAATTCTAATGCCCAGGTGCCTTTGAAAATCACTAAGGAGTGCGCTCATCCAATATTTTCGGCTACGATCCGCGATAAAAAAGGCGAAGTTTTAGATACTAAAGAATTTTCTCCTACAGAATCGTTATCAGGAAAGAGTGACAATAGCAAGATATTTATGATCGCCATAGGCATGTTGTTCATTATTGCTCTAATTATCTTAGTGGGCGTTCTCTTTTGGAAGAAAAAGATAGGGAAAGGAAGTGTGTCCATAATAATTTTTGCTTTGTTTGTCTCGGGGGTTTCCATCATACTGTTTTTTTATCATGTTGAGAGTGGGAGTGCAGGTAATGGTAATGAGGTTGATCTGGGCTATGGCTGTTTTCAGTATATGGATTGCATGAATATACATTGCTATGGTGGATGTAATGGTGCCCCTACAAAAAACGATTATCCATCGAGTGCAGCTGGACCTAACACACCGCTATGCGCTTGGGGATCTCCTTCACCTGCAAGCGTGTCCTTTCCTGCAGGAAAATATGGAACGGACAGTAACGTCACATGGAATTGCATACCGTATGATATGGGTAGTTACGCTTATCAGCATGGTTGGTACTTCTCCGGTTATACGCAAACATGTCAGGCGCAACGATTAGTGCCAACACAGATTATCCCAAGTTGCTCCATTAATTTTTCTCCGTCAACACTTATGGTTGGGAGTACCGGAAGCATTACAACGGTTGTTACGAATGATGCCGATAATCTGATGCATACCACTTGCACTTTTAATGGTGTACCAACTACCAGTGATTTACCAGCAGGAACTTGGAACAACCAAGTGTTTGCTGTAGCCGGCACGAAGTCTTGTACGGGTACAGTGATTAGCTCAACTGGCGACTCTGCTACTTGTAGTGGTTCGGTGACTTCTATTTCCCCGCCTTCAAAACCGACATTAGTAGGCCCAGCTATTGGGAATGTGAACACCTCGTATAATTTTACGGCCAGTGGATCAATAGATCCCGAGGGAGACAATATTCAATATAAATTTGATTGGAATAATGATGATACACCTGATCAATCTACCGGTTTTGTGTTATCCGGTACCTCTCAAACTTTGCCGTACCAGTGGGCGGCGTCTGGCAGCAAATCTTTGAAGGTGGAAGCGTGTGATACTTCTGGAAGTTGTTCACCTTGGTCTGATGTGCTTACGATCACTATTTCGGATTGTGTGGCTATAACTCCCCTGTGGAGTGATTGTACGGAAAGCTGTGGGAACGATGGCGCGCAAACCAGAACACTGACTTATGCCGATTGTAGTACAGAACTTCAGACGCAAGTTTGCAACCGGACAGCTTGTCCCCAATGGAGAGAAGTTATCCCGTAGAATAAAAAATAAAAGTTTGAACAAAAAACAACTCCTGATGTTGAAGGAGTTGTTTTTTGTTAGGCGCTATTGTGAAGTTGAGGGCAGTGAAGTATACTTACAGTAGAATAAATTTTACGATAATTAGATTACGCACTGGTTTGTTTTCTGCGGAAGAGGTGAGATTCGAACTCACGGAACCCTTTCAGGTTCGACAGTTTTCAAGACTGTTGCCTTCAACCACTCGGCCACTCTTCCATAAACACTTGTCTAATGATAGCAAAACTGGCGAAAATGTAAACAGGTAATAAGTTTATTAAAAATATATGTACATCGGTCAAAATAAAAAAGATATGCAAGAACAGAAAAGAAAAGAGCGCGAGCTGGATTCTTTTTATCAAACGAATAAAGTTGAAACCGAATTGTCTTCGCCGGGTAGGCGAGCGCAAGAAGAGGTGGAGCATGCCGCCAAGCCTCACCATCTGAAAGATGCTTTTCTACATTGGCGCGCGCCGGAATTCGAAGTTTCTTCGCGGGATCGTAAGTGGTATTTCTATGTCACACTAGTGCTTTTGATTATCGTAGTGTATGCACTTTTCACGAATGCGCTCATTATGGCCATCACTTTCATTTTGATTGGCATGGTTGGCTATATCTATATCCAGAAAGAACCGCGCATCTTGGATTTTGCCTTGATGGAAGAGGGGATTGTGGCAGGCCGGGAAATTTATGAATTTGCTAATCTGAAATCTTTCTGGATTTTCTACGAGGAACATGGGTTGCAAGTCATTAGTTTCCACACCAATAGCTATCTCTTGCCCTATATCCATGTTCCGATTCACGATCAAGATCCGGTCAGGATGCGGGAAATTCTCCTGGGCTTTCTCAGTGAAGAAAAGCATGAACCAGGCATTTCGGAAGTTTTGGGTCGAGTTTTGCATCTGTAGGTCGCCTCATCGGCGACTAAGATTATCCTAGGTGGAAATGGGTTCGCTATTGCGAATCGAAGCCCGCTTTCGCGCGACTTCAGCGGACTGCGTCACGCCGAAGCCGAGCTTCAGCGAGGCGAAGGCGGAGTGTGGTATAGTGGTATTACGCACGATTCGGGTTCGTGTAATCTGGGTTCGATTCCCAGCACTCCGACCAAAACAGACCCTCTCTGTCGTGAGTACACGACATCTCTTCCGAGTACAGGCGAGAGGGAAATCAAACCTACTACGGGCTGTAGTATACCGGTAGTACGCGTCCATGGGGTGGATGTAGACTGAGTTCGATTCTCAGCAGCCCGACGGAAGTCGCCTCATCGGCGACCCGCCGATGAGGCGGGTACGCAAGGCTGGGGGTCTTGTAGTTGGAGTTCCCTGCCCGCAATGCCTTGCATACTAATATAAAGTTGAGATTTTACAAAGCAATATGAAATTTGTGTAACCTCAATTTAATGTTAGCGGGCATTGCAAGGCAGGCGGGGATTCTCCACACCCCGACAAAAAGAACCCCTCTGTCACGGGTACGTGACGTCTCCCCTCAGTACGGGGGAGAGGGAGGAAAAAAGACGCGATGAATCGCGTCTCTACGGCATTTCTTGCCGAGCGATGACGGAGGCGAAAACTTTTTTGGCGCCGGCCGCTTTCAGGACTTTGGCGCATTCCAAAAGCGTCGAACCGGTGGTGGCGATGTCATCTATCAGGAGGATTTTTTTGTTTTTTATGATATTTTCTTCCAGTGAATATTTTTTGCCCAGACTGAAAGAATTTTGCATATTTTTCTTTCGGGCGGCATAGTTTTTGATGGTCATCTGAGGCGGGGTGAATATGCGTCGGATGACAGTAGCATCCAAGACCGGAATGGTTAAGCCTGGCGAAAGATTTTCAGCTAGATAGGCCGCTAGAATGGCGGCTTGATTGAAGCCGCGCCAGCGCAAACGGCGCGGATGGAGCGGTACGCTCACGATGAAATCCGGTAAAGGTAAATGATTTTCCAAGATCGCTTGGGCGACCAGGCGCGCCAGTGGGACGCCCAAATCTGGTACAAAATTATATTTAAAGACATGGACCAGGCGGGCCAGGTTGTTCCGGGTATATCTCGTGGCGACGATTAAATTGTTCAAGGCTAGCGGGGAATTTTTTTCGATGGCTCTTGCTTTGCATCTCGGGCAAATCGCGCCGGCGGGAGTTTCCGCTTTTTCACAGTAGGGACAAACTTGCATAGTCAGGATGCCTATCTGATTGAAGCACTCCGGGCAGAGCCATGCGTCACGCACACCACAAGACAAACAGGAAATGGGGAAGAGCGTATCCAGGATGAAATTTTTAAAACTTTTTAGCATCAATCACATTTTATTTTTTAAAAATGAGAATGTCAAACGGCTAGCACAGTTGTGGATAACTTTTTTTGTTTTTCAAAATGGGAAAGTGTGGTATAATCATTATGGATATTGAATGTAGGAATAAGATTTAATCGCGAAAAACAAAAATGTTTGGTTTCAGTTTTGGAAAAAAAACAATTTTAGGAATTGATATCGGTACGGCGTCTTTAAAGGTGGTCGAGTTGGAAATTAGAGATGATAAACCGCCCCATCTTTCCAACTATGCTTGGATGCCTATCCCGGAAGTCATCAAGGAAGACAACGATAGTGAAAAAAGTTTTTTTGAGACAAATGTCCCGGAATTTTTGAAAAAATTGCTGAAGGAAGCTAAATTTAAGACTAAAGATGCCTATGTTTCCATCTCCGCCTTTGGCGGTCTCGTGACCCTTATCGAGTTGCCGGAAATGCCGGAGAAAGATTTGGAACAAGCGGTGCGTTTTGAAGCACATAAATACATTCCCACTTCTTTGGACAATGTGACCATAAGTTGGGAAGTGGTGGAAGGCGAGTCTTTGGCGGAACCGGCGTCCTCGCCGGAGAAAGAGGGTGTGATATTAGACGATAAGACCCCGAAAAAGATTCAAGTGCTTTTGGTGGCCGCCTTTAAAAATAGAATCTCGGCTTATGAAAAAGTAGTGAAAGCGGCCGGTTTAAATCTGCGAGGCATTGAAATTGAGAGTATTTCTATGGTGGAATCGTTGATTGGCAATGACCAAGGCAAGTTCGTTATCATCGATATCGGTTTTCGCGTGTGTAATGTGATTTACGTGGAAAAAGGCATTATTCGCGCCAATCGTAATATTGACGCCGGCGGGGCCAACATCACTAGCACAATTGCTAAAGGCATGGGCATCAGTGAAGAGCGCGCGGAAGGCTTCAAGATTTCCGGCAAGAATTTTTTCAGTGCCAGTTCCAGTTTGCGCTTTCCTACTCTGGATGCCATTTCTTCGGAAGTGGCTAGGATTCTGGAAGCGGCCGCGCGAGACAAAAGCAACCATCGCCTGGATGCTATCATCCTTTCGGGCGGCACGGCCGGCTTGAACGGCCTGGCTGAATATTTCCAGACTAAATTTAACATTAAGACTGTCATTGGAAATCCTTTCGGACGAATCACTTATGACAAAAAATTAGAACCCCTGGTAGAAAAGATAAAAAATGAATTTTCTGTTTGTATCGGCTTGGCATTAAAGGAATCGGAGAATCATACTAAGTGGGGATTGAATAAGAAATAGAAAAAATTATAAATTATAAATTATTAAATAAAAAGTAAAATTAAATAATAAAAAAATATGTCTAGTATAAATTTAGTCGTTGAAGAAGAAGTGCAGAGAGATTATCCCAGTTTTTTGCAAAATGGCCTGGTCACTGCCAGCGTAATTCTCATCCTGCTGCTGGCCGTGTATGGTGGTTTGGTTTACACTAACCAAAAATTGACCGCGGAAATTCAAAGTGTGCATAGCCAATATACTGACGAATATAGCAAATTTTTAGCTGGCAATGCCAATGACGTCATTGATTTTAAAAACAGGAGCGATGTCGCGCGAAGTTTGATCGGCCAAAATTATTCCACTAAGAATGTATTTAATCAAGCCGAAAGCTCTGTTTTGCCGACAGTCTATCTGGACTCGTTGTCATATAATGGCAAAACCAGGACGGTGGAGCTGGCTTGCGTTACCAACGGGTTCAATATGGAGGCTAAACAGCTTTTGGGCTTTAAAGAAAATAGCGGTTTTTCTTCCTTGGTTCTGGGCAAGAGCGTCATCGATGCCAAGACTGGTCTCGTGAATTTTACCGTCAGTTTAAAAATGAAATAAATATAAAATTTCGCGTTTTCTCGAAAATTTTTTTCGCAGAAACGCTTATAAGAAAATAATATGAAAATAAAACTGTTGATGGTCCCTTCGATGATATTGCTGGCAATCGTTTTAGGCATCTGGCTGGTCTATCCGGCCTACTCGAACGGTTCCACCGGTGTCAAAGATCACTATAATCAGCTTAACGCTGAACGAGCTAAGCTAGCTTCCGTCCAGGGGAAAAGCGGTAACGCCAATAAGCTCTCTTCGCAATTGGAGTCCATGCCTGCCGACAAGGACACGCTTTATGAATTTGTGCCGGTGGAGATGAAAGAAAGTGAAATAATCGATAATTTGAACAAGATGGCGGCCGATTCAGGACTTTTGATTTACGGCTTGTCTGTCAGTCAACCGAAAATGGATGTTGTTGAAGCGCCTGTCACTGTGAGTTCGACTTCGCTGGATCCGAACAGTCCCACCAGTGACGTGCCGGTCGCAACTTTGCCGAAAGAAAAGAGCTTCGCCGCCAACATGCAAATTTCCGGCAGCTATGCCCAGATGAAGAGCTTTTTTGATAAAGTGGATACTTTTGCCAGATATAACAGTATGGCTACTATGTTTTTAAAAAAAGGTCTTTCCACCGCGCCCGGGGCGACTGGCACGGCAACTTCGTCGACCACGGATACTACAGCGCTAGACGTGCTCACCGCCAACTTGGAAATAGATTTCAATGTCTTGGATAGGGCGACTCTTTCCGATGGCAATATAACTGATTCGGTATTTGCCAATAGTATCTTAGACACGAAAGTTATCTCTCAGATTAAATCTCAATACTCCAACGCGGCGTTGAAATTGGACGTTGGACAAGAGGGGAAAGCCAACCCTTTTCTGCCGTAAGCGTGGCGAGCCTCTAAACTCTTCTTAAATTATGGAAAATGAAAAAGATAAAACAAAAACCGCCCCGCCTGTTTTGACTATGGCGAATAAAAAAGATGTTTCCGATGGCAAGACTGTCAACTCCGGTGATGTTACGGCTAAACTGGAAAGATCCCCGAAAAAAATAGAAAGTGATGTGATTGGGATTATTCCGGAAGACGTGGCAAAAAGATATAAGATTGCGGCCTTTGAAAGAAAGGGTAATATCGTGAAAATTGCCATGGTTGATTTGCAAGATATCAGCGCGCTCAATGCTTTGCGGTTCGTATCAGAAAAAGAAAGGGTAGAGTTGGAGGTGTATGCGGCGAGCCAAACTATTTTTGACGACATCCTGAAATTTTACAGTGGCCCGGCGGAAATTTTGAAAGCAGCAGTGCAATCCTTTAATGAAAATGTGATTTTGCAGGAAGAAAGTCAGGAGGACCCTAGTTATGATAATAAGCGCAATGAAATTCTTAAAGATGCGCCTGTTACTAAACTTGTGCAAGTTATTATCAGTCATGCGGTCGAAGGGCGAGCCAGTGACATTCATATCGAACCAATGGACAAGGATTATCGCGTACGTTTTAGGGTGGATGGCACTTTGCACATCAATTTGATTATTCCCAAAGCCATTGGCCCGGCTGTTATCTCGCGTATTAAGATTTTAGCCAATTTGAAAATCGATGAAAAACGGAAACCACAAGACGGTCGGTTCCGAACCATTAGTAACGGCAAAGAGATAGATTTTCGCGTCTCTACTTTGCCGGTAATTGCTGGGGAAAAGGTGGTGATGAGAATTTTGGATAAAGAACAGGGTTTGGCTACTGTGGAATCATTGGGACTAATGGGCTCGGCTTTGGAAGATGTCAAAAAATCGATTACGGAAACATATGGCATGATTCTTTTCACTGGGCCAACTGGCAGTGGCAAGTCGACCAGTCTCTATTCGCTCCTTAAAATTCTCAATCAAGAAGAACGCAATATTATTACCCTGGAAGATCCGATCGAATATAATCTTGATGGTTTGAATCAAAGCCAGATCAAGCCGGAAATTGGCTATACTTTCGCTTCGGGTCTTCGTACAATTTTGCGTCAGGATCCGAATGTGATTATGGTGGGAGAAATCAGGGACAGCGAAACGGCGGAGTTGGCGGTCCATGCGGCTTTGACCGGGCATTTGATGTTTTCCACGTTGCACACTAACACCGCCCTGGGGGCCATTCCGCGTTTGATCGATATGGGTATTGAGCCGTTTCTTTTGGCCTCGTCTCTTCGAATTGTGGTGGCACAACGCTTAGTCAGACAAGTGTGTGCCAACTGTAAAGAAGAGATAAAAATTCCCGAGTCAGTGAGGAAGTCTATCAAACAAGAGATAAATAAAATTTCTCCGAGCGAATTGAAAAAATATGGCGTTGATCCGCAAGAAGAGTTTAAATTTTATCATGGCAAGGGCTGTGACGTGTGTAATGGCACCGGCATCAAAGGTCGCGTGGCCATTTATGAAGCCGTTCTAGTCAATGAGAATATTCGAACAATCATCACTGAAAAAGGCGGCGGGGAAGATCTGTTGCAAAAAGAAAGAGAGCGATTGGGCATTTTGACAATCAAGCAGGATGGCATTTTGAAAGTGGTGAAAGGATTAACCACCATTGAAGAGATCGACCGCGTGACCGAAGGCACCATCACCTTAGAAGAAGAAAACGTTTAAGTTTATAAAATAAAAAAATCACCATGGCTAATCCGGAACAAAGGATTAAAAATTTATTAAGACTGACTGCTCAACAGGGGGCATCGGACCTGCATCTTACGGTGGCGCGGTATCCAACGCTCCGCATTGATGGCAAATTGATTCCGATTACCCAAGAAGAAATGCTGACGCCGACAGCCATTCAAGAAATGTGTGACGTGGTTTTGGCCGAAGAGAAGAAGCACATCTTGACGGAAGAGGGCCAGATCGACTTTTCCTATAACTTCGAAGACAAGGTGCGCTTCCGGGTGAATGCTTTTTTCCAGCAAGGCTTTGTGAGTATGGCCTTCCGCTTGATTTCCAAAGAAATCAAGCCTTTGGAAGAGTTGAATATGCCGGAGCTGTTCTATGATTTTACCCGGGTCCCGCAAGGTTTGGTGCTGTTTGTCGGTCCGACGGGGCATGGCAAATCGACCACTTTGGCGGCGCTCATCAATCACATCAACCATACTCAGGAAAAACATATCATTACCATTGAAGATCCGATTGAATATATTTATGAACAAGATCGTTGCCTCATCGAGCAGCGCGAAATTTATCAGGATTCCAAAACTTTTCAAGCGGCGCTGCGCGCGATCTTTCGAGAAGATGCCAATGTGGTTTTGATCGGTGAGTTGCGCGATTTGGACACCATTTCCACCGCGCTTACGGCGGCTGAAACGGGGCATTTGATTTTCGCCACGCTGCACACTAACGATTGTCCGCAGGCCATCGACCGTATCGTGGATGTTTTCCCTTCGAACCAGCAGAATCAGATCCGTTTTCAGTTGGCCAATGTGCTTTTGTCTGTTGTGTCACAGCGTTTGCTGCCAAAAATCGGAGGCGGGCGGGTGCCGGCCATTGAAGTGATGATCAAAAATCATGCGGTGGAAAATCTGATCCGAGAAAACCGACCGTACCAAATCAACAATGTAATTGAAACCAGTTCCAGCGAAGGGATGATCACGATGGACCGATCGCTGACCGATCTGGTGAAACAAGGTTTGGTCGATTTGGATATTGCCAAAATGTATGCCAAGGACGCTGCCAACTTTAAGGACTTGCTCAAGCGTTAAGAAAAAAAACAGTGGCGGGATGTTGTTGGAAAATAAAATTTATGCTATTATCAAATTAGCCAAAAAGAAAAAGAAAAAGAAAAATTATGAAATTTGTTTTTAAAGCAAAAAACCAGACGGGGGAATATGAGACCGGTGAAATCAACGCGCCGAATAAGGATGCGGCCATCAATATTCTTCAGAAAAAAAATCTTTTTCCGGTCAGTATGAAAGAGGAGGCGAAAAGCGGGAATGATTTTATGAAATCGATCCTGCGCTATTACGACCAAGTCAATGATAAGGAACTGGTAGTCTTTTTTCGTCAGCTATCTATTTTGATCGAAGGACGCGTGCCGATTGTGGTGGCTCTCACGGCCATCAAGGAACAATCCGACAACGCCTATTTCGGGCGTGTGATCCAAGAAATGATTGAAGATATTCAAGATGGGATGCCCTTTTCCAACACCATGGAAAAACAATCAGCTGTTTTTTCCAATTTGGCCATTAACGTGGTGCGGGCCGGAGAAACTTCCGGCGATCTGAAAAAATCCATCGAATATATCGCGGAAAATATCGAAAAAAATTATATCTTGTCCTCGCGCGTCAGATCAGCCTTGATCTATCCGGCGATTGTGATGACTGTTTTTTTCATCATCGCATTTCTGGTCATTACTTTCATCATTCCGAAACTGACCGCCATCATCAAGGACTTGAACGCTGATGTGCCCTGGTACACAAGAATTTTAATTGTGTCCGGCGATTTTATGGCGCAATATTGGTGGGCGGTGGCCATTGCAATAGTTGGATTTATCTTGGGCCTTTTTTATTACATCAAATCCGAAGATGGCAAAAAAGAATGGGATCAAGTGCAGTTAAAGTTGCCAATTTTTGGCTCAATTTTTCGTTCGGTCTACATTGCGCGCCTGTCGCAGAATTTAGCGGCGTTGCTTTCTAGTGGCATTCCTATTATTCGTGCCCTTCTGATTGTTGGTGAGGTGGTTAATAATGAGGTCTATAGAGCCGTTTTGATAAAAGCGGCGGAGGAAGTCAAGCGTGGGGGGACGATGAGTGATGTCTTCCGGCGGTCATATTTGATGCCACCGATGGTAACACAGATGGTGAAAATCGGGGAAGACTCAGGTCAGATCGACACAGTTCTGGCCCACATCGCCAAATTTTATGATCAGGAAAACGAAATCACTACCAAGAATCTCTCGACTTTGATTGAGCCGCTCCTAATGGTGGTCATCGGCATTGCAGTCGGTTTTATGTCATTTTCTGTTTTGATGCCTATATATAATATTGCCGGACAGATCAAATAAAAAAAGACAATTGTCAGAAGTTTAGATATAAACAAATAATAAAATAGAAATGGAGGTGAAATTATAATGATGAAAAATTTGAAGAAAAATAAAAAGGGTTTCACCCTAATTGAACTTTTGATCGTCATCGCGATCATCGGTATTTTGGCTTCCATTGTCTTGGTGAGTTTGAGCGGCGCGAGAACAAAAGCTAATCAGGCTGCT
>Ga0114951_10001533_pt1 | contig 28166 bp, 26 predicted proteins | sample AM7aDNAmetaG_FD_88677 | JGI IMG/M metagenome (GOLD analysis project Ga0114951, IMG submission 88677) | Freshwater microbial communities from Finland to study Microbial Dark Matter (Phase II) - AM7a DNA metaG | ecosystem: Environmental > Aquatic > Freshwater > Lake | place: Finland: Lake Alinen... | reverse complement strand
GCCGGAGAATGAGTATGAATTGATTAAACTTATCGGCGATCTGCCGGACAATGAGGTGTTAGTGGCCTTGGGCTCAACTTTGGGAACGCATGGTAAAAATGGCAGCGATTTTTGCGCCATTGTGATCAGGACACCCCTTGATTGGGGATTTTTCAAGGACAGCCTAGCACCAAGCATAGTAGCAAAGGTTGATATAGCCGTACTAAAAAAATACCTCAAAGAATCCGACTTCGTATAGCATTATGACCGCGAGACCGCTCTCAACCTTTTGCCGACGCAAATGGATCAGATGAGCGGTTTTTATTTAATAAAATCAATTTCTTCCAAAACTAACTTTTGAACAAAATTTTTTTGGCTCCAGAAAATTAGCGGGAGTCTTGCTTCTGCCGTCGTCCGGTCTCAATACAAAAAAAGAAACCCGGATAGGATTTCTTATGGGAATCATTCAGCCTTGGCGCGTTAGCCAAACTTTATCATTCCGATCGAAAAACCAGATTCTTTCTGGCTTCTTTCCACCACTTTGTAGCCATCCCTGATGCCAAGGGCTTTATTGTGGGCCTTAAGCCGGAATTCAACGCTACTCCAAAGGAGCCGATCAATAGCCTCGATCTTTTGGGAAGATCGGCACGCGGGACAGTCCGGTTCTTGGTGCCCTCCAATATCTTCCAGCATTTTCTTGGCGCTGTCGATCAATTCATTCCTCGCGCAGAAGAGAGCGATCTCAAGAGGCGTAAGCTCGCCAATGACAACCTCTTCTTCGGCTACCGGTTTTCCGCTCGTTTGAGTTCGTTCGCCCGACAACAAAATTCGGCAAACAGTTCATTTTCGGCAATCATTTTGAATGCCGCTTCCGGAGTCATTCCTTTTTTCTCTTCCATAGCACCACCTGAGGCACCGTCCTTTTTGTATCTTTAAAAAATGATTGTGTCAAGCAGGGCAGAAGCCCGTAGCCGGGAAAATACCCGAAAATCCGATCTCCGCGGATTTTCCGAATAATGGTAAAAAAATACCTCATTGATCAATGAGGTTATTTATCTAAAGCGGCATCAAATTCGTCGGCCGCGCAGACTCCGTTTTCCAGGAGGTTATCTCTGTATTTCTGCCACCCCTTGCATCTGGTCTCCCAGATTAGCTTTATCGCAGCATCATAATCTTCCTGGCTTTGAAGAGCCGGGTAGACGCTGAACATGCCGATCTCAAATCCTTTTTCTTTTAGTAGTTTTTGCTGGGCCAGCAGTTCGGTGTAACTTCCCTTCAATACATATGCAAATCCTTTTTCCGTATCGCACATCGTTCCAAACCTCGCTTTTTTCAATATTATATATTAAATATATTTTTTGTCAAATCAAGTAGCGGCGATAGTCTGGCTAGTTCCGGAAGTCGCCTTCGAATCATTTTTTGTTATAATCAATTCATATGAACAAAAAAATAATTACACCACTCGTAATTTTTTTATTCGCGGTGTTTTTTTCGGCCTTGGCGCTGGTTGGTTGGGTTGGCGCGCAGGAAATCAGCGTACCCAGCGTGCCTGATCCCCAGCCGGATCAAAGCAATACCGCTCCGGTACCGGTAATAAATTCCCCGCGCGAGGCGTGCCACGCCTACCGCACCGATTCAAGGTATTTTGCAAACAACGTGTTTTTAAAAGACACCGACGATGAGTGCCTGATCCAGATCGGCGATAACAACGTGGGCTACGGAAAGGTTGATTTCTTTTTTAAGGGAACCGAATTTTGCGTGACCAGCAGCGGCGATTATTTTACGCGGATCGGCGGCGGCGGGACCAGCTGCAAGACGGTCAAGAAACAAATAAAAAATGTTAATGGAGGTTCGGCTACCTTGAAATCGGTTACGGCCGGAGTTCCGTACCGGCATGATTTTTCCCAGGACCTCATTTCGCTTTTAGGCGGCAGTTCCGATCCGGCCATTTATTCTTTTTACCTTGGTTCGGGCACCGGTTTCCCGCCCATGGGGTTAATTTTCGGGCCTGACGGTGTCTTATCCGGCACGCCCTCGGGCAAGGGCGGCACGTTCCAAGCGTGCGTACGCGACCTTAATGGCAACTCTGCCTGCCGGACATATACCATGGGCGTGGAAAAAGAAGGCGCGGCGACGGAAAACCAAGGGGCGACCCAACCGGAAACCCAACCAAAAACCAGTATCGGTTTAGACATCGGTTCTTATTATGGTGATGCAAAGATAATCAGGGAAGGCGTTATTTTCCCGGCCGGCGACAATATCGGAGTTTTTCCCGGAGATACCGTTAAGACCGGTTCAGACGGATTTTTACAGCTGATCTCCGATGGCCGCACAATTACGCTCGGACCGGATACGCTGGGCCGGATGATGGGATTAAACACGTCCAACCAAAGCGTTACTGTTCCGCGCGACTGGGATACCGATACCAACTTCAAAAACGAGCTGGACAACTGGAAATTCTGGAAAGACATGCTCAATGATGAAAAAGATTTCATCAACGAGAACGCTCCGACTTACGCGATCGACTGCGGTCTTGGGAGTGTCATCAGCTGCCCGTGGGGCATGCTGGAATTCATTCACGGCGGTACGGAATGGTTCGATGAAAAAATGGCCAAGGACTTCGGAAGAAGCATCGTTGTGACCCCGACAGTGGTTGTTGTGCCGGTGGCGACCGAGTTTACCGTCGCGGTGGCAAGTGACGGAGCAACCACGCTGACCGTGCTGGACGGAGCGGCCATAGCGATGGACCTTAAGAGCAAAAAAAGCGTGATCGTTAAAGTCAATCAGAAGCTTACAGTGCAAAAGACCACCGCCGGTCTGGGAACGGCCGAACTGCAGCAAGGATTGGTTAGCGTTGATCCGGCCTCCCTTGACCGGTGGTGGGATAAAAAACCGGTTTCCGCACCAATCGATGCGTCCAGGGATAACATCATAAAGACTATGCTTTTTGGCGTCGCGATAATTCTGATCGTGGTTTTATTCCGACGGAAACAGATTTTTGGCAAACGAAAAAGTTAATTTGGTACCTCCGGATCCGGCAGTAAAAAAAAGAGTGCGGGTGGCACTCTTTGTGCCATCACATTACGGGGTCGAATTTTTTTAGGGGTTCCGCAAGGCTGACGGCTTTAGGCAGCCGCAGGTTTCCTTATTCTACCCGTCTTCATGTTATTGACAAAGTCGCGGAAACATGGGATTTTTAGCGATAAAACAGAGTAGTGTGGTGAATATGAATGGAGGAAAATAGGCTATTCGCGGGACAGCGTTTAATTTTTGGCGGCTTGTCAAACGAAGAAGAACTGGTTAAGGAGTGTCCGGATGAATTTAAGAGAGGGAGCGCGTGGTCGGCATTTGCGATGGGGATTTTTTATAACGGTTGCGATAAAAGCAACTGGAAATGGAAATCGCCGGATTCTGCGGTGTGCGCGCATCAGCTTGCCTGTTTTTACGGCTTGCTAACCTCTTTCGAAATTAGCCATCAGGAGAAAGATTCGGTGGCTGGGTGGATGTTGTCGGAAATGCTGGTGGAAGTGCCGGAGCTCCTTCCGCTTCCGGACGAGCCGAAGTAGAATTTATGGAGACAAGATCAGGAATCAGTCTCCATTTTTTTTAATCACAACCATGAAGGATGGATTTACCCGACAGGAGTCCGGACCCTGTCGACGAAAGCGGGAGAAATCCCGCTTTTTTGTTTGACAATAAGATAGAAATAAATTATTGTTCCGATTGGCGACGAAATGGCTGCCACGCTAAATTTAAAACGGGGTGAAAAAAATGGGTGGAAAGATTACCAGGATCGAGGCGTTGGATGAGCTCAAAAATTTATTGCCCAAGGAAAGGGAGATTTTTGAGCGATTATCCGAGCTCGAGCACAAGAGATGGGCGAATTGGCAAAGACATTTGCACGCTAAGTGTTCTTACGACGAGCAGGGAAATCTGGTTATACCGGCCGGGTACGTGGAAAATCTGGAAAGGGAGATCAAAGCAGAATTTTTTGAGCTTACGGAAGAAGAAAGGAACTATGACCGCGAGGAAGTGTTAAAAAGTTGGCGGCTTATTGCCGGATTGAGCGAGTAAGCCAAGCCAAAGAAGGCTTGATCCGATAGGCCCGAGGACAATAAAGCAGTTGCATTGAGAGTTCTCCCGAATTGTTAGTTGACAATATCAAAGAAACAAAGTATGATTTTGACGTTCACGGTCAGGGAGATGAAAAAGTGGACCAACGCGTTAAGAAATTGTTGGAAAAGAAGATAGCCGCTCAAAGGGAAAGCGATTTAGCGGCGGCGGAGCTGGCTAGCATCCAAGCCGCGTGCCGCCATAACTGGGGTCCGGTGAAATATGATCCGATCATTCAAAAAGCCTATACGATTCCCGGCGATCCCCCCGGCACGATGGGTGTGGACTGGCAACCTGCGGTTTACGTGCCCCGCAAAGAAACTCCGCGCTGGACACGCACATGCCTCGATTGCGATTTGACCGAAGAAACCAAAAGGGTCAGCAAAAAGACTACCGATACGCCGATTTTTTAGCAGTAAACCGCCCATAGAAGCGGTTTTTTCTTTAGTCAGGAAATCCCGCCAGGAAGCGGTGTTGCGACAGTGAATAATGGAACGTGGCTGGGCGTGAAAAAAGGTGTTTAAGAAAAACGGGAGAGATTCCGCTTTCCGGTCTCGACAAGAGCATAAAATTATATTATTGTTTCATGCAGGGTGATCGAATGATGAATGTGAACGATCCTGACGGGCATGAAACTGCTCCCTATGATTCCGGACTAGATTTGGATCGTGTCGGCTTTTCGGTCGTAGAACAGGGTATCCGCGATTTGGTGAAAATCCTTTGGAAATTGGGTTATAAAACCATTTGCTCCTGTGCCGGGCACGAAAAAGCACTTGAACCTTACCCCTGGATTGCAATCCCGATGGAATCTACCGGCCCGAGAAATCAGCTGGAGAAACTTTTCGGAATCGTGGCGCGCTTCAATATAAGCCTGGGAGAAAACGGGGCGTTGCCGGAGGCATTGGCGGCTTGGATATTGCTGCCGATGAATACCTCTTACGGTTTCACGGTTTATCTCCAGCCTTACGATAATAATCAAAGGCGCGATCCGGAAAAGATTTCCCAATTGCGCCAAGTGTCGCAAAAATTAGCTCTTTTTATCGAACAGGAAGGCGCGGATATCTTCGGCGCGGATACGCAAACCCGGCTTCGGTTGGATCGCGACATCTAAAAGCGAACAAAAAATCAGCCGCGAATTAATTTGAAAGACAGGACTGTTCATCCTGTTTTTTTGTTGGAGCGGTCTGGGGCCGGGAGCAGGGCCGGCTGATTATAATTGACAAAAAAATTAATTTATGGTTTATTTATTACGGCTATTTAACAAAAAACCAGCGAGGTGGAGTTTATGAACCAGTGGGGCATACCGGAATACGATAAGCAGTTAGGATTAGAACGCCTTTATGAAATGGTTGGCGTAATGATGGACAGAGAAACAACAGGCATTACCGAAGTTGCCGGCGGATCGGCTTCCGGCAAAACTACCGAGGTGGCCGAAAAAGTGCGGTCTTTATTCGGACCGCAGGCGGGTCTTCTTTCGTTGGACGACTATTTTATCGGTAAAAAGCTTATGGCGGCCAGAGGGGTGAAGCATTTTGACCAGCCCCAGGCTCTTGATATGGAGTTGATCCATCGGCAGATGGCCAGCCTTAAAGCCGGCGAGGCGATCCTGAAACCGGTTTACAGTTTTAAAACCGGAGAAAGGAGCGGAACCGAGAGATTTGAACCGCGCCGCCTGATCGTTGCCGAAGGTTTGTTTGCCATCAACGATGATTTGATGGATATGGGCGATGTCAGAGTGTTTGTCCAGATCGGTACGCACGGCCGGGTCATAAGAAGGGTTATGCGCGACTTTGACCGGACCGATATGCTGCCGGGCCGGATCTTGGAATATTTTTCCGAAGTGGTTCAGCCAATGCATGAAAGATGGGTAGAGGCGCAAATAAAGAACGCCCACCTTATCATCAACAATGAATACCAGCCCGACATCGAAGCCAAGCGCGCCGGATTGTTTGAGGTCCAGTTAAAATTCCGCACAACCATTGCTCCGGAGGTCCTGCGCAGATTAGGGGCGGAGCGGCTGGCCGGTTTTTGGCAGCAAGATACCTATTACAATCCGTTCGACCGCGATTTGAGCTTTACGGGCGAATCGGTGAGGATCAGGGAGGAAGGATCGGGCTACCGCAGTTTTACCTATAAGGGGCCCAAAGAAAAATCAAAATACCGCCAGCGCGCCAAAATAGAATTCGAAATTGACGATGAAACCAAGCGAAAATTCTTGGCCATATACGGCCAAGAGGTAAAAATCGTCGAAAAATACCGGGAACTGTACCATATGGCCGGTATTGTTTTCTCGGCCGATAAGGTTTGGAAAGTTGAAGATGGCGCCCGGACTTATCTTGGCGATTTCATCGAGATCAGGGCAATCAAAAAAGGCGCAACCGAGCCGTTGATCGGAGAAATATTGTCGGAATTAGGGCTTGACCCGGCCGACGGAATTACAACCGCTTACGTTGAAATGTGAGACTATCTATCTAATACTACATTACGCAAGGCTCTTAACAAAGAGCTTTTCTTTTTTTTGAAAAAATTTCGTTTTTAGGGTAAGGGAAGCTTGCCGTAAAGCTGTTTGAAGATCACTTTTTGAAAGTCGGCCAGAGGCTTGTTCTCAATGATCAGGACGCGTTCGGTGTTGAGGTCGATCAAGGAAATTCGGTCGCCATAGACGAGCTGGATGATATTCTGGTCGAAAAGGTCGATGTCGGGCGGGATGAATTTGACGAACCGCTCCAGTCTCGGCTTTTTCTTTTTTCCGGAAACCGGATTGCTGATCACCATTCTTTCCAGTTTCTTTTTGTCGCGCATTGTCCGGTAATCCTTGGAAAGATATTTGTTCACCGCGTCAAGATCCCTTTCGGAGGTATACCGGTAAAATATCTCTCCGCGCTTCATATGGTTTATAACGTCGTCAAAAGCCGCTTGAATGCCTTTGAATCCGCTTAAAAAGCGGATTTCTTTTTGCTTATATCGGTCGTCCGCGACTGCTTGCTTTGCCATTTTTTCGGTAACAATCGCCGAAGTTTGGGCAAACGCGGTCGCGATCAAGCGCGCATTGGCCGCGTGATAGAGATTGCGCCGGCCGTTTTTTGTTTTAAAAACAAAGCGCCGGGTGAGCAGGGAAGAGAGGGCGCGGTAAGCCGCCGGCCGGTGGAGATTCGCGGCAACGCATAGGCGCGTCGCGCCCATCGGCCCGTCATGCCCAAGCCTGTCATAAATGGCGTCGGAATGTTTTGGCAATCCAAGCCGTTTAAATATTTCTTTTGTTTCCATTTCTTAAGTGTACTTTTTTTAGTACGAAAAATCAAGACTTTCGGTGGGATTTTTTAAAGGGCGTTATGCTCTAACCGTCAGTTCATTAACAATAAATTACGGAGGTAAAAGAAATGGAGTTGAAGGATTATATCCGGGACGTTGCCGATTTCCCAAAGGAAGGAATCGTTTTCAAGGATATTTCGCCGATGCTGAAAAACCCGGCAGCCTTGCGCGAAGCGGCCGATTGTATCCGGGCCAAGTGGGCCGGCAAAGTCGATGCCATCGCGGCGCTTGACGCCCGGGGTTTCATTTTTGGCGGAATACTGGCTTTGGCAATGGAAACGCCCTTGGTAATGCTGCGTAAAAAAGGAAAATTACCGGGTGTCACCGCGCAGATTTCTTACGACCTGGAATACGGCAGTGCAATCTTGGAAGCCGGGATCGACGCTTTCTCCGATGGTTGCCGGGTGCTGGTCGTTGACGATCTGCTGGCGACCGGCGGAACCGCTAATGCCGCTTGCCGGCTGATCGAAGCCTGCGGAGCGGTTGTGGCGGGTTGCGCGTTCGTGGTGGAGCTGGAAGCGCTTGAAGGCCGGAAAATTCTGGCTGGACGCAACGTGCAGGCGCTGGTTATTTACGGGGCGGGATCATGAAAGAAAAAATTATTATTTGCGCGGATGTGATTGCGGAGTATCGAGGAAAAATCGTTTTGGTCCAAAGGTTTACGAGTCCTGCGGGCATTGCCCTGCCTGGCGGAAAACAAAATCTGGGAGAGTTTCTCTGTGATACTGCCCGCCGGGAATTTTTTGAAGAAACGGGATTAATCCTTGAGACCGACAATGTCCTTTCGACTTTTGCCGATCCAAGCCGCGATCCGCGCGGCCGCTATATCTCGACGGTTTTTGTCGGGAGGGCAAACGGATCGCCAAGGGACGAGAGCGGAAAAACAAAAGTGATTTGCTTGAAAGCGGATGAGCTTTCCGGCGTTAAAGACCGGTTTATCTTTGACCACCGGGAAATGCTGGAGAAATATCTGGAATTGTTGAAAACAAAAAAAGGAGGAGATAAGTTATGGCAAATAAGATAAAACCGATAAAGCCCGGAGAGGTCGCAAAACAAAAAAAGAACGATTTTCCGGATGCCGTGTTCGAAGCGTTCAATGAGGTAATAGCGGCGAACTTTTACGGCAAAGACGCGACATTCAATCAGGAAGATGTCGAGGCGCTGATGGTAAAAAAAGGTCTGAATTGCAACGAGATATACAAGAAGGGGTGGATGGATGTAGAGGATGTTTACGAAAAGGCCGGATGGACCGTCGATTACGACGCGCCCGGTTATAACGAGACATATCCCGCCACTTTTACCTTCCGTGCCCGCAAATAATATCCGCTCGCCATAAGGCAAGCGGATTTTTTTATGATTTCAGGATAAATACCGATAAAAGGAACTTACTTTCGCGATAAATTATGTTGACAATATTAGGTTTATATGGTATTAAGATTTTTAGGTGATAGGATGAGGAAGGTTCCGGTTATTAGCCAGGCGGTTGCCGATTGCGTAAGAGATGAGGTAACAATTGATGAGGCGGTTATAGCCAATATAGCTCACCGTATGCGCCAAACGAATCCGGTGCTGGCCAGAGAGATCGGATTGATGATGGACGGAAAAAACAATGGCATCATCGTATTTACTGCCTCGGTTGTTTACAGGTTGATCGAGAGACAAAGCGAGATTGACAATGAACGCGGGTTTGTTATCAGTCAGGAAGTTGCCGATTACGTAAAGCAAGAGATAACGGAAGGCAGAATGTCCATTGACGATATAGCTATCCGGGCGCGCCAAACAAATCCGGCGTTGATCAGGGAGATCGGATTGATGATGGACGGAAAAAACAAAGCCATTGTCGTGAATGTTGCCTTCATTGTTTACAGGCTGATCGAAAGACAATGCGAGGTTGAGAACGAAAGAGGTTCTTTAACAAACCTTCCTGGCCGGATCTTAATGCTAAAAGATGTGATAGTGGGAAGGTGGAAGGAAGGGTCGCTGCTCTGCTTTTAAACCGAGACATTCAATCTTGGTTTTTTTGTTTAATCGGGATATATTGAAAGTAGCTTTGACGCTGATGCGATTTGTCAAAAGCTTTTAAAAATATGAATAAAAAGATTGTATTTGTTTTTTTGGTATTAATTATTCTGGTTGGATTGGGAATGTGGTATGTTGGCGGCTCGGGAAAAAAAGCTCCGTTGCCTTCGATATCATCGCCCTCGTCCCAGTCTTCACCATCAGTTCCGTCTTCGTCGCCGATTGCCCAAATCACATATAACTGCAATGACGGTAAAACCATTAGTGCGTCTTTTTTTAAAGGTGAAACCAAAACGGTAAAGCCGGGCGAACCGCCGGTTCCGGCGGGAAGCGTTATGATTGTTTTGAGCGACGGGCGGAGTTTCGATCTGCCCCAGACCATTTCCGCCGATGGCGGCCGCTATGCCAATGCCGACGAATCGTTCATTTTTTGGAGCAAAGGGGATGGCGCGATCGTGATGGAGAACAACATTGAAAGCTACAAGGGATGCGTCCTCCCGTCCAAAGACTCGGTTAGCCAAGAAGGCTTAAAAGTTCTCTCGCCGAACGGCGGAGAAGCTTGGTTAAAAGGCCAAACGGTTCAAATATCGTGGAGCGCGCCAAAAGAAATCCAATCAGTGAATATCCGGCTATCGATTGCCGGCGATAGCGAGGGCCAGGGTTTTAATGCCGCCATCGCTTCCGGCGTTCCCAATACCGGCCGTTATTCCTGGACGGTCCAGGATCTGTACGCGGAGGCATTGGGCATCAAAGCCCTGCCCGCATCGGACCAATATCTTCTTACTGTGGAAGATAAAGATCACAACAATATCTACGATACCAGTGATGCGGTATTCGGTATTAAATAATTATACGAGGACAAGCTCCGTTGGCCACGATCTTTCGCGGTTTGCGGAATGTCCAAGACCTTGGTTTGGGCAATTTTTGGTAAAAAAAAGCGGCTCGTTTTAAAATCGGGACCGCCAAATAATTTCAAACATTTTTTAAAAGTACTGCGGGAAACGTTTTTCAATTCCGGGATCAAAACTTCTGATTATATCCAACGCCTCCTTGTTTTTGGAATCAGCCGTGCGTACTTGTTCATCCGCTTTGGCGCGCCGCGGCTTAAGGGCCAGCCTGATAACCAGATAGCCGGCCGCGTACAAAACAATACAGCAAACAAGGAAAATAATCTCATGACCGGAAAAAGGCACTTTAAAAATCGCTGCTCCCAGCAAAGCGATTATTATGGCCGGCCATATTCCGAAAATTATAGGAGCCGCGTTCAGCCATTCGATATCATCTATCAGTCCGTACATTTCCGCCACTGTGCTTCTTTGGGGTTCGTCGAGGTCGGCGATTTTTCTCCATACGCCAACTTTCCTTGATGCGGTTAAATCGGGCATTTCTTACCTCCTTAGCTCGTACACAATTATTTACTATAAAATGATTGGCTTATTATGTCAAGTTTTTTTAAATTATTTGACAGACTGATGTTTAAGGGTTATGTTCTTACCGTTGATTGTTATGAAACGACATGCGGATTTGATTTCGTCGATATTGCGGATCTTTATCATTTTTGACGTTATGGTGCTGGCCATGCTGGCCGTTTGCCGTTATCTTGTGTTTAACGTCGACCCCAATGTTTTTACGACGCTTCTCACGTTCTTGATGGCGGCCTTGGCGCTTTTGGGCGGCCTTAACGGAAAAAAATTAAGTAATTAAAGCGATGATATCGCTTTTTGTTTAATATGAGTAAAATATCTTATGGAAAACAAAACGGAAGACAAAAAACTTGACCGCGTTCTCGGCTTGGCCGCCGGTTTTTCCCTTTGGCTGGGCATATTTCAGGCGGTTATCGTTATCACGGCCTTGTTTACCCTGTTGCTGTCTTTCATTTTGGCCAAATTGTTTTTCGGCGAATTGACGGCTGGACTGCTGATCGCCTTCATGGTTCTATCGTTTTTTGAACTGGGTTTTGGCTGGGTTGCGGTTTTGCTGGGTTTTTTGCTTGGATTAGCGGGATTAAGATCGGAACGCCGGGCATCGGCCAAAAAAGGATTGGTATTTTCCGCGGCCGGACTGCTGGCTTACGGTGCTTATTGGTTGTTTATCATGCCGCTTTTAAAATCGATGCTTGACTGATTTTTCCGTTGACAAAAAAGCTAGATTAATTTAAAAAGAAGCCAGCTTATTCCCAAATCGGAGGAATGTGTATGGATAAGGATATAAAGCATTGCGAACGTCTTAGTTGCGAGAATTGTCTGAAGCGGCAAATATCGATACGCGCCGATGGAATTGAACACTGCGGGTGTGTTTGCGGACACGTTACTCCGTCCCAAACCGCGAGGATTTTAAACGGCCTTATTGCTAATTTCGGGAAAGAACTGATCGAGGGCGCGATAATCGGAGAGTTGCGGCAAAAACTGCAGGGAGTACCCGGCTTGCCGGTCAGTCCGATCCCCAGTATGTCAATAAGGGTTTTGGCCAACAAAATTTTCGAAAACACCGTTATCGATGTTGCGAAATTTATTCCGGTTGGGGAGATCGAAAGAGCGGGTACGCCCGCTTTGAGAATGCTGATCGAACAAGAGCGCCAGGAGTTAAAAGAAATCTTAGGCCAAGATGCCGGTTTTGCCGTTGCCGCCGTCGCTGTCGCTTATTCCTACGACCGGAAGACCGGAAAGTGCGCAGAGAAGGTCATTCAGAGGATATCCGGGTTAGGATTGAAGGAATTTTATTTGGGTCCCGGCGTGGAGACTCACAGCCGTCCGCTTTTCGTTGAAAAACATGCCGATCAGGTTATCGAGATCATGGGGAGCGCCAAGTACGAAATGGCGGAAAAAGGGATTTATTATAAAGTAAAGATTGCCGATCCTTCTTATCCGTTAATCATGGCTTACTACCCGAGCAACATGCGAGATTCAAAGCTTTTTGTTTTCCTTTGAGCGCGAATGCCGTTTTGACACCGTTTATAAAACGGTGTTTTTTTATTGACAAAACTACGAAGTTAATATATAATAATTTTGGTTGATCAGAATGGATACGTCCGATATTGATGCGGGGGAGAAAATACACGCCCGCCAAAAAAAAGCAGCCCTGAAGCATCAGGCGCTGAGGGAAAGCTTCGAAGCGGCAGTCAGGAAATACGAAGGATCGATGATCTTGCTGCTGTTTTTGAACGAAGGCCAGCAACTTTCCATGGAATTGCCGCCGGCGTTGGCTACCGAAGACTTTTATGGCCGGCTTCGATCCATATTACGTTCGCTTGAAGCGGCCGAGGAAAGAATGGCCAAGATGGAAGTTTTGCTTAAAATGATGGAATTGGAATCCTTGATGCGGGCCGATCCGGGCCACTACGACGCGGTGTTCGGGGTTTATAAAACGGCATTTTTGCCGCCGATCATTCCTTCAGCGGAACTCGAAGGAGAGCAGGGAAAGCTCTTCTGGGCAGAATGGAGGTTTTTCACCAATGCGAGCCACGAGATCGCAGATTACCTTGTCGGTTTATCCATCCGGCTGGGAATCGATTACCAGAGGTTTTCCGAGCCTTACAAGGGTAGCGCGAAACCTCAGTATCCGGTAAGCGGGAATGAAGCCATTTGGGTAAAGTGGAGATCCAGCCAATAAGGCTGGATTTATTTTTTTGTTAGTTGACTAAGTAATATTGATGTGCTATAAATTGGCCAGTTCTTAATATGGTTTGGAGGATAAACATGCCTAGGGTTTGTGAACAATGTTTAAAGGTGTCGGATATTGACTTGTCATTGTCAACGCGATGCGCTTGCGGTCATGAGACTTCCAGCGAGGTCGCCACTTGGCTTTACCGAAGCGTGTTTGAAATCGGGAAAAGACACGTCAAGATGGCCTTGATAAAAAGAATGAAAAAGGCCTTGAAAAAGAACGGCGGATTCGCGAAAGCGTCGCTATATGGCGTACCGCTTAATATTTCCGAAGAAAAATTTTTCGACGATCTGCGGTTCGACGTGACTAAATTTACCGACGACATGGTGATCGAGAGGATCGGCACCAAGTTCATCAGGCTGGTGGTTGAAGAAAAGAGGGAGGAATTGGAAAAAATCCTCGGCCAAAAAGTGGATCCGATCGTCGCCGCTCGGGTTGTGGCGTATTTATATGACGGCGAAGCCGATAGGTATGCCAGAACCGTCGTTCAAAAAATCTCCCATCTGGAGTTGGAGAATTTTTACCTTGGCGAGAACGTGGCGGCGCAGGACAACAGCGACTTGGTTTACATACCGCCGGTCGCAACATCGGTTATTGTCGCGATTGGCAATGCCGAACTTGGTAAAGAGGTATACCACGGATATGTTTTAACGACAGTTTCAAAAGCAGTCTATCCGCTGGGTATTATCGTTCGGACGAACGAAGCGGATTGCCTGCATAAGGAGCAGGAGTTTGAAAGAGCGAGATTGCTTATCTTCACTTGAGACGGTAACAGGTACCGTCTTTTTTTTGCGAAAACCGCCCTGTCGCGGGAGATGCAATTGACTGTTTTTTTAGGAATGGTAAGGTAAGAAAGGTGATAAATTTGAAGTGTCCAAAATGCGGAGAGCAAAGCGACGATGTCATCGGGCAAAGCCGCGAAGACGACCAGAACACGTGGTATTGTTCCCATTGCGGGACAACTTTCAAGGGGGTCTTGGTCGCCTGCGAAGATTGCAAGAGGCTGATCTGGCTTCCGGAAATGACGGTAAAGCAGGTGAAATCTCTTGAATATGCTTGCAAATTTTGCGAGAAAAATATTTCAATCGCTTTTTGGGGGTCAGGGGAATTCAAGCGATTCCCGGGGATGCATTATTAACCAGGTTAGCGGCCATTCAGCCGCTAATTTTTTTAAAATTTCCGCTAATCGCGTTTCCGAAATCATGACCCTGATTTGATCAAATCAAACCGATCCAAGAATGCCGGAACGGTAGTTATCCGGCAGCACAATACTCGGGCTTGACACTGATTTTTAAAAAGACTATACTCTCTATGTAGTCAAAAAAACTGAAAATCAGATGGCAAAAAAAGCAGCCAAAAAAAAGAAGAAAACTGCTAAAACCTGCAATTGCTGCTGCAAATAGGTTTGCGTCGCGGCATAGAGAAAAATCATAGCCATCGCAAGATGGGATGATGATTTTTTTTCTAAAAATTCAGGGTTCAGGATGATGAACGTTGTCAAATAAATAATGGAAAGCGTTGGAGTGTGGAAAGAAATGCAACATATAAAGCCAACAAAGACCCTTTTTCCGTAGAAACGGAAAAAGAAGAAGGATTTTTTGAAGTTGTCTCGAACTATTCGAAAATTTACCAACGCAAGTTGATAAATTTTCTTTTTGAGGATTTGATCCTGGTCCAGGATGAATGCTGGCAACGTGGATAAGGCATGCAAGTCGAGCGGATCCCATTTTTTCGCAAGATTAAGCGGGATTAGCGGCAGACGGGTTAGTAACACGTGGGTTATCAACCGCTAACACAGGCATAATCCGTCGAAAGACGGACTAATTCCTGATAGTCCCTGAAGCGCAAGCTGAAGGGTAAAGGCGTAAGCCGGTTAGTGATGAACCTGCGCACTATCAGCTAGTTGGTAGGGTAATGGCCTACCAAGGCTATGACGGTTAGGGGAGGTGAGAGCTTGTTCCCCAACACTGGCACTGAGATACGGGCCAGACTCCTACGGGAGGCAGCAGCCGAGAATATTGGACAATGGGCGCAAGCCTGATCCAGCGACGTTGCGTGTAGGATGAAGACGTTCGCGCTGTAAACTACTTTTCTGAGGGAAGAAGTTATTGACGGTACCTCAGGAATAAGCGGGGGCTAATTCTGTGCCAGCAGCAGCGGTAATACAGAACCCGCAAGCATTATCCGGATTTATTGGGCGTAAAGTGTTCGTAGGCTGTTATGTAAGTCCAACATTAAATTCTCAGGGCTTAACCCAGAGACTGTGGTGGATACTGCATGACTAGAAGGCGCTAGGGGCTGTCGGAACGCACGGTGTAGGGGTGAAATCCGTTGATATCGTGCGGAACATCAAAAGCGAAGGCAGACAGCTGGGGCGACCTTGACGCTGAGGAACGAAAGCGTGGGGAGCAAAAAGGATTAGATACCCTTGTAGTCCACGCCCTAAACGATGGATACTGGTCGCTTGAAGTGTCGACCCTTCAAGTAACGAAGCTAACGCGTTAAGTATCCCGCCTGGGAAGTACGGTCGCAAGACTAAAACTCAAAGGAATAGACGGGGGCTCACACAAGCGGTGGACCATGTGGCTTAATTCGACAACAAACGAGGAACCTTACCAGGGCTTGACAGACTAGTGACATTCCATTGAAAGATGGACTTCCGCAAGGACACTAGCCCAGGTGCTGCATGGTTGTCGTCAGCAGGTGTCGTAAGATGCATGCTTAGATGCCGGAACCTGCGCAACCCTTATCTTATGTTTTACATGTCATGAGAAACTGCCGGGGACAACTCGGAGGAAGGTGAGGATGACGCCAAATCAGCATGGCCCTTTGACGCCCTGGGCCGCACACGTGGTACAATGGCCGTTACAATGGGTTGCAATATCGAGAGGTGGAGCAAATCCCATCAAAAACGGCCCCAGTTCGGATTGAGGTCTGCAACTCGACCTCATGAAGCCGGAATCGCTAGTAAACGTGAATCAGCTACGTCACGTTGAATATGTTCCTGAGCCTTGTACTCACCGCCCGTCACGCCAAGCGAGCTGGGGACAGCCGAAGTGCCCCGCGAGGGGAGCTAAGCTGGATTCAGTAAGAGGGGCGAAGTCGTAACAAGGCACGGGTAGGGGAACCTGCTCGTGGATCAATTAATTTATTTTTTGAGTGTCGGCTATAGTTGAGGAGTGAGAATTCTCTTCTTGACAATAAGACGCTGATCAATCCGTCTTTAAAGATTGGTCAATATAGTAGTTCGGGACGACTTCAAGTAATCCTTTGTGGCTTTCAAAAAAACACCCGTGTTCCGGGCGTTTTTTTGTTTTTAAATCGTATTATGAGGTTTTAACCTTGTTTTTTTTAAATCATTGACTTTTTGAAAAATATGTTTATCCTAAGATAAGCCAAGGAGGCAGGATCATCGGTAAAAAAATAATAATCGGCCATACCTATACGCTGCGCAAGAATTGCGAAGCGGAGCTGACTTCAAGTCTCGTGCAAAGAAGCGAAAGAAGGTTGAGTCTCGAAAAAGGAAGAAAGTTTAAGGTGGACGCGATCGGGGATGAGCGCACGGTTGGAAAGGATTGCCATTGCCGGTTGATATTCGACGTCATCGGTTATTATTTCCCGCCAGACGGAAAAAATCCGATCCGGGTGAGGGTAATGAGCGAAACGTTCGGTGAGGCCGTTAAATGAGGATCAAACCTCATTTTTTTGTTGAACAAAAATCAGGCAAATTTCTTTAGTCAAAAACCCCAATTGTTTTTGTCTGAATAATCCGCGGTTTTTTGCCGCGAAATCAAGAGCGATTTGTTTAACAAAAAAGGGCGGTTGTTCCGTCCTTTATCCGGCCAGTTTTTCGGCCAGGTTGTTATATCGCGCGAACAGCGATTCGGTGTTTGAATTTACCGCCACTTCGTTTTTTTTGTCGAAAAGCAGATCGCCGGCCTCCACCATTAAATCGATGGCCGTTTCCCGGCTTTCCTCCGTTTCTTCGTTCCAGGAGCTTTCCGCTTTGTCGATCAGGCGGGCGACTATCGTTATTACGTCATTCTCATTCATACCGGTCAAGGAATTTCCTAACACCTTATTCCATTTTTGGCAAGTTTTTTGATCGGATAAACAGCTTTTTATCTAAATTAATATTGACAAATAAATACTTATAGTTTATTATAATCACAAGAGGCGATTTAAATGTGGAAAGAGCAAGACTTGGAGTATTTCCTTAAAATGTCCCGGCACGGGCTTGAAGTGGCTCAGGAAGAAGCCGGTGAAAAAAAATTTTCGGACTCGCTCGCGTTGACCGCCCGGGAATCGGGTAGCCAAGGTATTCAAGCTCTTCTGATGATTTTCAAAGTTTTTGAATGTAGCTTCGAAGAAGCGCGGTACTTCGCCGAGCAAAGCGAGATATATTACAATAAGGCCAAAACAGGCGGAGAAAAGCAATCGGCCATGTATGGCAATTTGGCCATTGCCTATGGTGTTCAGGCGCTTATTAAGTATTTCGAACACAAAAAGCGAACAGGTTAACCTGTTCTTTTTTTTGGTCATGGATCTTTCCGGCGACGCTACTTGACAGGCGGGATATCTTTTCTATACTGAGATTGGGACCGCTGGTATGTGCAGATGACCGAAGCTACGTGCTAATGACCGATGGTAATATTTCGCGCAACGCGGAATTAAACTAGCCAGAGGCTCCTAAGCGGCCTGATGGAGATTGACGGAGTCCGCCAGAAATGGCCTTCTCTATAGTGTAACCCGGGCGGGCTTGCTCGCGCCACCAGGGTTTTCGCACCGCTGATCGAGGGATACCTGCCAGGAACGTGCAACTTCAAACCCGGTTGCGCAAACGATTATCCATAATTGTTCTTGGTCCATTCTCCATCATTATATTTTTTTCCTATTCATAGCTCATTCTTTCGGGTTTTTAAGCCAGGCGCCGATTTATCAAGGCGCTTTTCTTTTTGCGTTGATGGTTGACAAAAGGTATTTTTTATGATTAAATTAACGCGGTGATTATAGTGGGACAGTATATTATTGAAGTATTCGTGGTTTTGGTAAGGTTTGTGGTTTTTCTCGCTTTCCTGGCCATGCTTCACAGTATTTTCGGTAACTATCTGATAGCACGGTACGTTCTGTCGCTTTATCACAAGAAAAACGGGGAAAGAATGATTCCCGTGGAAACCGTTTTTTCCGGGAAGCCGGGTTATGTCAACGACGCAAAAAAACCAGGCGAGCAATTTACCCGGGAATTTTACCGGATACCGATTTTCATGGGAGTTAACGGCGCTTGCAGCAAGGCCGCGCAAATATACCGCCGCTATCGGCAATTCCATGGCGCGACCTTGGTTAGTCTGTCCGACCTTGGCGAAGCGGACGAAGGCATAAAGAAGCGTCTTCAGCACGCGATGATCGATCATGAACTTGATGGCTTGGCCATCGATGCGTGGATCTTTGAGCTAAGGGAGGAGCGGATCAACCGCCGGAACTGGCTGTGGCGCATCTTTAATTAATGGGGAACAAACCCCATTTTTTTGCGGCCGCAGTTTTCATTTGATACAATAGACCTAACAGATAAAACGTATGAATAATAATCCCGGTCCGATCCCCAAAAAGGTGGATGATTTTTTAAGGCAGTCTGACGCTAAATTCGAATTGGTTAGGCATAAAAAGGTTTATACGGCTTACGACAAGGCCGCTACTTTAAAGATCAAACCGTCGGCCGTAGGAAAGGTGTTGGTGATGAAGGTGGAAAATGAACCGGTGATCGTTATTGTCGGGGCCGATAAAAACCTTGATATCGAAAAGATCAAAAAAACACTGAAAGCGAAAAAGATCGATTTCGTGTCCGAAATAGCGATCAAGGAAAAATTCAAAGGTATCGACGCGGGGGCCATTCCGCCTTTCGGCGTTGTTTGGAAAGTGAAAGTCTTGGCGGACAAAGGATTGCTGGCCCAGCCAAAGATCATTCTTTCGGCCGGGAAGTACGAGTGGTCGGTTCGGCTTACGCCCGCCGCGTTCAAAAAAATTTCACCGGACCTGGTTACCGGATTTTTCTCCAAAGCCAAGGAAAAGAAAGCTAAACCGAAAAAGAAACCCGCCAAGAAACCGGCAATCGGAAAAAAAGCCGGGAAACCGGCCCCAAAGACCCATAAGAAAAAATGATCTATTACAAGTTTGTCGCTTCGTTTAAAAAAAAGACAGCCAAAAAAATGGCCGAGGATTGCTCCGGGTTTATAAAACCCAAATCCAAATTTCTTGATCTTGGCTGCGGTTCCGGAATCGTATCCCGGGAGTTTAAGGAGAAATTCGATCTGGATCTTATTGGCGTCGATATCGTCGATAATCTGGCTGTTGAGATGGAATTGAAGCTAATTGACGGCAAGACCCTTCCTTTTGATGACGGGTCTTTTGACGCCGTTCTGATCAGTTATGTTTTGCACCACGCCGACGAGCCGGTCCGTTTATTGAAAGAAGCCAAAAGGGTAGTTAAGGCTGGCGGGAAAGTGATCGTTTTTGAGGATCTTTATAAAGGTATTCTGGCCAAAATAATCTGTAAGATCCATGGATCGACCTATGGTTTTTTATTCGAGCATCATGGAGGGAAAGAGCGGATCAATTTTAAAAACCAAAAACAATGGGAGGAAATATTCCGAATGTTGGGTTTTAAGCTGGTTTATGGCTTACGCGTATCGGCCAATATCCACCCGGTGGAAAAGCGGATGTTTGTCCTGGAAAAATAACGGCCGGAGAGGTTGCAAAATCGACCGAATAGTGTAAAATCTGAATGTGCAGTTTTTGAGCGTGTAGCGTAGCTAAGTGGCATAACGCCGTCCTGATGAAATAATTTTACAATTTAATAGTTTTTTGGTGGGCGCGTAGTTAAGTGGCATAACGCCGTCCTGATAAGACGGAGGCCGAAGGTCCGATTCCTTCCGCGCCCACCAAAAAAACTAATAATCTGTAGGTAAATTTATTTCCGTTCTTGAAGAACGAAAGACGGAGGCCGAAGGTCCGTATTTGAGCGATAGCGAAAATCAAGGTTTTGCGTAGCAGGTTCTTATTCCTTCCGCGCCCACCAAATACCCAAAATCTACGCAAGTTTTTTCTGCCTTGAGGGCAGAAAGACGGAGGACAAAAGCTTGATTCCTTAGAAAAAAACAAAGCGGGCGATATCCGCCGCCGGGCAGATAGGGATCGGCTGGTTTTGGAGTGGGATGTATCGCGGCGATAACGGTAATATTTAGCTTTCTCGATCGATGTTATTTTCCGGGCCGGAACTTCAAGCGGTTTTGCCTAAAATCTTAGGTGAACGCGGGGCGGGGGAGTAACTGAAGCCGGCTGGGGCCGGTTTTTTTGCGTTCGTCGGAAACTCGTCTTGCCTTCAAGCCGCCGCGAATTATTCATACCGGGTGGCGCGTTTTTTGGGGAGTGGCGGGCCGAGAAAAATCCTTTTAAAAAAAAGGTAATTTTAGGCTTGGATTATCCACAGTTTGATGGTTTCATCAAGCGCTTTTTTCTAGTATAATAAACGCATAGGCCTAAGAAGGTCGAGTTTGTTGTAATAGGAACAAAAAAGCCCAAAAAAAAGAATGGTTCGGCGGCATTTAAAGATCGTTAAAGCGGGATTAACAGCAGCGTTTTTTTTGTTGCTTTTTTGGGTTGTAGGCGGACAAAACCTTATCACTCTGGCCGAAGATATTACGCCGTCTGGCAACGAGGCTGTCACGGAAAATCCGGTTTCAGCGGGGCAAGCGGTTAGCGGGGAAGTTAAAAGCGATCCGGCTCCGGCTCAAGATGTCGTTTTGCCGGAAGCCGCCGGTTTGCCGGCCGCGGTGGCCGGGGCAACTACGGAAAATCCCGAGCCCGACGCGCAGCCGAAAGACCAAGGCACAACGCCGGCAGAAGCAACTCCAACGAAAACAACTCCGGAGACGGATACCGTTCCGCCGGCCGAAGATGCCGGAAGCGAACAACCGCCGGCCCCAACGGTTCCGGAAAAAACTTCGGATGCGGTGCCGGAAACAACTCCGGCGGTAAACGTGCCCTCGGATGATGCGTCCAGTCCGAAAATTTCCGATTCTCCGGCTCAACAGCCCGCGACGGAAAAATCTTTGGAAGCTCCGGCTTCGGAACCGGACGCGCCAGGAAATGGAGCGCAAAAAAGCAAGGAAGCGCCTCTTCTTAATTTGTCAAAAAATGAAGACCAGGAGGTCATAATTTTGCCCTCCGCCATCGACGATAACCCGGCGACCGGCGCCGGAGAATGGGAGAACTTTGGCGCGGCTTTCAATCATGATCTGGCGGATAACGCGACCCCCGGGGATTTTAACGAAAACAATTCCGCTTATTTAAAGATCGGGGCCGGTGATTCCGGGAAGCTCAAGACGATCACTTTTACCAAATTCGGATTATCCGGCAGTCAAGTGATCACCAATCTTCAGTTGCGCGCCTCGCTGGCGGTTTTGGCTCCGGTCAACAACAGCGGTGCGCAAATCCAGGTTGAAATGAATCCGGGTACCGGCAATAGCGATTCCTGGATATCGCTGGGGGAGATTCCGGCCGACAAGGAGATTTCCAACGCCGCCAACGGCGGTTTTTTCCTGTTCTCAATGCCTCTGCCGGAGAGTTTAAGTGATCTTGAAAAAGCCAAAATACGTTTCAGCTATCAATCGCGGGAAAACGAACAGGTGGCGATTTATCTAGACTCGGTTTGGCTGGAAGCGGTTTGTCAAGCCTTTATCGGACCTAAATTAACGGATATTCTGCTTAAGTACCCGGTAGTAGACGAAAAGATACCGGTGGAAAATTTAATCCCCAAAAATCCCCTGCCGGTGCCCTTGGCCGGGGAATTGAGGTTTTTTCCGACGGCGTTGGATAATGAGCCGGTAAACAAATCTTTGGGCTGGCAGAATTCGGAAGCGGCTTTCAAGCGGGATCTTTCGGAAATTTCCGCAACGTCCGATTTTAACCAGGACAATTCGGCCACCCTTCAGTTCGATAAAGATGGCACCGCCGGGCAGTCCAAAGCGGTCACGTTCACTGTTTTTGATGGCATTCGGGATGTCGCGGATAAAACCATTACCAATTTGCAGTTGCGCGCCTCGCTGGCGGCAATGGCCGGAAAAAACGAGGGCGGCAATGGCCAGATCGAAGTTGATTATCTGTCGGGTAAGGAGGGCGCATCGTGGATATCTTTAGGTTCCATTCCGGTTGGCGAGGGAATTTCCAACGCCGCCAACGGCGGTTTTTTCCTGTTTTCCTTGCCGCTGCCGGAAAACTCCGGCGACCTGGCGGCTGCCAAAGCGCGCTTCAGTTTCAAACCGCAAATTGGCGCGCAGGGGACGGTTTATCTTGACGCGCTGTGGCTGGAAGCAACTTACGAACCGCTTCCGACCAAAGAGGAAGTAATTGATGAAAAGAGGCAAAAGATATTGGATCGATTCTTCAAAAATAACGAAAATCCCACTTTTGTGTTCGCCAGCCTCGAAGATAAGAAGAATTTTTTCCAAAAGATTTTTTCCTGGGCAAAAGGCGAAAAAAAAGAAGTAACCGCCAAGCTGATAAATCCGCGCGAGGAAGAAACCGGCAACGGGATAACGATCGACGGCCAGACGGTAAAAATCGATAATTTAGACGCGCGCCAATTCCGCCCCGGCCGGTACAAGATAAAAATTTCGGTTAAAGAGGGCGACCAAGCGACGGAAGAGGAGCAGGAATTCGAATGGGGCGTATTGACGGTAAACAGCGATAAATCCATTTATAAAATTGGCGATACCGCTCAAATCGCTCTTGGCGTTTTGAATAAATACGGCCATACGGTTTGCGATGCCCAGGTTGTTTTATCGATAACCGACCCGGGCGGAAATACCACCTATCCGGAGGTGGCCTTCAGCGATGATTGCGAAATAGGCAACATAACCAACAAACCCGATTATACCGCCTCCTTTGCCACTGCGGCGGCCGGGACTTATAAGATCGACGTTATTGCCACTACCCCGGAAAGCACGCAAGAAATCACCGATTCTTTCGAGGTTAAGGATAGCGTTGATTTTGACGTATCGAGAACCGGGCCGACGCGCATTAATCCGACCGCCGAATATCAAATGCGGCTCAGGGTCGTAGCCAATAAGGATTATGCCGGTAAAATAATCGATTACGTGCCGGTGGATTTTGAGATCAATGCGCCGTCCGGTAACGATAATGCCTCAACGACGGTCGAGATTGACGGCAACCTGAAGAAAATATCCTGGGACGCGGATCTGAAAACCGGCCAGGTCTATAATTTTGGCTACACTTTTAAGGCGCCGGAGATCAGCCCTTATATTTTCCTGCTTGGGCCGTTGCGGATCGGAGATTTTTCCGAACTGCGGCAATGGCAGATCGCATCCGATGCGGTTTATTATTCGGTTTCCAGCACCAACTGGGATGCCGATGGCGTTACTTGGTCTTTGAGTTCGGGCGGTTCGTCGACCAGCGCTCACCCCATCGCGGGCGATACCGCGATCGTTGAATTGGGCCACGCGGTTGTGGTAAACGCGAACGCGGCTTGCGCAACGTTAACTTTTGGAAGCGGTACCTCCGCCAACAATACGGTAACCATCAACGCTTCCTTGTATACACTGGCCGTGTCCGGCACGATTACCATTCCCAAGGCTAATACCGGTTACTCAAACACAATGGCCGTTGCTACCGGTATTTTAACCGCCGGGACCCTGGCTTTCACCAACGGCGGCGCCGCCGGCACCACACAACAGGTTACGATTTCCACCGGACATGCGACAATTACCGGCGATGTTACCCAAAGCGGCAGTACCGGCAGCGCTTCCATTATTTTTAGCAGTACCGGGACTTTGACCTTGGGCGGCGCGCTGTTCACTTTATCCACGGGCACCATGACGCAAGTTGCCGCCTCAACCGTGGAATATCACGGGACGGTCAACCAGACGATCCAAACATTTTCTTATCGTAATTTAACGATCAGCAACAGCGGCGGTGCCGTGGCGGCCTTGGCTACGGCCACTCCTATCGTTAACGGAGCATTAACGGTCAATGCCGGGTCGATTCTCGACGTTTCGTATGCTTTGGGAGGAACCACCAAGCCCACCAGTTTGGCCTTGTATTGCGGCGCTACCACCGGCTCCGACATTACGGGTTCGGGCTCAATAGCTCTGGGAGGAAATGTCACCGTGACAAGTGCTGGTACCGGTACCGACGGCGCGGTTGTTGTTCCGTCGATCGCCTTAGGCTCGACGCGGACTTTTACGGTGGCTGACGACGGGAGCGCGGCCAATACCGATTTAACCCTTTCCGGGGCGGTTAGCGGTTCCGGTCTTGGGATTACCAAAGCCGGCGCCGGCCAGATGTATCTTTCGGCGAACAATACTTATACGGGAGCCGTAACGATCAGTGCCGGAACTATCATTGCCAATACTTTGGCCAATTCCGGGTCCAACAGTTCCTTGGGCACCGGCGGCGGAACGCCGGAGATTTCGATGGCGGCCGGCACAACTTTGCGATATGTCGGATCGGGGCACTCCTCCAGCCGCGCGATCACGCTCACGGGAACCGGGGTCACTCTTGACGCTGAAGGCTCCGGAACAATGACGTTGAGCGGCGCGGTGAGCGGCAGTACTTATGCCCTGGTGCTCGACGGGGCCGGTAATGGGGCGGAAGGCGGGGTGATTGGCACAAGCACGGGTACCGTTACTAAAAATGGCGGCGGTACCTGGACCGTTTCCGGGAACAGTACGTACACTGGTTTAACTACCATTAATGTAGGTACGCTAAAGCTCGGCGGCGTGGGCTCCGGATCGTATTCACCCTTGGGAACCACCGGCTCGGGCACCGTGGTTGCCGCCACCAGCGCGGCCTTGGATCTGGGCGGTTACCAGCTGGTGACCGCCGAAGCGCTGACTCTCAACGGCACCGGCGTATCCGACGGCGGCGCCTTGATGAATTCCGGCGCGGGAACTACTTACAGCGGCTTGATTACTCTGGGTAGCACCGGCGTCAGTATTTGTGGCGGTTCGGGCACGATCAACATCAGCAACGCCAGCACGATCGCCGGTTCCGGTTTTGCTCTGACGCTTTGCGGCGCGGCCGGCGGAACACTGGGCAGTATTCTGGGCACGGGCGCGGGTACCCTGACCGTCAATGCCAGCAACGGCACCTGGATCCTTTCCAACTCCAATACTTATACCGGCCTGACGACGATCAGCGCGGGCACGCTTAAGCTGGGCGGTGATACGCCTTTGGGAACCACGGGAGCGGGCACCGTGGTTTCCGTCACCGGCGCGGCCCTGGATCTGGGCGGTTTTACGCTGGGTACTTCCGAAGCGCTGACTCTCAACGGTACCGGCGTATCCGCCGGCGGCGCGTTGATGAATTCCGGCGGGGCAGCTACTTACACCGGTTTGATCACTCTGGGCAGCAGCGGTGTCAATATTTGCGGCGGTTCGGGTACGATCAACATCAGCAACGCCAGCACGATCGCCGGTTCCGGTTTTGCTCTGACGCTTTGCGGCGCGGCCGGCGGAACACTGGGCAGTATTCTGGGTACGGGCGCGGGCACACTCACTGTCAGCAACGGCACCTGGATTGTTTCCAATTCCAATACTTATACCGGTTTGACCACGATCAGCGCGGGCACGCTTAAGCTGGGCGCTACGGGTGGTGCCACCTACACGCCGCTGGGAACCGTCGGCGGGGGTGTCCAGGTTTCCGCCACCGGCGCGGCCCTGGATCTGGGCGGTTTCCTGCTGGGTACTTCCGAGGCCTTGACTCTCAACGGTACCGGCGTATCTGCTGGCGGCGCGCTGATGAATTCCGGCGGAAACACTACTTATAATGGCGCCGTCACTTTGGGCAGCGCCAGCGTCATCGGTACAACCGGAAATATAATTTTGGGCGGCGGTATGACCGGGGGCGGATATGGGTTGACCAAAGTGGGCGCGGGCAGTTTAAGTTTGGGCAGTGGGACCGTGGCGTTGGGCGCGCTGACGGTCGGCGCGGGAACGCTCGTTTCAACTTCCGGCACCATGACTGTGACCGGCGACTTTGCCAACAACAGTACTTTTACCCATAATTCCGGAACGGTTAATTTCAGCGGCACAGCGCAAAACATCAGTGGTTCCGGATCTTTGGCTTTTAATAATCTGACTTTATCCAATTCCGGCACCAAGACTTTTTCCAAGCTTTTTTCGGTTGTGGCCAACCTGACGCTTAACGGTGCTCAAGCCAGCTTGGCAACCGGCACTACTTCTACGTCAAACCAATTATATTTTGTTGCGGCTCTCCAACCGCCCGGTACTTTTGGTTCCACGAGCTCTGCGGCTACTTATAAAAACGATACTTATTTTGCCGCGACCAACGGTATTGTAAGCGTTGCCGCCGGAGGTTGCGTGCCCGGAACCTGGCAAGGGTCAACCAGTGCTTGGGCTACCCCGACCAACTGGTGCAACAATACTTTACCGGACGCGTCGACCGATGTTATCATTCCGTCGGCCGGCACTCAGCCGATCATCAGCGCGGCCGGCAGTCTTTGCAGAAACATCACTATCAACAGCGGCGCTTCGCTAACGATATCCGGCACTTACGGTTTAACGGTTAGTGGTAACTGGGTGAACAACGGCGGTACTTTTACCGCGAACAGCAGTACCGTAACTTTCAATGGCGTTTCCAAAACCATCGGCGGCAGCAGCAGTACCACTTTTTACAACGTATCCACCAGCGGCAGTGCGACCATTACCACCGCTTACGCCACCACCATCGGCGGCGCGCTTTCCATTGCCGACGGCACCACCTTTACCGCCGCGGGTTTTGACCTGACGGTGACCGGAACAACTACCGTAGGCGGAGGATCCACCGGCAGTTTGGTCATCAGCAATGCCACCGGCGCCAAGACCTTTACCGGCGATGTGACTATCGCCGCGGGCGCGACCTGGAACAACTCAGCTAACGAAATAGTCAGCTTTGGCGGATCGCTGGCCGTCAATTCCGCAGCGAGCAATATCACCTGGGGCACCGCGGCCCAGACCTTTACCGGCGCGAGCAAATCGATCACTACTACCCAGACGTCGCAAACCTATATCATTCCTTACCTGTCGGTTACCGGAACTTTGACCAACAGTCTGGCCAGCACCAATGAGTTGACGGTTTCCACAACCTTGGATGGCAACGGTGGATTGACCCAAGGTGCCAATGCCAATCTGAATATCGGCGGCACGTCGGGCATCACCACCCTGACTGCCAGCGCCTCGGGCAACACCGTGGACTACACCGCCGCGGCCCAGACCGTGCACAGCAACACTTATTACAACCTGACGCTCTCGGGCAGCGGCACCGATGTTTTGCAATCCGGCACCACGGCCGTCGGCGGCGACTTGATTTTGAGCGGCACAGTTGCCACCGCGACGGCGGCGAATTTAACCATTAGCGGTGCCCTTGGGATTAATAACGGCACCACTTTTACCGCCGCGGGCTATGACTTGACGGTGACCGGTACTACCGTTGTGGGCGGCGGATCCACCGGCAGCTTGGTGATTAATTCGGCCACCGGCACCAAAACATTTGGCAATGTGACCATTTCCGCGGGCGCGACTTGGAACAATTCGGCCAATGAAATCGTCAGCTTTGGCGGATCACTGGCCGTCAATTCCGCGGCGAGCAATATTACCTGGGGCACCGCGGCCCAGACCTTTACCGGCGCGAGCAAATCGATCACTACTTCGCTGACGTCCCAAACCTACATCATTCCTTACTTGTCGGTTACCGGGTCTTTGACCAACAGTCTGGCCAGCACCAATACGTTGACCGTTTCCACAACCTTGGATGGCAACGGCGGATTGACCCAGGATACCAATGCCAATCTGAATATCGGCGGCACGTCGGGCATCACCACCCTGACTGCCAGCGCCTCGGGCAACACCGTGAATTACACCGCCGCGGCCCAGACCGTGCACAGCAACACTTATTACAACCTGACCTTATCGGGCAGCGGTACCGATGTTCTGCAAACCGGTACCACCGCCATCGGCGGCAACCTGACTTTGAGCGGTACGGTGGCCACGGCGACGGTAGTGGGCTTG
>Ga0114951_10001525_pt1 | contig 28279 bp, 20 predicted proteins | sample AM7aDNAmetaG_FD_88677 | JGI IMG/M metagenome (GOLD analysis project Ga0114951, IMG submission 88677) | Freshwater microbial communities from Finland to study Microbial Dark Matter (Phase II) - AM7a DNA metaG | ecosystem: Environmental > Aquatic > Freshwater > Lake | place: Finland: Lake Alinen... | reverse complement strand
GACGGTGACGGCCGCGGGCGGAGCGGTGACGGGCGTGGCGGTTGGCGCGGAGCATGGGCTGGGGTTTGATCCGTATGGCGCGCAGGTTCCATTGAAGTTCAGCGGCAGTTGCACGGCGGCGGCGACGGCCAATGTGAATAGCGACGGGTCGATTAGAACGATCAATGTGACGCAGGGCGGTGTGGGCTGCTCGGCAACTACGACGGCGAGCGTGAATGTGGCGGGGACGTGGGACACGGCGGCGGCGGTGAACCTGATCGGCGGACAGAATATGACGTTCTTTGCCGGGAACCTGTTGAAGGGCAATGGCGGGTACACGGTGTGGAACGCAACCGGGTCGGCGAGCTATGGGACGCAGTTGGATGGCGGCGGCGGGATATTGCCGGGCGGCGGAACCTATACGGCGCTGGTGGCAAACAGCAGGCTGGGAAGCGCGTACCCGGTGGATCAGTTTCCCGGCGCGGACTTTGGAGAGAAGCTGCAGACATGCCTGGGCGCAGTGAGCACGGTGTATGGCGGGACGTGCGATGCGCGCAACTTTACAGGGACGCTGCAGATGAGTTCGAGCCTGACGATATCTACGGGGAATACGACAATTCAGTTGCCATGCGCGACGATTGCGACCGCGAATCAGATTGTGGTTATGGCCGGGACGCGGAACGTGACGCTGCGCGGATGCGCCTTGCGAGGCGGAAGCGCGGCGAGCGGAAGCCAGGGCGGAACGGTGTTCCAGTATTCGGGAACAGGCGCGATGGTGCAGGTGGGCGACCCGACGTATGCGGTAGATACGCAGGGCTTCCACATGGATAATGCCGTAGTGAACACGACGGCGGCCACGAGCGCAAGCGCACAGGGTCTGGTGGCGTTCCGGACCCAGGAGATGGACCTGGAGAGCTTGTATTTTCTGGGTAACTCGAATCAGACGGGCATAACTCTGGACGGGACCGGCAACTATACCGGCGGCACATTCTTTGACAATGCATTGAGCGGGTTCCAGATTGCGGTGAACGGGATTGGTCACCAGGTTACTAACTCGGCGACGACGGATTGGTTGAATGCGAGCACGTTTGTGCGGTTGCATATCAACTGCCCGACGAGCGGGGGCAGTCCGATCAGTGGGACCTATGGAATCAATCTCGCGGCAGGCGATGGAAATACATTTACAGGCGGCGATGTGGAGGGCTGCTCAACTGCGTTGCACCTGGGTGCAAATGCACAGAACAACACCATCGTCGGACTGCGGAACGAGAACTCGACCAGCCAGGTGGTGGCGGAAGCCGGCAGCCAGTACAACAACTGGATGACGGGCGGCACGATGTTTACCGGGAAACTTACTGACAACGGAACACGGAACAGCTTTCTGGATACGTTCCATCGCAGCTTCAACGGGATGAATGGCGACTGGTACGGCAGTCAGCAGGATGCAACGGTCACGAACCATTACAGAATTGGCATCGGCGCGGGGAACGAACGCGGACTGCTGGACCGCTACCAGACAGACTTCGGCTACCGGTGGACGATGGGACTGAGCGACGCGACCGGAGGCGAACAGTTCTACGCGATTCTGGATGAGCTGAACAGCGTGAACCGCTTGTCAATCGGGCAGTACAACGATGGGCAAGGCAGTACGAACAACCAGACGGTTATCAACGCGGCGGGAACAGGCGCGGTGGTTCTGAACGGCTCAAACAATGCGGGTACCGGCGGCGTGGTGATTGGATCGGGCGGAGCCAGCGAGACCACCGTGGCAACTATCAACAATGTGGGCAACGCCCAATTCAACGGGACGCTGCAGGTGGGCGGAACATCGTCACTGATTGGAACGCCGACGGTAAAGAACCAGGCGAATGCTGAGATAGACGCAATCTTATGGGCAGGGCTGACGGCAAGCCAGAAGGAAGCGTTCAGTTACAAAGACTGGAACGGAAACAGCCAGTGGTACATGGTGAAGGACGCGAGCAATAACTGGGCTCTTAACTCGGCGACCGGTGGCCTGGATAGCTTCAAGGCTTACCAAAGCACCAATAGCGGGGATACCTACGTCAATGCTTCGAATGCGTCCGGTGTGGTTCGCGTCAACTATGAGACCGGGGCAGGAACGGCATTCAAGGTGTATGGCGGCGGCAGCAGTTCCTTATACGCGAGCTTTACGGGGACAACTTCGATTCAGTTTCCAGGCCTGGCCGCGAGCAGCGGTCATAACTGCCTGCAGGTTGATAACTCGGGCTACGTGACTAATACCGGGTCAGCCTGCGGATCTGGCTCCGGCGGCGGAAGCGGCACCGTGAATTCCGGCAACACGGGTCAAATCGCCTACTACACAGGGAACGGTACAACGGTCGGTGGTGTGAGTGCGGTACCTGTAACAACAGGCGGAACAGGGGCAACAACTGCAGCTGGAGCGCTGGCAAGCTTGGGCGGCGCGCCTCTTGCAGGGGCCGCGTTTACCGGCACGGTGAGGAGCCCAAACCTCTCAGGCCTGCATTATGTGGATGGGGTAAATTCGTGGGGCGCGACAACAACCATTACGGCGGCCTACACGGATGCCTGCACCAGCGGCGGAACAGTGGAGATATCGCAGTACTACGCCGGAGCCGAGACGATTCCGGCGGGCTGTGCTTTGCTGGGCATTTCCAGTCCGGTGCAGTCATTTCCGCGCGTAGTTGACGACAGAAAGACGCAGACGGCGAGTATAGGCCGCCTGAACGTTCTTCAATTCGGAATGGATGAGACCGGCACGAGGGACACATCAAGTGAGCTAATCAACGGTGTGATCAGTGCTTCGCTCTCCCCTTATTCGACTACCAGTCCACTTTGCCACCCTGCCTACCTTCCCACGGGGCGGTACCAGATACATGAGGCATTGATTCCCGCCACCTATAACTCATGCATATTACTCGAAGGTCCCGATCATCAGCATGGCGCGGAGGTTTTCTATGGCGGCGCGGGCGGAAGCGGATCTTATCTTGTAGGTTTTCCGGGCCTCTCCTTTGGAGGGATCAAAGACTTAACCTTCTTCGGCGTAAATCCTGGTTCGACTGTGTCCACTATGGCTCAAAACGCCGTTACGGTGACGCAGGCAGGCGCGTCCGAAATCGATAGTGGCTCAGTTTTCTCCGATTTTCAGATCGCGGACTTTTATGGGGATGCGATTACAGTTGGACAGCAAGCTTCGGCTGGCCAGATCACCAACGGCTACTTCCATAACTTCCGCACGGACAGTCTGGGCGGATATTTCCTTCGGGCATGGCTAACCGATACGGCGAACGGAGATCCGATTCACCTCTACGACTATACGGAAGACAACTATATCAGCGGCAGTGCCGCGGCCTATGGAATTTCTCAAGGCTTTATCCCCGGCACCGGTTCGACGGCCAGCAGCAATGGCGCGGGCGAGTTGTTCTGCTCGAAGTGCGGGGGGATGTCCATTCATGCAGAGGATGCCAGAGACGAGGAGAATCTTCCGACGACAAACGTAGGCAACGGAGATCAAGGCAGGTTCTTTTTCAACGACGACAGCGCGAATAGCACACCGGCGATCGTGGCCCAGAATATCTCAGTGGCGGGAAACCCGAACGCGCCGCATCCGTTCGTCAGCACAGCGACGGGACACGTAAAGGCCATGCTCATCGGCAACAATTCCTTTCAGAATGTAAGCAGCATTTACAAGAACCGCTCCACACAGCAGGAGTACGGCGACGACATGCAAGCGATGGCAACCTTCTGGAGCTTCGGCCGCAACGCGCAAGGCGTGCAAGGTTATTGCATGGAAGGGCAATGCTTTGACGTGATTCCGCGTTCTACACTCACAGCCAACTATTCTCCGAGGCAGATTGGCGATTGGTTTTTCGAGCACCAAACAGACTTTATTCCTGGAACGATGGGCCCGTACAGTGTGGTGGTTTCTCCCTTATCCGGTCGAGCAAGTCTGCAACCGGCACAGTCAATTACGACCGCTGGTACTCTCTCTGCGAACGCCAACGGCGGGGCCAATCTGACGGGTTTTAATGTCGCATACGTTTCCAGTTCGAGCAGTCTTCATCTGGGCGACAACCTGACAATTCTTAACGCGGGGAGCGGCGGATCGGGATCGACGAATGTGACGGTATCTTGCGTGAATATGACAGCAACCACCAATTCGTGCATCGGATTGACCGGGCAGGGGGTCGTGGTGACTCCCGCGCCCGCATGTTTGACTTCGGGGCCATGCCCCTCATTGGGAACAGTGTCGGTGAACTGGGCGCAGCTTTCGCTTTCAAACTTCGGACTGGAGGCGAATCGCACGACCTCGACGACGTTGGCGGGCACGAGTTGTCCCTACACGGGAGACTACATATGGGTCGATACGCCGGCGGCCGGGTCGACCATGGGTTACAGCTGCAGCTCCGCTTTGCTGTGGGTGGCGATGCCGAGCTATCCCATCGGGAGCGCCCTGAGCGCGGTTCAAGTCAACGGCACGCCGGTGACACCCGCATCCGGTGCGGTAAACCTTGTAGCCGGGCCGGGAATCACACTGACGCCCTCGGGAAATGCCGTGACAATCGCGGGCGCAGGAAGCAGCGTCGCGTCATTCCTGGGAGGGCTTGTCGAGAACTGCATGATGGGATCAAGCTCCGCCTTTACCTGCCTGGGAGACTATCTGACGCAGGTTCCTGGGGCCTCGGCGACGGGGTTTAACAATTCGCTGAGCGTTGCTCCGATGATGAGTTCGTCGGCCTCTGCGGCAGCAAGTGGAAGCGGTGCCGGATGGTTCGGGAGCAGCATTTATTACGATGGCCGCCAGCCCAAACTTACGTTTGGGGTGGCCTATAACCTGACAACCGACTATTCTTCCAACGCACGTATCTGGCTTGGATTGACCGGCTGCAACTATGCGATGATGATGGCTTCGGATACGCCGTCATGCTCGTACGCGGCAATCCGTTATAGCACGGCCGCAGGTGATACCACTTACAAATGCGTTACCGACAATGGAAGTGGGGTGCCGACAATAACGCCGATCGGCATATCTCCATCATCGTTTACAACCCAAGTTGCGCTGGAGCCGATGAGCATCAACATTGGGCCGGGTTCAGTGACGTGCAGCGTGAATGGCGCAGCGGCGACAAACACAACGACGCTTCCCGCGTCGACAGCGACATTCGCGGATATTTTCGTCAACACCACGCTGACAACCACGGCCACGCACCTGCGGCTGAACGGCGTAAATGGCGTCTCGCAGAACGGGGCATTCTAGGAGCGTCATCAAGTGGGTAAGCAAGGCCCAAGGTCGCAGGGACATGACCCGGGGGCGTTCAGCCGCATGGCTCCCGGCCGCGTTCGAAGCGGTAACCCGGTCGGGATGCTGGCCCATGCAGCGGGTAGCAATTCATATCAAAGGACAACGGGGACAAGCGATCGCACCGAGCGGAGCGACAGGGGGCTTGCGGAAGCTATGGGAGAAGAAGTTGGAACCCCGCAATTGGAACGAGATTTGCGTTTGAGCGATCTGGGTCCGGAGGAACTAGGGCGGCTTGGGAGGATCCTGGATCATCGTCCGGCGAGCCTGCGGGGACGAACTGTGGGCATGGAACTTGCCGAGAAGCTCTTGCAGGTAAGGACGCGGGAGGGCCGGACTGCGCCGCTCAAGGCCAATGTGGCGCAGCAGGCTTTCGAACGGCGACGGGGGGGACGGAACATTGTTCTGAAGGCGCGGCAGATGGGTTTGACGACGTGGGCTGCGGCGCGGTTTTTTTTGAAGACGATTACCATGCCGGGGACACTGACTCTGGAGGTGGCTCACACACAGGAGGCTGCCGAGGAGATCTTCCAGATTGTGCACAGGTTTCTGGACTGGCTGCCCGAGGAGCTTCGAGAGGGCCCACTGAGGACTTCTCGAACGAATGTGCGGCAAATCGTATTTCCGGAGTTGGATTCGCAGTACCGGGTGGTGTCGGCAGGAGATCGAAACGCAGGACGGGGATTGACGGTGCAGAATCTGCACTGTTCAGAACTGGCGCGGTGGCCGGGCGATCCAGCGGAGATACTGGCGGGACTGCGGGCATCGATGGCTCCGGGGGCAGAGCTGATTATGGAGTCGACGCCGGACGGGGTGGGCGGCTGCTTCCATAACGAGTGGCAAATGGCTGGCGAAACGGGGACGGTGCGGCATTTCTTTCCGTGGTGGATGGAATCCCGCTACCGGGCGGCAGCGGTGAATGAAACCAGCCTGACGGACGAAGAGCATGACCTGATGGACCGGTACAAGTTGGACCTGGAACAGATCGGATACAGGCGGCGAATCCGGGCGGATTTTAGAGGGCTGGCGCGCCAGGAGTATGCCGAAGACGAGGAGAACTGCTTCAGGGTCAGCGGAGATTCGGTGTTTGAACTGGACGCGATTGAGGCGCGGCTGGAGACGGTGCCGGAGCCGACGGAACGGCTGCGGAACGGGGAACTCGATATATGGCTGCCTCCGTTGAAAGGCAAGGAATACCTGGTCGCCGTGGATCCGGCCGGGGGCGGAAGCGCGGGCGACTATTCCGCGGCCCAGGTGCTGGAGATGGAGACGGGGATGCAATGCGCTGAGTTTGCCGGACACATGGGCGGTCTGGAACTTGCGAAGCTGGTGACGGAGTTGGCCGCGCGGTACAACCGGGCGTGGCTGGTGGTGGAACGGAACAATCACGGAAGCGGAGTGCTGGCGCACATCGAGACTTCGTGCAAAGGTGCGCGCGTGTACCAACAAGGGGGCCAGGCCGGGTGGCTGACTACCTCGCTGAGCCGTCCGGCGGTGCTGGGACGATTGGATGCGGCACTAGCGGAGGGGCCGGGGTGCTTTATGAGCAGACGGCTGTTGAGCGAGTGCAGGAGCTTTGTGCGGCTGCCGAACGGCCGAACGGGAGCTAGGGCGGGGACGCACGATGACCGGGTGATGGCGATGGCGATTGGGCTGGGGGCGAGAGCGGAGATTTTGGGTGGGAGCCGCTAGCTGCTCCTGCAGTGGACAGTGAACAGTGCTTTTCGGGCGGAGCGGCTAGAATTCAAATGAGAATCAAAGAACAAGCGGGGGCACAGGATTGGCGGTTCTGGCGGTGCAGCAGATCCGGCGGATGCGGGGCGGCGCGCAGGGTCAGCTGATGCTGGGCGCGGACGGACACGTTTACGTTGTGAAGTTCCAGAACAACCCTCAACACATGAGGGTGCTCGCGAACGAACTGCTTGCTTCGCGCCTGGCGCTGGCTGCGGGGCTGACGGCGCCAGAAGTGGAGCTGGTGGAGGTTTCAAGCTGGCTGGTGGAGAATACGCAGGAACTGGAAATCGATCTGGGACGGACAAGGGTGAAATGCCAGCCCGGCCTGCAGTTCGGATCGCGGTTTGTAGGTGGGCTCATGCCAGGACAGGTGGTGGACTACCTACCCGAGGAACAACTGGCGGAGGTTAAGAATCTCGCCGAGTTCGCGGGGATCCTGGCACTGGACAAGTGGACCGGAAACGCCAACGGACGGCAGGCGGTGTTCACGCGCAAGCAGCGGGAGCGGCGGTACAAGGCCGTGTTTATCGATTACGGCTATTGCTTTCATGCTGGGGAGTGGCGGTTTGAGGATGCGCCGTTGCGCGGGGTCTATTACCGAAACGACGTGTACCGGGAGATTACAGGGTGGGAGTCGTTCGAGCCTTGGCTTACACGGATGGAAACGATGGCGGAAGAGACGGTGTGGGCGGCCGCCAATGAGGTTCCACCCGAATGGTACGGCGGCGACCTTACTGAGATGGAAGCGCTGGTGGAGAAGCTGCTGGCGCGGCGAGGCCGTATCCGGGAATCGATCGAGATGTTTGGAAGATCGGATCGGAAGCCGTTTCCCAAATGGGGTGGCGGGGGAAAAGAAAGTGGAGAAGAGAGTTGGAAGGATGGAAGGTGGGGAACTAACATTGCGGGAAGAGTGAATTAGAGGGAGGGCTTGGCGGACGCCTGGTGCAAAACAGTATGAGGGCGAAGATGTCATGAGCGGCGGAAATCAGCGACGGGCATGCGAGTTTCAACTGCTCCGGTATGTACCGGATGCGGTGCGAAATGAGTATGTGCATATCGGGGTGATCCTGCGAGAGCAGGGCAGCCGCGAGGCCGCGGAGGTGCGCTTTACCCGCGACTGGCGCCGGGTGCGCTGCCTCGATCCGGAAGCTGACACGGCGCTGCTGGAGGGGATGGAGAGCGAGCTGCGCAAGCGATTCCAGGCTGAGCCGGACGGAAATCTGATGCGGCTGCTTAAAGAGTCGCTTTCTTTGAGCGTGCAGATGACGGAACCCAAGGCTTACCTGGCGGAGAGCCTTCCGGCTGGGATGGAAGAGCTAATGCGGCTGTATGTGGAGCCGCCGCCTCGCGAGAGGGTGCCACGGCTGAGCGGGCGGGCCGCTATCCAGGCAAGAATGCGGGCGGAGTTTGAACGGGCCGGTGTGTGGGAACTGATGAGGAAGCGGATTGCGGCTTCGGAATACACGCGGGCGGGCGATCCGCTGCGGATCGATGCGGGGTACAGGCCCAATGGGATCATTCGCATGTTTCATGCCGTCAGCCTCGAGCCGGGCGTGGAGATGGCCAAGGTGCTGGCGTTTTCCGCCGCCGGATTGCGGGCAGGCGTAGCGCGGGTGGAGAAGGCGGAGTTGGAGCTGACCGCGGTCATTGAGCCCGCAGCCAGACTGGGAGCAAGCGACGAGGAGCCGGAGCGCCTCGCCATGTACCGCTTTGGCGTGGAGACGATGGAGGAGAACCAGATACGCGTGCTGACGACGTCTGACCTGGAACGGGTGGCGGAGACGGCGCGGCGGGAGCTGCGCGTGTGAGGACCGTTGCGAGCAGCCTTTTCTTCCGACTTAGCGTTTTTTGAAAATTAGTGAAAATGATTTGCATATAATTATTACAGTTTGCGGTAGTATTGATTTTGTTGGGTAACAGATCAACGTTCGAAGCTACTGGTTATCTACAAACTTATAACTGATAGCTGATAACTGGCGATTCACGAGGCATGACCCCTTACCGGGTTGTGCCTTTTTGTTTTTTGAGTAACTGAAGAAGGAAGGTGCGCGTGAGAGTAGGAGAGCAGTTGCGGGATATCTGGCGGCAGGCAACCGGGAGCGGACGGGGAGCAGATGTGGCCGCAGGCGCAGCCAATTCGGCTGCAGAACGAAAGACGCTGGCACTGCCCTCGATTCTGAGTCCCGTTAATTTTCCGGGGCACTTGCTGCCCAAGCCGACGCCGTCTAACCTGCGACGTTTTGCGGAGACGCCGGTGGTGCGGAGAGCGATCAACGTAATCAAAGACCGGATCGCGTCCATGGACTGGCAGGTGCGGGTGCGGCGCGGTGTGAAGGCTGGAGACCTGGAGCACGCGGAGAAGAAGCTACAGGCTCTGCGCAGAATGCTTGAAGAGCCGAACGCGGTGGACAGCTTTCGAACCTTGATTGAACAGGTGATCGAGGACGCACTGACAGGCGGGTTTGGCGCCATCGAGATGGAACCGACGGGCGACGAAGAGCGGCCGGCGATGTTGTGGGCAGTGGACGGCGCGTCTATCCGGATCAACGCACGATGGGACGGGCAGGCGGAGACAGCGCGCTATGCACAGGCACTGTCGGGGCAACTGGACTCAAGCGCCGTGGAGTTGCTCGACAGCCAGCTGATGTATGTGCGCATGAATCCGCGCAGCTTTACTCCTTTCGGCCTGGGACCGCTGGAGGTTGCGTTCGAGACAGTCAACCAGTTCCTGAGCGCGCACCGGTTCGCGGGCAAGCTTGCTGCCAATGCAGTGGCGCAGTATGCACTGTGGCTGAACGAGGCCACGCCGGCGCAGCATGACCGCCTCATTCGCTGGTGGCAGGACGAGATCGAGGGGACCGGAAGAGTGCCGCTGATCTCTACCGAGCAGAAGCCCGAGGTGCTGCGCTTTGCCCAGGGCACCGATGCGGATCTACGACTGGCCTGGCAGGAATTTCTGATCCGGATGGTGGCGAATGCATTTGGCTTGCCGCCGCTGATGCTTGGACTGGAAGCGGACGTCAACCAATCAACTGCCGGGGAGATGACCGACGAGGCCTTCCGCGGTGCGATCTCGCCGCTGGCGCTGCTGCTTGCCGGGCATATCACGCGCGACCTATTCGGCAAGTGCATTGGATGGCGGGAGTTTGAATTTGTCTTCAACGAACTAAATGCGAGAGACGAGGAGACAGAGTTGGCAGTGCAGGTGCAGTTGTTGAAGGCCGGCGTGCTGACAGTGAACGAGGTAAGAGCAATGCGGGGCCTCGGTCCGTTGGGGCAGGACGGGTTGGCGCAGCTGTCAGGCGAAGCAATGGAACGGGCAGGTTAGAGGAAATTGCTCCCGGCACGCTGCCGCGTGGTGTGCAGCAGACGGGCCAGGACTGCAGATGGGTGGAGAGCGGATGCGATTGGAAGCGATGGCGGTAAAGATCCCTCATGTGGACGGGCACCCGAACCGGGTGGCGTTCGAGGGGGTATTGACGATAGTGAATGCGGCCAGTGACAAGGCTCCAGCCGGAGCTCGCGGGCATCGAGTGATATTGACACGCGAGGCTGCGGAAAAGGCGCTGCCCTCGCTGCTTGGCATGGCAGTAGATTACCGGCCGGGTTGGGATGGCCACGATGCGCGGCGCAAGATCGGCCTGTTGACCGAGGCAAACCTGATCGGGCAGCAGTTGGTGGTCGGCGGATATCTGTACGCCAGGGATTTTCCAGAAGTGGCGACGGCAATCCAGGCGCAATCTGCCGAGGCTATGGGGATGAGTTATGAATTGGCCGATGCGCGGGTCGAAGATATGCGGGCCGAGGTATGGAAGTTGACCCGCGTAACATTCACCGGGGCAGCCATTCTGCTGAGGGACAAAGCGGCCTACCGGGGAACGAGCTTCCGCATGGCGAGTTAGCGGAGATTACTGAGTTAACGGAGTTAGCGCACAGGTTCCGCCATGCGGGGCCTTTTTTATTGGCAAGCTAGGGAGTTACCACGTTAGCTCGCTCCATATGCGACATTCACAGCACAAAGGAAGGGACATACATGGAAAACAGGGAGCAGGAGATTGCCCAGCGGCTTGAAACAGCGACTACCTTGCTGGAGAAGACGCTGAGTTGGCTCGAAGGACGGCAGGGCGCTCTATCCGGCGAAGTGGAGAGGATCTCGGCGACTGTCGAGCAGAACCGGCGCGAGACGGAGCTGGCCGAAAAGCTGGCATCAACGGAACGGGAACTGGCTGAGATAAAGGCCGCTTCTTCGCCGGGAGTATTGAATACGCTGCGCAGAACAGTTCCGGCGACCACATCCGAAATGCTGGCCAAACACGGAATCGGCGAGGGTCCCGTGGACGTTCGAACCCTGGACGCAGCGCTGGCCGGCTTAAGCCTGGAGCAGCGCATCGCTGTGAAGAGCCAGCTGCTGCGCGCCGGCGCAATCGCATAGAAGCAGCTGACAGCTTCAAGTTACTCGCTGAGAATCCAAGCGAACTCGGAGCAGAAATGTCGTGCGGCAATCCGGGGAGTTATGGGCAGGGAAGACCCCGACAATTCCCGAACCTGCGGGGATGGTACTGCCAGACATGGGATTAACACACGACTTGGATATGGACGCGAGTCACTAGCAACTCACATCCAAGCGACGATCGGCCCCAAGAAGGGCGGAAAGAGCATATGAACGCGACCTTTGCAGACATACACGCAGCAGCAGATTTCATCGGACCGGGCGCAATTGAAGTTCCACTGTATCAGACGGAGATCTTCGACATCTGCCGCCGGTCCAGCCCGTTTGGGCAGCGCATCAAGCAGGTTCCCGCGACCGGACATCCATCGCGCTTCTTCGAAGAGACGGCGCTGCCGAATCCAGGCACGGCCGGCTTTGTCAATCCGCGCAGCATCGTGGCGCCGGTAGTAAGTCCGACGCGCGTGGAACGGAGCGTGCCTCTGAAGGCGATCGTTTCGCAGATCAACTACAACCTGTTCGACATCGAACTCGGCGCGCAGCAACAACAGTTCGCCTATCTGCAGGCCAAGGACCTGGTAGACACGGTCAGTGGCGTGATGGTCGCTCACGATGTGGCGTTGTGGAACGGCAACGACACCAGTCTCAGTTCGCCGACCACCACACAGTATATGGGCGCAATTCAGCAGATCGTGGCCGGCGGCAACACCATTACCATCGGCACAACTGCCTCGATCGTCGATGGTCTTAAATCGGCTGTTGCGCAGATGGTCGCCAACAACGGCTACTCTGTACGTCCTACTGCGATTTATGCCAACCCGGTACTGCTCGACCTGATCGACCGGGAGATGAAGACCGAGTTCAACGTAGTGCTGAACAGCGATCAGATCACGGGCGGCTTCCGCGTGAAGATGCTGTCGACACAGGCAGGCGATCTTCCCCTGATTCCAGACTGGAGCCTTAGTTACACGGGCACGCCGGGGTCGGGATCCGCTGTGCTGCCAGCCTACATCGTGACCGAGGATTTGATCGAGTATCACTGGCTCGGCGATCCGACGCCCCGCATTTTCCAGCTTGGCCTGCCGAGTTCGCTGGCGCATCAGTACGTCGCTGTGAAGTTCGGAGCCCCGGTGGTGAAAGGCGCGAACTACGCGCACTACCAGGTACTGGTGGACCGGTAAGAAGCAACGGTGCGGGTTAGTGAGTCAATACGTCAGCGCATAAGCTAGTTACCTGGTTGACGGTTGATTGAATATGGAGACGGACGAGCGGGAGTTATTGCAAGATAGCTCACGCTCGCCCGGCATGTACGAAGAATGGAAGGGTGGGGTATGGCATATCTGCAGCCAGCGGATTACCCGAACTATGGATTGCCGGCTGGAACAACGGCGGACTGGATAACGGCGGCAACGGCTTTGATCAACAGCTTCTGCAGGCGGCCGGACTTGAATGTGATCCAGTATACGGAGCGCCTGCGCCTGACCAGCGGGGTGCAAACGGCGCGCCTAAGTTATCTTCCCCTTGCGCCACTGGGACTCGCGACAATTCCACTGGTGAGCATTGAAGGCCGGTACGGAAGACCGAGGCGGGGAGAGGCCGCGGACCCATCGATGTTCGACATTGCGTCAGCATTCTCTCTGCCCGGCCAATGGACAGGAATTGATCCTTCCTCTGTCGACTATGACCCGAATACCGGCGAATTAACGTTGCCGTGGAATGTTATTGGACTGCCGTACAACGAAGTTACAGTCACTTATACGGCGGGTCTGGCGACAATCGGTGACGATGTGAAGACAGCGTGCGCGCAGATTGTGCGCAATGCGCAGTCGACACCAGCGTTAAATGCCAGCCGGACAAAGATCGACACAATGCAAATGCAGTATTTCTCGAGTTCGCTGGTGGACGAAACCGTGCAGGCATGGCTGCGTCCCTACGTAGCGAACAGGCTGGGGTGAGCGATGAGCGATACAGCGCCGCGCAGCCCGGTGGGAGCGCCGCAGATGCTGGCCGATGCCCTGCTGAGGAGCGTGTCAGGAACAACGGCCCTATTACGCGTCACGGAGATGAACGCGGATACTAACATGTCCGAAGTGGGATTGGTGGCAACGACCTTTGCCGAGGTGATGGTAGGCCCCGCTGTGATGCGGAAGCTTCGACCGACGTGGCAGGAAGGCAAGGGGGCGCAGTGGGAGTTACTGGTGTCAGCCACGGGCGTGGAACAGCAAGTGAGCTCATTGGATCTAGCTTCGGCTCAGTCTCTGTTTTCCATGGCGCTAACTGTAACGGTGGCAGGTCAGGATTACCTGATTGATTCGATCGCCTCAAACGAGGCCTTCGGCCAGGTGTATCTTTACCGGCTGCTCTTGCGCGAGGCGCGCCAGCAGGCGCTATAGATGCCGCCCGCCTCACTTAGCCACTATTGTTAGTCCTACTTGTTAACTAGCCTTGTCGCCAATACCCGGATAGAACTTCAGGATCAAGTGACCGGTCAACATCGCGTGGGTGTCCTTAGTTACAAGTTACCAGTGTTTCAGGAGTTGTATTCCATGCAAAATGCGAAAGACTCGTTCTATATGGCGCTTCGTATGCGTCTGATGACGATGAATCCCGACCGGACGGTTCTGCTGCGCGGGACAGTACGGCCGGGGATTCTGGTTGAAGAGGCAGAGGCTCCGTTCATCCAGCTCCCCAGCGACGTATTCGTTCTGCGCTGGCTTGGGTTAGGCGTGGATTCTGATCTTGCTTCCACGATGGCCGCCGAAGAGTGCGAGATCCTTTATCAAACTTGCGGCACACAGAGTTTCGGTGGCTTGGACCGCGGCCGCTCACTGAGCGCGATGGACGAGGAGTTGTTGACAATACTCGATCCCTTCTATACGCCGAAACTCAATTACTCATCGACACCTCCTTCAGCGATGCTGACGCAGGTTTTCTGGGACGAGCCGGAATTGGCGCCAATCGTGGCCCAACGGGACCGGCTGAGCAGGTCGGCGAAAGTGATGGTTTACAGCTACCAGGAGCAGGGGGAATAGATGGCGGCGAATTGGTTTTCGGCTCCAGCGCCAGTAGCTAGGCGGGTGAGGGCATTTTTTGCGCCGGTGAATCGAACCGCGCAAACTCCGGTAGTCTTCGATGCGGCCGAGCAGTGTGGATTTAATCTGGACGCGCCGCCAGCTCCCTGGATCAGCCTGGGTTGGATTCAGGAATTTACGCGCAAGCCATCAAGCAAGTCTTCGACGCTGTTGACAGGAATACCAGCCATGGCCGTGGCTCAAGTGCGCGAGACACTTGAGGCGCAAGTTAGCTTCCAGTTCCTGAGCTGGACCAAGCTGACCATGGCGCTGGCGACTGGGTCGCAACACATGAACCTTTTGGCGGCAGCGAGCGGAGCGCACGCGACAGCCGCGATCCCTCCACTAAGTGGCTCGACGGCTACGTCCATAGCGTTGGCGGCAACGGATGCAGTGAAGTTTACGGTTGGATCTCTTATCGCCGTGGATGAGGACTACACAGGACAGACAGGCTTTGTGGGGGCACCTGTAGCCGGCGCCTACGTACGGAAGTCAATTGCGGATGTGGACTACATCCGGCGCGTGACCTTTAATGTCGCGATGGTCTCTCAGGTAACTTCTACAGGCATAACACTCGCAGAGCCGTTGCCTGGCGGTGCGCCGGCAACAACCGCCAGATTGCAGGCTGTAACTGGATTTGTGGACCGCGAAGGCGGGGGCTTTTACCAAGAGTGGTCTGCGCTTTTTGTGATGGAAGGGAGCCAGGGAGAGAGAATCTTCTTCTATTATCCGCGGCTGCAGGCCATGTCGGGCGCTGAAGAATCAGTTGTGCCACTGGATGGCAAGCATAAGGGTGGACTGGGCCGTGTGCTTCTAAATGGGCATTTTCTGGCACTGCCAGTAACCGATCCCTTGGATGGGGAGCGGGTGCTATGTTACCGAAGCTTCCTGCCCGCGGCCAGATCGCTGGTATAACACTTTCGCACCTTAGCTGCCATGTAGTTAGAGAGCCATCATGAAAATTGCGATCCATGGGCAAGACTATACGGAAGCGCTCGACTTCGCGCGGCCATTAACAATTGAACGTAAGTTGAACGAGCCCTCGATATGTCAACTATGGCTCAGCCTGCCGGCTGATGGGAGCATGGCGACACCTGCGCGCAATCAGTCGCTCGCAGTAATTGGCGACGACGGGACGACTTACTTTACAGGTTACATCGCGGTAAGTCCGCTGCCGGAGTACGCAGGAATGGGAATGGAGGGGCCAGGCTACAGAATTGAAATCCAGGCTCTTAGCGACGAATGCCTGCTCGATCAATTGTTAATGCCACCTAGCATGGGGGCTACGGGCGAAACGGTCGCGACGCTGATAACTTCCCTGGTGACACGCACTGGAGCAGCGACACTATCTACTCAAGGGCTTTCGCTGAGCACCTCGGTAAGTAATTTTGTCCCGAGCCCGGGGGCACCATGGAGCAGGAGCGCCGGAAAGGTGGCAAATCAGGCACGGGCGGCATATCGGGCTGTAAATGGTGCGCTGACTCTCTCGTCTTTACAGAATACGGTGCATGCGTTGGACGAGACGAGCGGGAGTCTCTCGTTGGGAAATCTGGCATTCACGTCAAGCGTCAAGCGTGCCATGGCGAACGATGTTACTGTTTGCGGCGCGCGTGAGGCGGTTGCTTACATTACTGAATACTTCCTTGGTGACGGAGTAACAACCCAGCTATTTTTGACCGCTGAGCCGCATTTTCCAGCATCGTCCAAGAGTGCGATCATCCATGAATTATTTAATCAGACTCAGATCGATCAGCGCGTGTGGGGTAACTCCGGCGGTGCTGCATATCTTACTTTGGGCGCCGGAGGTCTCGCGATGAATGGCGGCAACGGCATCGATGGGCAGAGTCTGCTGACTTGGCGTGATGCTGTAGAGATGGGCGGGACCCTTTTACTGGAAGCCGCCGGCGTAACTCTATGTCCAGGCAGCATTGGCATCTTGGCCGGCTTCTTTACTGGGGAGCAGACACTGGCAGGCTGCACTGCAGGCTTTCAGGCAACTGCGCAGCAAGGAACCGGATTCGTTACTCTGCAGCCCATCATTCAAGGAACGGCAACTGGAACTTCCTTTGCGGTGAATCCGGCCAACCAATATACGCTGCGAGTCAGAGTGCATTGCGCGGAGAGCGAACGGGCGCTCGCCATCTATCGCTCCTGCGGGGATAACGGCGCAATTACTGCCGGTGGGGAGTGGAATCTTAGTCCCGCGAAGGTACAACTTGAGATTCAGGAGTATGTCAATGGAGTAGGCGCTATGCCGGTGCCACTCTACGACGGCGCGATAGCCAGTGCGCCGGGAGCCTGCACGATCGTGGCCGCCAGCAGCGTCAATCTGATAGGTAGCATGCGCGCTTTGAACCTGACGAACCTTGGCTCGGGCTGGGTGGTTAGTACGCCCCCAGGCGGCGGCGCGTATACACGGCGACTGGGCACAACTGGCGAAGCAGGCGAATGCCGTCTGGACCGCAATGGGGCGGTTGTGTTTTATGCGGGATTTGTTCCTGCGGTGGGTGAGCGGATTGAGGTAAGTTACCGCTCAGTGGGCAGAGCGGTGGGGCGCTCGGTGAACGCAGCCAGCCAGCAGGCGCTCGCGCAAGTAGGGTCGCCCGCCGTGTCTACGTGGATTGGCTCTGTATCAGAACCCTCGGCGCGCAGTTCAGCAGACTGCCGCAATGCGGCCTTCGTGATTGAGCAGGCCGCCGCCGGAGTAAGCGCGCTGTGGAGCGGAACATACAAGGGATCGAGAGAGAGTTTCACCAGCGACGTTTGGCCGGGCGACGCATTGCTTCTAATTGCTCCGTCAACCAACTTGAATGTACAGGTGGTTGTGCGTTCAGTGAAGGTGAGCTATCGTGCAGGTTATCCTGACTTAGTGGAGTATGCTATCGCGTTTGCAAACGACTGGGCTGACGATCTGGCCATAAAGACCAGCTCATCGGTACCTGCGGATGCGTGGCTTCCTGCGCCGGTTTCTCCCACTATGCTTGGCAGTCTGAACAAACTCACAGTAACTTCCCTGAGTGGAAGCGCAGTTACGATCAATTGCGGCATGACGCCACCAGCCGGGGGAGGGTTTGAAATTCGGCGCCGCGACTTCGCGTTCATGCCCGGGGACGATCCAGGGCTTGTAGCGCGCGCAGCCTTGCCAGACATTACTTTTTCTCGCGAGTCATTTAATGACCGCTTCTATATAAGAATGTTTGACGGCGCGACGCCGCCGAATTACTCAGAGTTTTCCGCGGCTTTATTTATTAACCTTCCGCTTGGATCGTAGACGGAAGCGTTCCAGGTTGTAGATGAGATATGGAGTTCGGCGGATGCGGATGATGAATGAATTCGAAGCACAGGTGTTGAGTGATTTGTGCGTACTCAAGACGCAAATGACCGGCCTGACCGGCGATGGCAGTGGCGGGCGGATTGCTGAATTGGAACGGCGCATCGAACGGCATGAACAGAACTGGCAGCGGGCCAAGGGATTTCTGGCCGCGGCCAGCGTCGTGTTTGCGGTGCTTGAAGTTGCCGTAGAAGCATGGCATAGGCATTGAGAGCCGCTGCAAATGTTTGCCAAACGCCTGTGCCGGATTTGGCTTTGGTTTACTCCATGGACCTTCGTATAATCGGCCTTATGAGCGAACATCCATTAGTCGGCGTGGTTATGGGCAGCAAGAGCGACTACGACGTCCTGCTTCCCGCGATTGAGATACTGCGTACGCTTGAAATTCCCTGTGAGGCGCGGGTATTAAGCGCGCATCGCACCCCTGACCAACTCTTTGAATACGTTGGAACGGCGAGGGCGCGGGGGCTTCGGGTGCTGATTGCCGGCGCGGGCGGTGCGGCGCACCTGGCCGGCGTCATGGCGGCCAAGACTCTGCTTCCCGTGCTGGCGGTGCCGATTGCCGCAACCTCGCTCAACGGCCTCGATTCGCTGCTTTCGATGGTGCAGATGCCCAAGGGTATTCCCGTTGGCACATTGGCCATCGGCAAGCCCGGAGCAGCCAATGCCGCGCTCTTCGCCGCCGAGATTCTGGCCTTGACGGACGAGGCGCTCTACGAGCGGCTGGCTGCTTGGCGCGCGGCACGCGCCCAGGAAGTGCTCGAGTCGAAGTTGCCCGATTGAGGAGCTTCCTCCAACTTTTCTGACAATCATTGTCCCGATCGACCACCGCGCAGCAGCGCGTGGTCCCGAGTTGAAGAGCGGCAGCGGCGACCGCGGCCGGTCGCCCTTCAAGCCGTGTGACTCCGATTGCCCGGGCAGGGCTCAAAGGTGTAGGATTGCGCCCGGAAAACGTTTGCTGATAACCTCGATCTCTCATCCATTGCATTCAGACAAACCGGGAGAGCCCTATGCGCTGTGTCCGCCTGATCACTGCCGTTGCCGCCCTATTTCTGGCGCCGTCGCTCGTTTGCCAGGCACCGAAGGCCCTGCCTCTCAGCGGAGACTACCCGCGCGCCCACGACCCCTCCATCGCGAAGGACGGCAGCACCTATTACGTGTTCACCACGACGACTTCACCTTCCGAGGGACAGTTCCCCACCCGCTGCTCGAGCGACCTGCTCGCGTGGAAGCGCTGCGGCCACGTCTTTGACAGCATCCCGGAATGGATTCGCGCCGCCAGTCCAAAGACGAAGGGACTCTGGGCGCCTGATATTTCTTGCTTCCAGGGCAAATTCCACCTGTACTACGCCTATTCGTCGTTCGGCGTGAATACCTCAGGCATTGCTCTAGCCACAAACGAAACGCTCGATCCGACCAGCCCCAAATATCACTGGAACGACGAGGGCCTGGTTCTCAAATCGACCGCGGAGGATGACTTCAATGCCATCGATCCCAATCTGGTTTTCGACCGTAAGGGTAAGCCGTGGCTAAGCTTCGGCAGCTTCTGGAGCGGCATCAAGATGCGTGCGATCGACAAGAAAACCGGCAAATTGCTGGCGGCCGATCCGCGAATATATCCACTCGCGTCGCGCGTCAGGCAGGGTAACCCAGAGCCCGCAAAGCCCGGCCTCCCTGCAGACTGGCAGGCCATCGAAGCCCCATTCATCGTGCGCCATGGGGATTTCTTTTATTTGTTTGTTTCGTTCGATCTATGCTGCCGCGGCACCCACAGCACCTACCGCACCATGGTCGGGCGCTCGCGCCATGTCACCGGTCCTTATGTGGATGCGGAAGGCAAGGCGCTGCTTTTGGGAGGCGGCACCGAACTGCTCGCGGGCAACAGCCGCTGGCTTGGCCCCGGAGGCGAATCTGTCCTGCAGCAACCTGCGGGCGACTACCTCGTCTTTCACGCCTACGACGCTATAACCGGAAAACCGGCGCTCCAGATTTCCACCCTTACCTGGGAGGGCGGCTGGCCACATGCCGCCCTGGGAACCACCGGCGAATCGAAATAAAACCCAGAGCCAGTCAGCGGCTCTAGCTTGCCTGCGCGCCCTTCTCCCACCGCTTGGGACGGCGATTCTGCTGCAAGATCCTCTTGCGCAGACGCAGCGATTTGGGCGTAACCTCCACCACCTCATCCTCGGCGATGAACTCGATTGCCTGCTCCAGATTGAGGTTCCTGTAAGGCACCAGCCGGATGGCCTCATCCGCGCTCGATGCGCGCATGTTGGTCATGTGTTTTTCGCGCACCACGTTCACGTCCAGGTCGTTGTCGCGCGAGTGCTCGCCGACAATCATTCCTTCGTAGACATCAACGCCCGCCCCCACAAACAGAATGCCGCGCTCCTGCAATCCGTTCAGCGAATAGGTGGTAGTCAGTCCCAGGCGGTCGGCAATCAGCGCGCCCGTAGGACGCTGCGGAATCTCGCCCTGGTAGGGAATGTAGCCGTCGAACAACGCATTCATCACGATGGTGCCGCGCGTCTCGGTCAGCATCTCACTGCGCAACCCGATCAGGCCGCGGCTTGGCACGCGAAACTCCATGCGCACGCGGCCTGAGCCATGATTGTGCATCTTGTTCATCTCGCCCTTGCGCGGCCCCAGCTTCTCGATCACCACGCCGGTGTACGCCTCGGGCACGTCGACGGTCAGATGTTCCACCGGCTCCATGCGCACGCCGTCCACCATCTTGGTCACAATCTCCGGCCGTCCGGCTGAAAGTTCAAAGCCCTCCCGGCGCATCATTTCAATCAGAATCGCCAGTTGCAGCTCGCCACGTCCCAGCACCTTGAAAGTGTCCGGCGAGCCGGTGTCTTCCACGCGAATGCTCACGTTGGTCAAAAGCTCTTTTTCAAGCCGCTCGCGCAGGTTGCGGCTGGTTACGTATTGGCCCTCGCGCCCTGCAAACGGCGAATTGTTCACGCTGAACTGAATCGCGATGGTCGGCTCGTCGATGACGATCAGCGGCAGCGGCGAAGGGTTCTCGACGCTGGTGATGGTCTCGCCAATGGTGATACCTTCCACGCCCGCCACGGCCACAATGTCGCCCATGGTGGTCTCGGTGGTTTCTATCCGCTTGAGGCCGGAGAAGGTGAACAGCTTGGTGATGCGCGTCTTCATCAGCGACCCGTCGCGCTTCGAAATGGTTACATCGTCGCCGGCGTGAAGCGTGCCCTGGAAGACGCGGCAAATGGCGATGCGGCCAAAATAATCCGAGTAATCGAGGTTGGTCACAAGAATCTGCAATGTGCCTTCCGCATCTCCCGTGGCCGGCGGAATCGTCTTGACGATGGTCTCGAACAGCGGCTGCAAATCCTCGCCGGGGGTGGCCAGATCCAGGGTCGCCGTGCCCGCTTTGGCCACCGCGTAAAGCACCGGGAAATCAAGTTGGCTCTCGTCCGCGTCCAGGTCGATGAACAGATCGTAGATTTCGTCCAATACTTCCTGCGGGCGCGCATCGGGCCGGTCAATCTTGTTGATTACCACAATAGGAAGCAGCTTGGCTTCCAGCGCCTTCGCCAAAACGTAGCGCGTCTGCGGCAGCGGGCCCTCGGCCGCATCCACCAGAAGCATCACGCCGTCCACCATCTTCAATGCGCGTTCCACCTCGCCGCCAAAATCAGCGTGTCCCGGTGTATCCACAATGTTGATCTTGCCGCCTTCAAAAACGATTGCGGTGTTCTTGGCCAGGATGGTGATGCCCCGCTCCCGCTCCAGTTCGTTCGAGTCCATCACCCGGTCTGCCACCTGCTCATTGGCGCGGAACGTTCCCGACTGCCGCAACATGGCGTCTACGAGGGTTGTCTTGCCGTGGTCAACATGGGCAATGATGGCGATATTGCGTATCGTCTGGGTCACAGGTACGGTTTTCCTTCTCTTGGGTTCGGCCACAAGGGCCATCGGGTTGGGGGAATAGAAGAGCAATTCACCGCACAACGCGGCACTTCCTATTCTATCAGCCCAGCTGTCGAGCCCCCGAACTCCTCGGGATCTGGCCAATTTCACGCCTCAAAACAAAGCGCGGTTGATTGGTTTCAGAGGCCGCGACCCCTGAAACCAATCAACCGCGCCTTCTATGGCATCGATCTTGCGTTTAAAGCACATCACGAGGCCATCGTCATTGCGAACGGCCACCATGCACTGCTGGCCGTCCTCCTACCCACGCAAAGGGCTATTGGTAAGCGCCTGACTTCTTGAAATCGCCACCCTTGACGATCGTGATCGTGGCCGGGTCTACGTGACGCTTGAACGCGGCGTTCACCTGCTCCGCCGTCAGCGCGGCCACGGCGGCTTCCAGTTTGGCGTCCCACAGCATGGTGCGATCCCAGCGCTCCCGGCTTGAAAGCTGACTGCCGACCGAACCCTCTTCCGTGCGCGCGACGGTGCGTGAATCCAGCCAGGTCTTCTTGGCTGTCGCCACCTCGTCGGCTGTAAAACCGTCCTTGAGGGCGAGCGCCAGTTCCTCGTTGAAGTCTGCTTCCACTTTGGGCATGTTCTGGGGTGCCGCTATGGCATACCCGGTGAGCATTCCCATATCGTCCTTGGTGGGCATTGAGAACGACGCCCCGGCGCCGTAGCTCAGGCCGTCCTTGATGCGGATGCGCTTGAAGAGACGTGAATTCGGTGACCCGCCGAAGACCATGCCGGCGATGGTGGCGGCCGCATAATCGGGATCCTCGTCGTTCATCTTCAGCGGCATCCCAACCAGGAACAGTGCATTTTGCTTGTCGGGCGTTTCAAGCTTGTGGTTCACCGGCGCCACCTTGGCGTAGGTGTTGGTGATGCGTTGGTAGGGCTTGGCGCTCTTCCAATCGCCGAAGAGTTCCACTACAAGCTTCTGCATTGCAGCCGGGTCAAACTGGCCGCTGACGACGATTTCGCCCTCGCCGGCGCCGTAGAACTGCGCGTAAAACTGACGCGTTTCCTCCAGCGTTGCCTTCTTCAGGTCCGCGATCTGCTCATCCAGGGTCGAGACATAGCGAACGTCGCCGTGCGGGTAGCGGGCGTTGAACACGCGGCTCAGGTCCTGTGGGGCCAGCTTCGTCGGTTCCGTCTTTGCGCTCTCCGCGTCGGCGATCTCTTGCTGGCGGACTTGCTCAAATTCGGCCTCAGGGAAAGACGGCTCCCGCAGCAGTTCCCGTGTAAAGCGCAGGGAATCAGCCAGGTTCGCCTCCAGCGTCCGTACACTTGCGGAAACCGAGCCAGCCCGGCCATTCACGTTGATCTGTGCCTTCAGGTGGTCGGTCTCATCCTGAATCTGCTGGCGGGTCTTGGTTTTGGTTCCGCGCATCAGCATCGAACCGGTCATATCCGCCGTCGTGGACTTATCGAATAGCGACTTTTCATCGCCGAAGCGGACGTTGATCGTAGCCGTTACCGTGCCCCCGCGGGTCTTCTTGGGGAACATCACCAGCTTCAATCCGTTGGGCAGCTTGGCACGAATCACGCGCGCTTCAATGTTCTGCGGTGTGGGATCGAAGGTCTCGCCCTGCTGAACAGCCGCGCCACCCTTGAAATCCTTGAACCGTGCGGTCAGATCCGGCGTGGCGGGAATTTCCGCACGATCCGGGGTGGTGGTGGGAATGAACTCGCCCATCGTCCGGTTTGAAGATTTCAGATATGCCTTGGCCACGCGCATCACGTCGTCAGGCGTCACTTTGCCGATCTCGTCCCGCGAAAGGAAAAGTGACCGCCAGTCGCCCTCGCCCGCGGCTCCACCCAGCATAATGCCAACGCGCTGGGAGTTCGTAAGGGCAAGTTCAATGTTTTTCAGGATGCGGCCCTTGGCGCGGTCGACCTCCTCCTGCGTAGGAGGAGCGGCGGAAAGCCCTTCGACGGTTTTCAGCAGAATCTGCTGGGCCTCGTCGATCGATTGATCGGGCTTCAGCTGTACATCTGCTTCCGCAAAGCCAGGATCGTGCATGGACTCAGAGCTCATCTCGGCTTTAACGGCCTTCTTGGTTTCCACCAGCGCCTTATACAGACGGCCCGTCTGAGAATCGCCCAGTATCTGGGCCATCACTTCCAGAGGCGCCATGTCGGGATGCAACCCCGACGGAATGTGGTAGACCGAGATGATCTCCTGAATATTGCCCACCCGGCGCAGAGTCACCGAGCGCTCGCCTTCCTGGGTTGGTTCGGACGTATAAGGACGGGTCAGCTCGCGCTGCGGCTTGGGAATCGCGCCCAGCGTTTGTGCCACCATCGCCAGGGCTTTCGTTTCGTCGAATTGTCCCGCGATGATCAAGTCGGCATTATCAGGTTGATAGTACTTCTTGTAAAAAACAGCCAGGTTTTCCACGGGCACCCGTTCCACATCGGTGCGGTTGCCGATCACCGTCTTTCCATAGTTATGGAAGTTGTAAGCCGCCGCCAGAACCCGCTCCTCGAGGACTTCTTCGGGGTTGTTCTCGCCCGATTCCATCTCGTTCCGTACCACCGTCATTTCGGTGTCCAGATCCTTCTTCAGCATGGTCATGTTGACCATGCGGTCCGATTCCAGCTCCAGAGCCCAGCGCAGGTTTTCGTCGCTCGCGTTGAACCCTTCAAAGTACATGGTCTGGTCGTAGGAAGTGGTTCCGTTGAAGAAACCGCCTGACCGGTTGGTCAGTTCCTTGAAAAGCTCTCTGCCTGAAGTCGAGGTCTTGAAGACCATGTGCTCCAGCAGGTGCGCCATGCCCGTCTCGCCGTAACCTTCATTGCGCGAGCCGACCATGTAGACGACATTCACCGTGATCTTTGGCTTGGAGTTGTCGGGAAACAACAAGACATGCAAACCGTTCGGGAAGGAGTACTCGGTGATGCCTTCAATCGAGGTCACCTTCTGAACGCCCTGCGGCAAGGTTTGAGCCATCGTCGCGGCGGTTAGGACTAAAAGGACGGCAGAAATCGCGAAAAACTGTTTCAAACGCATATCTTTGTACCTTTCAAGGCTATGGGGCGGATTATATCCCACCGACCCGCGCTCCAATAATAGGACGGGCCACCCTGAGATACCGCTTCAATTCTAGCGAAAAAACCGCCTCCCCTCCACAATTTGCCCCTGCAACTCCATGAGGAGACAAGGGTGGTTCTCTCCCACATGCCTCGTCGATTACACTTCTCCGCAAATGCTTATCGCCTCCCAGTTCCGTCCGCAGTCTACGTTCCGCTCCTTCCCTGCCCTGTTGCTTTCGCTTTGCGCCCTGGCCCTGCTCTTCACCGCCACGCAAGCCGCCTCCGCCCAGGCCGCGCCCGCTTCTGACCAGTTGCTCATCTACTCCATCGACGTCGAAGGCGGACAGGCTACCCTGCTCGTCTCTCCTTCCGGCGCTTCCCTGCTGGTTGATTCCGGCTGGCCTGGAAACAACGGCCGCGACGCCGCGCGCATTCAGGCTGCCATGAAAGACGCCGGCATCAAGCGCATCGATCACCTGCTCACCACCCACTACCATCGCGACCACGTTGGCGGTTTGCCCCAACTCATCAGCAAGACCCCCGTCGGCGAATTCCTCGATCACGGCCTCAATCGCGAAGACTCCTCCGTTACCCGCCAGGACTTCGCTGCCTACCTGAAAGCCATCCAGGGCAAGCGTCGTCGCATCATTCATCCCGGTGACTCCATCTCCATTCCCGGCATCGCCACCATCGTCCTTGCCGCCGACGGCAAGCACATCGCCACCGTCCCCGGCATTCAGCCCGTGCCCAACGCCTGGTGCGCCGCCGAGCATCCGTGGCCTGACGACCCCACTGAGAACGCCCGTTCCGTCGGCATCCTGGTCACCTTCGGCAAATTCCGCTTTCTCGATCTCGGCGACCTCACCGGAGCCAAAGAGCTAGCGCTCAGCTGCCCCAACAACCCCATCGGAACCGTGGATCTTTATCTCGTCACGCACCATGGCATGAATCTGTCCAACTCCCGCGCCATCGTCGATGCCATTCACCCCCGCGTGGCCATCATGAACAACGGTACCCACAAAGCCGGCAGCCCCGAGGCGTGGCAAACCGTGCATGACAGCACCGGCCTCGAAGACCTGTGGCAGCTTCACACCGCAGAAGGCTCCGACGACGCCCACAACAGCCCGGAACCGCTCATTGCAAATCCCAAGGGAACAGCGGCAGACGGCGCGTACTTCAAGGTCGTCGCCTCCTCCAGCGGCGCCTTCTCCGTCACCAACACCCGCACCGGCCAGACCAAGGAATATACCCGCAAATAAAACAGTTCCCGGCCACCGCGCACCACCCCAGGCCATGCGGGAAACCTCTGCGTCGCGAGGTCTATAATCGCTTGCGCAAGTCGAACGCCGTTCGCCGGCGCTCTGAAATATGGAGGAAATCTTTATGTCTTCATCGCGCCGGGAATTTATCGCCGGCTTGGGAGCAGCAGGTGCGCTGGCAGCCGTTCCGCGCTCTGCTCGCGCCAGTCTGGTCCACGGCCCTCTTTACCCGCCCATGAATCTCTCCGTCTTTGACGTGCCCCTGCATCGCGGCGATCCCATCGTCCGCGCCGGCTGCTCGGCCATCACCTGGAACGGCAAGGACGCGCAGGCCATTGAAGACATCGCGGCCGCCGGCTTCACAGGCATCCAGTTGCGCTATCCCGCGCTCGACGAGTTCCCTGACCCGCACGCCCTGCGCGATTTGCTCGCCAAGCACAAGCTCACCTTTGTCGCGCTTTCCAGCGGCGTCGCCTCGCTCGATCCAGCCATCCGCCTCTCGCAGCTTGAGACCCACGTGCGCCACGCGCAGTATCTCCACGAGGCCGGCGGGCAATATCTGCAACTCATCGCCGCCACCGCCACCCCCACCCAGGCCTTTACCGCCGCCGACTACAAGCTCCAGGGCCAGCTCTTCACTGAGATTGCCAAGCGCGCCGCCGACTACGGCATTCATTTCGGGTTCCATAATCACATGAACTCCGTTGGCCAACCTCCAGAAGCTATTGACGCGATCATGGACGCCGCCGACCCCAAATATGTGTTCCTTGAACTCGACGTCGCCCACTACCTGCAAGGCGGTGGCGATCCGGCCGCGGCCATCCGCAAGTACGGCCGCAGAATCCTCTTCATGCACTTCAAGGACGTAAAGAAGTCCCCCGATCCCAGCGGTTACGAGTGGGTTGAACTCGGCAAGGGCCGCGTCGATCTTCCCGCCGTCTTCGCCGCGCTCCACGAGGTGAACTTCCGCAGTTGGGGCATCGTCGAACTCGATCGCGTGCCCGCCGGCGATCCGCTTTCGCCCAAAGACGCCAACGCCTCCAGCCTGCGCTTCCTGCGCGAGAAATTCGGGGTGCAAGCATGAGTTGTCCCTTCCGTCTCTCCGTTATCAACGACGAAATCTCCCAGGACTTCGACCACGCCTGCTCGGTTGCCGCCAACGACTTCGGCCTTTCCTGGATCGAGATTCGCGGCATGTGGAACAAGAACGTCACCGAACTCGATGCCGGCGAAGTCGACAAAGCCCGCCAGATCCTCGAGAAATACAAGCTCCGCGTCACTGACATTGCCAGCCCGCTCTTCAAGGTCAACTGGCCCGGCGCGCCGCAATCCAAAGAGGGGCCCCGCCGCGACCAGTTCCACGCCGACTTCGACTTCAAGCAGCAGGACAAGGTGCTCGAACGCTGCTTCGATCTCTGCAAGGCCTTCCAGACCGACCGCATACGCTGCTTCGACTTCTGGCGTCTCGAAGACCAGAAGCCCTATCGCGCCGCCATCAACGACAAGCTCCGCGAAGCCGCCCGTGCCTGTGCCCAGCACAAGCTCATCCTGGTGCTTGAAAACGAAATGGCCTGCAACACCGGCAGCGGTCCTGAAGCCATTGAATTGCTCAACCAGGTCCGCGAGCCCAACTTCATGCTCAACTGGGATCCCGGCAACGCCGCCACCTTCGCCGCAGAAACGCCCTACCCCGACGACTACAACAAGATTCCCAAGCACCGCATCGGCCACTGCCACGCAAAGGACACCATCCGCAAGCCGGACGGCAAATTTGAGTGGGCTCCGGTCGGCGGCGGCATCATCGACTGGGTCGGCCAGTTCAAAGCCTTCCAGCGCGACGGCTACAACCTCGCCGTAAGCCTTGAAACCCACTGGCACGGCGGCAAGCCCGAGCCCGGCAGCACCATGGGCGTCCCCGAAGCCTCCACCCGCGCCAGCATGAAAGGCCTTAAGGCAGCCCTCGCCAAGGCCGGAGCAATCTGCTAAAGCATTTTCAATGCAAGTGTTAACTGAACTCTCCGTGCCCCATCCTTGAATCGTCCTTTGATTCAAGGATGGGACAGCACAAAATTCAATCTCCGCCGTAAAACCTCAAACAGCAAATACTCTAACGCCGGCAACCTTCTAACCGCCTGACTCACGATAAAAGCTCCGTGCCCCATCCTTGAATCGTTCTTT
>Ga0114951_10001521_pt1 | contig 28338 bp, 25 predicted proteins | sample AM7aDNAmetaG_FD_88677 | JGI IMG/M metagenome (GOLD analysis project Ga0114951, IMG submission 88677) | Freshwater microbial communities from Finland to study Microbial Dark Matter (Phase II) - AM7a DNA metaG | ecosystem: Environmental > Aquatic > Freshwater > Lake | place: Finland: Lake Alinen... | reverse complement strand
CCCAGATGCTTTCGGGCGTTAAGAGCCCCCGAAGGGGGCGACGGAACCTTGGCGGGAGGCTCCGTCGCCCCCTTCGGGGGCTCGGGGGGTGCGTACGACTTGCCCCCACGACTCGCTTCGCTCGCCGTGGGCTAGAATCAGGCGGCCGCTTCGCGGCCTGACAAGCGAAACAGGATGATTCCAACAGAGCAAAACAGCTTCTAATCAACCCGTGCGAAGGGCGAGCTCCTCATCCGCGCCGAGGGGGGGGGCTGGAAGATTGCCGCAGTCGGCGCGGTGGTCGGACTGACCGCGCGACGCCCCGCGGCGCGCCTCCCCCTTCGGCAAGCTCAGGGCCGCTTGTCGAGAGCCTCCAAGTCGAGCGATGAGCTACGTCGAACGGTTCGCAATGACGGCTCGGCACATCCGGCCTTCGCCGTTCGTTCAGGCATCCAACTCCGCGAGGCTCTGGCGCAGCTTGCGGACTTCCTCTTCGAGTTCGGCGCAGCGCGCTTTTTCGCGGGCGACCACGTCGGCGGGGGCGCGGTCGAGGAAATTGCGATTGCTCAGCTTCTTGAGCAGCCCCTCGATGTACGCCTGGGTCTTCTCGATGCGCGTCTGAAGCCGGTCGCGCTCGACGTCCAGGTCGAGCACTCCCTTGAGCGGGACGAAGACCTGCACCTGCCCGATGACGTCGGTGGCGGAGGCGGGGGGCTTGGGGAGCGCGACGCCGATGGTGATCTGCTCGATGAACCCCATCTCGCGCAGGATGCGTTCCTGGCTGCGAAGCCGCGCGGCGGCGGCTTCATCGGCAACGGAGGCGCTGACGTTCAGCAGCTGACGCTCCGCCACTCCCAGCTTGCTGCGGATGTTGCGCACGGCGCGGATGATGTCCTGCAGCGGCGCGAAGGTCTCCTCCGCCTCGCGGTCGCGGAGTTTCGGCTCCGGCGCGGGCCAGGGGGAGATCATGATGCTCTCGGCGTACGCGACCCCCTTCCACTCCAGGTCCCCCTGCGCGACGCGCGCCTTGAGCATCTGCCATATCTCTTCGGTGATGAAGGGCATGAAGGGGTGCAGCATGCGCAGGATGCCGTCCAGCACGTGCGCCAGGATGCGCCGCGCCACGCTGGGATTTCCATCGGCCAGCCGCGGCTTGATCGCTTCCAGGTACCAGTCGCAGAACTCGCGCCAGGTGAAATCGTAGAGCGTGCGGATGGCCTCGTTGAGCTGGAACTCCTCCAGGGCGTGGCCGACGGTCCCCTTCACCTCTTCGAGGCGGCTGAGGATCCAGCGGTCCTCGATGGTCAATTCCCCCTCTTCCCCCTTGCCGGAGGCGAGGTTGAGCATGGCGAAGCGCGAGGCGTTCCAGAGCTTGTTGGCGAAATTGCGCCCCATCTCGAACTTGTCGGTGCTGAGCTTGACGTCCTGCCCTTCGACGGTGAGCATCACGAGGCTGAAGCGCATGGCGTCGGCGCCGTACTGGTCGATCACCTCGATCGGGTCGATCCCGTTCCCCAGCGACTTGCTCATCTTGCGACCCTGGCCGTCCAGGATGGTGCCGTGGATGAGCACGTCGTCGAACGGAACCTCCTTCATCATCTGGAGCCCCATCATCACCATGCGGGCGACCCAGAAGTAGATAATGCCGCGGTCGGTGACCAGGACCGAGGTGGGGTAGAACTTGTCGAGCAGCTCGCTCTTCTCCGGCCAGCCCAGGGTGCTGAACGGCCAGAGGGCGGAGCTGAACCAGGTGTCCAGGACATCCTCATCCTGCCGGAGGGAGGCGGAGCCGCAATGGGCGCAGGCGGTGGGGTCGGTGCGCGCGACGGTGATCTTGCCGCACTGCGCGCAATGCCAGGCGGGGATGCGGTGCCCCCACCAGATCTGGCGGCTGATGCACCAGTCGCGGACATTCTCCAGCCAGGACTCGTAAACCCGGCGCCAGCGCTCGGGGTGGAACTGCACCTTGCCGGCGGCGGAGGCGGCCAGCGCGGCATCCGCCAGCGGGCGCATCTTCACGAACCACTGGTCGGACAGGTACGGCTCGATGACGGTGTGGCAGCGGTAGCAGTGGCCGACGGCGTGCTGATGGCGGCGCGTCTCTTCGAGCAGCTTCAGCTTGCGCAACTCCTCGACCAGCGCCTCGCGGCACTCGTAGCGGTCCATTCCCTCGAACTCGCCGGCGGCGGCGTTCATGGTGGCGTCTTCGTTCATCACGCTGATCTGCGGCAGCTTGTGGCGCAGGCCGGTCTGGAAGTCGTTCGGGTCGTGCGCGGGGGTGATCTTCACCGCGCCGGTGCCGAACTCCGGGTCGACGCTCTCATCGGCGATGATGGGAATCTCGCGGTTGACCACCGGCAGCAGGAGCGTCTGGCCGATGAACTCCTTGTACCGCTCATCGTTCGGGTTGACCGCGACGGCGGTATCCCCCAGCATCGTCTCGGGGCGGGTGGTGGCCACGGTGATGAAGAGGCGCGGCTCCGCCTTGAACGGGTAGCGGATGTACCAGAGCGAGCCCTCGTGGTCCTCATGCTCCACCTCGTCGTCGGCCAGGGCGGTGGTGCAGCGCGGGCACCAGTTGATGAGGTACTTGCCGCGATAGATCAGGCCGCGTTCATGCAGGGAGACGAACACCTCGCGCACCGCGCGGGAGAGCCCTTCATCCATGGTGAAGCGCTGGCGCTCCCAGTCGCAGGAACTGCCGACGCGCTTGAGCTGGTTGATGATGCGGTTGCCGTACTCCTCTTTCCACGCCCAGACCCGCTCGATGAACTTGTCGCGCCCGAGGTCGCCGCGGCGCTTCCCCTCCTTGGCCAGGTCGCGCTCGACGACGTTCTGCGTGGCGATTCCGGCGTGGTCGGTGCCGGGCATCCAGAGCGTGTTGCGCCCCTGCATGCGACGCCAGCGCACGAGGATGTCCTGCAGCGTCTCGTTCAGCGCGTGCCCCATGTGCAGCGCGCCGGTGACGTTGGGGGGCGGAATGACGATGCAGAACGGCGCTCCCCCGCCGCGCGCCTCGGCGTGGAAATAGCCGCGTTCTTCCCAGTGGCGGTACCACTTTTCCTCCACCGGGAGGGCGTCGTAACGGGTGGCGAGGGGAGACGATTCTTCCGTCATTCGGTGACTCCGGAGTTCCTGAAAATCAGTCCATGAGGGCGGCTGGGATATTGTAATGAAAACGCCGCGCCTGCGCCAGACGGAACGGCAGCGCAAAGAGAAACGGCTTGGGGACAAGATAACGGGGATAACAGGGATATGATTCACGGCAAGACGGATGATTTGCGGCGGACGCTTGGCGAATGAGCGAGTACGGCACCGCGATTATCGTCATTCGCTGTGCGCCCACATCTTCCGTTGGAAATTTATAGGCGGTGAATCAGGTCGTGCGTTCCCAGATATCCCGGATGTGCAAGGTGGCGGCAGAGAAGAAGAGGGCCGTTCGCGGTTGACGTGCGGGCCTAATGCGTTGCGGTGGCAATGCACTGGCCGCTAACGTTTCAAGTAAGGCTCACTGGTCCAATCAACCACAACTCCGTCTTTGACATAAAGTGTAAAAAGGGTCCCAGCTTGGTATGCGCCACAAACAATGCCATTCCGTTGAACACCCCCTGGGATATTCCGGGGACACAAACCTATTTACGCTTCCTGCGCTTGGGCGGGCGGCCGGGTTTGAGCGGATGCAACAGCCGTCCGGTAATCTTCTCGGCCAGTTTCATGAATCCCTCGGCACCGCATGGCCGCCCGGTGCATGTGGCGCGGCGCACCGCTGCGGCCACGCCGTTGTCAAGCATAAATAGGTTTGTGTCCCCGGAATACCGGAATACCCCGGAATACCCGGAATACCCCGGAATACCGCGAATTCAATCGCATGGCGCGTCAAAACCGACGACGCCGAATAGATGTTTGGGATTTCCCGCTATCGTCCCGTTTCCGACTTGACTGGCTTGCTCATAGATGTCCCCGGAATACCTGAACCTCTTTCAGGAACACTTCTCTGGCCCCTTCCTCGCGGCTGCGAATGCCGGCGATGATGGTCTTCATCAATTCCACCGTTTCCTCCCATGGAAAAGGTCGCTTGCCGGTGCGGAGGAATTGCACGTACGCCTGGAGTTGCGACTTGAAGGCAAAGAAGGTGTCTTTGAAGGGGACATCCATCGCCCCCTTCGTCCCCATGACCGACAGCCGACAGAAGCCGCCGTACATGTCCTTGTTGGCGATGAACACCACATCCGCGCCGCATTGGTGCTTGCAGTGGACGATGTTCCGGTGCATGCTGCCGCTGTTGCGCACGGAGAGAAAGCCGGGCCCCAGGATGGGGTAGAGACCCTCGGCGGCGTGGATGCCGTAACGCTCCCACGTCTTGGCGGTGGACATCGAGAGGTAGCGCGGCTCGCCCACGGAGGCCAGCTTCTTCCGCACAGCGATGAATTCTTTTGCGTACCGCATGCAACTGCTGGTGAGGATTGGCTTTCCCTCTCGCACCCAGCGGTGAAATGTCCTCAAGTCCCGCTCGTTGTCCGCCAGCGGCTTGTCAATGATGGTATTCCGGGGACATAAACCTATTTGCGCTTCCTGCGCTTGGGCGGGCGACCGGGTTTGAGCGGATGCAACAGCCGTCCGGTAATCTTCTCGGCCAGTTTCATGAATCCCTCGGCGCCGCATGGCCGCCCTGTGCATGTGGCGCGGCGCACCGCTGCGGCCACGCCGTTGTCAAGCATAAATAGGTTTGTGTCCCCGGAATACCCGCGCGTCGGCGTGGAAATAGCCGCGCTCCTCCCAGTGGCGGTACCACTTCTCCTCCACCGGGAGCGCGTCGTAACGGGTGGCGAGGGGAGACGATTCTTCCGTCATTCGGCGACTCCGGAGTTCCTGGCATCAGTCAACGAGGCAGCGTGGATATTGTAATGAAAACGCCGCCCCTGCGCCAGATGGAACGGCAACTACAGCGGTGGCAACCGCCAAGACCGCCAAGTACGCCAAGAACGGAAGAAGAGGGCAAGGACGGCAAGGCCCATCGCCGCGGACACGGTGGACGCTCTTCCCGAAGACGCCTTGACTCCGCGCGAAACCAACTCGGGTTCACGTCGGGAGGAAGGAAGGTGAAGCATGGCCGCAGAGGCAGGGGGCTGGCACGATGAGATCCTTAGTTAGGTCGTGTCCCGAACTCGCAATCAACGATTCTCACCACCAACGTGCGACGAAAGAATTGAGACAATCCCCGTCTTGTTTGTCGCTTTGGCGTCATCAAGTGGGGTTCGCTCTGAACTGTCTCGCGCTGAAACATCTGCCCCGTGATCCAGCAGTAACCTGACCACGTCAAGGTTAGGGTCTTTGCGTCTTACCGCAAAGTGCAGGGGTGTCACACACAATTCGGTCTTGCTATTGACGTTAGCTCCGTGGGACAAGAGGAGAGCGACCATTTCTGCGCTGCTGTGCGCTAACGCATAGTCTAAAGGTGTCAGGCCGTCATTGTCCTTGGCATCAACAAACGACTTTCGTTCCAGCAATATTCCTGCAATTTCAAGCTTGCTGTATCTTGCTGCGGTATGTAGAGGAGAGACGCCATTCACGGCCTGTGTGCGAGCCTTGGCTCCTCCGTCTAGAAGCAGCTTAGCAATTTCAACGTGTCCCTCTCGGACAGCCCAATGCAGAGCCGTTGCTGTCTGCCAGTCAGCCGGTTGGTTGACATTGGCACCGCTATCAAGGAGTGCCTTAACAACAGTGAAATGTCCATGGAGGGCAGCTAAGGTGAGAGGCGTCCAGCCGTCCTTATCGAGGCAATCAACATCATTCGGGTTAGATTGAAGCCAAGTTCGAACACTCTCAGCGTCCCCAACTTTTGCGTAGTCGTGTAGTTCCATTCTTTGCGCCTAATCTTCATAGAACAACCAGGTCCATCGCACGGGCACATTGGCGATCATTTCGCCGACCAGTCAATGCCCACGCCTTCTACAGGCCCAAACTTCTTTAAGAATTCTTCATCGGAGCATGAGGAATGCATTGGACGACCAACTTGAAAAGAGTTGCCTAAATCCGTAACCGGCACTTGAATCAACTGCTCCGCTGGACCAGTCATTAGGAAAGTGAATATGTAATCACCCGTTGGCGTTTTCATCATAAGCCTTTTTTTAGGGATCGTCGGACCTAAACTTAAGCGCATCCCTGGAGCTGGCGAGATTCTGTTCGCCAACTTGTTGAATTCCTCAATTGCTGCTTGAAAAGCGAGTTTCCAAGCAATCAATTCTTTCCCTCTCAACTCTACCTCGCTCGTTTCTGCGTCTTTGTCTTTGACCGTCGCATCCGGGCTCTCGGCCTCTCCAGATTGGACGGCTTTGCCCGCTTTCGTGGAAGCGGCTGAATTGATTGCACTGCTTTGGCCATCGGTCGCCTGTCGAAGCTGCCGGACGTTTACTTCGTGACCCGGCTTCAAATTAAGGCAGGGCGTGAAAATATCTGTTACATTGTGAACAGGTCTACCGGTCTTCAAGTCACTGCCGTCAAGCGTGACGGCAACTCCGTCATCTGTTTGCTTTATAGAAACGCGGTGCCACCGCTCATCCGCTTTCAGGTTGAGCGGGGCAATCTTCGCGGCGTCAACGCCGCTTGCTGAAAGGACCCCGGCGTGACAATCGCTACCCTTGATTTCAAATTCCACCGCCCCCTGCCGAATGTCCAAGCCGTCTATTAAAGCGATCGAGCCAGGCCACCCCTCATAACCGTTCGACAATTTCCAACTGCCGTCTTTCTCTTTCCTCACGGTAAAATCCGTCGCAACGTCAAGATTCCATCGCTTGACCGGGGCATTCCAACTCACGGGCTTGAAAGGCAAAGGCGTCGCCGCAGGTTCATGAGAGACATTGGCGGGAACGGAGCCCCTGTCATTCGCTTCCGTTCCCGACTTGTCACAGGCCACAAGAGACATCACCAGAACGCACACGCCTGCCGCTGTCAGGAATCGCATTGCCTCTTCCCCCAAGATATCTGGTGACACGCGACCCATTTTCCCTTCTTCCCGAGAATTCCGGGGACACAAACCCATTTTCCCCCTTGCGGTCATCCCCCGGTCACTTGCGATCTCGTCGAGACTCCGTCCTCGTTTCTGTTGCCCTGAAATGCAGTTCTCCGCATCTCCGCGGCCCACTCGGCCCTGAGCTCGTGGCCGAAGGGTCCGCGTGACGCCCCTTTTTTCTCAATCATTCACGCCGTGCCCGCCTTCTCCTCATCCTTCATCAGCTTGTACATGACGCTGTCCACCAGCGCCTGCCAGCTGGCCTCGATGAGGTTCTCGGAGACGCCCACGGTGCCCCAGATGTCGTTCTTGTCGCGGCTCTCGATGACGACGCGCACGCGCGCGGCGGTGGCGGCGGTGGGGTTGATGACGCGCACCTTGTAGTCCACCAATTGCATCTCGCGCAGGTGCGGATAGAAGCGGTGCAGCGCCTTGCGCAGCGCGCCGTCCAGCGCGTTGACGGGGCCATCCCCTTCGCTGGCGGTGATTTCCTCTTCCCCTCCAACGGTGATCTTGATGGTGGCCTCGGTGATCGGCGGCGCTTCGGGGCCGTGCTTCTCGACGATGACGCGGAAACCCATGAGGTCGAAGTACCGCTTTTCCTTGCCGAGCATCTTGCGCACGAGCAGGACGAAGGAGGCCTCGGCGGCCTCGAACTGGTAGCCGAGGTTCTCCAGTTTCTGGATCTCCTGGAGCGCGCGCTTGTTGAGGGCAGGGTCGCCGGCGAGCTGGTACTTTTCCATCTTGTCCAGCATCGTCGCGGAGCCGGAAAGCTCGCTGAGCAGGACGCGCCGCTCGTTGCCGACCGATTCGGGCGGGATGTGTTCGTAGGTGATCGGGTTCTTGCGCACCGCGTCCACGTGCAGCCCCCCTTTGTGGGCGAAGGCGCCGCGCCCCACGTACGGCTGCGAATCGGACAGGGCGAGGTTGGCGACCTCGTAGAGGTAGCGCGAGGTCTCGGTGAGGCGCTGGAGCTTCTCATCGGGGAGGCAGCGTCGCTTGAGCTTGAGTTGGAGGTTGGGGATGATCTGGCACAGGTCGGCGTTGCCGGTGCGCTCGCCGAGGCCGTTGAAGGTCCCCTGCACGTGCGTGGCGCCGGCCTCGACGGCGGCCAGGGAGTTGGCGACGGCGCAGCCGGAGTCGTTGTGGCCGTGGAAGCCCACGACGCCCCCCACTTCCTTCATGACGGTGGCGACAATCTCGCGCACCTGGCCGGGCAGGGAGCCGCCGTTGGTGTCGCACAGGACGATGGCGTCGGCGCCGGCCTCGCGCGCGGCGCGGAGCGTCTTGAGGGCATACACGGGATTGCCGCGATAGCCGTCGAAGAAGTGCTCGGCGTCGTAGATGACCTCCTTGCCGCGTCCCTTCATGTAGCGGACGGTGTCGGCGATCATGGCGAGGTTCTGCTCCAGGCTGGCGCGAAGGACGTCGCGCACGTGCAGGTCCCAGCTTTTGCCGACGAGGGCGACGGCGGGCGTCTGGGCTTCCAGCAGCGCGGCCACGCCGGGGTCGGTCTCGACGGTGAGTTTGGCGCGGCGGGTCGAGCCGAAGGCGCTGATGCGCGCGTGGCGCAGCTTCTTGCGCCGGATGCGCTCGAAGAAGGCCATGTCCTTCTCGTTGCTCAGCGGGTAGCCCCCTTCGACGTAGTCGATCCCCAGCGCGTCGAGGCTCACGGCGATGGCCACCTTGTCCTCGACGGAGAAGTTGATCCCTTCGGACTGCGCGCCGTCCCGCAACGTGGCATCGTAAAGTGTGATTTCAAACATGGCATCTCGGAGGCTTAACGGTTGGAACCCGCGCCAGTGGCGGGCGCAAGTGGCAAAAATAGCAGTCCGGCGGTTGAGTGTCAAGCCCCTGAGGGCGCAGGATCAGGGTAAACGCATCTAAACTCCCCTGTCCGCCCGTTTGACGCTGCGCACGGCATGATGGCGCGGAACGAGGCCGCTTATGGACTGCGGCGGCAACGACGCCGCTTTGTCTTGGTGGAGACTTGATCATGCGGTGGGCCTGTCGGTTCGGACCCTCGCCCCCGGCGCAGCCAAAGCGCCGCCTATGGCGGCGCACTCCATAGACGCTGTCGCTGCCAGGGCATGCCAATGACGCGTCATTATTTAGACGCGTTTGCCCTGAAGGCAGGAGGGCATATCACCTTGGGTGGAGAAACGATGGGACGCGGAGGATTCCCTCGACAGGCCCGGGACCGCAGGCGGAGGAAAGAGAGCGGAAGGAACGCACGGTGATCGCGCGTTGTCGTTCGACGTTGCTCATCGCTCGACTTGGAGGCGCTCGACAAGCGGCCCTGCGCTTGTCGACGGGGATAACCCGCGCCGCTTTCAAAATGGAGGTGCGGCCGGGCGCGCCGGAGTCGCTATGGGAGGGTTTCCGCCGACCGGCGCAGGAACGCCGCGGGGGAGAGAATGCGGATGTTTTTCCATTCCCCAAGGTCGAGGAGATGCTTGTCCCCCGAGATGATCACTCCCGCCGCAGCCGCCTGCGCCGCTTCGAGTACCCTGTTGTCGGCGGGGTCGGACGGCACGGCGTGGACGCGCTCGGAAGGGGTGACGATTTCAAACGTTTCACGGAAGAGGGCGATGATGCGAAGGGCCTGCTCCGGACGCAGGCCGAATTTCGGCCGCAGGAGCACATCCTCCGCCTCGCGCAGCAGGGCGGGCGAGGTGTAGTTCGTGACCAGGCCCTGCGAGGCCATGACAAGAACCCGGCGCGGCGGGCCGTTGAAAAGCACCCCGGAAACGAGGACGTTGGTGTCGCAGACCACCCTCATGCGCTGTTCCGATTGCGCGCGCGCGCCGCCCGAATTTCCTTCGCCACATCGCGCTCGGTCAACCCCAGTCGCGCCGACTGCCGGTCGCCGAGGGCAAAGACATGCTCCCATTGCCGCTGGCGGCGGACGTAAAGCCGCGCCGCCTCGCGCAGCAGTTCGGAGCGCGATCGCGATTCGCGCCGCGCCTCCGCGTCGATGGCGGCCAGCAGCGCGCCCTGGAAGGAAATATTGACGGTTACGTTGCTCATGGGGTCACCCTCCCTTTCACAGGCAATATACAATGTTTGTATATTGCAGGTCAAGGGGGGGGCGGCCCTCAACGGCTCACATAGGGCTACTCCCCCTGAGTCCGCTTGGCCTCCATTGGCCATACTTGAATCGCATCATGAGATGGGCCAACGCCGACCGATGCGAGCCGTTGCGAGGTTGGCGCATCAGGCCTCGAACGGTTTCAGTAAAGTCTTTGCATTCTGAACGCATTCAAATAGTCTTGAACGATGAGAGTTTGAAAGCATCGCTTCATCCAGAAGTATAAGGAACTTCTTCTTGTCCATTTGGAGGCATAAGAACGAGATGATAGAGGTTCTCACTTCCTCGAGCAAAGCACGCATGAATACATCCCCGCCTCCGAACTGCGATTTGAGTTTCTTGATAACACTGGCCGACTGCGTGCTACCGTGGACAAAATGGCTACGTATCGGATATGCGGTCTTCACTACTTTATAGGAGCGTACCGGGTCAAGGGACAACGCATTCATCAGTGCGCCAAGACGCATTCCGAGTCTATAGGTCATTTCCTGCGTCTCACCGTCTCCAAGAAAGAGGGCCTCCAACGCCATTACCGCACTGGCGACACGAGACCCAAATCCGCTATTGAGCAACAATGCATCAGAATATCGCTGAAAGGAAATCGTCGTGGGTCCGGTCTCCTTCTCGATTGGGTCAAAGAACGACCTTGGGATTCTCGGCGCGAGAGTTCGCCAGAATGTTGGCATTTGGGCGAGATCTTTCTCCGACAATGAAGCTTTCTCAAGTGCCGAGAACCGTGGTGCCTCGTAAAACGTTCCGCTGCGGAAACCTATGATACTATCGGACGTCCATTGGAAACTTGAGCACCGCGCGCTGCTCACGCGAAAGAGCCGCAAGATGCAAACGGCTCTTGCGACCTCCCGTTGCAGTTCACCCGTATCATGAACCTGCCTCTGAATTCTCAATATTGCTGTGGGTACGTCCAAAAATGGAGACGAAGGATGGAATGGAACAAGAGGTCGCTCCTTCTCGATGTCAGCGAGACAGATTTGCCGCAGCAAAACACGCGCCCTCTCGGCTTCAAATGCAGCTTCAGGCAGGCCAACGACAACTCCCTCCAATTTCGCGTCAGCGATGGCTTCCTGTGCCTCACCTCGCACGTCCTTCAAGAAGCGTGGAACGATATTCTCAAGAACGCTGTTCGTGATCGGATCAGTTTGCACGCCATGACGTATGACGCCATTGGTAAATTGCTCAAGATAAGAGGTAGCTTTGGCGCCATCTCCCATAGTCGCTGTTAGCAGATTGATGGTGATTCCGTATTGGGGCAAATGTTGAACGGCAGCAGATACGGAAGGAGGCGCATAGTACCAAGTCGGCCTATGTGTGTCGCTGCCCTGAGCTGACTCATACTTGGGACCATCACTCGTGTACTGAAACCCCTTGAACTTCACTTGGTAGTACGATTCCTCCGTTGGTTTAATCTCGCCATTGGTCTTGGCTTCAACAACAAGCCGGATAATGCACGTGGCCAGTTGCTGCAGGGACATGCTCAGGTCAGTAGTTGTCACGGATGACATATTGCCTCACAGCAGATGCTTTCTTGCCACTAAGTGTCACGCCCTTGCTCAATCCGCACTCTGCATTCTGCACTCTGCATTCTGCACTCGCTCCTCTCTCTTCGCCGCCGCGTCCCAGCGCCAGAAGGAGAGTTCGCCGTTATCCCATCGCAGGAAGGTGCGCTGGGAGACCCAGTCCCCGAGGTTGACGTAGACGCGCCCCTCCCGGCGGGTCAGCGAGGGGAGGTGCAGGTGGCCGAGGATGACGGTGTCGAAGCCGGCGGAGAGTTTGGCGCGGGCGAACTCGTCGAAGATGTCCTTGAGCGGCATCGTCCGGGCGATCTCCTCGCCGGTGAAGTCGTGCGACATGCGCCGGGCGATGCGCCAGACCCAGGAGGGGGGCAGGCTGCGCCCCAGCCAGCGGGTGAAGCGGCATCGCAGGATGCGCCTCAGGCGGCGGTACTTGTGGTCGTACGGATTGACCATGTCGCCGTGGGCGACGTAGGCGCGGCGGCCGTCGGTTTCGAGGGTGAACTCGCTTTCATGTATCTCGGCCTGGAGGATGCGGGTGAAGAATTGGCCCATCTCGAAATCGTGGTTGCCGGTGACGTAGATGATGCGGACGCCGGAGCGGTGCAGCCGCTCCAGCGCCCCCAGCAGCGGCACATACTCGTCAAAGACCGCGCGGGGGAAGGCAAACCAGGTGTCGAACAGGTCGCCGACGATGTAAAGCCGCTCAACCTCGCCGGGCAGCGTATCGAGGAAGGCCAACAGCGGCGGGAGGTTCGGGTCCTCGTGGTCGCGGATATGGGCGTCCGACAGAAAGATCGCCTTCACGAAGGGGCTCCTCTTAAGGTGTCCGTGCGGCCATTATGCGCGAGGAAGGGGCGGATAGCAAGAGGGGCGGGCTCCGCTTCGCGGAGGAATGACGAATGACGAAACCCGAATGACGAAGGAAGGCCCCAAACGCGCAATGCGCTCCATGATGGGACGTTTCTTCGTCATTCGTCATTCGGATTTCGTCATTGCCGTTCCGCCGTTTGACTCCCCGGCGGCCTATCTGTTACTATTCTGAGCGCTGCATGGCAGCCTGGGGGCGATTAGCTCAGTTGGCTAGAGCGCCAGCTCGACAAGCTGGAGGTCACTGGTTCGAGCCCAGTATCGCCCACCATTCGACTCGCTTCGCTCGCTCATGGTGAGCCGTTGAAGCGGGCGGATGCCGCCGACCGGGGAATCCCTGTCCCGTAGGCGGCCAACACCTTGAATACAAGGAAACTAGGGAAGCAATGCCTACTCTGATTCTATCGGATGGCAGCCGCCACACCATCCCCGAAGGCCGGCCCATCGCCGAATCCCTGCGCATCATCGCCGCCAAGTCCGGCGCCGTTGCTGTCAAGACAGGCGACGCCATGCTGGACCTCTATACCCCCGCCCCCGTCGAAGGGGAATTCACGCTCGTGACCAAGGAGTCCCCCGAGTCGCTGGAACTGCTGCGCCACAGCGTGTCGCACATCATGGCGGACGCCGTGATGCGCCTCTTCCCCAAGGTGAAGCTGGCGATCGGCCCGGCCATCGAGAACGGGTTCTATTACGACTTCGATATGGAGCAGAAGCTCATCCCGGAGGACCTGGCGCGGATCGAGGAGGAGATGCGCCGGATCGTGAAAGAAAACGCCATCTTCCGGCGCTTCGAGATGCCGCGCGCCGAGGCGCTCGCGCGCGTCCGCGCCGAAGGGCAGACGTACAAGGCGGAACTCATCGAAGGGCTGGAAGGGGACACGGTCAGCTTCTACGAGAGCGGAAAATTCACCGACGTCTGCCGCGGGCCGCACCTGGCGCGCGCGGGCTTCGCCGGCGCGTTCAAGCTGCTGAACATCGCCGGGGCCTACTGGCGCGGGGATGAAAAGAACGCCATGCTCCAGCGCATCTACGGCACCGCCTTCTGGAACGAGACCGCGCTGAAGGCGCATCTGGCGCAGGTGGAGGAGGCGAAGAAGCGCGACCACCGCATCCTGGGCAAGCAGTTGGAGTTGTTCCACCTGACCGACGTGGTCGGCCCGGGGCTGGTGCTCTGGATGCCCAAGGGGTCGATCGTGCGGATGGAGCTGGAGAACTGGATCCGCCGCGAGCTGCTGAGCCGCGGCTACGATGTCGTGTACACCCCGCACATCGGCCGGCTGGGAATGTACCGCACCAGCGGGCATTTCCCGTACTACCAGGATTCGCAGTATCCGCCGCTGATCGACCGCGAGACGATGAAGCAACTGGCGGATGAAAAATGCTCCTGCGGCGAGTTGTGCAACCGGATGGAGAAGGGGGAGGTGGACGGCTACCTGCTCAAGCCGATGAACTGCCCGCACCACATCCAGATTTACAAGGCCTCGCAGCACAGCTACCGCGACCTGCCGGTGCGCCTGGCGGAGTTCGGCACGGTGTACCGCTTCGAGCAATCCGGCGAGCTGGGCGGCATGGTGCGCGTGCGCGGATTCACGCAGGATGACGCGCACCTCTTCTGCACGCCGGAGCAGCTGGAGGGGGAAATCGCCTCCTGCGTGGAGCTGACCAAGCTGGTGCTGGAGACGCTGGGACTGACCGACGTGGTGGTGCGCGTCAGCCTGCGCGGGCCGGAGTCGGGCAAGTACGTCGGCTCGGCGGAGAACTGGGCGCGCGCCGAGGAGAACCTGCGCCACGTGGTCAAGAACATCGGAATGCCCTATACCGAGGTGGTGGGCGAGGCCGCCTTCTACGGGCCGAAGATCGACTTCATCGTGCGCGACTGCATCGGCCGGCAATGGCAGCTTGGTACGGTGCAGGTGGACTACAATCTGCCGGAGCGGTTCGGGCTGGAGTACATCGGCGCGGACAATGCGCCGCATCAGCCGGTGATGGTGCACCGCGCGCCGTTCGGGAGCCTGGAGCGGTTCGTGGGGATTCTGATCGAGCATTACGCCGGGGCGTTCCCGCTCTGGCTGGCCCCGGAGCAGGTGCGCGTGCTGCCGATCAGCGAGGGGCAGGCGGAGTATGCGCAGGGCGTGCTGAAGGGACTGCGCGCGGCGGGATTGCGCGCGGAGATCGCTCCGGCCAACGAGAAGATCGGCGCCAAAATCCGGCAGGCGACGATGGATAAGGTGCCGTACATGGTCGTGGTGGGCGCCCGCGAGGCGGAGCAGGGGCAGGTCGCCCTGAGGCACCGCACGCAAGGCGACCTCGGCGCGATGAAGCCGGAAGAGCTGGTTGAACGGCTGAAGCGCGAAATCGCGGAAAAGAAGTAATCGGTATTCAGTAATCATCCGTTTCCTTTTTTTGAGTTGAGGGAGGTTCGTGAGCATAAAGGAAGTCAAAATCAATGAGCGTATCACCTGCAAGACGGTGCGCCTCATCGGCGAGCAGGGCGAGCAACTCGGGATCAAGACGACCGAGGAGGCCCGCCAGCTGGCCGCAGACTCCGGGGTGGATTTGCTGATGGTCTCGCCCGAGGCCGATCCACCCGTCTGCAAGATCATCGACTACGGCAAGTTCAAGTATGAACAGAAGAAGCGGCAGCACGAGCACCACAAGCACCAGCCTCAGATCAAGGAGCTGCGTCTGCGGCCCAAGACCGAGGATCACGACCTGATGGTGCGGGTGAAGCAGGCGCGGGAATTCATCGAGCGCGGCGACCGGGTGATCGTGAGCGTTTTCTTCAAGGGGCGCGAAATGGCCCATTCGGAACTGGGCCGCGAAGTGCTCGTCAAGTTCATGGCGCAGATGGAGGACATTGCCAAAGCGGAGGCGCCACCCCGAATGGAGGGGCGGCGCATGGGGATCGTCCTGGTGAAAAAATAGCAGCGCTTGCCCGCCGCTCCCGGGCGCACTGGAGCGAACTGTGGATGGGGGATGTCGTTTTTTTCGGCGGACCGTCAGCAGTAAAGGATCAGCAACGTGCATAAGCTCAAGCCGCACAAGGGATTGCTCAAACGGGTGAAGATCAGCGCCCACGGCAAGATCATTCGCCACAAGGCGAATCGAGGCCACTTGATGACCAGCAAAACCGGACGCCGGCGCCGCCACCTTGGCAAGCCGGCCGTGATTGACAACGCCCAGATCGAAAAGAAACTGCGTCGTCTGCTGCGCATGCAGTAGTCGGCCCTGAATCAAAGGAGACTCATATGCCACGAGCAAGGAAGGGCGCTGCATCGCGCCGGCAGAGGAAGCGCATTTTTAAGGCGGCGGAGGGGTACGTCGGCGGGCGGAGGAAATTACTGCGCACGGCCAAAGAGACGGTCATGCGCGCCATGCGTTACGCCACGCGCGACCGCAAGGCCCGCAAGCGCGATTTCCGCAGCCTCTGGATTGTCCGCGTCAACGCCGCCGCCCGCGAACGCGGCCTGACGTACAGCCGCTTTATCGAGGGACTGAAGAAGGCCAACATCACCCTCGACCGCAAGCTCATGGCCGAGATCGCCGTCAGCGACCCGGCCGGCTTCGACGCGATTATCGCCAAGGTGAAAGCGGCGTTGGGCTAAGCATCGTCCGATCCGTCGGATCGGTCTGATTCGTCCGATGACCCTCCCCGTCCCTCGGGACGGGGAGGAAACCCTAGAGGTTCCACGATGGGCGAAACAACTCAAGGATCACTCACCCCCGAAAGCATCCGCGAACTCCAGGACCGCGCGGTGGCGGAGGCCGCGTCGGCCACGGCCACGCCGGCCGATCTGGAAGCGGTGCGCGTGCGCTATCTCGGGCGCAAGGGATTGCTGCGCGAGATGTACTCGCAGTTGGGCGTCGTTGCGCCGGAGCAGCGCCCGATCATCGGGCAGTTGCTCAACGCCGCGCGCCAGACGATCGAGCAGGCGCTGCAAGGCCGTCCCGCCGCCCCCGCCGCGCCCAGCCGTCCCGCGTTCGATTTCACGCTCCCGGGGCGCAAGCTCCCGCGCGGAAGGCTCCACCCGATCAACGACACCATCGAGGCGATCAAGGACATCTTCAAGCGACTCGGCTTCGAAGTGGCCTTCGGCCCCGAGGTGGAGCTGGACTACTACAACTTCGAGGCGCTGAACATCCCGGCGGACCATCCGTCGCGCGACAGCTTCGACACCTTCTTCCTGCATGACGATGTGCTGCTGCGCAGCCAGACCAGCACGGTGCAGATCCGCACGATGGAGAACCGCCGGCCGCCCATCCGCGTCATTGCGCCGGGCAAAGTGTACCGCCCGGACACGGTGGACGCGACGCACGGCTTCCTCTTCCACCAGCTCGAAGGGCTCGTGGTGGACGAAGGGGTGACGATGGCGGACCTGAAGTACGTGCTGCACGAGTTTGCGCGCGGGCTGTACGGGCCGGATGTGAAGATGCGCTTCCGCCCCAGCTTCTTCCCCTTCACCGAGCCGAGCGTGGAGGTGGACGTGAGCTGCTTCGTCTGCGGCGGCAAGGGCTGCTCCGTCTGCAAGCGCGCGGGATGGATCGAGATCCTCGGCGCGGGGATGGTGGACCCGAACGTCTTCCGGTACGTCGGCTACGATTCCGAGCGCTACACCGGCTTCGCCTTCGGCATGGGCGTCGAGCGCGTCCTCATGCGCCGCCACGGCATCAACGACATGCGCCTGCTGCTGGAGAACGACCTGCGGTTTCTGCGCCAGTTCTGAGCGACGGCTCACGCGAAGGTGCGGCGCGGCTTAACGGCAACGGCATGGCAACAACAACGGCGGGTCACGCAAAGACGCAAAGGCGCAAAGAACGGAAGTGTCAAGAGAAAACGACATAGCCAAGGTGATTGTGGATGCAGCGTTCCACGTGCATTCTGCGCTTGGGCCGGGGTTGCTGGAGACTGTGTACGAAGTTGCGCTTGAGCATGAGTTGAAGAAGCGCGGCCTTGCCGTGAAGCGCCAGGAGCCGGTGGGCATTGTGTATGACGGGATCCGTTTCGAGGAAGGATTTCGCGCCGACTTGGTTGTTGGCGATTGCGTGATAATCGAATTGAAATCTGTTGAAGCCGTAGCGCCGGTTCATAAGAAGCAGTTGCTTACATATCTTCGGCTGACGAATAAAAAGCTGGGCCTGTTAGTTAGCTTCGGAGCGCCCGTCATCAAAGACGGCCTGTTCCGAGTGGTCAACGGCTTGGAAGAGTAACTAAAGTATTCGCCGTCGTTGTTGCCGTTCTTTGCGTCTTTGCGTGAGCCCCGTTGTTGTTCGTTGCCGTAACCCCTGACAACTTTGCGTGAGCAAGACCGATGAAGATAACCTACAACTGGCTGAACGATTACTGCGCGACGAACCTCCCTGCTCCCGAGTTGGCCGCCCGGCTGAGTTTGTCGGGTTGCCTGGTCGAGGAGCAGTATCCGCAGCCCGACGGCGACATGCTGTACGTGGCGGAGATCACCAGCAACCGTCCGGACCTGCTGGGCGCGCTGGGGATTGCGCGCGAGGCGGCGGCGCTGACCGGCGCCCCTCTGCGCCTGCCGGAGAGCGGCTTCGCGACTATCCCGGAACGGATCGAATCCGCCTGCGCGCTGGAGGTCCAGGCCCTCGACCTCTGCCCGCGCTACACGGCGCGGCTGATCCGCGGGGTGAAGATCGGCCCCTCCCCGGACTGGCTGCGCAAGCGGCTCGAAGTGATCGGCCTGCGCTCGGTGAACAACGTGGTGGACGTGACCAACTACGTCATGTTCGAATGCGGCCAGCCGCTGCACGCGTTCGACTTCGACAAGCTGCGCGGGGCGAAAATCATCGTGCGCCGCGCGGCCGAGGGGGAGACGCTCATCTCCATCGACGGCACGGAGTGCAAGCTGAAGCCCTCCATGCTCGTCATCGCCGACGCGGAGCATCCCGTCGCCGTGGCGGGGATCATGGGGGGGCTGGAGACGGAGATTTCCGGCGCGACGGTGAACGTGCTGCTCGAAAGCGCGCAGTTCGATGCGGTCAACAACCGGCGCACCTCGCGCGCGCTGGCGCTGGCCAGCGATAGCTCCTACCGTTTCGAGCGCGGGATCGACCCGGTGCAGACGGAATGGGCGGGCCGCCGCGCGGCGCACCTGATTCAGCAGGTGGCTGGCGGGCAGGTGTGCGAGGGCGTTCTGGACCTGTGGGCCAAGCCGTATCAGCCGCAGGAAGTGCCGCTGCGCTTCGGACGGCTGAACAAGGTGCTGGGCACCCCCATCGGGCCGGACGTGGCCCGGGCGATTCTGGAGCGGCTCGGCTTCGTTGCGCTGTCGCAGAGCGACCCGCGCCGGATGGTGGTGCAGGTGCCTCCCTGGCGCGCGGTGGACGTGATGCGCGAGATCGACCTGATCGAAGAGGTGATCCGCATCTACGGGTACGACAAGATTCCGGAGAGCGGCACGCTGCCGGTGACGGTGGGGCGCGTGAGCAAGTTCGAGCGCGTTGTCGATATCACGCGCCGCACGCTGATCGGCCTGGGCTTCTACGACGTGCTGACGAGCAGCTTCAGCGAGGAAGCGCCCGCGAAACTGATCTCCCCCTGGACCGATGCGGAGCCGCTGACGTTCAACAACACGATCCGGCGCGACGAGAACCGCCTGCGCGTGTCGCTGCTGCCGGGGTTCCTGGCGGTGAAGCGCGCGAACCTGGCGCACGGCGTGGCGCAGTCGCCGCTGTTCGAGGTGAACCGGGTGTACCTGCCCAAGCCGCCGCAAAACGATGGTGGCGCGGACTATCCAGTCCGCGTCGCGGCGCAAAGCGCCGCGCCAGTAAGCGGGGTGAACGAGAATGATCGCGGGTTAGATAACCCGCGCCACATCGCCGCGCCGTCGCGCGACGACCGGTTGCCCATCGAGCGCACCTGCCTGACGATCCTGGACGAGCAGGAAATTCTCCACCTCAAGGGGGCGCTGGAGGGCCTGGCGGAAGCGCTGGGGCTGGCGGGGCGGATTCGCCTGGAGCCGGCGTCGGGCGCTTTCTGGGCCGAGGGCCTGGCGGCGCGCGTGCTGCTGGATGACAAGTCGCTGGGCGTCGCGGGCGAAGTGGCGGCTGTGGTCTGCGAGCGGTACGACATCACGCACCCGGTGCGGATGGCGGAACTGAACTTCGACCTGCTCGTGGAGGCGGCGCAGCTTGAGCGCGGCTACGCGAAGCTCCCCGCCTTCCCTCCCGCCGTGCGCGACCTGGCGGTGGTGGTGGACGAGGCGGTGGCCTGGGCGCAGATCGAAGCGGCGGTGCGCGGGCTGAATATCCCGATTCTGGCCTCCATCGAGTTCTTCGACATCTTCCGCGGCAAGCAGGTTCCGCCGGGGAAGAAGAGCATCGCCTTCTCCCTCACCTTCCGCGCCCCCGACCGCACGCTGACCAGCGAGGAAGTGGAGGCGGCGCGGCAGGCCTGCATCCAGTCGCTCGCCGCCATCGGCGCGCAATTGCGGGGATAACGGGAAAAGGGAAATGGGGTCAGGCTGCTTTTCGCCGTTGCGAAAAGATGCCTGACCCCATTTCCCGCGCCCCCCTTTCTTCTTGAGATAACCCATGTCCCACGCCTGGTTGCTTGTCGGCGCTGTCGGATCGGGCGTCGCCGTCGCGGGAATCGGCATCGCGTATCGGCTCGGTCAGATGCGCGGCGTGTCGGCCAGCCACGTTGCGCTGTGTCTGGGCCTGGGCGGAATGGCCTACTTCGGAGTCGGCGCGCTGGCTTCGCCGCTGGGGCAGGCGCCGGCGCCGGTCTGGATTTTCGGCGCGGCCGCGGGGATCACGCAGTACTTCACGGCGCGCTTCATCCAGGCGGCGCTGAAGCGGGGGCCGCTGATGCCGGTCTGGTGCGCCATCGGGGTCACCTTCCTGATGCCGGTGATGTACGCCGCCTGCCTCCTGAAGGAACCGCTCAACGCATGGCAGATGCTGGGGCTGGCGCTGGGGGTGGCGACGGTTTTCGCTGCCTCGCTCAACGTGGCCCCCGCGTCGAGTGCGGCTTCGGGCAAGCGAGTGGGCCGCGCGCGATGCGTTGCTGTACGGGCTGCTCCTGTTCGGCGTGCTCGGCGCCAACGGCGTCAACCAGGTCGCCATAAAGCATCTCGGCCAGACCGGATCGACCGGCCACAACCTGATGGCGGAGTACAAGTGCGTCTATTTCGGGCTCATGTACTCCGGCTTGGCGGGTTTCCTGCTGGTGGATCTGGTGGTCACGCGCAGGCTGAAAGCGACCAGCCGCTTCGTGTTTATCGCCGGCCCTCTGGCGGCGATCGGGTCGGTCATCGGGATGTCGTTGATGGGGACGCTGGTGCAGTATCTGCCGGCGGCGGTGCTGTTCACCACCAACGCCATCACATCCATCCTGGTCGCGGCGCTGGTGTCGGCCCTCTTCCTCGGTGAGCGGACCCGCGCGGCGTGGTACCTGACCGTCGCGCTCTCCATCCTGACGATCCTGCTGGTCAACCTGGGCACGCTGCGGTAGGAAGGGCGAGGCCGCGCCCCGCGCCGCCGCTAATTCTTCAGTTCCGTCATGACGAAGTACAGCAGGATTGCCAGAATAATCGGCACGATGCAGATGAGCAGGTACCAAATCGTGTGACGCCCTAAGAGCCGTATGCGACGACCCTTCGGCTTCGTTTCTTTCCGCCGGTCTGGCATCGCTGTTTCTCCATGTCGATCATGTAAACAACCGGCCCATTCTTCCGCTGAGACGGCGGCAACGACTCCGCGGGCGTTCCGCCCGCGACGCGGACTGGATAGTCCGCGCCACATACGGCGGCAGCACGCTCCGGCTGAACAAACCGTGTAGCGCGGGTTATCAAACCCGCGATCACCGTTCGTTCCTTCCGATTTCCGGACGCCCCCGCCAACCGGCCTATTCCGCGTCGTACCTTATCAGCGAGCAGACGTCGTACTGCTTCAGCTTCTCCGCCCCCTTGAGGAAAGCCAGGTCGATCAGGAAGCCGCAGCCGACGATCCTGCCGCCTGCCTGCTCGACGAGTTTCGCGGCGGCGACGGTGGTGCCGCCGGTGGCGATGAGGTCGTCGATCAGCAGCGCGCGCTGACCCGGCTTGATCGCGTCCACGTGAAGTTCGACGGTATCCGTGCCGTACTCCAGCGCGTATTCGACGCGCAGGGTGCGATAGGGGAGCTTCCCTTTCTTGCGGACCAGCGCCACGCCGGTGCCCAGTTTCAGCGCCACCGCCGTGCCGACGATGAAGCCGCGCGATTCGATCCCCACGACGATCTCCGGCTTTGCCGCGCGGAAATGGTCGGCCAGGCGCGCCGCCGATTCCTCCAGCGCCGCGCCGTTCTGAATCAGCGTGGTGATATCGCGAAAGACGATCCCCGGTTTCGGAAAGCCGGGTACGCTGCGGACCAGCGACTTCAGATCCATCGGGGACTCCTTAGACTTGTGCGGGCCGAAGTCCTTATCCGCGCGCCGCTTCGGACCGGCGCAATCATAGCGCACTGCCCGGTGGATTTCCACACCCTCCGATTCCAGGCAGGCGCGGGAAGGCTCCGAACTCCCCCCTTGATTGGGGGCCCATCCGGGCATAGCATGAAAAGGCGAGCGTATGCGCGGCGCCACCCCCGTGGGACGGGGGTGGCATCCGCAACGGCCCTTCCCGATGGAGCGCTTTCGGAGGGGACCGGTCAGACAACCGGCCGCCGGGTCCGGGCGGCAGTGAAGGAGAAGCCATGAAGATCATCGCGCGGGTCCTGCCTTTGTCGCTCCTTTGCCTGTTGCTCGTCTGCACCGGCTCCAGCCAGCCGCAACAATGGGCCAATTCGGGCGGAGGCAATCAGACGTGCTGGCGGACGTTCTACGAGCCGCTGCTGCCGTACGGGGAATGGGTCTGGCAGGATAACCAGGGCTGGAGCTGGAGCCCTTACAACATGCCGGTGGGGTGGCGGCCTTACTCGGAGGGGCGATGGGCGTACACCGACGCCGGCTGGTGCTGGGATGACGACCGGCCCTGGGGCTGGGCCACGTACCACTACGGGCGCTGGTCCTTCGACAGCGGACTCGGCTGGACATGGTGCCCGGGGTGCGACTGGGCGCCGGCCTGGGTGACGTGGCGCACCGGGGATGACTACGTCGGCTGGTGCGCGCTGCCGCCGGCCTGCCAGTGGACGGCCGGGTTCGGTTTTGCGCGCAGGGACTACGACTGGGACGATCTCTGCCCCGCCTCCAACTGGTGCTTTGTGCCGAGGGATTGCTTCCTGCACCACGACCTGGATCGCGACCTGTGCGATGAGGCGCGCAACGTGACCTGCTTCGGCCATACGCGCGCCGATTTCGACTACCGCCTGCACGACGGGCATATCGAGAACCGCCTCCCCGGCGGCCATGAGTGGGTGGAGAAGGATCTCGGGCACCGGCTCGAAGCGCGCAAGCTGGTTCCCGTGGGCGACCTGGGGGAGTGGCGCGGTGTCGCGAACGCCAACAGCAACGAACTGCGCGTGTTCAGGCCGGAGCATAACGGCACGCGCGGGCTGCGTTTCAACGACTTCCCGGTCGGGGCAACGCCGGACTCCGTGGCCAACCGGCATGAGCAGGAGAACCAGATGCTGAACCAGCGCCACCAGGAGTTGCAGTCACAGTTGCTGGAGCGCCATCGGACCGAGATGTCGCACACGCTGAACGAGCAGGCCGCGACGCGGCTGAGCCAGGAGCATACCGCCGAGAACCGCGCATTGGTCCAGCAGCAGCAGCGCGAACATCAGCAGATGGAGTACTGGCACGGCATGGAGCGGTTCCGCTCCGCCGCGCCGAGCGCGCAGCCACAGCAGCATTTCAACTTCGCGCCGCGCAGCGGTGGCGGTGGAGGCGGGATGGCAGCGCCGAGTCATGGCGGCGGGGGCGGGACGGCAGCGCCGAGTCGCGGCGGCGGCGGGGGCGGCGGTGGCAGCCACGGCGGCGGAGGAGGCGGGCGGCGCTAGAGCACTTTAGGCTTTCATGGCTACGGTGTGTGATAGTGGCGAGGAGCGCTAGCCTCGGCAGGCCGGTCGCCCGATGGGCGCAGCATGCTGCGCCCCTACACAGCGATGTAGGCATGGAACGTTAAAACGCTCTAGACTGTGCGCGGGCGTTGTAGGGGCAAGGCATGCCTTGCCCTGAACTGGGCATCCCCTTCGCACGAGGGCAAGGCATGCCTTGCCCCTACGACGGCAAAATGCGGCTCAATGCACGGCGAGCGGCGCGTGCGCTTCGTGGCTGCGGCGCATGATGAGGATCATCGGCAGCACGAGAAGCAGCATCGCGAAGAGGCAATAGAAGGTGTCGTTGAAGGCGAGCATCGCAGCCTGCCGCTGGAGTTGCTGATAGATCAGCCCCAACGCGCCGTGCGACGCGGCGGCGGGCGGGACCCCGGCATTTTGCAGCGCGGCGGAGGCATGCGGCAGCGCCGCCTGGAGTTGCGGATTGAACGCCGTCAGATGCTCTCCCAGGCGCGCCTGGTGGAACTGCGTCCGCCGCGCCAGCAGCGTGGTGGAGAAGGCGACGCCGAAACTCCCCCCCAGGTTCCTCAGCAGGTTGAAGACCGCCGTGCCATTCCCCATCTCCTCGCGCGACACGCTCGACATCGTCAGGGTCATCAGCGGAATGAACGCAAACCCCATCCCGATCCCCAGAACCACCCGCGGCCAGACCAGGTTGTAGAAGTCCGCCTGCAGGTTGAACTTCGACATCAGGTACACCGAGAACGCCGACACCGCGATGCCGAACGCCAGGACTCCCTTCGGATTCGTGGCCGTCACCAGCCGGCCGGCGATGGGCATGGCGATCAGCGTCACCATCCCTCCGGGACCCAGCACGAACCCCGCCAGAAACGCCGTATATCCCATCAGCGTCTGGAGATAGATCGGCAGCAGAACGATGGTGCCGAAGAGGCAGAAGAAGGTGGTGAACATCACGACGTTGCCGGTGCTGAAGGTGGCGTTGCGGAAGATGTGCAGGTTGATGATGGGGTTTTCCGCGCGCGTCTCCGCCAGAATGAACAGCGCCAGGCTGACGACGGCGGTGAAGCTCAGCCAGAGGATAAAGGTGGAGGAGAACCAGTCCTCGCGCTGCCCCTTGTCCAGCACGATCTGCAGGCAGCCCAGCCCCAGCACCAGGAAGGTGAGCCCCCAGACGTCGATCTTCATCCGCACCTTCTTCATATAGTGCGGGTCTTCGATGAACGCCATCGCCATCAGGATGCTGGCCAGGCCGATGGGAATGTTGATGAAGAAGATCCAGTGCCAGGACCAGTTGTCGGTGATCCAGCCCCCCAGCAGCGGTCCGATGATGGGGCCGAACATGACGCCGATGCCGAAGACGGCCATCGCCATGCCGTGCTGCCGCCGCGGGAAGGTCTCCAGCAGGATCGCCTGGCTGATCGGCTGCAGCGCGCCACCCCCGATCCCCTGCAGGATGCGGAACACCACCAGGCTCATGAGGCTCCAACTGATTCCGCAGAGAAACGAACTGACCGTGAACAGCGCTATGGAGAAAATCAGGTAGCGCTTGCGCCCGAATAGACGGCTCAACCACCCGGTCATGGGGATGATGATGGCGTTGCTGACCAGGTAGCTGGTAATGGACCAGGTGGCTTCGTCAATGCCGGCGGAGAGGCTGCCGCGGATGTGGTTGAGCGAGACGTTGACGACGGAGGTGTCCACGATCTCGATCAGCGTGGGGAGCATGACCGTCAGGGCGATCAGCCACTTGCCCATGCGCGTCCCCTCAGGGCTGAGTCAGGACGGTGGGAATCACCGACATCCCGAGCCGCAGCGGGCGGTCCGGGTCGGCGCCGCTCACGATCACGATCTTCACCGGCACGCGCTGCACCACCTTCACAAAGTTCCCGGTGGCGTTCTCGGCGGGGAACAGGCTGAACACCGAGCCGGTGCCGGCCATGAGCGTCTCGACGCGCCCCTCCAGGCGCAGCCCCGGGTAGGCATCCACGCGGATTCGCACCTTCTGCCCCGGTCGCATCTTGTTGAGCTGCGTCTCTTTATAGTTGGCGGTGATCCAGAGTTCGCTCAGATCCAGAGGCACCACGGACATCAGCGCCTGCCCCGGCTGCACCTGGTTGCCCACCTCGACGGAGCGGCGGGTGATGAGGCCGTCGGCGGGGGCGGTGATTTTCGTGTAGCTCAGCGCCAACGCAGCCGTCGCAACGGCGGCCTCCCTCTGGCGCACGAGCGCTTCCTGCGTCGGGACGGCTTTCTCGGTCAGCTTCTCCTGCGCGCCGCGCGTCAGGAGGGCGGCTTCGAGTTGGCGGACGGTCGCCTGGGATGCCGTCAGTTGCGCCTCGGCGGTGTCGCGCGCGGTGAGCGCCTGCTCGTGCTGCACGTCGGTGGCGGAGCCGCCCTTCCAGAGCGCCTCGGCGCGGACGGCATCGCGCTTGGCCTGCGCCAGGGTGGCCTCGTTCAGGACGACCACGGCGCGGGCCGTTTCCAGATTGGCGGTGGCTTCCACCTGCTGGCTGCGCGCCGTCTCGATCTCCACCCGGGTCGATTCCAGCTTGGAACGTTCCTGCTCCAGGAGCGCCTGGGCCTGCTGCAAACTGACCTGGTAATCGCGCGGGTCGATCTCGACCAGCACGTCGCCCGTCTTCACGACCTGGTTGTCCTCGACGCACAGCTTCACCACCGGGCCGGAGACGCGCGGCGCGATGATATGGACGCGCCCGTCCACGAAGGCGTCATCGGTGGAAAGGTGCGTCGATTCGTAGTGGAGATAGAAGAGCAGGCAGATGGCCGCCAGGATGATCAAGGCGAACAGCATGACCACGTTGCGCCTGTGGCCTCGCTTCCATGACGCATCCGCCGGCGGGGGAGTGGCGACGGACGGCTCCAGACTCTCGGACATCTTCGGGCCCTGGCTGCAGATACTGTGGTTGTGAGAGCGCGCGTTTCCAGAGCGTCAGTTTAGAGAAGTCCGGCGAGGGATGCAAGCATGGGGGAGGGAGTTGGCAGGGCAAACGCATCTAGAAAGCGCCGCAGAATGTGGAGTGCGCCGCCGCCGGCGGCGCTTTGGTTATGATGGAGCGCACGACTCATGGGGATGCACCCAGAGGGCGCCAGACTCCACGCCATCCAAAGCGGCGTCGTTGCCGCCGCACTCCACAAACCATCGCGCTCGTCGCGATTACATCATGCATCGCGATCCGGGCCCCCGACGCCACAGCTCCGTGCCGGCACCTCTTCTCGTTACTGCGCGGCGGCGTGCTGCGCCACGGGGCGCGGGGTTTGCAGTTCGGCCAGAGCGGCATCCACCAGCTTGGGCAGCGCATCGGCGACTGGGGTGGACAGTTCCAGGTCCAGCCGCACCGTCTGGGGCTGAACGCCGAAGATGACCGTCTCATCCGGTTCGCAACCGAGCAACTGCGCCATGTGGAGCGACTCCATCAGGCCCACGTCGTGGAGCGACAGTCCGCCCCCTTCGCGCGCCAGGAGGTCCTCCGGGAGCAGGCGGAAAAGGTCGCCGGGGTTTCCTCCGGCGTCCACCGCGTCCAGAACAATCAGCAGCCGCCGGCCGGCGATGTAGTCCACCAGGTCGGCTCCGCCGGTGCCGCCGTCGATCAGTTCCACCCCGTCGGGCAGGTGGAGCCGGGCCAGCGCCTCCACGGCGCGGACGCCGACTCCATCGTCCCCTCGCAGGATGTTTCCGATCCCCAGCACCAACTGTGGCAGTCGTGTGGAATCGTTCACAGTGTCACCGCCTCCAAACGCGCGCGACGACCGTCGGCGCGGGCCACATGCACGGAACAAGCCAGACACGGGTCGAACGAGTGCACAATACGGAGCAACTCGACCGGGTTGTTCGGGTCGGCCACGGTCACGCCGGTCAGCGCCTGCTCGAGGGCGCCGGCCTGCCCGGAGTCGTCGCGCGGAGAGGCGTTCCAACTCGTGGGGGAGATGACCTGATAGCGTTCGATCACGGAATTGGAGATCTGCACCCAGTGTCCCACGGCGCCGCGCGGCGCTTCGGACAGGCCGATGCCGGTCCCGGTGACCGGGGTGCCCTTGCCGGTGTACGAGGGCTGGCCGGGGACGAGTTCGTTGAGCCATTCGTCCATGGCGTCGCCGATCTTCTGCGCTTCCAATGCGCGCGCCAGGATGCGGTCCATCACCGAGATGCCGTTGCGGTAGTCGCCGTTGATCCACATGCGGGCCAGCGGACCCACTTCGTGCACCTTCCCCTGGTAGCGCGGCGCTTTGATCCAGGAGTAGGCCCCCGCCTTGTCGGCGTTCGGGTTCGTCTCGCCGGCGGTGGGATTGCGGTTGCCGTTGGAGTTGTTGTACCAGGAGTACTTGACGTACTCGCGGATGGCCGCCGGGTCCACGGTGGAGAGTTGGCCGTCGGTCAGCCGGCCGCGTCCGAGCAGCTTGCTGTTGCCGTCGGCGGTCAGATTGAAGACGCCGTACGCCAGGAGGTTGCCGCTGCCGCGTCCGATGGAGAAATAGTCATGGAACGCGCCGCCGAGGGCGTACGCGTCGGGGACGTTGACATCGCGGACGAAATTGCGCACCTCGGTCAGCAGGGCGCGGAACTGGACGATCTTGTCGGCCGTGGCCGCTTCGGTCACGCCGCCGGGGAGGAAGACGGGGCTGCACGGCATCTTGCCGCCGAAAATCGCGCCCATCTGATGCGCCTTGCGCCGGATCGCCAGCGCGTCGACGTAGTGGCCCACCAGCGTCGCCGCCGTCGCGCCCTTGACCATGTCGGCCGACATCGGCCGGGGCGCCCAGGGGGACATGTCCAGCAGTCCGGTGGTGTCGATATAGTCCGGCGCCGCCAGGTGGTAGAAATGCAGGACGTGCGACATGAGGAAATCCGCGCCGAGGATCAGGTTGCGCAGGATGCGGCCGTTGGG
>Ga0114951_10001519_pt1 | contig 28347 bp, 22 predicted proteins | sample AM7aDNAmetaG_FD_88677 | JGI IMG/M metagenome (GOLD analysis project Ga0114951, IMG submission 88677) | Freshwater microbial communities from Finland to study Microbial Dark Matter (Phase II) - AM7a DNA metaG | ecosystem: Environmental > Aquatic > Freshwater > Lake | place: Finland: Lake Alinen... | reverse complement strand
TTATGGAAGAATTATTACAAGAAAAATCCTATTATTGTAAACCAATTTCAGGATTAAAATTAAAACGTAAATTTATATCAGGATTTAGTTATTAACCTGTAAACTTTTTTTAGGACGAGACAGCCTATAGGTGCGTTGGATACCCCTTTTAGGGGGTTCGGGGGTAGCGAAGGCCTAAAAAGCAATGTATTATTATGCAAATACATAATCACAAAAAATTAAAATACTACACGGAAAAACCCAATAATATTCATCAATTTAGAAAAATAATTACGTAATTATTGGAAAAGTTGCAGATTAATTAAGGATTAATGTCCCTATATCAAATTCAAAGAAACTGAAATCTCTTTTAAATCCCCGGGCAATTAGCTTCAGGTAATTTCCATTTTTTTCAATAATCAGATAAAAATACAGTGGTTTTGCATCCTGTTTTATTAAATCAATGTTTTTGCGTTTACCAGCCTTAATAAAGTGTTTTTTTATACCTCCGCCACCGCCTATAACTAGAAAATGTTTCCCGATGCTGTCTGTAAAATATTCCAGGTTATGAGAATGCCCGCTTATGAATAACTTTGCTTTTTTTGTTTTCTCATAAGCAGGAACAATAGAATCTGCAACCTGCTGTGATGAACCGCCTTCCTTGCTGTTGCTGTAGGGTGGATGATGTGTACAAACGATAATGGCTTTTACAGCAGGGTCGGTATCAAGAGTAGCCATTACCGACCTATACCATGCCAATTGTTTAGAAAATTCATTTTGGCTAAGATGAATAAAGTTTGAGTTAAGCATGACAATAGCTACCGAATCTTCATTGACAAAATATCCATAAAGCCACTCTTCTTTAAAACGTTGTTTAAACATCTTCAGGCCTTTTGATGGTCGGAACATATATTCATGATTTCCGGGTAGAGCATATGCTTTTATGTTTATTTTTTTTAGAAAAGCATCTACCGGTGCCCAGACCTTTTCATTTGAGCCCTTTGAGGTTAAATCGCCCAGCATGAACAAATTCTTTGGGTGCTGACGTATAAGGTCTGTAAACAGGCTGTCCCTGGCCTCTTCATTTCTGTAAGCCTTCCAGATAACTTTCTCTACTGCCATCGGGGCCTGAACATCACTTATAAAATAGATTCTTTGAGATGCCCGGTTAGGCTGAGATAAGCCACTGGATATATTTACTATAAATAAAAATATTGAATTAATGAGAAAGTAATGTCTTTTCAAAACTAAAATATTAAAGTATTTTGCCACTAAAGCACCAAATCGTCAAATTTCACCAAAGGTACTGCTTTATAACTTTTATTTTGTAGGGTTTGGGGCTTTGGTGTTTTCGTGGCTATCTTACATTTTATTTGGTTCATTTGTCTCAAAAATACCTTCCTTTTATCAGTGCATGTCCTATAGTAAAATAGCACCCGGCATCAATCTCAGAAAAGAGCCCGAACCCGGTCAATGTCCATGTGGTGAGCTGTACATTCAGCTTTTTTGTTTTTTCATGCAGTATATCTTTGTAATTATCAGTATCTCTTCGGGCAATAAGGTACACAAAGAAAACCAGTATCATCGGTAAAGCATAACCAATGTTATAAAGCAGAATGTATCCTGCCGCCTCAGGAAGGGCAAGATGAAGCCCCGCATACTTGCCGAGGGCTATCAGATAAGGAATAGAAAAAGGAAATGACGTTACTGAAATAAAAATACCCACATAAAAGGCAAAAGAACTGTTTAGGGTGCGTAGTTTTACAAGAAGCATGTTTTCTACCCTGCCATACCGTGATTTCTTTTCACTGAAAAAATACCAGACTCCAAGGGCAACCATTAAAATCCCCATTATTAACTCCGTTTTATAATATCCGGGATTGGACATATCCGTTATGAATGGGAAAAACTTAGCCAAAAAGATGCGCAGCCCGTCAAGCGCAAAATATCCCACAATACCACAAACAAAATAGGCCCCGCTAAGCCCCGCAAGATAACTCAGTGCATTTCGCAGCGGCTTGGCTGTAGAAAGCAGCAGCACAAATACAATGATTTGCTGCGTAGTCATCAGGCTGTCGAACAAAGAAAGAGAAAGTGTATAAAAAATCGTATTCACTTATTATATCAGGTTAAATTTAAAGTATATTGAACCGGTCACTTGAAGGGGTATCAGAAATGTATCTTTTATGTTGAAAATTGCTGTCATTATTCTTCTTGCGAGATTATCATTGACTCCACTGTTCATTTTCTTCTGTTTCCTCCAATTCCTTTATTGTTTTTTTTGCATGTGCCAGTCTTATTTTTTTGTTTTTTTTAATGAGTTCTTGTTTTGTCAGATGTTCTATTTTATGATGTATAGGAATAAGCAATGACGCTATTAACACCAGTGCCAAAAGCATAATCAATGGTGAGTCGTTCGACCATTTCCCCAGATATGGATGGATAAATAAATCAATAAACTCGAACACCATAAGCAAAACAATAGTGCCTATAAATTCAATAGCTCTGGCGCCTATTAAAAAACTGCGGCTGAAAACAAAGAAAATCAATAACAAAACAATGATACCTATTGCCATTGCAGCATATTGTATATTTTGCCTGTGTTTCAGTTTATCATCTGCCAGCCTGACCTCTTTTTCCTTTTCGTCCAGATGCAGCAATAATGTGGTGTTTTGAATCTGGCTTTGTACTATCGCATTGCTGATACTGTCCTTATAAATAAGGGTTTGTTGTACAAAATAATAAGCACTGTCTGTTTGCCCGGTTTTATTATATAATTTGTACAATTGCTCACAGGCATCGGCAATGATTTTTTTATCTTTTCTTTTCAATGCATAATTGTATGCTAAAGAAGCATAATAAATAGCATTCTTATATTCGCCCTGGTCTTTCTTGAAATTACTATACAATAAACATGCATCCATATAGTGTGTGGTATTAAGCCATAGGCTATCCGGATTAACTGCAAAACATTTCTTAAAATAGGCTTCGGCTAAAGCGGTATCTTTTTTTTGTAAATACAAATTGGCATATAGATAATTAAGTCGTAAATCCCAATCCCTTTTATTATAGGCGTCAATTTCTATTTCATGTTTGACTAATATGTTATTTGCATATTGAAGTTTAACGAATGCCGAATCAATATTGTGATCCTCAAGGTAAATTCTTGCTATTCCCTGATAACAATTAAAACTTATCATCCACAGTTTTCTTTTTTCCATATTTAAAGTGTTTAACAAGTCAATTGCTTTTGTATAATAATGAATTGCTTCAGGATAGTTTTTAATAGCCAAATAATTAAAACCAATATGTTTCAATGCAGAAGAGATATATAGTGTATCCTTTAATTTTTCAAAGTACTTCAATGATTTACTAACCCATTCGAAAGCCTTATTATAATCACCTATTCTGGTTGCGTTTAAAGAAGAGGTAAAGCAATAGTTTGCAAGTACTGTGTCATTTTTATATTGGACAGCCAATTCCACATATTTTTCCACAGAGGGAATATCGCAGCCAAAAGCAAGCATAAATTTATTCAGGTTGGAGAACAAACAATTTGCAATACTGTCCTTTATGTTTTGATCTTTTTCCAGGGTATAAGCTTTATATAAATTGTCAAAATATTGAGCATACAAACTGTTATTTTTTTGGGCATTTGCTGTATAAGCAAATCCAAACATAAGTGTAAAAAGCAGGATGTGTTTACAGATGTATTGTTTCATAAATAATAAATATTGCTACAAAAAATAAATGAAGTAATTGTATTATCATCGACCACGCTGTTCATTTTCTTCTTTTTCCTCTAATTCCTTTATTGTTCTCTTTGCATGTGCCAGCCTTATTTTTTTGTTTTTTTCAATGAGTTTTTGTTTTGTCAGGTGTTCTATTTTATGATGTATAGGAATAAGCAATGAAGCTATTAACACCAGTGCCAAAAGCATAATCAAAGGCGATTCGTTCGACCATTTACCCAGGTAAGGATGAATATATAAATCAATAAACTCGAACAACATCAGCAAAACAACAGTGCCTATAAATTCGATGGTTCTGGTGCCTATTAAAATGCTGCGGCTGAAAACAAAGAAAATCAATAACAAAACAATGATACCTATTGCCATTGCAGCATATTGTATATTTTGCCTGTGTTTCAGTTTATCATCTGACAGCCTGACCTCTTTTTCCTTTTCTTCCAGATGCAACAATAATGTGGTGTTTTGAATCTGGCTTTGTACTATCGCATTGTTAATACTATCCTTATAAATAAAGGTCAATTGTAAAAAATAATATGCACTGTCAGGTTGCAGGTTTTTTTTATATATTTTGTACAATTGCTCACAGGCATCGGCAATGATTTTTTTATCTTTTCTTTTCAATGCATAATTGTATGCTAAAGAAGCATAATAAATAGCATTCTTATATTCGCCCTGATCTTTCTTGAAATTACTATACAATAAACACGCATCCAAATAGTGAGTAGTATATTGGTATATGCTATCCGAGTTTACTGCAAAACATTTTTTAAAATAGGTTTCGGCTAATACAGTATCTTTTTTTTGTAAATATAAGTTAGCATACAAATAATTAAGTCGTAAGTTATTATCATTTTTCCAAAAGACATTTAACTCTTTTTCATGTTTGACGGTTAAATTATAAGCATATTGAAGCTTAATGAAAGCTGAATCGACATTATGATCTTCAAGGTAAACCCTTGCCAGTCCCTGATAATAATTAAAACTCGCCATCCACCTGCCCTTTATATCGGTATTTAATGTGTTTAACTCGTTAATTGCTTTTGTATAATAATTAATGGCTTCAGGGTAGTTTCTAATACTTTGATAATCAAAGCCAATCTGTCTTAAAGCAGAAGATACAGACAATGTATCCTTTATGTTTTCAAAGTGCTTCAATGATTTGCTTGCTAATTCGAATGCTTTATTAAAGTCGCCTGTTTTAGCTGCTTCATAAGAATAATTGAGACAATAGTATGCCAGCAATGTGTCATTATTATATTGGGCAGCCAGTTCAAGAATGCTTTCAAGAAGGTCTTTTGGTCCAACTAAAAAAGCACCTTGTTGAGCGGTTTTGTTTACGTCTGAAAAAATACTTTGTGCCAGAGCGTCTTTTATTTTTTTATCTTTTGTCTGGGTATAAGCTATGTACAAACTGTCAACCCTTTTGGCATTTGCCATGAAAGCAAATCCAATCATGAATGAAAAAAGCAGGATGTATTTACAGGTGTTTTGTTTCATAAATAAATATAGATTTCACATACAAAAATATCCTTTTTATTTTAAAATACAATGGTTTGATGCATCCTATTTATTTTAATATCATTTCACTCTGGCAGGTCATTGAACGTGATACGAAAGCAACTCAAAGTTTAACCGGTAAAGTGAATTGACAAATAATTCCGTTTTCTTTACCGGACCAATATTTTTACAATAGTATTTATGGACTAAATAGGCCTTACTGTAATTATCGGCTTTTCTGTATACATCACCCTTAAAATCAACACAACTATAGGTACCCAAAGGAACTGTTACATTTGTTGGGGCTTCATTGTACGTATAATTAACATAAGCAATTGTATCGGAAGATAAAATATACTTATAAATGGCTCCGGATGCATTAGTACTGAAAATGATATTACCATTATCGCCTACAATACAATCTGAGGAGTCCCTGTAATAATTAATAACAGGTGTTGTCCTCCCCAGGTAATTATAATCAGCCACTATGCGATAATTCTTACTGTTAATTACAGTATCGTTTTTAATGACTACCGAATCGTTTTTCCATGTCTGGGGGATACTGTTTCCATTAGTGTCATAGAATGATTGTTTATAAACCCAGTAGTCGCCTGCAGCCAACGGGAAATAGTCAGTTACTGATGGTGATGTGACAGGGGTTTTTAACTGTGTATCTGTTCCGGGGGCTTCCTTCTTATTGCATGCAATAAAAAAGGAAAGACTTAATCCAAGTCCAAGAACCAATGCATTTTTTTTCATACTTTTTTAATTTAAATTTAAACATCAAAAAATGTAGATTTAAATGCATAGATTATTTTTATACAATAATTAGGTCTTAATAATAAAATGGCTGGAATAAAAAATTCGATATAGTTTAAACGGTAAAATAAAAAACGTATTATGTATGGTTTATTTTTTTATTAATTCCGCTTTAGTTGTTTTATTTTTAAAACTTTTAATATTATATGATTTTTATTAAGTCCAAAGGATGGTTTAGCAAATATTTTGCGCCATTCGAGATTAATTCTTCCTCTGTTCGAAAACCCCATAATGCACCTACAGCATACATTCCTGCATTATTTGCAGTTTGCATATCAATGCCGGAATCACCCACATAAATTAAATCCACAGGACTAACCCCTAATTTTTCACATATTTGCAAAGCCCCTAAGGGATTTGGTTTTTTATGTGTTTCGGTACTTAATCCAATGATTGCTTCAAAATTCCAATTTGGTAGCAAAGTCAATACAATTTTCTTTGTAATTTCATCGGCTTTATTAGAAAATACAGCCAATTTCATATTTTGTGAAACTAATTTATCAAGCAATCCAATAACCCCATCATATGGTTTTGTTTTATTAGTGCAGTGATTACCATATACCTCAATCATCAAATCGTAACATCTATCAATTAACGCCTTGTTTTTATTTGTTTCGGGTAACGCTTTACACACAAGATTTCTAATTCCATTGCCAATGAAATGCTTATAAGTTTGAAGTTCATGAGTAGGGAAATTGTAGCTTTGAAGAATGCTATTCATAGAATCTGCTAAATCTTCAAGTGAATTAACCAGCGTCCCGTCTAAATCAAAAATTACACCTTTAAAATCCATGATACAATCCTTTCATTGTAGTATTGCACATTAAATCGGTTGCAGACCTTCTTTTGCAAAACACTAAAAAATTACAGATACAATTAACCTGTATCCAAAGAACAATAATCTGCTTTGTTAACACCGCTGAAATAGTATTTTATTCCAGAGACAAATATATGGTTTAAATTTAAAAAAAATAAAAATGTTTTTTCGATACCATAAGCCGCATAAGGTTACAGCATTAAACATACGCTCACAAATCAGACCCAGTATTAGTCAACGATGTGTTGGTTTTTGAAACTTTTATTGGGAATTTTATTTTTGTTTAAGTTAGTGTTTAAGACACTTCTGAAATCAACGTTTTTAACTGCCGGGGGTAGTCGTTATTCGATATTTAAAGTGTTTTGCATTATTATAAAACACTAAATTACTTCCAGCATTGCTTTCACAATATTCTCACAACCCAGAGCTATTTCAGCAATATTGGCATCCAGCATGTAGCATGGAGTGGAAAACAAATTGTATCGGCTATCGTAAACAACGCCTCCTGATTTGGTTATAACGTGTTTCGCCCCCATCGTTTCAATGTCAGAAGCAGTTCCGCTGTCGTTACCTATTGTCAGTTGTGCGCCCTCAAAAACTTTGGCTAAAATTACAGGGGCAATACACATTGCGCCTATGGCTTTGTTAAGTTTATGAGCTGCCCTTAGCTTATCTGCCAATACATTATTAATTGTCATGTTACTGCCATTAAAGGCGTAATTAGAAAGGTTTTTGGCTGCACCAAATCCACCGGGAAGGATGAGGGCATCAAATTCGGCTGGATTTAGTTCCTGCAAGGATTTAATTTTCCCTCTTGCTATACGTGCAGATTCTACAAGCACATTGCGTTTTTCAAACATCTCCTGGCCTGTCAGATGATTAATTACATGATGTTGCATGATGTCCGGTGCAAAAATCTGATAATCAGCACCATATTTCTTAATGGCAACTAAAGTAAGAGTGGCTTCATGAATCTCTGAACCATCATAAACACCACATCCTGATAAGATTACTGCAAATTTTTTCATGATATATTATTTTGTTTGTATCTGTTTTGTATTATCTTCCCTTATACCTTATACCCTTATACCCTTATACCTTCTTCTCCTTTATACCCTATACCCTTATACCTTTATACCTTCTTCTCCTTTATACCCTATACCTTCTTCCCATCCTTTATTTATCCCGACCTGGCTTCTTCCACTTAAAAGACTCAATCATATAAGTAACATCTTTCTTAATATAATCAATAACAGGTGCTAATGAATCATTATTGGGCGTAAAGTTAAAATAAAGTGCAGCCCTTAAAAAATGTTGGGTGCTGTCGGTAAGGTAAAATTGCAATGGCGACGCGGCTTCGCTACCTTCTATATTGAAAACCAACCCGAAGACCCGTTCTTTTTCATTCTTATAAAGGTTTTCATTAATAGCGCTTGCTTTAGGAATATGCTTATTGACAAAAGTTCTGGAGTCCTCAAGGTAAACATTGAGGTTTTTATTTATCTTTTTATAGCTTATGTACAATATCGCATTGAAAGGCTTAAAATTAAGATTTATCCAGTAGGGTTCATCAAGATTTTTTTTGTCCGGTGTTATTTTGACATAGTCTGGTATGTAAAAGCTATAAGGAAAGCTTAAAGAATCAAAAGGAATATAATTTCTTTTGGGCAAATCAAGACGCAAAAAACCCTTTGGCTTTGGTATGTAATTATTTTCACAGCCCGTAATAAACAACAAAGTAAACAACAAATAAACAGGGTATCTTTTCATCTTTTTTATATAAATATTATTTTCTTAATTACGAAGTGTTTAAATTAACTTTCTAATCCACAACCTACAATCTCCAGTCTCCTGTTTTCTGATTGCTGCTGCCAACTATTTTCAATCTTTCAACTTTAGCTCACTTTAGGCACTTTAGTTCACTTCCTAATCCATCACCACCTTAATCTTCTTAATCCTTCGTTTGTCAACAGTATCAATAACAAAAGTCATATCTTTCACTCTTATGCTGTCGTTTTTCTTCGGAATTTTACCCAACAGCTCCAAAACAAGTCCTGCCAAAGAGTCCGATTCCCCGCGTATATCATCAAAAATGGAATCATCTATTTCAAGAATTTTGCAAAAATCATTCAGGGAAGTTTTGGCCTCAAAAAAATACGTTTTTTCATCTGCTTTTGTAAAAAACGTTTCATTGGTATCGAACTCATCATTAATTTCTCCCACTATTTCTTCAATAATATCTTCAAGCGTAACAATGCCCGATGTTCCGCCATACTCATCAACTACTATTGAAAAATGAATTTTTTTACCCTGAAACTCTTTCAGCAAATCATCTATTTTTTTGTTTTCAGGCACAAAAAAAGCCACCCTCAATAACGATTGCCAGTTGAATGAATTATCTTTTCCGAGATGTTGTAACAGGTCTTTAACATACAATATGCCTTCAACATTATCGAAAGTTTCTTTGTAAACAGGTATGCGAGAAAAACCCGATTCTTTTATTATGTCAAGTAATTCTAAAAAGGGTGTGTTTTCTTCAACGGCTACCACTTCTGTGCGCGATTTCATTATTTCTTTAACTTCAATATCACTGAATTTGGCTATTCCCTTAAGCATTTTTTTCTCTTCTTCAGATGTCGATTCATGGTGGGTAGACAGCTCAACAGCATCGGAAAAATCTTCAGATGAAATATCTATTCCCTTTTGGCTTATCCTTTTATCAATTATAAAAGTTGATTTAACCATCAGTATAGATAACGGATAAAACAGGACCCGCAGTAGAACCAATGGTGAAGCCATTAATTGTGCAAATTGTAAAGCATAACGTTGTGCGAAAATCTTTGGAATAATTTCCCCTATAAGAAGTATGAGAAAGGTAACAAAAATTATCTGAATTATTAAAGTTAACAAAGGATAGGCAATAAATTGAGTATAAAAAGCAGTAATATAGGTTGAAAGAATAACTATGGTAATATTTATAAACGTATTGGTTATAAGAACTGTTGCCAATAACAACTTTGGCTTTTCAATAAGTTTAATTATTTTATTGCTGCCGGAGGTTCTAAACTCTTTAATATCAGAAATTTGAGTAGGTGTAAGCGAAAAAAATGCTATTTCCGAACCCGATATCATTGCCGAGCATAATAATAAAATAATTATAAATAATATGCCCAATGCTATATTCAAAGGGAAATAAGTATTTACTGAAAGAATTGTTATTAATAGTGATGAATCAATATTCATTAGTGTAATCAATTGGCTAAATTGTTATAACCTTATAATAGTAAACAACTGTAAATAATTTAATTATACAAAAATAGCACATATATCATTAAAAATGCAGTAATTTCTTTTTATACAACAAGTTTTTCTTAAAATAATACTCGAAAATAATACCCCCTAAAATAAGCCCAACAACATCTGAAATAAAGTCGTAGATGTCTGCTGTCCTGTCGGTAGTTAAAATTTTTTGCAGTAATTCTGTTGTTCCCCCAAAGGCTGTTCCTAATAGAAAAAACAATAAAAACCCTTTATGTTTTGTAAATAATTGGGGTTGTTGAAAATAAAACCCGGCGCATAAAAATAATATTAAAACCAAGAATAAAAAAGCATGTACCAGTTTGTCAACAGGAATAATAAATTCGAAATCAAAATGTGGTAAGCTGCTTTGTTTTATTAGCATTACATATAAGATAAACAAAGCCCATACAAACCATCCGATATTGTATTTTATTATTTTTTTGAACGACAAAATAAAAAGAATAAACATTCTGCAGCTTGGCCAACAGAACAGATTTTTACAAAATCGGGTTTAAACTTGTCTTAAGAAATCAGAGCCTTATAAGCTTCTGCCGTTAACAACTGGTCTAAATCAGCAGGGTTGTTTATCTTAATTTTAATTATCCAGCCTGCATCATAAGGTTCTTTATTTACCAGCTCCGGGGTAGAAGTAAGGGCTTCGTTAAACGCCAAAACTTCTCCACCAACAGGCATAAACATATCTGATACTGTTTTAACAGCTTCAATAGTACCAAACACTTCTTCTTTTTTAAGTGTTTCTCCTTGTGTTTCTACTTCAATATAAACAATGTCGCCCAATTCACTCTGAGCAAAATCGGTAACACCGACTAATGCTTCGTCATTGCCTAATAATAACAACCATTCGTGATCCTTGGTGTACTTTAAATTTTCTTTTACTGTCATTTTTATATGTTTTAAAATTAAAAAAAGTGTTTGTAATAATAGGACTTCAAAAATACATTTTTTCAAAATATAAACCGTTAAAGTAATAAAGATATTTTTTATTTAAAATTTTTAAGAAACAATATGCTGAATGTAAATAGCGTTTTTTGAAAACTTTTGTAGAGTTATTTAATCTGATTAATTTAGCAAAATCATTATAAAATAATGTTATGGAACTTAAAGAAAAGCCCAATAATAGTTCGGAAACGAAAAAAAGGGTTTTTATGTTTATTGGTTTGGTGCTTGTATTGGCTTTTGTTTTGGTTCCTGTTGAAAATAGAACTTATGATGCTGTGGTAATGGATTTGAACAGTGCTGATGCAGGAATTATTGAGCGTGAGGACATTCAGATTACCCGCCAACACCCACTATCTTTGACACAACAACCTAATTCATTAAATTCAGTTGAAAATGATATTACATTTAAAGGAGAGATAAATCCTGATGCTAAAAAAGAAATCGTTGTGCAAGAAGCTATTTCTGTTCAGGAAGCAGAGATATTTCTGGCAGTAGAAGACCCGCCACAGTTTCCGGGAGGAGAAACAGCCCGACATCTTTTTATTATTAACAGCACAAAATATCCCAAAACAGCACAAGCGAAACATATCCAGGGGACCGTTTATGTTACTTTTGTTGTAGAACCCAATGGCAGTCTTTCCGGCATAAAAGTACTTAAAGGTATTGGTGGTGGCTGTGATGAAGAAGCTGTACGTATCGTAAGTATCATGCCTAAATGGCTACCGGGCAAACAAAAGGGGCAAGCTGTTCGCGTTCAGATTAATATGCCAATAAAATTCGCTTTACAATAACCTCTTGCAAGCCTTCCGGCAGCTACTGTGTGGACGCAAATATTATTAAAACAGATTATCTATTTATTAGTTTTTTATTATTTATATTTAATGAAATCGTTTGAAAAACAGATAGTTGCAGTATTTTTAAAATATAAGTTGCCACAGATTTGAAAATTCGCCAAGGCGAATTTAAATCTCTGAATCTGTGGCAATTTTATTATTGTGTTTATTATTTAGTGTCATTCTGAACAGAGTGAAGAATCTATATTCATGTAAATGAGATATTTCGCTTCGCTCAATATGACAAAATACATTTAACTTAACAATAGTTTATTACTTTAGGCTCTTTAAGCCTTCGGAAGTAAAGAAACTCCAACTTCAAAACAGATAACAATATAAAATGACACGAATTTCACGAATTAACACGAATTTTTATAACTACCTATGGTAGTTTAATTTGTGTAATTCGTGAAATTCGTGTCAAAATAAAAGTATTGATATTCAATAAATTACAACTAGTTATATAGAAATACTTCCGGCACTTTTTTACAAGGTTTTTATTGTTGTTGTCCTTTTTTAAAGTCCGACATTAAACCCGAATGAGACGGTACGATTAATTCCTTTTAAAAAATCGGGTGTATAAAGTCCTGTCTTGTCCATAATATTGGAATATGTAAAAGATGAAAACGCTTTGACGTTATTAAAAATCTCATAAGTTACCTTAAGAGAATAAGATTCGTTGCGCCATATTACATACTTTAAAAAAGGCGACCCTGTTGAAGACACGAGAAGCCAGTCAAACTCCTCTCCCTTTGATGCTTTAGTATAATCAGCCGAAATACTTAGCCCTCTTAAAGGCTGATAGCCCAATGCCAAATAGTATTCTTCTGAATTGTCGCGTAAATAATGCCCAAGATTGTATGTATTTGATGCAAAGGTAGTTGTTGAAATATAATGACGATAAACCCAAGGGTTGCTTCTGGTGTACTCTCCAATAATAAATGTATTTGGAATAATATTGTTGACCTTAAACCCTGTTTTAACGCTGAGTTGGTTTCTGCTTTTGGGTGGGTCGAACATAGTTCTTAGCTCTATTTCATCAACAAAAAGAGAAGCAAATAAATGAGTATGTGGTATTTGTCTTGAGCTTATATCAAAAAACATTTGCGAATTCTGCCCCCTTTCATTATTGGTACTATTTAATGTGTGGTCTATGGATTTAAAAAACATAAAAGGAATGAGATAGGCCGGTTGTACACCTATATCGCTGTAAACTATTGAATTACCAAATGAAAAATCAAGACCTTTTAAAGGAGTAATAGAAAACATATTGGCAGCCAAAAACTTACTGTGATAAACGCCTCGGTAAACATTTTGTGAGTCATAATAAGAGCGGCTGCTGTCAATAACTTCTGACACAAGCCATCCATGTATATAGTTGAATTTAAGCCATTTAACAGGGTTCATATACAATTTAACCTGTGCAAATGTAGGGGTGCGCCCCGAAAATATATTAGAGCCATTATAATTATTACCCCAGACTAACTGATCTTTAACTAAGCCAACACCACCCCATTTCCAGTTATACATTATCCCGCCACGCATCTCACTGAAATCGTTTCTACCCGATTCGTTAACATTTTGCTTGTAAATAGCGCCTGTTCTTTGTGTTAAAAATTGCTCCTTGGCCAGCATCTCCGACTCGTTATTATCAACAAGAGACGCATAAACACTTACTCGTTTGTCAACATCAGCAAAAGCTTCTGCGCCACTAAAGCTATGATAAATAAATCCATTGTTGTTTTTAAAACATTCTATGCCTAAAACAGGACGGCATCCAAAACGAAACAATGAATCGGCATAATAAAAACCGGGAGGATTTAATGTTAACGATTGATTGGTATTGCTTTTAAATAAATTATAAAAAACCGGGCTGGGTACTTTATTATCTATATCAAAACCATAATCTTTCAGAAAAAAAGTCAATTCATCTTTCTGTCTTTTGTTTAGTTTTTCGCTTTTCAAAGCTTCTTTAAGTTTTTCCGCAATATACATTCTTGTATAGGGCTTAACTACAGAGGTTAAAGTAATTATCCTGTCGTTGGCAAGCTCGTCTAAAAAATTATAAATAGTTGTTTTTGATGTATTTTCAAAAACACTTTGCGAAAAATTCTCGGGAATTAAAAAAAAGCAATTTAACCCAAGCAGTAAAATCAGTATTTTTTGAATCATAAATTATTTTTTTTATAAAATGGATGGTATTCAACTTCTTTAAGAATTAAAGGATGGTAATCACCTTTGGCTCCGACTGGTTTGGCATTACGGATTTTGTAAACCAGCTCTATGCTGGGACGTGCTTCGGATAAACCAAAACCCTTATTATTCAGAATGTTATTATAACTAAGCGTATGTAAATCGGTAAATCCCTCACTAAAGTCAAACTCTTCGTCATTAATTTTCAAAGTACGATAGGTTCTTTTTCCTGTCGCCTTTATTTCATCAGGAATAACATTATAATCCACAGACAAATACCACCTTACTCTTGCATTTTTAAGAAATAAAATCCCTGCTGCTCTTTGAGGTTCTAAGACATTAACAATACTTTCTTTAACCTCTCCAAAAATCCAGACAAGCATGTCGAAAAAATGAACCCCGATATTAGTAGGAATGCCTCCTGATTTTTCGTTGATAGCCTTCCAGCTTGCAAAATACCAATGGCCACGCGCAGTAATATAAGTTAGGTCTATATCATAAATTTTATCAGCGGGGCCTTTACTGATTCTTTCTTTCAGTGCTATAATGTTTGGATGTAATCGCAGTTGCAGAATGTTAAATACTTTTTTCCCCGTTTCTTTCTCTATCTCCTGAAGCCCATCTATATTCCATGGATTAAGCACAAGAGGCTTTTCACAAATAGCATCAGCACCGTGCCTGAATGAAAATCGAATATGAGAATCGTGCAAATAATTAGGCGTACATATACTCATGTAATCAACGGCATCCCCTTGTCTTTTAAGCTTATCAATATGTCTGTCGAATCGTTCAAATTCTGTGAAAAAATCAGCATTAGGAAAATAATTATCAATTTTGCCCACACTATCGCTTTTATCAAGAGCGGTAATAAGGTTATTTCCTGTATCTTTAATGGCTTTCATGTGTCTTTCGGCAATATAGCCGGCAGCACCTATTAAGGCAAAATTTTTCATGATTTTAATTTATTTTATTTACAAAAATAGTTTAACTATTTAATATCAACGGTAATTTTATGAGTGTGCTGAAAATTAGAAACGCCACATCATAACTAAAACACTGAAATACAAATACATGCAACAAACTTCAAAGATAAAATTTTTAAATTAGTTTTCACATGTTTTCACAAAGATAACTACCTTTGACGGTTATAAATACTTGAAATCGATGGCTAATATTACATACATCGTAATTGGGCTGTTTCGAAAATTATTCTGTATTTAAATTCTAACTTAATAGGTAGTATAAAAGAGTTTTTATTAATTTTGGTTCCAAAAAATATAATTTTGCTTCAAACGGGAAAAATATACTTTAATATCGTAGGCAGCCGCAGTTGGCAGTCGGTAGGCCTGCTTAATATTGCTACTTACTGCTGCTTATTCAAAAACTCATTTTAATGGTAACGCCCAATACTTCATTCTTTCATTTTTCCAAATAATAAACTTTATAAATATTAGATTATTTAAATTTTAATTTTTTAATAATAAACAATGAAGATAATAATACCAATGGCAGGCATAGGCAAACGGATGCGTCCACATACACTTACAGTGCCTAAACCACTTATAAAAATTGCCGGAAAACCTATTGTTTACAGACTTGTAGAATCTATTTTAAAAGTTTGTACTGAACCCATCGAAGAAATTGCCTTTATTATTGGTGATTTTGGTAAAGAAGTAGAAAATGAACTCCTTAAAATAGCTAAAAATATTGGTTCTCGTGGTAAAATTTATTATCAGGATGAAGCCCTTGGAACTGCTCACGCTATTTTGTGTGCAAGCGATTCACTTAACGGAGAAGTTGTTGTGGCTTTTGCTGATACGCTTTTCACTGCCAGTTTCAACCTGGATAAAAGCAAAGACAGTATTATCTGGGTACAGCAGGTTGAAAACCCACAAAGTTTTGGTGTCGTCAAAATTAACAATGAAAATATAATTACCGGCTTTTTTGAAAAACCTCAGGATTTTGTATCTGATTTAGCAATCATTGGTATTTATTATTTTAAAAACGGACATAATTTAAAAACCGAACTACAATGGCTCATTGACAACAACATTTGCAAAGGAGGCGAATACCAGCTTACCGATGCTCTTGAAAATATGAAAAATAAAAAACTGTCGTTTTCTATCGGGAAAGTAGATGAGTGGCTCGACTGTGGCAATAAAGACGCAACTGTTTACACCAACCAACGCATACTTGAACTGAATAAACAAGAAAAACTGACAGATGATTCTTTTAAAAATATTAATTCTGTCATTATTTCACCTTGTTATATAGGTAAAAATGTAACCGTAATAAGCTCTGTGATTGGTCCTTATGTTTCAATTTGCAACGACACCTTTATCGAAAACTCAGTGATTACTAACAGTATCATACAATCTAACTCAAAATTATCGAATGTTAACATTGACAATTCGATGATAGGCAGTTATGTTGAATATAAACTTAAATACAATGAGGTAAGCATTGGTGATTATACCATATTGGGCTAAAAATAATAATTCACTGTCTTTTGCGTTTAATTCAGCATTATAAAACAGATGTATATTCTAATTTTGATAAATGAAAATAAATAAGTCGTTTTTTTTATTAATTCTTATATCGTTGTTCCTTGGCTCATGTCGTACACCAAAAGAAAACAACAAAAAAAACTCCGGTCATTCACACAAAAAAGAGCTGACAGAACTGGAGAAAGAAGAATGTTTATCTGTTTTTTTAGAAGCCAATAAAGAAAAAATATTAGGCAACAACTCAAATGCCGGTGCTTTATTTGCCGAATGTATAAGAAAAAATCCTAAAGATGATGCTTCTTTTTATGAGTTATCCAGTATATTGGTTAGTGATAAAAAATATGATGATGCTTTGATACTGGCAAAAGAGGCCGCTTCTCTTAAACCTAAAAATGAATGGTATCAGATTTTGTTGGCTGAAATTTACACCCAGAAAAAACTTCCTAATGAAGCAGCCAAAATTTATGAAAAATTAATAAAGGTTTACCCCGAAAGAACCGATTATTACTATGAACTGGCTATGCTTTACCTGTCTGCCCGTAAGTATAATGATGCCATCAGAGTTTACAACCAACTCGAAAACATTATTGGTATAAATGAAGAATTATCTGTTCAGAAACAAACTATCTACATGTACAACAGAGATGCTGAAAAGGCTGCTGAAGAGGTAAACAAGCTAATAACTGCTTTTCCGAAAGAAAGCCGGTACAAAATCATGCTTGCCGATGTTTACATGTCGTCAGGACAAAAAGAAAAAGCCTCCAAAATTTATGACGATATTCTGAGAGATGACCCAAAAAACGGCATGGTTAATTTATCATTAGCAGACTACTACAGAAGTATTGGCAACAATGAAAAATTTTATGAACAAATTAAACTTGCGTTTTCAAACCAAAATGTTGAAATAGATTCGAAAATTAAAATTTTACTTTCTTATTTTTCTTTAACTGACAATGCTGAAAACAAGAAATTCCTGAACGAAGCTTATGAGCTGCTCGATATACTGATTAAAACGCATCCTGATGACGCAATAGCCTATTCGATTTATGCCGATTTTTTAACAAGAGACAAAAAAGATGTACAAGCACGGGACATGTTTTTAAAAGTAATTGAACTTGATAAAAACAGATATCCCGTTTGGGAACAACTCCTAATCATCGAATCTGATCTGCGCAACTACAAATCCTTGGATTCTCTAAGCAAAATAGCTATTGAGTTATTTCCTGAACAACCATTATTGTATTTGCTTAAAGGTTTTGCCAATTACCACTTCAAAAATTATGAAGAAGCCGTTAAAGTATTAAAAGAAGGCCTTTCCTACGCTCTCTTCGATGAAAAATTACGCGCCGAATTTTACATGTATCTGGGCGACACCTATAATCAACTGAAGAATTATTCCGAATCGGATGCCGCGTACGAAAATTCATTAAAAATTGACTCTACAAACATCACCATTCTAAACAATTACAGCTATTATTTAACATTAAGAGGCGAAAAACTCGAAAAAGCCAAATCAATGTCGAAAAAATCAAATGAGCTTAGCCCCGATGTGCCCTCATACCAAGATACTTATGCGTGGGTACTGTTCAACCTTAAAGAATATGATGAGGCTTTGATTTGGATTAAAAAAGCATTGGCAAAAAGCGGAAGCGGCAATCCTGTAATTATTGAACATTATGGAGATATTCTTTATAAACTAAACAGGAAAAGTGAAGCCCTTGAACAGTGGAAAAATGCTAAAGAAACAGGGAAAGGCTCTGAATTTTTAGATAAAAAAATTGAAACACAAACGTTGATACCTTAATACAGAAGAAGACAAAAGGGAAAAGATAAAAGTATGTTACATAAGAGATGATGAGGCAATTTATAAAAATAATTAGATTTACCAACTTTTCAATTTTAATACTTCTTGGTATAATCTTTTTAAACGCTTGTAAAACTCATAAAAAAACGCAAGTAATTCAACAAGAAAGAAAAGATAGTCTTTCAGATAACGTTATAAGCAACTTCAAATCGCATGAATTTCTTTTTGGTAAATTATCTGCCAAAATGGATGTTTCAACAAATATAGATGGTAAAAAACAATCTTTTACAGCAAATATCCGCATGAAAAAAGACAGTATCATCTGGGTTTCTGTCAGTCCTTTTCTGGGCATTGAAATGATGAGAATAATAATAACACAAGATTCTGCCAAAATACTTAACCGCCTGGAAAATACCTATTTTCTAACTGACAATAATTATCTTAAAACTCTTTTGAAAGCCGATGTTGACTTTAATATGTTGCAAGCTGTTCTGACAGGTAATGATTTCCCGCATTTTGAAAATGGTGTTTTTGACATTAAAAGAAAAGAAAACACATATTGTCTTGAAACAAAGAAAAGAAGTAAATTAAGAAATATTTATAATAATAGTCATCTGACGATTAATCAAGTAATATATTTGGATGCTGAAACCTATAAAATTAATAAGAATAATTTCAATGATATTGAAGAAAAGTATAAATTTGACGCTGTATATTCTGATTACAAAACCATAGAAAATCAGTTATTTCCATATAAAGTTGATTGTAAAATCACGACAGGCAATAAGTCGTCGGAGATTTCTGTTGAATATTCAAAAATTAATCTGACTGCTGATTTTTCTTATCCTTTTGTGATACCTGATAAATACACCAAAATGACTTCTCAACAATAAAAACAGATGTATAAACAAAAAATAAAGAGCTGTACTAACATTTTGGTGAACCGTAATATTTCTGTAAAATTGGCACATCGACACTTCGACTGCGCTCAGCAACCTCAAGCTCAGTGGCCAATTTGGTATAATAGGGACGGCATGTATTATCAAATATTCCATGCATTAATTATTATGAAAGGAATGTCGGTTATTAAAACAACTTTTATTTTATTCGTTTTTTTAATGTTTTCTTTCCCTGCAAACGCCCAAAAAAAGGAAAAGCTAAAAAAAGACAAACAAAAAATTGAAACTGAAATAGCTTATACCAACAAACTCTTAAAAGAAACCAAAAAGAACACACAGGCTTCATTAAACCAGCTTGTTCTTATTAACAAACAGATAAAGCAAAGAGAAGAGCTTATTGTTAATATCAATACTGAAATGGACTATATTAACGGTAACATTGCAAGCAATAATAAAGCTGTTGAAATACTTAAAAAAGATTTGTCGGAACTGAAAGATCAGTATGCAAAGATGATTTATCATGCCTATATAAACAGGAATATAAACAACAAGATGATGTTTGTTTTTGCTGCTAAAGACTTTAATCAGGCTTACATGAGGATGAAATACATGCAGCAGTATTCGGAGTACAGAAAAAAACAAGCCGAGCAGATACAGGTAAAGAAATCAGAATTAACTCAAAAAATTATAGAACTTCAAGGGCTGTTGAACGATAAGAAGAATTTACTTGTATCGCAACATGATGAGAAGAAAATACTCGATGGTGAAAGAACCTTAAAATCACAAACAGTATCTTCATTACAAAAAAAAGAACAGGAACTGGCCCGGACATTAAAAGAAAAAGAAGCGGCAGCCCAGAAATTGCAAAAAGCTATTGAAACGATAATAGCCGAAGAAATTAAGAAAGCTGCTGTGAGAGCAAAAACAGCAACCCCTACAGCAACAACATTTACATTTACACCAGAAGAAATGGCGCTTTCAAAGAATTTTGCTTTAAACAAACAAAAACTTCCATGGCCTCTGGTAAAAGGCGTTATAACAAGCTCCTTTGGAGAAAATCCCCATCCTCTTATCCCCGGCATTAAAGTAAACAACAAGGGTATCGATCTGGCAACAAGCAGTGGCTCAAAAGCAAGGGCCGTATTTGATGGCACCGTTATCAGAGTAATTGAAATGCCCGTTTACAGAAATGTCGTTATTATAAGTCATGGTGAATATTACAGCGTCTATTCAAAACTTGATGATGTTTATGTCAAACAAGGAGATAAAATAAAAACCAAGCAGGATATAGGCCTGGTGCATACCAATAGCGATGAGGCAAAAACCGAACTTCACTTTGAAATATGGAAAGGGAGTGTTTTTCTTGATCCGGCTCAATGGCTCGCTAAATAATTGGGAGTGATGGAATATTGGAAAGACAGAAGATTAGTCTGGTCTTATTTTTCACTATTTATCTGTGTTTTGATAATATGTTCCACATAAATTTTTTTTATTCCAAAAAATTTCTTAATATTGTATTAATGAATCCATTTTAAAATCCTCTTTATGAAAATTGGCAATAATTTTTTTGTTATTTTATTTTTATGTATTTGCTTTTTTGTACTGGGTGTGTTGTCTGAAAAGATTTTTTTTAATAAGTATTTTCTTGAATTCGAAAAACAAAAAAAGAACGAATCTTTACGGTCTCTCACTACGGAACGTAAATTCACAAATCCATTGTTAGATTGCGAACCTAACTTCAGGTATATAAGACCAAAGTTAGAAACTGTAATTATTGATAAAGTAAATTCTTTTAAAAAAAATCAATCTATCAAACAGATTTCTGTTTATTTCAGAGAGCTTAACAATGGCGCCTGGTACGGTGTTAATGAAAAAGAAAAATTTATACCAGCAAGTTTAAACAAAGTTCCTTTAATGATTGCCGCATTCAAGCTTTCAGAAGAGTCTCCTGAAATATTAAATCTTAAGTTCTCTTTTGATGAGTCTTCAGGTGTTTTTAAAAAAATAGATACTTCAAAAACAACAGATAAAAAAGAAAAAATATATAATCTGTATGATGTGTTGGAATACATGATCAGATATTCCAGTAATGAAACCGCTGGTTTTCTTATTGACCTGCTTAATTCATTTAACAAGAATTTTGTAGACAAAGTCTTTAATGATTTGGGTATAAAGCCTCCAAGGGCTAAAGAGGAATATCTTATGACAATAAAAGATTATGCATCTTTTTTAAGAGTTCTGTACAATTCAACATACATTAACAATAAAAATTCAGAAAAGGCTTTATTTTTCCTGTCAGAAACAGAATTCAAAGATGGGTTGGTAAAGGGTATTGATGACAATGTTGTTATTGCTCATAAATACGGCCAGATAAGCGATAACAAGTTATTTCAGTTGCATGACTGCGGCATCATATATTTTCCCGGCAACAATTATATTTTATGTGTTATGGTTAAGGGTTTTAACATTGACCAAATGGCAAAAGTTATTCAAGGCGTTTCAAAAGCCGTTTATGATGAAATTAAAACCCAGGTTTCAAATCCCTTATAGTTAGTACTTCTGATTTTTTATATCTTTGCGCCCAAATAAAGAGCTTAAAGCACTATGTTTAGCGTAAATAACATTTCTTTACAATTTTCCGGTATTGTCATTTTTAATAATGTCTCACTTATTATCAATAAAAAAGACCGCATTGGTTTGGTAGGTAAAAATGGCGCCGGCAAAACATCTTTGCTCAGAGTATTATCCGGCACCCAACCATTAGATGCCGGCAGTGTATCTATTTCAACGGATGCTACCATCGGCTTTTTACCTCAGGAAGTTTTGTTTACTGGCACTCTGTCTGTTTTCAAAGAAACTTTAAATGCTTTCAAAAGAATTAATGCCCTTAAAGAAACTATAAAAAATTGTAATGATGCATTAGAGAACAGTGCAAATTATAATTCTGAAAAATATGCTGAACTAATAAACAAATTGAACATCGCTAATGAACAATTTGCCATCTTAGGAGGTTATAATATTGAAGCCGAAACGGAGAAAATACTGCTGGGGCTTGGTTTTGATGAAGAACAGTTGCACTTACCCGTAGGCACATTCAGTGGTGGATGGCGTATGAGAATTGAACTTGCTAAAATCCTGCTGCAAAATCCCGACCTGCTCCTGCTTGATGAGCCGACAAATCACCTTGATATTGAATCTATCCAATGGCTCGAAGATTATCTTTTTAAGTATCCGGGGGCTGTTATTGTTGTATCTCACGACAGAACTTTTTTAGATAATGTAACCAACAGAACCGTAGAAATCAACTATGGTAACTTTTACGATTACGATGTGCCTTATTCTAAATATGTTATAAAAAGAGATGAACGCATTGCTCAACAAATAGCAGAATACGAAAACCAGCAGAAATTTATAGACCAGACAGAAAAGTTTATCGAACGCTTCCGTTACAAAGCCACTAAGGCCAAACAGGTGCAATCACGGGTTAAAATGCTCAACAGGCTCGATAAAGTAGAAGTAGACGAGATAGATAAAAGCAGTATTTTTTTTAAGTTCCCTCCTGCCCCACAGTCAGGCAAAATAGTGGTTGAGGCCGAAAAACTAACAAAAAAATATGACCAGAAAGAAGTACTTCACAATATAGATTTTATTATAGATAAAGGCGATAAAATAGCTTTTGTAGGTAAAAATGGAGAGGGCAAAACAACTCTTTCGCGTATTATTGTTGGCGAACTGGAACATGCAGGCTTGTGCAAATTAGGATTCAATGTGGCACTAGGCTATTATGCCCAAAATGAAACAGAACTACTAAACCCTGAAAAAACTGTTTTTGAAACTATCGACGATGTAGCCGTAGGTGATATCCGCCCCAAAATACGTAATATCTTAGGTGCTTTTCTCTTTGGGGGTGATACTATTGATAAAAAAGTTAAGGTGCTCTCTGGTGGCGAAAAATCACGACTGGCGCTGGCCAAATTATTACTTAACCCCATAAACCTGCTTGTGCTTGATGAGCCCACCAATCACCTTGATATGAAAGCTAAAGATATCCTTAAAAAAGCACTTATCAATTATGATGGTACACTTATCATCGTCTCTCACGACCGCCATTTTCTGCAAGGCCTCACCAATAAGGTTTATGAATTTAAGAATAAAAAAGTACGTCAATATATCGGTGATGTTTTTGATTTTTTAAAAAACCGGAATATTGAAAATCTTAAAGAACTTGAACTTTCAAAAAAACAGACTACAACTAATAAAAATGAAGAAAAAGATCCTTCGGTAAACAAACTGATGCGTGAGAAAAAGAAGGCAATGGAGCGTGAAATCCGCAGGACAGAAAATCAAATCTCAGTAACTGAAAACAATATTACAGAAATAGAAAAACGTTTAAAACTCATTGAAACAGCATTGGAAAATCCTGATGCTAACATGGTTGGTGAAACATATACATCATTCTTTAAAGAATATGAATCCTTAAAATCACAGCACGACTCTTTGGTTTATGACTGGACTATGCTGCATGCCACTTTGGATAAATTGATTTCTGAACAGAAGAATATATAAGTGCCTAATGTGAGCTTAAGTGCCTAAAATGCCTAAAGTTGGAAGAATGGATGAACATTTCGGCATTTCAATTCAATGTTTTGGGGAGCTGACGCAAACTATCTGTCAAGCGTGAAAACATTATTTTTCAAACTTCCGTCAACTTATTGACAGAAAAAATATTACTTCCGTCAACCTGTTGACGGAAATAATATTTTTCATATCTTTGTAAAAAATAAAATCATGGAAATAAAAAGATATTACGAAAACACAATTTTATCTCATATAAAACCAAACAAAGTACTTGTATTATTGGGGGCAAGAAGGGTTGGAAAAACCCAACTTATAAGGAAAATTACGGGTTTGCTTGACGAGAAATATATTTTGTTAAATGGTGATGATATTGAAACCCATCGTTTGCTGGAAATACAAAGTACAAATAACTATAAAAAATTGTTGGGAGATATCCGATTCATAATAATTGATGAGGCGCAGGAAATTCCTGCTATTGGAAAGAAACTTAAACTTATGATTGATACGATTTCCAATTTGAAAGTTTTAATAACTGGTTCGTCAGCATTCGAAATAAATAATCAGATAGGAGAACCGCTTGTTGGCAGAATGAAAACGCTGTTTCTTTATCCTGTGGCTCAGTTAGAATATGCTAATCATGAAAACTTTATTGAAACAAAAAGTAATCTTGAAGACAGATTGGTTTTCGGCAGCTACCCTGAGTTATCTTCTCTTAAAACACCTAATGAAAAAATAAGCTATCTTAAAGAAATTGTAAATAATCAATTACTACGCGACATATTCGCTTTTGAAGGTATAAAAAAAAGAGATAAAATCATTGGATTAATGCAAAAAATTGCATTCAGAAGCGGGAGCGAAATATCTCTTGAAAGTATAGGCAAAGAACTGGGAATTAGCAAAAACACTGTTGAAAAATACCTTGATTTGTTTAGTAAAGTATTTATTATTTACAGTGTGCAAGGGTTTAGCAGAAACCGTGATAATGAGATTACAAAAATGAAGAAATGGTTTTTTATCGATAATGGTATCAGGAACGCTGTTATAAATTCATTTAACCCTTTAAATATGCGTAACGATATCGGGCAATTATGGGAAAGTTATTTAAATGCCGAAAGAAAAAAACACCTTGAATATAAAGAACAATATATCTTTGAATATTTCTGGAGAACTCATAATAAGCAGGAAATTGACAGGATAGAAGAACAAAACGACGAAATAAAAGCTTATGAATTCAAGTGGGGAAATAAAACTGCAAAAATTCCAAGTGAATTTGCTCATGCATATCCAAATGCAAATTTCAGCTTAATAAATTCCGATAATTACCTCAATTTTATAACATAATCGAGAGGTCTTCTTCAGACAAGACTTTGTTCAGAATTATTTTAGATAGCTACCAACCCTCATCAAATTCTTTAAATAAATATTTTTTTTAAACTGTGTTTTTAATATGTTTGTATATTAAAAAACTTCTTACATTTACCTCAAATTATTATCGATAGTTTATAAAAATACACAATATGAAAAAGATTCATAAGCCTACTTTAACATTGAAGTTTTGCAAAATTCAATTCTTTCTGTTTCTGCTTTTCTGTATTGGATTTGGCAGTGTGGTTAATGCGCAAATAAACGTTAACCTTCTGGTCAATAACCCTTGTATAAATGTAAGTATTGAAAATTTAAAAAAATCTGAAAATAACAGTTTTGATGTTTTACCAAATCCTAATAATGGAACTTTTGTAATTGGTGTGAAAAGCGATAAGGTTACAGAAAAAGTAGAATTAAAAATATATAATTCTATGGGTGTATTAATCTTAGGTAAAGAGTTCAAGCCTGCCGGACTTCAGTATTATGAAACCATAAACGCAGATAATTTACCTGCGGGTATCTATCTGATTCATCTTTACGATGGTGTAACTATATATAGTGAAAAATTAATCATTAACAAATAAAGCCTGAAAAAATGAAAAAAATATATTCTGCCATTTTTATTTCATTTGCATTGCTTTTATCGGGAGTGTCTCTTAAGGCTCAGGTTCAGCATTTATGCGGAAATGATACATTGATTTTACATCTTAATAATTATCAGTATGGTCAAATACAGTGGGAACAATCGGAAGATTCAGTAGCTTGGAAAGTTATTGATGGAGCTATTGATACCGTTTATAAATTCTATCCTGATGGAAATAAATATTATCGTGCCGGTATCACTTTAGCTCTTTGCCCTATAATATATTCTGGCATTTTTAAAGTTTCAGTGGGTGTTACTGCAAGAGCAGGTATGGACATTAGAACATCTATTCCTAATATAGCATTATCTGCAAATAAGCCCGTTGGATGTACCGGAATTTGGAGTATCTTTAGTGGTACCAGTGGTTCTTTTGATGATTCAACCAATCCATTAACAAAATTTACCGGACAAATCGGTCAGGTTTATAAACTTGTCTGGTCATTAACAAATATTTGCGGAACTACAACAGATACTATGAATGTAGAAATGATACAGAATATATATCGGAATAATATCGTATATGTTGACACCACAGATATTATTTTAAGCAACAGCACCCAGCAAGCACAAGGAAACTATATCATTAAGTTCAGCAGTCCTGTTCCCACTGTTACGGATTCTACAGTATTGATTTTTTTAACTCAGGATAAATTTTTGCTCAAAGTTCAATCGGTTACTACCAATGCAGACACCGCTTTTATAAATACTAACCAAGGCTCTTTACAAGATTTTATTACAAATGGCGTAATTGATTTTTCACCTTTTGATTATAAGGTTGATACCTTATCAAAGGGTGTTATGAACAGATTACCTACCCGACTGGAAATATTAAACCACAATTATTCAAACGGGCAAATAATATATTTCAAACAAAATACATCTGAATCATTTGCCAAAATCAATGAATCAAAGAACTCAAAAAGTTTTTATGATAATAATACACTTTCTTTGACAATAAATCCTATAGAAGTTTACAGTGATAATAATATGACTTTAACGATTAGTGGTAATATTAATTTTACGCCGAACCTTATTGCATACCTTGATGTATGGATGTGGCATTTAGATACTATGATTATAAAATTTGACGATGCAATATTGGACTATACATTAGTGCCGGAATTACAAATTACAGGCACTTGTAACGTAGTAAATTTCGATAAAGAATGGTTGTTATATCATCAGGATGTTTTAGTAGATATAGCAGGTGTACCTGTTTGGATTTCTGCTGATGTTTACATAAAAGCACTATTTACTATTAATGTTAATGGAACAGTTGATGTTAAACTCACATACAACTATAACAGAGAATATAACGCGGGTATTTATTATGGACAACATGATAAACAATTCACAACCTTTAGTAGTTCAACAGAACCATTAAGAACAATAACACCTCAAATCACCGGACAGGCATCTTTAGAATCTAATTTTAAAATGGGTCCTAAATTTTCCTTAAAACTGTATAATACTTTAACTGGTTATATTGAATTTTATGCTTTTAAGTATAATCTTAAAGCTTGTATAAACAATCAGCTTGATTGGAATGCAAGCATTGACTTATCTTCTGAACTTGTTTTAGGTGGCTATGGAAAATTATTAGGATGGGAGTTCTGGAGCGATTCCAAGTCAATACCTTTTGGATGGTTTAATGATAAATTTCCTTACATTATCAATAAAGAGAGTGGCAACATGCAATCTGGTACTGCAGGGCAAGTTTTAACATACCCTGTTAAAGTCAGAGTACAAAGTGATTGGTATATACCAATGCCTTATGTAAATGTGTATTTTGAACCTGTTAATGGCAGTGTGCAAAATACAGCAGTAACAACAGATGCGAACGGGTACGCCCAAACCAATTGGACACCCGATAATACGGTAGGCACCCAATACCTCAATGCTTATGTGCAGGATTGTAATTCTGATGTTATTAATTCTAAAATTTGTTTTACAAGCTATATAAATGCAGGAACAACAGATTGCGAGCAATCAACGCTGGATATGGCATTAGATGTTAACACGACCAACAATACTATTAAGCCAATTGCAACACGTGGCGTATTGCCCTATCAATACTCTACAAATGGCACTACTTATCAAACCACAAAACCTGTACTTACATTGACTAATGGAACAACTTATAAATTTTATGTTAAGGATGCAAACGGTTGTATAATATCCAAATCATTTACATACAATATTAACCTTTGTACAAATACAGATATTACTCTTAATATTGCAATTGACAATGGCGTAAGAAAAATAGATGTTACCCCACAAGGAGGAACAGCGCCTTATCTGTATGCTTATGTAACGCCTTCGAATTATACAACTGTAAGTACGCATACTTTTAACGCGGCAGGTGTTTACACTGTATATGTGAAAGATGCCAATGGTTGTG
>Ga0114951_10001517_pt1 | contig 28381 bp, 24 predicted proteins | sample AM7aDNAmetaG_FD_88677 | JGI IMG/M metagenome (GOLD analysis project Ga0114951, IMG submission 88677) | Freshwater microbial communities from Finland to study Microbial Dark Matter (Phase II) - AM7a DNA metaG | ecosystem: Environmental > Aquatic > Freshwater > Lake | place: Finland: Lake Alinen... | reverse complement strand
TTGTCTCGGTGGTTGACGTGTGTACAGGCAACCTCATCCCGCATTCCATGACGGCCCTGGCGCCGGACGGGCAGTGCGCGCTGGACGCCACCCCGCAGGTGTTCCGGGTCAACCCGGACGGCACCTATCCCGGCCTGTGGGGCCATAGCCTGAACATTCTCAAGGGCTTCTACGACAACGACCTTGCCGCGAACAGGCTGGCCAGGGGCCTGCCCCCGGGGCATCTGCCTCTGCACCAGTTCCTCTCCGTTCCGGTCATGGTCAAGGGCCGCATCGTGGGTCTGGTGGCCCTGGCCAACCCGGACCGCGACTACAACGACGAGGACCTGGCCGCTGTGGAGGCCCTGGCCGACCTCTTCGCCCTGGGCACCGAGCAGATCCGCTCGCGCCAGGCCCTGCAGGCGGCCAAGGAGGCGGCCGAGGCCTCCAGCCGGGCCAAGGGCGAGTTTTTGTCCAACATGACCCACGAGGTGCGCACGCCCCTGAACGGCGTGCTGGGCATGCTCCAGGTGCTCCAGGCCAGCTCCCTGGACCCGGAGCAGCGTGAATCCGCCAGCATCGTGCGGGAGTCGGCCGAGCGGCTGCTGCTGCTTTTGACCAACGTCCTGGAGTTCGCCCGGCTGGACTCCGCCCTGGCCGAAGCGCCGGAGTGCTTAAGCTTTCCGCCTTCGGTGCTGCTCCAGGCCCTGGACGCAGTGGTGGGCCCAAAGGCCCGGGCCAAGGGGCTGGACTACGCCTCCCTGGTCGAGCCCGGTCTGCCGGAATTCGTGCGCTCCGACCCGGCGGCCTTGCGCCAGTGCCTGGAGCTGTTGCTGGACAATGCCGTGAAGTTCACCGCCAGCGGAGAGGTGCGCCTCAGCGCCGGGCCGGGCCAAGGTCTGGACGGCCAGCCCTGCGTGGCCTTCCGCGTGGAGGACACGGGCATCGGCCTGCCGCAGGACACGGGCGGCGCCCTGTTCGAGGCCTTTGCCCAGGCCGACGCGAGCATCACCCGCACGCATGGCGGCGCGGGCCTGGGGCTGGCCATCGCCCGCAGGCAGGCCCGGCGTCTTGGCGGCGACATAACGGCCCAGGCCCGGCCCGGCGGCGGCACCGTCATGACTCTGACCGTACTGGCCGACTGCATCACCCGCACTCCCTCCTGAAGCCTTGCCAATCCTTGTTTGGCGAACCTTGGCGCAGTCCTTGCTTGGTTGAGGCGGGAACCCGCGCCCGGTCCGCCGGGCTTGGGGCCAGATCAATTCCCTGTAAGGAGGACCACCATGACCCGGCCCATACCTGTCGCCATCCTGCCGGCCCTGGCGGCGGCCCTGTTCTTCTCCCTGGCGGCCTTGGCCTCGCAGCACGGGCAGTTGAGCGAGCTCAAACGCGTGTCCCAGAACGAATACCGCGCCGAGGTGGCGCAACTGGTCGTGTCTGATCCGGAGTACCTGCGCCGCATGGAGGAGCAGGGCAAGCCCAACGTAGTGGTCACGGTGACGGCCTACAACGCCGACCCGGCCCAGACCGACAGCGACCCGGACATCACCGCCAGCATGCGCCACGTGCGCCCCGGCACCATCGCCGTGTCGCGCGACCTCTTTGACCGGGGTTGGGTCTTTGGCCGCAAGGTCCGGCTGGAGGGCATCGGGATCTATGAGATCAACGACCTCATGGCCGCCCGGCACAGCCGCGCCGTGGACATCTTCATCCACAGCAACAGCCAGGCCCTGGCCTTTGGCAAGCGCCGCATCAAGGCCGCCCTGCTGAACATCTAAGCCGCCCGCATACGCCCCCCCCGCAGGCCCAATGAAAAAGCCCGCCCCGGAGCTGTTCCGGAGCGGGCCTTGCGCGTTCGTCTAAGAAAAGCCTAGGGCTTCTTGGGCTCGGCAGCGGGCTTGGCCTCGGGCTTGGCGTCGGCCTTGGCGTCGGCCTTGGCGGCGGGCTTGGCTTCGGGCTTGGCCTCGGGCTTGGCAGCAGCGGCGTCGACCTTGGCGGCGGCGGGCTTGGCATTCAGGTCGATGGTCGTCTTGTTGAATTCTTCAATGATCTTGTTGGTGATGTCGGTGGATTCGTCAGACGACAAAACAACGTCCTTGGCGATGACCACGTCGACCTTGTTGTCCTTGCGGTACTTTTCCAGCAGCTTGTTGAAGTTTTCCTGCAAGAGGCCCACAACGCGCTGCTGCTCCGCGCCCATGGTGGTCTGGTACTTGGTGACGGCCTCCTGGAAGGCGGCGGCGTTCTCCTGGCTCTGCTTGGCCTGAACCTTTTCCTGGGCAGCCTTGGCCTCGGCCTGAAGGTCATTGCTCTTGGTGCGCAGGTAGGCCATGGCATCCTGGCCGGGCTTGGACTCGCGGAAGACCTTGGCCCCGTCGACCACGGCGATCTTGGGGGTGTTGTTGCAGGCGGCGAGCAGGCTGGCCACGGCCACAAGCAGCAGGAAGGTGCAGAACTTCTTCATCGTGGAATCCTCGTTTGTTTTTGGCGTCTGGTGCCTCACGCCCCTCTTGCATGCCGCCAGGGACGGGCAACGGATGTTCCTTACTCCGCATCGTTGACCTTTGCAAGAGCTGACCCTGCCTTAAGCCCCGGCCCGGCGCGGATTTGTGGCGAGCGGCGGGCAGAAGCGCGCCGCCTCGGGCGTCAGGGCTCCATCCTGCGCATAGAGATGAAGCGGGGCCAGCAGCGCAAAGCCCGCCCGGCCCCCGCGCCGGTCCCCGCGCTGACCCCCGCTCAGGTCCCCGCTCAAACCATGGTTCAGGCATTCCAGCAGCACCAGCCTGGGGGTCTGGCCCACCGTTCCCTGCACCGGCAGCGCCCGGCGCGGGGCCAGGCCCGCATCCTCCAGCACGCGCAAAAGCTCCGGCAGGCGTTCCGCCAGGTGCACCAGAAACAGCCTGCCGCGCGGGCGCACGTTCCGGGCGGCGCAGGCGGCAAAGGCCTGGAACCCGCCCGGCCCCTCGAAGCGCGCGCGGTTCCGGGCTGCCCCGGCGCAGGTGCGGCCCGTGCCGCAGGGGCGAAAGGGCGGATTGGCCAGGGCCAGGTCAAAGCCCGGCCCCGCTCCCGCGCGGCGACCGTTGCGGCAGTAGTCCTGAACATCGGCCAGTTCGGCCTGGAAGCGCCCGGCGAGGTCCAGGGCGCGGGCGTTTTCTGCGGCTGCGGCGACCATCTCCGGCCCGCTGTCGATGCCGGTGAGGCTGAGGTCGAGGTCTGGCCGCAGCAGGAGCAGGCCAAAGGCCGCCGCGCCGCAGCCCGTGCCCAGGTCCAGCCCGGTGAGCGGCTGCGGGCCTTTCGCTCCGGCAAGGGGCAGCGACCGGGCCGCAAAGGCCGCGAGCAGCAGCGTGTCGGCCCCGAAGCGGAAGCCCCCGGCAGGCTGGCTCAGTCCGCGCGGGAACAGCCCGCGCCGGGCCTGGGTTTCCATGCTCAGAGTTTCCGGTGCCAGAGCATCCGGGGCCAGGTCGGCCAGGGGTTGGTCCTCCTGGACGGAAGCACCGTCCAGGGCCGGGTAGGGCGGAAGGGGCTCCGGCATGCGGCTGCTCACGCCCGGGCCGCAGGCGCGCCTGGCGCTCTCCGGCGGCTCTGGCCCGTCATTGCACGGGCTGGGGGCTGCGGGCGAGAACCTGTTCCTTGGCCCGCGCCAGTTCGGCCTTGCTCATGGTCTTGACCAGGGCGTCGCGGTGCAGGGCGGCCATTGCCTCGCCGTCCCGGGCGGCCAGCTCCAGCCAAACATAGGCCTGCACCGGGTCCTTGGGCAGGCCGCCAGCGCCGGAAACATACAGCGTGCCCAGGTCCAGCCGGGCCTTGGCGTCGCCCGCCTGTGCGGCCTGTTTGAGCAGAACGGTGGTCTGGGCCAGGTTCTTGTCGCCGTTGACCTCGGCCTGGGCCACGGCCAGCTGGACCTTGGCCTGGGCGTTTCCGGCCAGGGCGGCCTGGCGCAGCCAGCGCAGGCCCTCGTTGCGGTCCTGCAACACGCCCTCCCCGCGCAGGAGGTACAGTCCCATGGAGAACTGGGCCTCCACCACGCCTAGCCCGGCGGCCAGGCGGCACTGCTTGGCCGCGGCCACGGGGTCGCGCTTCACGCCGCGGCCTTGGGACAGCAGCGTGGAGACGTTGAACATGGCCTTGGCGTGGCCGTGCCGGGCCGCAAGCAGGAGCAGGTCATAGGCCTCGGAGTCGCTCTTGCGCACAGCGGGATCGTTCAGGAGCAGCATGCCCGCCCGGTACAGGGCCTCGCGGTCGCCCTGGGAGCCGCTGGCGCGGTACCAGCGCAAGGCCTCCTCCTTGTCCACGGCCCCGGCCTGACCCAAAACCCAGACCTCGGCCAGGTCGAATTGGGCCAGGGGGTTGCCCTGGTTGGCCGAGAGCAGGAGCAGGCGCGAGGCCTCGGCCATGTTCACCGGCGCGCCCAGCCCCTTGCGGTTCATGACGGCCAGCCAGTGCTGCGCCCCGGCGTGGTTCTGCTGCGCCGCGCGGTCAAGCCAGTTCCTGGCTTCGGCGTAGTCGCGCGGCACGCCCTTGCCCTCCAGATAGCGCGCGCCCAGGGCGTACTGGCCCTCGGCCTTGCCCGCCTCGGCGCTGGCGCGGTCGGCGGCGACCTTGTCCGGCGTGTTGTCGGCCGGGGAGGGCGTTTTCATCTCGGGCTTGATGCCCCACTTGAGCTGGGCCAGGGCTGCGGGCGGCGCCACAAGCAACAGGCCCACCGCCAGCAACAGAGCGACGGCAAGGGCAGGAGCGGCGAGGCTGCGGGCAAGGGCGCGGGAGGCGCGGGCGGAGGTGGAGGCAAAGGCGAGGGGTCTGGCCATGCGGAACTCCTGAGTGAAGGTCTCGGTTCCGCAATCTGCCAGAAGCCCGCGCCGGTGTCGAGGTCGGACGGGCCTGCGCGCTCAGGCCACGCGGGCCATGATGCCGCCGCCGACCAGGGCCGTGGTCGGCGAGGCCTGGGGGGCGTCGGTGAAGACCATGTTCAGGATGCGCGCCGGGGCCTCGATGATGTTCTGGGCGATGCGCTGGTTGGTCACGGAATTGTCGGTGCTGCCGTTTTGGGAAAAATCCAGGTTGACCGTGTTCTCACGGTTTTCCGGGAAGTTCTGGGTCACGTTGCGGGTGATGGAGTTGTCCAGCGTCAGGTTGCGCGTCTCGGGGAAGGAGGCCTCGTTGGTCACGCTGCGCGGCTGCGCCAGGTCCAGGTTCACGGTCTGGTTGCTGATCTCGTTGACCTGCATGGAGGGTCGGGCCGCGATCTCGATCTGGTAGACCAAAGAGGGCCGCTCCTCCGGGAAGATCACGTGCGGGGTGTCGTAGTCCCAGGACCTGAGCGTGTCCGAGGCCAGGATGGCCTGCCCGAAGGAGACGTGCTGCGGCTCCCAGACGTAGGGGGCCTTGTACGGCTGGTAGGGCTCGGTGTCGCTGGTGTGGACATGCACGTCCATGGGGTAGTTGGCCACGTGGCTGTTTTGCGGGGCGTGGAAGCGCAAGGACGGGACAGGCGGAACAGAGCCCGCCCGGATGGAGGGCGTGTGTCCGCCGGGGCTCACGGTGAAGCCCTCGGCGGCGGGCGTGGGCGCAACGCCCGGCGCGCCCTGGCTCATGGCCTGGCCCACGCGCAGCTCCATGGGGGCAAAGCCGGACCCGCCGTAGGTCATGTAGACCATGCCCCCGCTGCCCTGGCTGGGGCCCGCGCCCGGATTGCCCGCCGCGCCAGGGCCTCCTCCTCCGCCGATGAATCCTCCGCCGATGTATCTGCTGCCGCCGAATCCGCCGCCGCCGACAACGACCATGCCGCCAGAAGCGGACTGGGGCGTGGCGGAAGCCGAACCTCCGGGGATGGGAGCACCGCCGCCGCCGCCGGATACGGGAGGCATGCCCCCGGAAGGAGCAGCATAGGGGATGCGTGCCGCAGATGTGTCGATGGGGACGTAGCCCGCGCCGACAGCGGGGATGGAGCCGGTGGCTGGGTAGACGGTGACGTGTCCGCTGGGGCCTGGCGTAACGTGGCCCGCAGGTCCTGGCGTAACGTGGCCTGCAGGCGCAGGGGTGATGCTGCCTGCAGGCCCGGCCATGAAGCTGCCCGCAGGCCCGGCCGTGGTGTGCCCGGCTGGCCCGGCGACGATGTTGTCCGTGAGGCCGTACATGGGTCATCCTCCTGGCCGGAGCGCCAAACGCGCAGCGCGCGCAGCCCGCACCGGTCGATAATGCTACGGTACGAAGATTACGCCCCTTGGCCAGGGGCAGTCAAGTCTCTGCCGCAGATTCGTCTGCCACAGATTTTTGGCTGCCCGGAGGCGGGCCTCAGATCGGCGTTTTGCTGCGCATGAGCGGCTTGGGCACGCCCACGGTGCCCAGCTTGGCCTTGATCTCCCGGGTCTCCAGCGGCTTGCCCCGGAAGGACACCACCACGCGGTACAGGGGCTTGGCGTTGACGGTGTCGGTTTCGATGCTGGCCTTGAGCCCGGTGGCCTTGACCCGCTTGAGGAAGGCCTTGGCCTGGTTCTCGTCGGGGAAGCTGCCTGCCTGGTAGACGTAGTCGTAGCGCGGGCCGTCGCCGGTTTTGGCCTTGGCCTTGGCTTCAGCTTTGGTCTTGGCCTCGGTCGATTTTTTTGCGTCCGCAGCCTTGTCCGGCGTCTTGGCAGGCTCCGGGGTCTTGCGCTCCGTCGCATCAATGGACTTGGAGGGCTGCGTCTCGGTTCCCTTCTTGGCCAGCTGGTCGCTGTACTGAAGCTCCTCGGCCTTCAGAATCTCCGTGGAGGGTCCGGCGGCGGCAGCGGGCTGTTCCTTGGGCATCATGCGCTCGATGGGCGGAATGGCCGACTCGGGCCTGTGGCCCCGGCCCACCAGCACCCCCAGCACAAAGAAGAGCGAGAGTGTCAGCGCAGCCGCGCCAACCAGGGTCATCAGCCCGGCAGAGGTGCAGATGAAGGTGTAGGTTTTGACCGGAGCGCCGGGAGGTTTGCTTTTGTTGAGGGAGTTCATGCCTGTGCTCCTTAAAGGATGCTGTGGATATGACTTCAGGAGGCTGCCCCGGATGTCGTGTCTCCAGCCTGGTCCGCTGGCTGTTCTGGCGCCTGGTCCATGCGCTCCGGCGCGCTTACGCCCAGCAGGTCCAGCCCGGCGGCCAGGGTGGCGGCCACGCAGGACAAAAGCAGCAGGCGCGCGCCCGCCACCTGCGGCCCGGCGGAAAGCACATGGTGTTTGGTGTAGTAGCGGTGCAGGGCGCTGGCCAGCTCCGAGAGGTACGCGCTCACCTGATGCGGGGCCAAGAGTTCCGTCGCCTGGGCCACCACGTCCGGGAAGCGCTCAAGCATGCGGCAGATCTCCAGGTCGTCCGCGCCCGCCAGGTGCTCGTAGGCCGCCGCGCCCGGGGCCGCAGGCACAATGCCCGCGCCCGCCGCCTTGCGCAGCATGGAGTGGATGCGCGCATGCGCGTACTGCACGTAGAACACGGGGTTGTCCATGCTCTTTTTGCGCACCAGCTCCAGGTCGAACTCCAGCTGGGAGTCGCTCTTGCGCGAGAGGAACAGGAAGCGCGCCGCGTCCGCCCCGACGTAGGCCACCACGTCGGAGAGCGTCTCGAACTTGCCCGCGCGGGTGCTCATGGCCACCTGCTCGCCGTCTTTGAGCAGGCTCACCAGCTGCACCAGGATCACCTGCAGCGCGCCCTTTCTGCCCAGGGCCTCCACCGCGCCCTGCATGCGCGCCACGTAGCCGTGGTGGTCCGCGCCCCAGATGTCGATGACGCGGTCAAAGCCGCGCTTGAACTTGTCGTGGTGGTAGGCGATGTCCGAGGCGAAATAGGTCAGCTCGCCCGAGGACTTGCGGAGCACGCGGTCCATGTCGTCGCCGAAGTTCGTGCTCCAAAACCACAGAGCGCCACCCGCCTCATATGACAAGCCTCGCGATTTCAGGTCGGCGAAGGTTTCGTCGATTTTCCCCGCCTCCACTAGGCTCTTTTCCGAGAACCAGACATCGTGCCCCACGCGGAAGTCCGCCAGGTCCTTTTTGATGCCCGCCAGGATCTCGTCCACGGCTTCGCCAAAGCAGATGTCGATGGCCTGGGCCTCGGGCAGCTCCAGGATGCCGGGATTCTCGAGGTGCACGCGCGCGGCGATGTCCTTGATGTAGTCGCCCCGGTAGAAGTCGTCCAGGTCCGGCGCGTCCTGCCCGGCCAACTGGCGCAGCCGCAGCCAGACCGAGTCGCCCAGGATGCGCATCTGGCGGCCCGCATCATTAATATAATACTCGCAGGAGACCGCATGCCCGGTCTTTCTCAGCAGGCGCGCCAGGGAGTCGCCCAGGGCCGCGCCACGGCCATGGCCGATGTGCAGCGGCCCGGTGGGGTTGGCCGAAACATATTCCACCTGGACCTTTTGCCCGCGCCCGGTGTCCGACGCGCCGTAGGCCGCGCCCTGGGCCGTCACGTCGGCCAGGATGCCGTGCCAGAAGCCGGGAGCAAAGGTCACGTTCAAGAAGCCCGGCCCGGCCACCTCGACCTTGGCGAACTGGACGCCCGCCCCATCCGGGCCTTGGCCGCGCAGGTCCGCAGCCAAAAGTTCGGCCAGGTCGCGCGGCTTCATTTTGGCCGCGCCGGCCAGCAGCATGGCCACGTTGGCCGAATAGTCGCCGAATTTGCGCTCGCGCGGGGGTTCGATAACGGCCTTGTCCGGCCAGGGCAGGGAGCGCGCATTGAGCACGCCGCGCAGGATGTCCTCAAGATATTGCTTAGCTTTCATTGATTCCCCTCGAAAAATCTGCACCCCTCTAACATCTTTCGCGCCGCAACAAAAGTCCCGCCAGGGCAGGGAACCCGCCTGCCGTGGGCGCGTGTGGGAGGCGTGCGGCGGGCGTTTCCAGCCCAGAGCACAAAACACCCCGAAGAAGTCAACTATTCCGGGGCGTGCCGATGCGCGGCAAGGGGAAATCCCTGCGCTAGGGCTGCCGCAGCTGGCCGGGGCCGCCAGCTGATGCGCACCAGCCGGTGCTTTAGAGCGGATGCGCGGCGACGAAATACCCGTGCGCGGGTTCTCGCCGGTCAAGGGGAGGCAGCTTGCCCAGCCCCTCCGGTACAGGGGGAGCCTGGCGCGCCGGAAGGCCTTGTGGCCGCCGGACCGTTACAGCCTGCGGTAGGACTGGGGCACCAGGGGGGCCTGGCCGTCCAGGGCGGCCTGGACCAGGGCCAGCCCGGAGGCCTTGTCTCGCGGCAGGCGCAGGCGCAGGCGCAGGGGGTTGCTGGCGTGGTTGGAGAAGAACAGCCCGCCGTAGAGGTCCGTGGCCTCCAGCAGCCAGTACAGCTCCTGCAGCAGGCCCTGGTCGTCCTGGGGGTGGAACTCGCCGCGCTCCAGGCGTTCGGCCAGCGGGGTGCCGGGAACGATCATCAGCGCCAGGGCTGCGGCCTGCTCCGGGTCCATGCGCGACAGGGCCCGGCCCGTGGCCTGGGCGTGCTCCCGGGCGCGGTCGCGCCCGCCCAGGCCCAGCAGCACGGTGACGGAAAGCTTCAGGCCTGCGGCCTTGGCCTTGGCGGCCTGGCGCAGGTGCTCGTGCGCGTCGCCCCATTTGTGCATGTCGGACAAAACCTGGTCGTCGCCGGACTCCAGGCCCAGGTACAGGGTGCTCAGGCCCAGGGAGCGCAGCCGGGCCAGCTCGGCCTCGGTCTTGCGCGAAAGCGCCTTGGCGTTGGCATAGGAGCTGATGCGCGTGACCTGCGGCAGGCGCTCGCGGATGTCGCGCAGCAGGGACTCCAGCCGGTCCTGGGGCAGGATCAGGGCGTCACCATCGCACAAGAACAGACGGCGCAGGTCGGACAGGTGCTCCGCAGCATGGTCCAGGGCCGCGCGGATGGCCTGCGGCGGCCTGATGGCGAAGCGCTTGCCCTTGTACGCCGGGCAGAAGGCGCACTTGTTGTGCGAGCAGCCCAGCGTCACCTGGAGCAGGATGCTCTCGGCCTCGGCCGGGGGCCGGATCACCTGGCCTTGCAAGTCGTGTCCCAGAAGCGTCATGGGCGCGAGTCTGCCTTTGGCCGGGCCGGGCGTCAAGGCGCAGGAGAAACAATGGGCCAGAGGCGCCGCCCCTGGCTCCACGTTGTCATCGCGGCCCAAAGCGGGCATAACCCCAGGCATGGCGAAACAACGCGAGGAATTTGTCTGCACGGCCTGCGGGGCCAAGAGCCCGCGCTGGACAGGGCAGTGCCTGGGCTGCGGCGAGTGGAACACCGTGAAGGCCCAGGCCCCGGCAGGCGGCTTCAGCGCGCGGGGCACGCGCTCCCGGACCACGGGCCTGGCCGGGCCGGAGGCCCTGGAGGACCTGCGCGGGGAGACGGCCAAGGCGCGGACCACGGGCATCCCGGCCCTGGACGGGCTGCTGGGCTCCGGCTTGGTGCCGGGCGCGGCGCTTTTGCTCGGCGGGGAGCCCGGCGTGGGCAAGAGCACGCTCTTGCTGCAGCTGGCCGCGCTCCAGGCAAGTCTTGGCAATCGTGTCGTCTATATTTCAGGCGAGGAATCTTTGCCGCAGCTGCGCGGCCGGGCCGAGCGCCTGGGTCTGCTTGGTCCGGGGCTCATGGCCCTGGCCACCAACAACGCCGACGAGGCGCTGGCCGCCCTGGTCGATATGGGGAGCGCGCCCGGCTTGATCATCGCCGACAGCGTGCAGACCCTGGCCAGCCCACGCGCCGAGGGCATCCCCGGCAGCGTCTCCCAGGTGCGCACCGTCAGCGGCGAGTTGGTGGAGGCCGTCAAGCGCAGCCAGGCCACCCTGGTGCTGGTGGGCCACGTGACCAAGGACGGCCAGATCGCCGGGCCCAAGCTGCTCGAACACATGGTCGACACCGTGCTCTACCTGGAGGGCGACCGGCGCGACTACTCGCGCGTGTTGCGCGTGCTCAAAAACCGCTTCGGCCCGTCGGACGAGCTGCTGGTCTTTACGATGGAGGAGAAGGGCCTGGCCGTGGTGGACGACCCCTCGACCTTCTTTCTCGGCGCGCGCGACGCGTCGCTTTCCGGCGCGGCGGTCAGCGTGGCCATGGACGGCCGCAGGCCGTTTGCCGTGGAGATCCAGGCCCTGGCCACCAAAAGCTTTCTGTCCATCCCGCGCCGGGCGGCGCTGGGCTTTGACAACAACCGCCTGCACCTGCTTTTGGCCGTGCTGGAAAAGCGCCTGCGCCTGCCGCTGGGGCAAAGCGACATCTACGTGAAGCAGGGCGGCGGCCTGGCCCTGCGCGACCCCGGCCTGGACCTGGGCCTGGCCGCTGCGGTCCTGTCCTCGTTCTACGACGCCCCCCTGCCCGAGGGCGCGGCCTTCTGGGGCGAGCTGGACTTAAACGGCCACGTGCGGCCCGTGGCCAACCACGACACGCGGCTCAAGCAGTCCGCGCGCCTGGGCTACGGCCCGCTGTTGCACTCCGGCACCGTGAAGACCCTGGACGACCTGCGCCGGACCTTGTTCGGCAAGGGCCAGTCTTGATTCCCCAAACACAATCGACCACCAGGCCTTAAGGAGACACGTATGCTTCCCACCGCCTTTCTGTTCCCCGGCCAGGGCTCCCAGGAGCTCAACATGGGCCGCGACGTGGCCGAGGCGCAAAGCGCCGCCATGGACCTTTGGAAACTGGCCGAGAAATATTCCGGCATCAAGCTGCGCGAGATCTATTGGGGTGACGACGGCGCCACCCCGGCCCCGGAAATGAGCGACACCAGGGCCCTGCAGCCCGCGCTCACCGTGGTCAACGTGAGCCTGTGGCTGGCCGCCCGGCAGAGGGCCGAAACCATGCCGGTCATCGGCGCGGCGGGCCACAGCCTGGGCGAGTTCGCGGCCCTGGCCGCCGCAGGCGTGCTCAGCGTGGAGGACGTGGTCAAGGCCGTCACCGAGCGCGGCAAGCTCATGGCTAGCGCTGGCCCCCCTTCGGGGTCGTCCGGCCACGGCATGGCCGCCGTGGTCAAGCTGCCGCTGGAGGTCGTGGAGGGCATTGTCGATAAAGCTGCGAAGCAGACCGGCGCGTTTCTGCGCATCGCCAACCACAATTCCCCGGCCCAGTATGTGCTCAGCGGCGAAAAGCCCGCCCTGGACCTGGCCGCCAGCCTGGTGAAAGAGGCCAAGGGCCGCGCCGTGCCACTGGCGGTCAGCGGCGCGTTCCACAGCCCGCTCATGAGCGAGCCAGCCAACGTCTTCGCCACCATCCTGTCGGGCCTGCGCTGGCAGCCAGCAAAGTTCCCGGTGTGCATGAACGTCACCGGCCTGCCCGAGCGCGACCCCGGCATTTTGCAGGCCCTGCTCACGGCGCAGATGACCTCCTCGGTGTTCTGGACCACCACCATGCAGTCGCTGTACGCCGCTGGCGCGCGCCGCTTCATCGAGCTCGGGCCCAAGAGCGTGCTGACCAAGCTCGTGGGCCAGAACCTGGAGGGCGCCAATGGTGATGTCAACGACGCCATCGCCCAGAGCGCCGGGAGCCTGGACGCGGTGCTGGATCTGTAGACCAGTAGGCCTGTAGACCGGCAACGGACGCGCAACGCGCACACCCGCAGAACGGGGCCGGGAGATTTTCCTGGCCCCGCTTTTTTTGTGCGGCAACAGCCCGCAACGCCGGACTATTCTGGCAATGTAAGGTACACCGCTCGCCCAGATCGCACCCCCCATCCCCTTCCAAAACGTTTGTGGGGTGAGCCAAAGCCGCCTCAAAGGGAATCCCTCGTGCCTCCCCAAAGCCGAAGGGGCTGTTTCAGGTTCCTCCTGAAACAGCCCCTTCGGCGTACAATGGGGGTTCGGGGGCCGCTGCCCCCGACCGCCGGAGGCCCCTCCCCTCTCTCCTCCCCTCCCGCCCCCGCCCTTGCCCTTTGCCCGTCCCCGGCGCTACACTCCGCCCATGCTGCTCGACCTCAAGATCGCCCTGGCCTCGCTTTCCGCGCACAAGCTGCGCGCGGTGCTGGCCATGCTCGGCGTGTTCCTGGGCGCGCTGTCCTTCAACGGCGTGCAGCACGTGTCCGAGGCCATGTACAAGAACGCCGAGGCCGAGGCCGAGAAGCTGGGGCCGAATCTCTTTGCGGCCATGGCCGGGCAGGTGCGCTTCAGCAAGGGCGGCGGCTCGGCGCGGTTTTCCGGGTTCGTGCGCAACTTCACCGTGCCCGACGCCGAGGCCCTGGCCGGGGGCGTGCCCGGCGTGCTGGGCTTTGCGCCGTACTACTACGGCACCAACCCCATCCGTTTCGGGTCCGTCACGGTGACCACGCAGTTCATGGGCACCTGGCCCGCCTACGTGGACATCCGCAGCTTCCACCCGGAGTTTGGCCGGTTCATCCGCCAGCAGGACGTGGACGACAAGGAAAAGGTGCTGGTGCTGGGCCGCAAGATCGCCGAGCGGCTCTTCGGCAGGCCCGAGGCCGCAGTGGGCCAGGAGGTGTATATCTTCCGCTCGCGCTTCGTGGTGGTCGGCGTCATGGAGGCCAAGGGCCGCGACCTGACCGGCGCGGACCAGGACGAGCAGACCTTCATGCCCCTGTCCACCTACCTGCGCCGCGCGGCCAACCAGACCTTCATCAGCGGGGTCTACCTGCGCCTGGCCGAGGGCGCGGACCTGGACCAGGTGCGCGCGGCCGCGTCAGACATTCTGCGCCTGCGCCACCACCTGGATGGCAAGAAGGACGACTTCAGCCTGCTCACCGCAGCGGACTCCATGCAGCTGCGGCGCGAGGCCCTGGACCTGGTGCAGACGCTGGGGGCCATCACCTCGACCATCTCCTTCGCCGTGGGCGGCATGGGCATCCTGTCGATCATGGTGCTCATGGTCCAGGCCCGGCGCATGGAGATCGGCATCCGGCGGGCCGTGGGCGGCAGCCGGCGCGACATCGTGCGTCAGTTCCTGCTGGAGGCCGGGCTCATGGCCGGGGCGGGCGGGGCCCTGGGCGCATTGGTCAGCGTGGGGCTGGTGCAGCTGGTCTGCGCCCTGGCCGGGTTTCCGTACGTGTTCGAGCCGGTGCTGACGCTCGGCACCCTGGCCGGGTCGGTGCTGCTGGGGCTGGCCGCTGGCTCCTACCCGGCGCGCCAGGCCGCGCGGATCGAGATACTGGAAGTGCTGTCGTCGTAGGCCGGAATACGGTCAGGGGCGCCGCCCCTGGACCCCGGTCAAGGTGAGAAATGTACTACCCAGTTCCAGTGTCATAAAATTATCCCTGCCATATTTGCCAGAGGCCGGACATGACCTCTCTTGAATGGCATTCAAGAGGCGGTGGGTTCAATTCCCTTCAGCTCCACCAGAAAGAAAAGGGTTTACGAGTAACTTCGTAACCCTTTTTTTTGAATTGCCGGGTTTGTCCCCCGCCTGTTCCCCAATCCCAGGAAACAATTACAAAATTTTCGCGCCATCAATACACGCTAGGCCAGCTCATCCCCGCCCATCTGCGCGCGACATGTTCTGTCGCGACAGCATGCCATCTTGCTCTCATGCAGGTACTTCCAGCGATTGGCTTTCAGTATTTTGATTGCCAGAGGCTAGGAGATTACCGCTGTAAGGAGAAGATTCATGAAAAATTTCGTGCACCTGCACTGCCACAGCGAATACAGCTTCTTTGACAGTACCATTAAGGTCGTAGACCTCTGTCGCCGAGCAAAAGAACTCGGTATGCCTGCCGTGGCCCTCACTGACAACGGCAATCTTCACGGTGCGCTGGAATTCTATGAGACAGCCTTGCGGATCGGTATCAAGCCCATCATTGGGTGCGAGGTCTACATATCCCCTTGCCTAGATGCAGACAACGAGGCGGCCAGTTCCGGCAAGAACGCCTTCCGTCTCGTGCTGCTAGCCCAGAACCACCAAGGCTACCACAATCTCATCCGGCTTGTTACTGCCAGCCACCTTGAGGGATCCAGCGGTCACCATTCATGTGTCAACAAAGAACTACTCGCTCTGCACGGAGAAGGGCTCATCGCGCTCTCCGGCGGCTTGTGTGGAGAGGTTAACTATACGCTACTCTCCAAGGGATTTGACTCTGGCGTTGCTGTGGCTCGCGAGTACGCAAAGATCTTCCCTGACCGGTTCTATTTGGAGGTGCAAGGTTACGACGACATCACCGACGAGTATATCGGCGAAGAGATTCTAGTTGGAGTGTCCTTTATGGCTGGCCTGCCACTCGTTGCGACCAATGACTGCCACTACCTCACTCGCGAGGACGCAGAGGCCCATTACTTCTTACAGTGCATCGGCGATCAGCACACAATTTTAGACACTCCACGCTTGTGCAACAAGGATCGCTATTTCATGAGCAAAAAAGAAATGCAGATGGCGCTTTCTGATTACTACTGCCCCGAAGAAGCTTTCGAGAACGCAGTTCGGATCGCCGAAAGCTGCAACATTGAGTTGGATTTGAGCTATGGACACTTTCCGGCCTACGCGCTTCCCAAGGGTGTGAGCCCTAACGCGGAGCTGAGGCGATTGGCCCGTGAAGGCCTAAAGAAGCGACTGGCGGACTTCACACCTGAGGTTGACGAGAGCCAATACTGGGAGCGCCTCGAACACGAACTTGGGAGCATAGACAAGCGGGGTTCTAGCAGTGACCACCTGTTCACGCAGGACCTTATCCGGTGGACAACAGATAACAACATCACCGTATTCTGCACATCATATGGATCTCTTGTGGACTGGTCGCTGCAAATCACCACCTTAGATCCAATTCTCAACGAGTTGGAGTTTGAGCCATCCGGAAATTCATATGTTAAAATTTATGTTTCAGAAGGTCGGCCCATAGATTTAGAACATTATTTGATCAAAAAGTATGGTCGCGACCATGTTGCGCATGAGCTGGCATGGTTCAACAATATGGGGACAAAGGAAGCCGTTCGGAAAGTTGGCCGAGCTTTATGCATGAGCACCACCGCGATTAAGCGCATCACCAAACTCATCCCAGACAAGCAAGACATCAATTCTGCAGTCGAGGAAAATCATGAGCTTCGGAACATGTACAAATACCATTTTCTGGTGGACAAATTACTGAATATTTCGAGTAAGCTGGCTACACTTCCGATCCAGTGTCATGTTTTAAACCACAGCCTCTTCATCTCTGACCGTCCATTTGATGGCAACGTGCCATTATGCAAGACGAAAGAAGGTGAGTTTGTCCCACAGTGGAGCTTTGGTAGACGCATTGCTAGTCTCAACATCGGTAAGTCGTGCGCGGTATCTCCAAGCTCGTCGTGGAGTCGCTCATGAAGGCAGACGCGCTAGACATTTATGGTCTGACCGAAGCGTTCTCAACGTACAGCTAAAGGGCACCGGAGCGGGGAGAGGGTAAAATGAAATTTCCGACAACGGTGGTCAAAACAAGAGAGCTTGGTAAGACTTTCGACAATATAAAGGCCGTGTACGGCCTGACGTTCAATCTCGTCCAAGGCGAGATCCTGGGATTGTTGGGACCTAACGGCGCTGGCAAGACCACCACCATCCAACTCTTGCTGGGCCTGACGACTTACGACGCTGGCGAAGTCTCAATTCTCGGCATGGACCCCACCCGGCAACGCCGTGAGGTGCTCTCAAGGGTGAACTTCTCTTCGGCGTATACCAGCATGCCCACCAACCTGACGGTGTGGGAGAATTTGAACGTCTTCAGTTTGCTCTACGGCGTCAAGAACCGGAAAAAGAAGATCGAAGAGGTTCTAGAAAGGCTTAAAATCACAGAAGCCAGGCACAAGGTCACGGGCATGCTATCCAGCGGCCAACTGACTAGGCTTAATCTCTGTAAAGCCCTGCTCAACGACCCTGAGGTGCTGTTCCTGGACGAACCCACTGCGTCACTCGACCCGGACATTGCGGACGTTGTTCGGCAAACCCTGCAGGGATTGCGGCGTGAGCGTGGCATGGCCATGCTCTACACATCACACAACATGTATGAGGTTGAGGAACTTTGCGACCGGGTGATCTTCCTGCATCATGGCCACGAGGTGGCCCGCGGAACACCCGACGAGGTCAAACTCGCAATGAACGAAAAGAGCCTCGAAGGTGTGTTCGTGAGGATCGCTCGAGGTGGTGACGTGGAAACGGCGGGCAACGGGGATGGGAGGAATTGAACATGTGGCAAAGAATTTACGCCCTCGTGCTGCGCCATGTCTACCTGCACAAGAGAAGCTTGGCGCGCAACATGGAAATCGTATTCTGGCCGGTGATGGGGCTTCTGGTTTGGGGATTTTTTACTAAATACATAGAGCGAGTGGCTCTACCTGGTGCGGGCGCGTTCTTCCTCGGGTCTCTCATACTTTGGGAAGTGCTCTACCGCTCGCAGCAGGCGATCTCCTACTCGATCACGGAAGAGTTCTGGGTGGGCAACGTGATAAACCTGTTCATCTCGCCAATATCCACACTAGAGATTGGCGCCGCAACCTGCGTTATGGGTCTTTTGAAGTCGACCGTGACCACGGTGTTCTTGATGCTCATGGCGTTTGTTTTCTACGGGTTCGACCTGTTCGACGCAGGGCTACTTTTGATTCCGTATTATGGCTGCCTGCTCGTGTTTGGCTGGGCCGTGGGCCTTCTGACCATGGGAATGATCTTCCGTTTTGGGCGTGGGGCTGAGGCGCTGATTTGGGGCGTTCCCTTCCTTCTTGAACCTTTGTCCGCAGTGTTCTACCCAGCTGACGTCCTGCCGCGTTGGCTCTGGTGGGTATCAATGTGCTTACCGTCCACACACGTCTTCGAGGGTATGCGTGCGGCGCTGGCAGGGAAAGATGCTGGCCCTTGGGACCTTCCGATGGCATTCCTGCTGAACGTGCCTTGGCTTGCAGCCGGGGGCCTGTACTTCTCACGTATGCTTGCACGGGCACGAGAGATTGGGAACTTGGCGCGACAAGTGGTGGATTGAGAGATCCGGGCTTAGTTGTCCTGGCCTCTTACCAGACGCAGCCTCTGACGTCGTTGCTTGACCGTTTCACTTTTGAGCAGCGAAAGGCAGCGGCGATAGGCGGAGTTCAGTTCTGGAGAGGACACGCAGAGATTGTTCGCTACCAGCTCAATCACGTCTAATGCCCAAGGATTAAAATCCAAGTCAGGCTTCTTTGTTGAAGAATTGCTATTGTGCTTATCACTGCCGTTCATGTGATCGACCTATGCAGCATCGGTTATGTGTTGCGCATATCATTCCAGTGTTGAATTGTTGCTATTGCCCAAGATTTCAATTCGAGCATTTGGCTATCTGCTTCGCTTGATAAAAAAACATCGTTCATATTAAAATACTTCACACGCATGTCAGAACAAGGTACCTCATTTAAAGTAATTGATCCCCTTCCTGCATCATTGTCCACGATACCAATAAAATATTTACGTTTATTTATACCGAATTTGTATCCTGAAAAGTAGTATGTATCATTTTCAGTAGGGTTCGATTGCGCACAGTTTCCATTGTCAGACAGTTCTTTTGCTGTTGCATAGATAAAGTATAATAACTTAAAAAAATTCTCCGTGCCATGTGCGGCATCCTTGGAAACTTTTTCGTATCTCATGCCTATCTCCTTTATGAATTCAGTGAAGTCACGTATTATTACGTTCATTTTGTCGACGCTTTTAAAGTAATCTTCAAGCCTGTCGCATATGTTGGCCCATGACAATCTTACGTTTGGCTCCGCAGAAGGTAGTTTTTGATTCTTGAATTTCCCGGTAAATACAACTTTAACTTCTGCGCAGGCGTCTTTTTTCCATATAATGTCAGCGCATTCCTTGTACCTTTTAATTTGTTCGTTTGTCTCTGGTGAGTTTACCTTATGTTCACAGATAATACATAGTTCTGTAGACATGATTACCATATCCGGCTTGTCACGTTTTTCAAATTCATGGCATATGCCTAAGCGCTGCGTCTCTATTTCGATAGAGTCTATATATCGCAATTTTTTGTCAATGGAATATGCGCCTTTTAGATATTCCACAAAGACATCAGGGCAGATTTCTTTGGCCGTCGCAAGGATATAAGCGTAAGCTTCAGTGATATAGTCTTCATATTTTTCTTGCATTTCACTCTTGCTACAGTGATATAATTTTTGAAGTAAAGACATTTTATTTCTCCGGGAGTTTGAACTTCAAACGGGCAAACATTGGTTGCTGATGCTGTTGAGGGTTGCCAGCTCGTAAAAGCTCCGCTTGAGGACCGTTCCTTGATCCACTGAGCTGATATATCTCACACACTTGTAATAATATTTCCTGCGGGATAGAATGTCCAGCCTGCCTTAAAGGCGCGCTTAACGATTTGCGCGCATGCCTCGGCATCGGCCAGGGCGTCGTGGTGCCTGGAAAAGGGGATACCTAGATGCTGGCAAAGGTCCGGTAGCGCGTTCTTGGGCTGCTTCCACAACTGCCTTCCGATCTTGAGCGTGCAGCAGACCTCAAGTCCCGGCGGGGTGATTCCCGCCGCAAGGCAGCAGGCGTTCAGCACCGAGATGTCGAAGGGGGCATTATGTGCTGCCACAAAGTCAACGCTATTCAAAATCGGCGCGAACTCTGGCCATACCTCGGCAAAGGTTTTCTTTTCCTGCACCATCTCCCAACTGATGCCGTGTAGATCAACAAACATGGGGACGAAGCGTTTTCTGGGCGGGCGTATCAGGGAATGGTACCGCGTGGAAATCCTCCCTGAACGCACCACAACTATCCCTACAGAACATGCGCTGTCCTGCTTGTAATCTGCGGTCTCAAAGTCGATGGCGGCAAATGATGTCATGCTTATCCTCCCTGAATGCCCTTGGGCTTAGTCAGCGTATAGTGAGGCGGCTTCCCGCAGGGAGGCGGCGATCTGCTTGCGTAGCCTCACGGGCTTGAGCACTTCGATTTCTGGCCCGTGCGAAAGAATCCACCAACTGAGCTGCCAAGAATCCAAGACCGTGGCTGTCAGCTTCGTACGTTCTCCCTTGGTGGTCAAGTGCTGGTCCTCCGCCAGAGGCGTTTCTGCCAAGTATGCGGCAACCTCGGACGAAACGAGGACTACAAGCCGCAACGTGTCCCCATTGCCGAACTGGAGTCGCCCTTCCTTCACGTATCCATCAAGCGAGAACCCTTCAGGGCGCGCCACCGGCTCACTGGTGCGCGTGGCTTCCTTGATTCGGTGGACAGCGTAGATCCAGACATCCAAATAATCGAGCGCTCTAGCCACCAGATAAGCCACCGGCCCCCGCTGCACGAGCCCAAGTGGGTGAAGCCGCATTGGGACCGGTTCCTCAGCCGAATGCTTCTTGTACACGACATCAACTTGAAGGTCATGCAGTAGGGCGTCCTGGATGGTAGCAAGGACACCGGGTGCGATTCTGGCCGGAACAAGGGGCAGCGTGGGCGGTACATGGCAGACTTTTTCCGCCCAACGTGCATTTGGGTTGCTGCCGGAAAGCGCCTCTAGCTTCTTTCGAGCCTCGGTAAACCGTTTCTCCATCGGTTCAATCAATGCGTGTGGCAAGAGCGGCCGGAGTAACTCCTCCACGATGTGAAGTGAGAGCGCATCGGCCATGGTCAATCCGGGCAGATCCACCCCTCTGCCTGCCATCCAGTGCCAACCGTAAGGGGACCCCTTGTCATTGCATTCCAGCCCAAAAAGGCGCGAGAGTTCGATCAGGTCTCGCTCAATGGTCCGCTTGGAAACAGAGAAGCCGTTCTTGTCCAGTCTGTTGCAAAGCTCCTTGGCCGTGATACCTGGTGCTTTGGAGGGCAAGAGCTTTAGAAGCTCGAACAGACGGGCGAGGCTGTCGTGATTAGCAGTTTTGGGCATTGATGTTCCTTGCCAGTTCTCGTCTTTGCTGACGCGCGAGCGTGAGTCTTACGCGTATGCGCGTCAGAATATGTCGCAGTCTTGACATAATAACAAGCAATGTTTCCCCTCAATCTCCTGGGGCTTCCAGGTTCCCCTGATTTCACGTAATCATCCCCGAGCCAGAGCGAAAACGTCGCTCCCCTTCGCCGTCGCACGCATGCCTCACACGGCGCGCCAGGCGCTGGCGTCAAGCGTAAGCGCGTCCGCGCGTGCTTGACGCCAGTGCAGCGCGTCGTACCGTGCCGCCGACGGCGAGGAGGAGCGCACCACGCCGCCTTTGAGTGCGCACTGGGCTGCGCACCATGACCGCACACTGACGCGCGCACTCTTCCCTTCCGATCTATCCTGCGAAGCCACCGCTGTTGTCCGGTTTTGTTGACGCCCTGTGCTGTCAACAAAACCGGACAGGATTTCATCCAAGCGCTTCTTCTCTCCACCGCCCCCTGCCTCTGATATTTCCTTGTGCCCCCCTTCGCTGGACTTGCTGCCGCTTCGTAGGGCGTGGGATGCTCTTCGGTGCCTCTGTTTTGTTTGGGCTTCGAAGCATTGCGCTTCGTGAACGGTCGCCTGCTCGACGGGATGACTGAAGTGCCCACCACGGTGTTTGTGGCGACCATTGAGTCGCTGCACAGGCCCAGAAACGCTCGCATAGCGCGAGCGAAACCACGGACGGTCCAGTCCGGAACCACCTGCTGAAGGAGCTGCAGAGAAATTGGATCGGCGGAGTTGCTACCGTCGGCGCCGAGGACCTTCCTCGACGCACATGCCGACAAGCTCGGCGCGCGAGCATGCTCGCAGAAAGAGCACACTACTCAACGAACCTGGCGGCGGAACGGATCGGAACGGAAGGGCGGAGGACATGGGAACGAATAGATGGCCAAAGAATTTGCACGGGCAAGCGGAGGCGCTCATCGGCGGCATCCGTGCGATTGGAAGGAAGAAGGGCACCGTGGACAAGCGCTTCATCCGAGGCACAGGCACTTGGGCCGTATACAGAAAGGACATCCATCGTTTCGTGGAGTTCCTGCAGCGCGCCGGGCTGCCCGACCTTCGCGACGTGCGCCGCGTCTCCGGTCTCGCCCGCGCCTACATCGCTAGCAGAGGACAGGCGCTGCGTGGCGCCGGGGGTTCATTTCAGACCATCGAGCGCGAAATCTCGGCGCTCACGAAGTTTTCGCACGCGCTGGACGTCTACGCGGAGCGCCACGGCGGCGACTCGGCTGCGGACATCCGCACGGTTCTGACAGAGGAGAAGGCGAACTGGCGCGCGGAGTTGGCGCCACGTTCCGGCGGCTACACGACTCGCGCGTATCCTGACCCTCCCGGCCTCTACGTCGCCATTTATGAGCCTGCTCTGCGCCTACAGGCTCGCCTCATGGGTGAAACCGGTTGCAGGACGGAAGGCGTCGGCGCTCCAGCGCGCGGCAGCAACCCGCTCACGGCCGCAAATCTGCTCGGCATGGGCACGGACCCTGTCTCAGGCGATGCCGTCGGCCGCATCACGGTCACGGAGAAAGGCGGGAAGCAAACAGAACACTTCCTAGAGCCGGAGACGTACCGCGAACTCCAAGCGCACATCGTTGAGCACGGCCAACTCGCTTCACCGTACCGCACGTTCCTGCGCGCCGTCGAAGCCGCCGCCAGGGCGACAGGGCAGTATGCGCCTGGCCGTGGAACGCACGGGCTCAAGCACAGCTTCGCACAGTCGCGCATGCACGAAGCCGTCGAGTCCGGCTTGTCGCACGAGGAGGCGAAACAAGCGGTCGCGGCAGAAATCGCGCACAACCGCATGGACAGCGTTGACGTGTACTTGAGGTAGGCCATGCCAAAACTCGCGATACATCCCTCTGGCTTGAACACAGCGAAAGAGCGCGCCCGTGCGTTGCGCTGGCTGGCGGGCCTTGCCGAAGCGGACCGCGAGCGCGTCCTGGCAGAGGCTTTTGCCGTGTGCGCCTCAGCCACGCCTCCGACTCCGTACGTCGCCTTGCTCGGCGCGATTCGCCGCTTCGGTTTCGACACGATCCGCCGGCGTGGCTATCGAGCCGCCGGGCCGGAGCAATTCGAGGATTTTCAGCGCGTGCGCGAGTCCCGCGCCCGAAACCTTCGCGAGGAGCGTCCATCGCCCCTGCGCGACAAGGTACTTCACCGGTGGGCGCTTGTGCGTGAGCTCCACGGCCAAGGCCTGGGATTCCGGCTCATCGCACGTTACTTCTCGAAGCAGCTGCGCGTCCAGGTCTCGCCGTCATACCTGCGGAGGCTGTGGGGCGAATTGGAGCCCGGTGACGGTAACGGCCAGCCGCAACCGTAACGCGCTCGGTCTGTTCTGATGCCGACGCTCGCCATTCTTTTTCTACTGCTTGTGCTGTTCGGCCTGCTGGCGCTCTTCGTCAGGAGCTTCACCCTGCAGCGCGCTCTGACGGCTGAACTCTTGGCAGCTCACCCTCCCAAACACTTTCCCGAAGGTCGTACAGCCCCTCTCCCGGCCAAACACCACCGCCCCATTGGACATTCTCCGCGCAAGCGTTGGCGCAGAACGCCAGGCATGCAGTCCGGTTTGCCGCCGCCAACCGTCTGGCCAGGCCGAACAGGCCTTTCCGCATGTTCCAATGCCTGGCGAGCCTCTGGCTGCGCCGTAAGCATGGGAACGCAAGCTCCTGTTCGTTTGCCGTGGTTTGGAGTGATGGAGTGGTTTGCCCTTCGCCTGCCCTGGAAACGACCAGCAAAATTATTTTCGAGGGTTCGGAAATCGCTAGGAATTCAAGGGACTCGAAGTCCTCGAATATAGACTTCAACGGGCTTGATTTTGGAAACATATTTCGAGAGATCATGGATCCCTTTTCACCGTAACAGGAGAAGCACCATGATCCACCAGTCGTCGGCCCCAAGATTTCTGCTCACCCTATCACATGGCATTGTCGTTCCCGCCCTGTCCCGCCGCACCGGTGCGCCTTGCCGTGCGGTGCAAACCCGGTGGCTGGTGGTCGAGATCGACGGCCAGGTGCGGCTTGTTGGCTGCCGCGACCGCAAGGGGCGCGTGTTCCGGACCGCTGTGCGCGACAACCTGCGGCTGCAGACGCGCAGCATCGCCAACGCCCGCGAGCTGACCGACGACAATGCACTCATACGAGCGCTCGATGAGGCCGCCGCCGCGAACTTCGACATGGAGGCCGCCGGAGCGCTGTTTGACTACAGGTCGCTCCGGTTCGCGGACGGCATGGACAACTACAGCGCATGGCCAACGGCGGGCGGCGATGTGGTGGCCCGGCTGTCCAGTACGCACGGCATGCTCGTCCCGTCCGTGGACCCGCTCAAGCCGCCGTTTCGCCCCATCGGCTTGCTCTGGGAGAACGGCGACTTCGGGCGGAACTCATCCAGCGCCATCCTTTCGTTCGTGAACTCCGCTGGCGTGATCCTCGCCGCCGCATACCCCGACGCCCTCGCCGAACGCTTCGTGCGCCGGAACGCCGCCGCCTGGACAGACTGGCTGCCCGCTGCTCCTGACGAAAAAGCAAAGCGGTCCGCGGCACGAATGGAAGCCACGTTCCCGAAGCGTCAGCACGTCGCTCTCACGCCGGAGCTCGTCTTGCGGTTCCTCGGCAAGCACCCGGGAAGCGAAGCGCTGTCGCTCAAGCCCGGCCCCACTGTCCACATTGTCATCTGGAAGAACGCCGTGACCCGGTCCGGCAAGCACGTCAGCGCCGACCACATGTTCCTGCGCCCATTCTTCGAAAGGTTCATGGACCCGGCACCGGCCGAGTAGACTCGGCAGTTTTTGGGGAAGAACCTGAGGCTCCGGGGTGGCAGCACTCTGGAGCCTCTTGTTTGCGGCGTAAGGGCGCCTCTTGCCCTTGGCGGCGCCGCAGGAGTGCTCGGAGCAGGCAGTCGTCGCGCCCTCGTGCCCGTCCGTAGCGGGCTCGCCCGTTTGCCCGAGCTGCCATGTGGCGCGTCCGACGAAAGATTTTGCGACGGCCGGCTTGCCAGACGGAGTCAGCGGCCCTTGGCGGGTGCATATCCAATCCTTCTCGATAAGTTCGTAAGCCGTGCCGGTCTTCATCACGATCTTGACCGTGTGATCCGGGCTGCACGCGATGGACTCAATGACGCTCCGCATCTGCAGGGCGATGCGTGCGCGGCGCGCGTAAATCGCTTCGTCAGACATGTCGACGTATTCCGGCAGGCCAGTGTCCGGCGAAAGCGCGGCAGCGTCCGAGCGCTCACGGAATTGCCTGGAGTCTTCAGCCGCCTGCCGCGCCGCAGTCGCTTCGGCGCGCGCCAAGGCCAAATCAGCTCGCAAACCGTCACGTTGCCGTTTCAATTCGGCAAGCTGCTGCCCCAACTCCTCAAGTCCCGCGAGGTCATTCTTCGTGAGCAACGACACGTGCAACTGGATCGAAGCGTCAGCATGGTCCAGTTGTGCTTCGAGCGAGGCGACGCGATCCACGTGCTGCTTCATGACGGCTGCGTGGATGCCGGCGGCCGCGACGATGTCGAGATCGTCGATGGTCCCGGAAAGTACGAAGTTCTCAAGATACAGGTAGTTGAAGTATCGTCTGTTCGAACAGCCGTGCCCCGCGTGCGCTGAGTTGCATGTCAGGTAGTGCGCCCACGGGCGGAGGCCACTTTTCCGGGTCTTGTCTTGCGTGGCATTGTGGTAGCCCATCGTGCCGCCACATACCGAGCAACGGGCCAATTTCTGGAAGAGATTTGCGTACTTTTTGCCCTTCCTGCCCCGCTGGCCTTTCTTGCGAAGGAACGCCATGTCCTGAACACGGTCGAAGAGTGCTTGGTCAACAATGGCGGGATAGTACCCCGTGATGACTTCCTGTCCTCTGGAACCCTCGTCAGTCTTGAACTCGGCGATATAGTCGCCGACAACAGCGCGATTACACAGCAGTTTGTTGATATAACTCTCATGCCAGATATCTTTTCGCGTGTTCCAAGCCGGGATGCCCTCCTTGCGCAAAGTCCGAACGATGACCCCGCGCCCGTAGCCTTGCACGTACATGTCGAAAATGCGTCGCACGAGCTGTGCGCGCTCTTCGATGACGTAAAATTTGCTATCCCTCACCTCAAGCCAGCGCGGACACTGACTCGTCGCAATGACTCCTTTCCTCGCAAGCTTGCGCTTCGTCTGCCAGTTCGCAAGCGACCGGAAAGACTTGTGCTCCGACTCACTGTTTGACCGCATCATATCGGCGAGGATGGGGAAGAACGCGGCGTAGGAGGCGAGATCGAGAATCACGTTCTGGGCGGTGAGTCCGATCCTGACGCCACGCTGGGTGATGTTGAGCAACAACAGCAGCGCTTCGTTCACACGATTGCGGGTCAGGCGGTCAAGGGATTCCGCGACAAGCACTGAGCCCGGCGGCACTTCACCGCTCTCGCATCGCTGCAGGAAGCGGCCGAGTTCGCCTGTCAAGGCGTTGTCGCCACGAAATGCCGACACGCCGATGTCTTGCAAGGTCTCGGCAACCGGCAGGCTATGGGTTTCGACGAATCGCACGGCGGCGTCGTGCTGCCGACGTTCACCGTCGCCCCAAGCTTGGCTTTGCGATGACAGTCGGATATAAATGTATGCCTGTGGCGCCGTGGGAGTGGGTGGGTGTGTAGTTTTCATGAGAGCATCCTGCGCCGGTTATTTCTGATGAGGCCAGGACTTTCAGGGGGGTCAGAGGGGGGCCTGGCGACGCCCAAAGCGACAATCGCCAGAAATTACTGGCAAAGTTTATTTCGCTTTGGGTAAGATAATTCTTCTGTGTTCCCCGCTGTGGGGCTTGAAGCCCCCGGACTTATGTATGTGACTCAAACGCGAATTAAAATAGGCGATTGAAAGGGAAAAAACCACCATAACTTTTTTAACCGGAAATCGGTCTTGAAGTCAAGGCCGGCGAGAAACAGCAGCGACGAGATTGCTCAATGCTTGTCCCATGGGGTGCGGTTTTATGGAGCAAATGTACAAGGTTGTTTCAGGTGGTTGCAAACAAATCAAAGAGGGGTCGCGTGAGCGGCCTCTTTTCGTTTATGGCTCTCGCCCATGGCGACGCCTCGCAGCAACCAGTCACTTGATTTTAACGATGTGATGGCCCATTCTTTTTGTGCCGCAAATTATACTCACACATCACATCCGGTGAAGGAGCATTTGATGGGAACGAAGTCTCCTTTCTCACAGGAAGACCTGAACGACATCTTCAAGGTGTCTCCGACAAATCCAGAGCGAGTCGTTTCAAGGGAGAGCGGCATCCTTGAGTTCAAGGAAGCCTTCAACTGGGGCGGAATCGCGAAATATCTCAAAACGAGCGCATCGTTTGCCAATGCCAAGGGCGGATACATTGTCTTTGGCATTGCCGACAAGCCACATCGTCTATGCGGCCTGTCTGGAGCCAGCCTGCAGATGTTTGATGAGTTCGACCCAGAAAGACTGTCTCGTCATTTCAACGAGCATTTCGCGCCGGAGATAGAATGGGACATTCAGCGCTACGAACTTCAAGGTAAAAAATTCGGACTTCTCTACATCCATGAGGCGAAAGACAAGCCGGTCATCTGCACGAGGGACGCTGGCAAAGACAAGGAACTGAAAGAAGGTGACATCTACTACCGGTATCGTGGACGCTCGGAGCGGGTGAAGTATCCAGAGTTGCGGGCGATGCTTGAGGCCAAGCGGGAGAACGAACAACGTCTCTGGATGCAACATCTTGCGAACATAGCGCGCGTGGGCGTCCATGAAGTCGGAATCTTCGACCTACACACTGGTTGCGTCACCGGGGCCAGTGGCTCCTTCCTGATTGACGAGTCTTTGCTCAGCCAACTCTCCTTCATTAAGGAGGGTGAGTTCTCCGAGGTCAAGGGCAAGCCCACGCTGAAGCTTATCGGTCATGTTGAATCTTTGTCTGGCGCGGCTTCCGGATTCACGAGGAAACAAGTCGTCAAGACCAAGGGCATACGAATCGGTGACATCCTCCTTGGGGCCTTGGAACAGCAAACCGTGCCCGAACCCGACGACTACATCAGACAGGTATGTTACGAGAGTTCGGCATTTCTGCCCGTGTACCACTTCATGAAGAAGGCCGGGATGAATCCAACGCAGACCATTGCGATGCTTGATGGAGTGGTCTCAAGGTCGGTCACACGGACGAAGCTTATCGAGCGCCTGAAGGATGGGAAGACGCAGTGGCTTTCATTACCGCGCGGGGGCAAGGCAGCCGCCGAAAAGAAGCGGAACTTCATGGACGCGCTTCGCAATAAGAGCGTGAGTAGCGGACTTTCCAAGGATGACCTTGAATCCTGTCTCCAAGCCATGCGCGGGTTGTCGGCGGAGGAGGTCAAAGCCAACTCCAAATATCTCCGGGGCCTTTTGAAGAGCTGGGTCAACAAGCATTACGTCTCGGCAGATGGGGCGCTGGCTGGCAACCTCCGTCGCGCGATCTGTTGGGTCGATGAAGCGCTGAATATGGAAGCACTTCCTTGAGTCGCATGGCGGGGTTCCACGTGCAGGAAGTCTTCATGTGGAGCAAAACCAGTTTTAAATGTCGTCTGCCCTAGATGTGGAGTTGCAAGACGTTGTTCACTCTCTCGCCGATACGACTCATGGGCGTTTTCCTTTGTAACGACTTGTGATTCCTAAAATGATTGTATTCGTGGAGCCAGCGGGGCAA
>Ga0114951_10001516_pt1 | contig 28394 bp, 30 predicted proteins | sample AM7aDNAmetaG_FD_88677 | JGI IMG/M metagenome (GOLD analysis project Ga0114951, IMG submission 88677) | Freshwater microbial communities from Finland to study Microbial Dark Matter (Phase II) - AM7a DNA metaG | ecosystem: Environmental > Aquatic > Freshwater > Lake | place: Finland: Lake Alinen... | reverse complement strand
TGTTTCACCGCGTTAGCCCCTCGATTGAATCATTGAGGGTTAACTACTTTTTAGCTTAGGGGGGGTCAAAAACAGAGCGGCGTCCTTTATAAAGGGGGGGTCAAAATTTAACCGGCGAAAACATGGACCCATTACCCTGTAAAAAAACACCGATAATGATCGAAACCCTGTCAGATCACATCTGGACCTGGCATGAATTTTTATTTCACCATTATGCGGTATAAATTAGGACAATACCGATTTTTCCCCCATGAGTTGCAAATATGGATAGACTCAACGGGGATCGATATATGTTACATCTTGATTATCGAATCTTTTCTTTTTACACGGAACGGTACCTGGTCTGGTCCCTGACCGAATAATATATATTAAATATAGTTACCTATAATACACAATAATATATATATTATATTTCCATTAAATATATATTATCCCTGCTCAATACATAAACATAATACCGGAGATATCGGATTTTTCTTTTCAGGGAGATGGATAATCCTGATCAACCCGATTTTTTCGAAGTAACAATCAGGAACATGTTCCATAGAGGATCAACCATGCCCCCGCAATCCCAACAACAGAAACCAGGAAATAATGACCCCAGATTTCTCTCAGGGCCCGTTGCCAGGACGATAAAAGACCAGACATTTAACCTCAGTCCTTTGATGATGACAAACCATCAATCTCCGGGGCAGTTAATCCAGGTACTATTAGTGGACGATGAACCTGATCTGCTGGAAATCGCCAAAATCTTTCTCGAAAATGGAGGGGATTTCGCTGTTGACATCAATTCCTCGGCGTCTGCAAGTCTTGACCTCCTCAAGTCAGGACACTACGATGTTATCGTTTCAGATTACCTGATGCCGGGTATGGATGGCATCGAATTCTTAAAAGCGGTAAGAGGGGCGGGTAATACCATCCCGTTCATCCTTTTCACTGGAAAGGGCCGGGAAGAAGTCGTCATCGATGCGATAAATAAAGGTGTGACATTCTACATGCAGAAAGGCGGGGAACCACTTGCGCAATATGCTGAACTTTCACACAAGATTCACCTCGCTGTAGATCATAACCGTTCAGAGTTGATGCTCCGTGAAACAAATGATGTACTGAATGCGATTCTTGCTGCATCACTAAATGGGATCGGACTCGTCCGGGAACGTACGCTGCAGTGGGTGAATGATTCCCTTGCCGGTATGCTGGGGTACACATCTGCCGAGCTAATCGGGATGCACATCTGTAGCCTCTATGAAAATGAAGAGACTTACCAGACGATAGGAGAACAAATCGTGAAGGAACTGAAAGAGAACGGGAGGTCCGTCGTGACAACCAGGTTTCTTCATAAACAGGGGTTTGCTATCGATTTCGAGATCCACATCGCACCCCTTGACAAGGGAAATCTCCATTTTGGTCATATGATCATGATGAACGATATATCAAGGAAACTTACTGCAGCAAGGGAGCTTAACGACATCGCGGCATTCCCCCATCTTGAGCTTACGCCAGTTATTGAAATAAATATGGAGGGCAAAATCACCTACTTTAACGATGCCGCAATAGGGGACCTGATACGATATGGAAACGGTGCACGACTCGAATCTTTCATCCCGAAAGATATTCACGAGATCCTGGGGGATATTGACCGGATGGAACTCCAATCAGTGAACCGCACGGTGAAAGTAGGGCAGACCAGGTTCAGAGTACATATCACCATGAGCTCTCGGTTTCGGATTGCCCGGATCTCTGCGGTTCAAATTGTTGATAAAGCAAAGGATGAATCCAGTACCTAATCTGTTTCCAAGGTCAGATGCTGTGATGGAACTATTCAAACCGGAAAAAATCATTATCTATACAGATAATTCTTCTGATATAAAGGCCCAGGAGGGTTTGAATATCAATCTCAAGGGATCACTGCTTGTTGTATTTCTCTGCACTCTTGCCGTGATGACCATTTTTGAGGTAGTCAAACAGATTCTGAATCCAAGTATAACTATCTGGCAATCCCACATTATCACGATCCTGTTCACCAGCTGCCTTTCAATTATCATTGCATATTTTGCGTTCCAATCTCTCCATGACGCGCACCGGAGGTTATCGGAAGAACTAAAAAAGCGGATTGCAGCTGAGAATCTCCTGAGAAAATCCGAGGCGGAGTATCGCACGTTTGTTGAGTCGGCCGATGAATCAATCTATACTGTCGACCTCCAAGGAAAGTATCTCCTGACGAATACCCGTAATCTTGAACGACAAGGAATTTCTTCTGATAAAATCCAGAAAAAATCGTATGGGGATCTCCATTCCAGAGAAGATACCCTGCATTTTTCGGCACTTATTGAAAAAGTGATCACTAGCCGGACGTCCCTTCAGGATGAGTACGAGCGACAGGGGAGATCTTTCATCAGGCAATTGAACCCGGTAATCGACCCCGAATCCAGCGAAATAATTGCAATTACCGTAATCTCAAGTGAAATAACCGAACGGAACTGCACAGAGAAAGCACTCCGTCAGGCAAACAAGAAGCTGAACCTTCTTTCCAGCATCACCCGGCATGACATTAATAACCAACTCACGGTACTTATGGGATTTCTTTCTGTGTTGGAAAAGGAGGAGCCTGATCCCATACATAACGAATATTTCCTGAGAGTAATGACCTCAGCAAAGCGGATCTCGGATATGATCCAGTTCACTAAAGAATACGAGGAGATCGGCGTCCATGCACCGATCTGGGAGGATGTCCATTCCCTCGTAGATTTGGCAGGAAAGAATGTCCACCTCGGAAAGGTTGAGGTTAGAAACGATCTGCCTTCAGGAATGAAAATATTTGCCGACCCGCTGATTGTCAAAGTCTTTTACAATCTCATAGACAACGCGGTGCGATACGGGGTGAAGATCACGGTTATCCGGTTTTCTATACAAAAATCAGGTCTTAATCATATTATTCTCTGCGAGGATGACGGCGAAGGAGTGCCGATCGTGGAGAAGGATAGAATCTTCGATCGTGGTTTTGGGAAGAATACGGGCTTTGGTTTGGCCCTCGCCCGGGAAATCCTTGATATCACGGACATCACGATCATTGAAAACGGAGAACCGCAAAAAGGAGCACGATTTGAGATTACCGTGCCCCAAGGGATGTTGCGATAATCTCTTCGATGGGATAATCCCGGCTATTCACAATATTTTGTGGATAAGTTAACATCCCCTATTCAATATTATACGACAATTGCCTAAAATCGCACTTTAGGAAGTTCATGTGTTACAAGTACCAAGTAGATTATTGTGACTATTAATCAGGATTCTGATATTCCATTCTCGCGTTTAAGCGTCTTAATTGCAAGATATTTTCAGTTTTTTCTCAGGAATGACCTAAGGTATTGGAATTAGAGCTCGTGAAACATGCGAGAATAAATTGCTACTAACTGGCCTGATTCCATCGTTGAAATTTGCAATCCATCACTTAAAGGGGTGATATTGCATCCCCTCCCTTACCCACCCCTGCCCAAGATAGAGGGTCGGCCAAAGGCCCTCCCTTTACGATTCTTATCGACAAATGACGATCGCAAAAAGTTAAACAACCCACATTATTCCACGTTGAGCCATAATCCCTTATTCCGACTACTCTTATATTACGTTTCTATCTATTTGTCTGCATATTTTTACACGATGACGATGCATTTCGTTTTGCCATTCTGTCATATGTTCAAAAAAATAATCAATTTTTACTTTTTATTAGAATAATTGAAAGGATGCAAGAGCGACAAGTATATAGAATATATAATTGATATATAGATTATTAGATAAATAAATAAACCCGCAGGTAGATCTCACTATACGGCAGATGATGATTACCAGGGGAACAGACCATGATATTTTCAGATAGATGTTCGAGACGAGCATCATATCTCATAAAAAGGCAGGAATGGTGGTTTTCAGAAATATTTAAATCAATTCAGACCAGTGATTCGGAAGGCTCAATGAATATCAAAGATAATGCAGTGGCAGCATCTCCAGCGATACCCGGACCCTGGTCGATTCGGGGAGACCTAATCTGCGGTTCTGGCCGTTTCTTTGAATCACTTCGAATGTTGAATCATTTCCCGAACCGGTACACAGATACCAGGAAACCCATATTTTTGGTAGGGATGCTTGATATTCAATTGCACCAGGACGGAGTAGTAATCATATCACGTGGTCCCGGAGATTTGCCATGAGGCGGGATGATTCTGAAAGCACGTATCTTAAAGGTCCTGGATCGGACAGGGTGGGAATGTACGATCCTGCGTTCGGTGTCAATAAAGAGGATGTCCGGCCGGATCCAGAGTCATCGGTCGATTCAGCAATTGAACTCTTTGAAAACGGAGAATATGGCGCGGCTATCGAAATGCTTGAGATGATGATAGCGCGAAATCCTGCAGACATGGGTCCATTTGTTGCCCTTGTAGAAACCTACGAAAAGACAAGTATGTTTTCGGAGGCGTCTATCGTTTGTGAAAGGAAGTTGCAGAAAGATCCAAATAATGCAATGATATGGGGAATGAAGGGAAAAATGCTCATGAAAACAGGCAGGTACGAAGCAGCCGATGCAGCATTCAGTATATCTCTTGGCATTAACCCAGATGATGTAGGTATTCTCGCGGAACGTGGAGATCTGTACATGATGCTCGGGCATTACCAGGACGCAGAGCAATCATATCTCCAATCCCTTCATCTTAAAACCGGAGTTTCGCGGGTCTGGCTGCGTCGGGGAAAAACACTTGCCATGCTGAAGCGTTACCAGGAGGCGATAAATGCGTGTGAAACTGCACTGTCCCTTGATGACAATTTTATCGAGGCCCTGGTCTACAAAGGGTTCCTTCTCTCAAAAATTCAGCGGTACAGTGAAGCACTTGATGCCTTTCACAATGTATTACGTATCGACCCCCAATGCCGGGATGCATTGCGGATCATCCAGTCTCTAAAAGGGAAGGTGTAAATTGGGGAGGTGGATTCTTCCAGGGCTTTCCGAAATCCCCGGGAACCGTATTGCAGCAGTGACCCGGGGCGATGGTTTTGTCAGCGGGAGTCCGGCAGGTCGCATGATGACTATTGGCCCCACACCGGGGAGAGCCTCCAATGGTATCCGGAATGGCAGGACTTTGGGTGATGAGCTCGATACTACAAGCGTCAGACAGGTGATGATCGACCTCCAAATAACCAGGTCTATCATTTCCACCCTTTCAAACGAAGTATTTCGGTCTCTTCTAAACGGTTCAGAAGTTAGGTCCGAACTGATTTACCGATGTGCCAGGAAAACCAGGGGATACCTGATGGCGGAGGTGTGATCGATTGAGACCTATGGTAACTTTTTTTGGGTTAGTCCTGATAGTTCCGGGATGGACCTTATTTTCGGCTGATCCTTCCGATCTCACGAACCCGCATTTTTCAACTTCTTCCGGTACGTTGTTATGGATATTATTGGGCAATCCGCATACTATCGATGTGCTTCACCATTACGGTGTGGGAATTATCGTTATCGGAATCACGATTGTTGTTGTCGGCCTTTTCACAACACCCAAAGAGAAGGACACCACTTTGTCGTTCAATCAGTAGAAGGACAGAAAATACCTTATATCTTCTTCACTGGATCCAAGGAGGGTTTTTCCATGCATTTAAGGAATTCCCCGGGACCGTCGAACCGATGTATCGTCATGAAACATCCCCCGAGTTCCGGTGGTGAATGCGCATCGGAACCGACAGAGATTGGTTTTTTGTGAATTGTTGCATACTCACTGGCCATCTGGTTCTCCCCGGCTTTCATCATCTTCCCGTTATACCCTTCGATAATATCGACTTGTCCAATGATTGAATCGAGGACTGTCGCCCCAATCGCGGTAGAGCGGAGAGTAGAGAAGGGATGGGGAACTATTGAGATGGCACCCTGCCCGTGGATCTGGTCAATTGTCTCGGCAGCCGTGAGAGACGGGAGGATTTGCTCGGTAAGAAAAAGTCCGATGATATCTCCTTCGGACGTCAGGACTTCCTCAGCAAGAATCATGGGGATATCCCGATCCATCTTCCTGATCTCCCTGTACACCTCGAAGGAGCCATGGATGCTATCATGATCGCATACCATCGACAGGATCCCTCTCTTTTCCCACAAGTTGACAATATCCCGGACCTCAATCGTAGCATCACTGGAATGGTTGGAATGTACGTGCAGGTCACATTTCAGAATGCCATTATCCAATAAAGAGCCTCCATATTCTTATAACATCATAGGTAAGATGAAATCACAGCGAGTCCAGAGTATGTATTCGTTCTTTTTCCCACGCTATACCGAAGGAAAATCATTATGCCAGGGAATGTGCATGGAATACGACCCATCTGAATTCCCAACCTCAAAGGCTTTTATGTCAAGACTGGATCTTTTCCGCAAATTCCGTAAGTTTTGTATCGAATTGGTTTGCATCCACTTCCTTTTCGAGCGTGACCGCAGATGCAACAAATTCCATTCCTTTTGCTTCCATCATCTTTCTTATGATTGCAGTGACACGTTCAGCCCCGGAACCGCCCATTTCTATGAGAACGGAAAATTTTTTACCCGGACTGTTGGAAAGTTCGGACAGGTATTGCCTTGTATAGGGTGGAATGTTGTGCGACCACACCGGTGTCGCAATAACAAGGTGGTCAAAATCTTTCGTATCAGGCCCGACTGACCTGATGTTTCCTTTCAGCCCAAGCAATGCCTTTATTCCTCCTGAAACCGGACTTGTGCTTCCCTGCGGTTCAATATCAACAAGTGATGCACCCAGTTTCTTTGCCAATGCCTGTGCAACAGTCCGGGTATGCCCCTTCCACGAATAACACGCGATTAAAATTTTCATTGGTATTCCTCACTTAGTTCTTGTCCCCCGGCCAGGATAACTTCTTTCCCGCATTCCCAGGGTAAGGCCATTTTTCGTGAAGGTATATTCATGAAGTCCATCCATGGAATGGCCAGGACCTTTCTCCCATCAGGTCGTTTTACAGGAGTATTGAAGATCTCTCCAAGGGAGATATGAACTTTTTCCTGTTTTATGTGGTGTTCTGAATGTGCCCAACCCGGCACTCTTGCTGTTTTATCCCGTGAACACGATGAGCAGATGTTCTGGTGACATTTTTCACATAAGGTGACCAGGTTGTCAAGTTCATTACCCCCGCCAGTGCCACGGGGCCAGAAATGGTGGACTGTGAGCAGGTCGCCTGAAGAACACATACGGCAGGAATTATCCCGAAGAATCGCTGCCCGGCGTGCTTCCGACCATTTGATGGGTTTTTCCTTCTGGGTATTCAAAGGAAACATGGCTGATTTACCATTAACAACCGGGGTGTTAGGCAATGTTTCAAATGGACTCATTCTATTGATGATAGAAAACAATTGTAGATATATCTTTTCGATATAGAATATATATTAATATATAATTGCAGTCGTCATCTGGTCATCACTGCGATCATCACCCTTCGTCGCACCACGATAATTTCAACGGTATTCTATGGATGAAACCAGTGAATCGGCAGGATCAATCTGGTTGAGGTGTTCTTCGTCCTCGTTATCATGGTAAAAATAGTTACGGTACTCTCTTTAGCCCCGATAATCTGACATACCATTTCGTCCTGTTAACCATTTGTACGCGGTTTGAATAGTTCTGCATGTACTATCAGGGCAACCCCTCCCAGGATGATGCAATTTACAATGACAAGTTCCAGAACCAATGGTAATAAGGGCGCCAGAGGAAAAGAGCTCAACCTGGGTATCAGCAAAAACGGTACAATAAATAATCCTATGATCACTATCGCTCCCCCGGTATATTTTAACAAATTAACTACGGAGGTATAGAGAATGTTCACAGCGTAAGGTAATCGTTCGTGTAATATATTTTTATTCACAATAGACTATTGTTATCGATATAGATTATGTAGATTTTAATTCTCATTCAACGTGTTCAGACTGTATTTGGGCGTCCTGCCACCACGGGACTCCTTCTTACTGCCAACAATTGTTATTATCCTGCAAAGGATCCCCGCGTATATTACGCCAGTAAGAGGCGCTTTTTCTGTACTACAGGATCACTGAAATCTAGCTGATATGTGACATCACAGTGCGAGGTCCCTGTAATCCGTTTGTATGTTTCTATCAGCTCAATTGCATTATGGGGGTGGTCCATTTTTAATCGTAACCACCATTCCCCGTTTTCAAACGCTGTGTTTGCAAATTTAGAGTCATGATTGTTTTCGTGCGTTTCAGCCCATTGTCCTTCTAAAACAGGGTCCTCACTGCGAAGTCCTGCCTTTTCAAACTGGTACAGCGTGGACTTCTGCGGCCCTGAGTTCTTTTTTTTCTGGTTCCCTGTTCCTTTCATCCGGATTAGACATGGCCTGTTAATTCCTTCTGCCGAATAGTGTGGCATACATTATTCTTGGTTTCTTGTATATATATTATTCCGGTTTAAAACTATATCAGTTTATATAAAATATATTATCTATATATTTTACTTATTACATATGGAATAAAAAAATAAGTCACCAAAATCCCTCTTTAACTGATATGAAATGGAATGGCTGAATATCCATCATGATGACGCAGTACCAAATTCAGTGACGGAGAAATATCCGACATCATCGAAAAATTTTGCCGCCCCTGTAGACCTAGCGAAATTAATGAAATTATTTTCAAGGGAGGTTGCAGGCCCTTTCGTTATATAGAGGAGTGGACGGGTGAGCCTGGATATATAGTAGGTATTATTCAGATCGCCACGGTTCAGTTCCTGCCTGATACGTTCCCTTGCATTGGAAATATCTTCTGGTAACGCCTTATCTGAAGCATTTTCCCGTAATTTCAGGATTTTTACCCCGGGGTCACGTTCTGCAAAACCAAAGTCCGCAAAGCCGATGGCATCAGTATTCTTTGCCACCAGCTGAACTACGCCCTCGTTTCCAACGACTGAAAGTGGAACGATCGTCACATTCCCTGAGTGATCTGACACGTTCATTGCAGCATCCAGGTTTGAAAACCGGGGATTGAGCCACTGGGCAAACGTCTCCTCAGTCCCTGAAGTATCTGACCTCTGCACCACCAAACCGATATTTTTGAGGTGAGAAAGGTTCGAAAGATCTTCAGATTGATCATCGTACAATCGTTGCAGCTCACTTTTATCAGCCTCATTCACCGGGTTTTCATGATTGACAATGACAGCCACGGCACTACCGCCAATCTTGTATGTCTGGAGGTCCGGGTATTTTTTTTTCTCGTCGTCATTTACATTTCTTGATGCCGACCCGATATCGGTCTGGCCCGTCCCTGCTTTGGACACCCCTGCACCCGATCCTCCGCCCTCCACTTTCACCTTAACATCCGTATGGTCCTGCATGTAAGCGTTCGCAAGGAATTCAGACACCGGCTGGATTGTTGTTGAACCTGAAATGTTTAGGGTTAACGGCAATGTCCCATACGATTTTTGACCAGATGGAAATACAAAAACCATGGCAACAATAATCCCACAAATAATGATAGCGGCGATGATGCCAATTGTTAAGATCCTGGTATTCATCTTAACATGTTCCGGATGTGTCCCTTTGTCTGTCATAACAACGATCCCTGATTTTTTTGTCCAAAATTATCCGATATACGGTATGAAGCTCTTAACACAATAAATTATGTATTTAAGTCTATATGTACACTATATTACCATATATTCTCTATTGGAATCATCTAATTACTATAAATTCCAATGATAGTATCGTGATATCCGGGACCCTACCCCGCTGATCCTATGAAGAAGAATACAAAGAACAGGATAAAGAAGAGGAAAAATTCCCTCCAGGTTTTATCCTTCATACTAATAACCGTGACATTTATCGGGCTCCTGATCGCTATTTTCCTCATTTCACAATTCCAGGTCATGGGGGGTTTCTCGGATGTCGAAAAAAAGTCGATGGTCGACAACGTCAACAGGTCGTTCATTGTGATCAAAGACCAGGTCGGGCGTCTCGATACTGTCGCACAGACATGGGCCGGGTCGGAAGATACCCGGTCCACCCTTGCCTCGCAGGAAAGTTCGATTATCCAATCCAGGTTCCCGGATGAAAAATTTTTGAGCACGAAAATAAATGTGCTTATCATCCTCGATCAAAACGGACATGTCGTCGCGCACAAATATTTCAGCCTTGAATCTTCGCAGCAACAACCGACACCCAGAAGTCTTCTGAACCAGGTCGAGGCCCTTCCGGTATCCACGAAAGAGGGGAAGAATCCCGGCATCCTGAACCTCGAATCAGGTCCGATGTTGATCGCAGTCAGACCCGTACCAGGCACCAACGGCACGAACCCTGCCGGATATGTCTTCATTGGTCGTAACCTCGATACCACGACCCTGGAGGAAATTTCGAATGTCCTCGGGCTCCAGGTCACGATCCACCGGGTGGGATCAGATTCGGTACTGGCTGGAAATGTCGTATCATCATTGGAAAATGGTGAGATGATCATCAAACCATTATCAGAAATGACCATTGCCGGGTATCAGACTCTCCGGGACATCACAGGGGCACCGTCATACTTCGTCGAGGTGGCATCCCCAAGACCGATCCACCAGTATGGGCAGATATCCCTGAATTACATCCTGCTCTCCCTTATAATTGTAGGAATAATTTTTGAAGCGATGATCCTTATCCTGCTGGAATATAGTGTAATCTCGAGGGTTACCGGCCTGAACCGGGAAGTACAACAGATTGGTGCAGAAGGAAATCTGAAAGAGCGTGTAACCCCCAGAGGAAATGACGAAATCACATCCCTGGCGGAATCTGTAAACCAGATGCTGGCCTCCCTTGATCAGTCCAGGGACTGGCTTTCAGAAAGTGAACTGCGGTATGCAAATCTGTTAAATAATGCAAATGATTGCATTTTTTCGATCAGTGTGGACGGGGCACTCTTATCGTATAACCGGCAACTGAGATACTTTGCCGATACCCTTCATGCCAGACTACTGGTCAATCAACCACTGTCGTTCATTACAACAACCGGGACACGGGAGAATTTCAGGAATCAACTCAAAACAGGGCTCGAAAAGGTCCCGGATGATGCAGGGACCCACATATTTGAACTTAAAATTACAGGTCCTGATGACAGGAACTATACCTTTGAAGTGAGTGCCCAGCCTTCAAACATCGGTGATGCTTCGGTACCCGGGTTCTTTTGTATCGCGAGGGATATCACCGATCACAAGAATTATGAAGCTAGTCTTGTGACAATATCAAAAAAGCTTCAGCTCCTGAGTGCTATTACCCGTCATGACATACGGAATCAGCTGACCATTTTATTCAGCTACATTCAGTTATCCAAGCAAAAGACCGAATTGGCAGAGATAAGGCTCATGGCTGATAAAATCGAAAAAGCAGCAAGGACAATATCCACCCAGATAGAGTTCACCGGAGACTACCAGGAGCTTGGTATAAAAAATGCCCGCTGGCAGAACTTGCTTATTGCCTTCAAATTAGCCATCTCACACCTTGATGTGTTACACCTTACACAGGTGATGGATGTACAACCGTTCGAGATTTTTGTTGACCCGCTTTTTGAAAAGGCCTTATGCAACCTTGTTCATAATTCCCTTGTTCATGGGGAGCACGTGACAGAAATAAGGTTGATGACACACGAAACAGAAAAGGGGCTCCTGGTCTTATACGAAGATAATGGTGTTGGAATCCCGGCCCGGGACAAGGAAAATATCTTTAACCATGGATTCGGTAAAATTAATGGATTCGGCCTGTTTCTGACGCGGGAAATATTGTCTATCACGAACCTTTCCATCCGTGAGACTGGTGATCATGGAGTAGGTGCCCGGTTTGAAATTTACGTCCCGCTAGGGAAATACCGGATAAAATCAACGGATCCCTCAGGTGATCTTCAGACCGGGTAGCGTTAAAACATCCATCGGTCCTTTCGTATCATATAACACATGCGAAAATCTGGAGGGTCATCATTTTTCGCGGTCAGGATTGTTGGAATCTCATTTTTAATAATAAATTGTGAATATTTCTCATATGGCAGGTCTTCTTGGTCACAGGTCGAGCAATATCCCACGGTACCTGCTTGATGGTCTTTTATTCCAAGGGAAACTGATAGTAGTCGATGAAATGGTGCGCATATACGGCCAGACGGATCCAATCTGACAGGAACGGACCTGGAAGTAAACTACTACTGGAGATCCGGTATGCAGGGTCATCCAAAAGGATAGAGTAAAAAAACATATTATTTTAATTGAATAACTATATATTTGTTAAATACTCTATAACTATTATGAAAAAGATTGAGGCATATGTAAGGCCGGAGAGGCTCAATGACATCCGGAAAGCCCTGATAGGGCATGGCCACAGGTCGATGATTAACTATGATATCTGGTATCGGGGAGTCGAGAATGAAGTTGGCCAGCAGCAAACTAACGGAAGTTCCCATATTAACGATTTTATGCCAAAAGTCAAGATTGAACTTATTGTGAAAGATGAGTCGGTCCAGGATATCATTGACACCATCCATGATCATGCATGTACCGGACATATTGGAGATGGTAAGATCTTTGTAATGCCCGCAGAGATGGCAGTCCGGATCCAGACCAAGGAAATGGGAGATATGGTTTTCTAGGTTGAAATTTTGTGGAATCGTCCATCTATTTCCCCAAAAAGGAAGAAAAAGCAACTCCCCCCCTTCCACGAACGGTCACGCGGGATATACTCCCGTTCGTTCTACATACATTGGCACAGTTTTTGATTTGATGCAATAATTCCCTTTCGGCACTATCCCGGATTGGACCGTTCCCGCTGTTTCGTCTGTTTGAAAAGCTGCATTACCATGGTAACTATCTGCTCGAAATTGGGCCTTCAAGTTCTTCGACAACGGATTCGAGTACCACCGGGATGTCAATGTGCTGGGGGCATTTTTTAATGCACTGTCCGCATTGTATGCACAGGGATGCAAAACTCATGGTTCCCGAGGGCAACGGCGATGCACAGTCGTGCAGCATACATGAATTTTTCCCCATCTGGATTATCTTCCATGAACAGGTTGTTGTACTCCTCGAAACACAACGGGATATTTACGCCAGATGGGCAGGGCATGCAGTACTTGCGGCCGTTACAGCCGACTTTCATCAGTTCGCGGTACTTGGTCTCTACTCATTCTACCAGGTCCAGTTCCGCAGATCAGGTATGATTTGATCAAGATTTCAGACAATCATTTTTTTAAAAATTAATAGGTGAAAAATCGTTCAAGGTCTCCCTCTGCCACCAAAGAGGCGGTCGTCTTCGCATAAATCTATCCTTTAATTTTCATCAAAAATAATTCCTGCCATAGCAGGAGAGGATAATTATCCCCGGAATTACATTCCTGCACGAGAGAGAATTGTGTCAGCGACACTATCCGCACTCTTGAAAGGGAAGTCGCTGGCTGTCAATAGTTTTCCTGCGTCTCCGGCCGTCATCTTAACATCGCCTACCTGGCAGGTTGTGTCTGCACCCATTGGAAATGCTGCAATGAGGTCCGCGGGGGTCTTGATCGGAAAATTTGCGCCTTTGAGTGCTCCAGTAATTTGTGCATGGAGCTGGTCTTTTACAGAGTTTGTCATGGTTCTTACCAATACATACTGGGCTGGTTTGTAATATATACCTGAGCGTCATAAAAATATACTAAATAGAGTTACTACAGTTACATGACCTTTACAGTAATATTGTTGAACCACGTACCATGAGAGTAACGAGGCGGGAATGGCAGGTACATCATCGGCATCTCAATTAAATGAAATAAAAACCGAAATCAATGGTCTTCGGAACGAATTAAAACGCTTTATCGAAAATGCGAACACACAGAACATCCAGGCTGTAGTAAGCGATCTGAAAAACAATTATGCAAACCTTTTCGTGAACCACCATGTCGATACAGCACATACCGAATTATCGAAAAATATGGTCCCTGATTGCAAAATGCAGGAAAGTTGTTTTTCAGTATTCATGGAATTTTTACAGGCCTCTGCGAAACATATCAAAGATGAACGGGTAAGCGAAGATCTCGTTGTATCGTTCCGGGAACAGTTGAAGGGTATGAGAAAAAAAGGCCCGTATGAACGCTGTGATACCTGTTTCCAGGAAGTTAGCAGGCTCTTTGAAAAACAGGTTGACCTCATCAAGTCGCTTGGGACTTATGAACGTTCAAATAAGGAAAATCCAATATCTGCCGTTATATCTGATGACGACCTGGTCAGAAATATCCTTGAGCCTGTAGCTAATGTCCAGCGGTTCCAGATATTGAAATCCCTTACAGGGCAGACCCGAACCTTTTCAGAACTTTCACAGATGACCGGACTCCGTGGGGGAAACCTGTTATTCCACATCAAAAAACTCACTGATACAGGAATGATCCTTCAGCGACATGAACGCGGGGATTATATTATTACTGATAAAGGTTGGAAAACACTTAATCGTATAATTGATCTCTATTCCACCCTTAATTCCTGATTTTTGTAGAACTATTTATTCTCAAAGACAATTACCCAGTCGGCTATCACTGTCAACGGTGTGCTATTTGAAAAAACCTTGAAGATCTGAGCTGAAAATTACTATGAGTAGTCTTTATTAAAAAACCTTACACAAAAAGCGAATACGTTACGTTCATTGTGTACTCTTCGCACTTGTATATCAGGACATGATGAGAGTAAGTGTCGCAGATCCTGTATTCTCATCGGTGTCTTTTTTGGTTGACGCCCAAATGGTTTCCTTCCCGATTCCTACTTACCAAACGGGGTTTCACGTTCGTGGGTGAAAATTCTGCTCTTCACGATGGTAGCCTAATATAGTATAAGGGATATTGTTCCTTATCAGACGTGACAACCAAACACCCGGATGATGGGGTGTCTTCATCCCGGAATATCAGGTCCAGATTAGTGGCTGCTGCGGATAAACAACCCGTCCCGGAGTGCGTCCCGGTTGCAGAGAACTTTGTTACTGATGCCAGATGTCTTTTTGCTGCGCAACAGATACTTCCAAAGCTCGAGGCGTTCTCAAAAGAAGTCGAAGGGGTTAAAGCGGCAGAGGATATCGAATACCTCCACAGGTTGCGAGTCGCGGCAAGGCGTCTGCGCATCGCCCTCCCCCTTCTTGCCCACTGTTACCCGGAAAAGAAATACCAGAAATGGACTTCAGAAATTAAAAGGACCGCCGGGATGCTCGGAGAGGCCCGGGATTTGGATGTCCAGATAGATTTTTTGAAAAAATATAGAAAGCAGGTTGCCCGACGGGAAAAATCCTCGGGATCTCTCCCAACGACTCCTGACTCACCACTTGAGGGGGCCATCAGCTACCTGTTGAGCGGTGTCCGAAGCCGCAGGACAAATCTCCAGAAGAACGTCATTTCATCACTCAAAAATTTTGAAAAACAGCATGTTATTGAAGAGATCCGGGTTGCAATAGTCCCAAGATTGTCTCCCCCCGTGAAGCGGTGCAGGATGCCATCGATGCGTGGGATCCCTCCCACGGCAGCAGATCATCTCGGGACAGTAATCGCAGACCTGCTGTCCTATGAGCCATGGGTACAATTCCCGGAAGCGGTTGCAGAGCATCATGCAATGCGGATTGCCGCAAAAAAACTCCGATATACCATGGAATTGTATGCTCCCCTGTACAGACTCGGGCTTCGCAAACACACGAGGCGGATCGCAAAGTTACAGCAGATCCTCGGTGACCTCCATGACTGTGATGTATGGATTGACAATGTCACCCGGATTGTGTTAAGGGAACGGTCGCGGGAAAGAAAACCCGTTGATCTGCAGAGGCCCTCTCCTGAAACAGTGACAGGTTTTACCATGTTCCAACATGACCGGGAAAAAGAGCGAAAGGCCGTTTATCGCCAGTTTGTGCGCTACTGGTCATTATTGCGCCAGTCTGGGTTTTTTGACGAGCTTAAACATGTCATCCTCACGCTTCAGAAAACCGGGTATCAACCCATCAGGGCAATTTCAGAGGATGAAGTCCGGGCGACGGTTCACCAGGTGGCAGAAATTTTCCCGGAGGGAACAGGGCATTCGGAACATGTCACCCACCTGGCACTCATGCTGTTCGATAGCTTGCAAACTCTGCATAAACTGGATGAGAGGAGTCGTTTCCTCCTGGAATGTGGCGGGCTCCTCCATGATATCGGCTGGAAATTCGGCAAAAAAGGGCACCCACAAAGGAGTGCAGAAATGATTTTTTTAGAGGAGAGGCTCCCCTTCGACCTGTACGAGCGGGGTGTCATCGGCCTCGCCGCACTCTGGCACAGGGGCCCTGTTCAACTGGAGTCATCAGGATATTACAAGCTTTTTTCCCCGAATCAACAGAGGACCATACAGGTCCTGGTCAGTCTCCTACGGATTGCTGACGGTCTTGACAGTACTCATCGCGGTGCCATCGGTTCGTTGACATGTACAATTACACCTGATGAAGTACGGTGTTTCACGACTGCGGCAATAGATGTGGAAGCAGAAAAGGAACGAGCACTCATGAAGGCTGACCTTTTTGTTAAAATTTTCGAAAAAACTATTGTTTTCCAGTGACTTGGCATTTCCACCCGCGGTTCAGTTTGAATTTGGTCAAATAATGTTCAATCCTCGCAAGAGGTAGCCGGTACCGAAATATATCCCACAAATTATGGCATAACCAACAATTTCTGCCTGAATAAATGAGAATTCGCCTGACTTGAAAGCGGCAATTATCAGGAGGGCCCGGTACGCAATCCAGATAATCAGGAATACCAGGAAGATATACGCTGTTACGATACCAAGTCTCCACCATGTTGCAAGTTTTTCTTTGTGATACACGGTACTTTCCATTTCATTTGCCTCCAATTGGAATTGTTCGTTCTCTTTGATGATGCCGGATGTTATTCGAGGTGTTGCGCCAGTAGTTCCTGGTAAAGGCGACTCACATTCTCCCGGGTAGTAGGCATTGTTGGAAAACCCCCATACCTGTAGGATTTTTCCATATCCCGGTCCAGGTTGAACAAAAACTGACTTTTAGAATAAAACCACCCCTGGCTCTCGTAATAGGAGGCGAGGTATTCCTGTTCCCACTGGCCCGGTGTCGGGATAAAAAGACCGTGACGAATTCCGGTCTCTGCCACATCCATCATGGTGGTATACCCTGATCGGCTGATAATAAATTTCGTACGGGACATCAACAGGGACTTTTCCTCATTTGAGAGGTATGAATAGATTATTGTGTCATCCCCGGACTTGGTCACCTGATTTACCTGGGGTTTTCCCAGCAGGATTACCTTTTTACCAGGGAGATGTGCCACCCGGGGAAGAACGAGCTTTTCCAGTTGGGTGCGTTGTGGTTCCATCCCCGAAATGACAACCAGATAGTCGATATCCCTGGGAATAGGCCTCCTGCGGACGCTTGCGAGGATCCCCGAATAATACAATTTTTCCCTTGCCGAATCAAAAAATGTCCGTGATAGTTTTCCTCCCAGTGCCCCTTCTCCCGGGTCATTGTCAGGGACAACAATTGCGGCATATTTTTTAAAGGCGTTTGAATTAATGAAGACCCCAAGTAATTCAAGCGGCCATATCAACAGTGGAAGGCTCTGGTGGACCTGGTGGGTGATCTGGATGGATGGGACCGATTCGGAGAAGACACCAGGGCGGGAATCGCTGATAATCAGATCATAGGGCGTTTTTAAAAAAAATTTCTTACAGGCGTTTCGCTCCTCTTCAAACGCCCTGACGAGTTTAGGCATATGTCTCGTAAACGTTGTGATAAATAAAAGACCGTTGTTGTACGGCTGCGGATAATCCTCGAAATAAATAAAATTGCATGAGGGGAATTCTCGTTTAAGGAACGCGAACGCATTCCCGCATGCACCGATCGTCACTTCGTGGCCTCGGTGCAATAATTCTTCGATAACCGGGATATCCCTCGATGCATGGCCGAGACCCCAGTTCAGTGGTGAAATAAATACATGTCCCATTTGTAAACCGCCGATATACGTTTTAAAATTTCCCTGGTTGCAAATTGCAGGGGTGGGACCGGTCTCCCGCATCATCATCAGGTTTCGTATGGTAGATCGTACATACATGCACAGAAAAAGATAATTTGCTGCTTCGGACAAGTTCTGTTGGTGAACATCTCATAATATTTCTCCCTCTTCTGTCTTGCAGGGGCTCTGCGCCATTTCATACAGAGAATATAACATACTTGCCGGCCTGCACAGGATACGGTTAGTGAAATAGACACCATACAGGTGAAGGCACCGCGAAAACGGAACCCGTGTTCCCTGCGATATACAGAATCCCTTCCTGACCGATTCAAGAATGTCTTCTATTGTTTCACAGGCATCAACTACGGACCAGCAGAAACCGAGCATCGGTGCTGCATGTGAGTCGCTTCCTGTCACCTCCGAGATTCCCCTGGTATGGCAGACCTTCCTGCTTGCCTCAGGTTCTGTCCCGTTAAAGGCTTCTACGACCTTAAATCCTAGATCTGCGTAGTTATCGTAGCCGAGACGGGTATAGGGATGTGGGGCGATTGCAAGGCCGCTTCTGTCCTGAATTATTTTTGGGAGGTCACAGATTTTCTTAATTACCGGGCGGTCCCTGATGCCGATTGCTATCCAGTGTTTACCGAGTGCAAAATTTCCCCCTTCGATCCCTGGGATTACGACAATTCCGAACTCCTTTGACAACCTCCTTGCTTCATTCCATGGAAACAGCTGATTATGGTCTGTGATGGCAATGGCATCTAGCCCGACGTTTCTCGCGTACTTCACCATCTCGCGAGGACGGTGAACCCCGTCCACAGAGCGGTCCGTGTGAACATGGAAATCAATTTTCATTGCCAAACCCCTGGGATGATAAAAATTAAAAATCCCGGAATCGTCATTGTGAAATTTTTCACCCCATTCAACCGGGTACCGGTGGTTTCAGCAGATATGGGAGACCTGTCCCTGCAGAACAGATAATCACATTGCCTACGCCACGGGGAACTTCGCCGGTATACGGTTTCCTTGTTCAGAGAAAGCGACACAATAAACTTTATTATTTATATATATAATACATGTTGTTGTCCAATTTAATATATACTAATTAAAATGTATATATATTCGTAGAATAATTTGGGAATACCAATCTCGTCTGCCAGAGGATATGCACATGCACCTGGGTATAAAATCGCCCTTACTACCTGTTATCATTGCAGCGGCATTGTTTGGGATGGCCACACCCCTCCTGAAATTACTCCTCGCAGCTATTGAGCCGCTCGCCCTTACGGCCTTTTTATATACCGGTGCCGGAGTCGGAGTGGCCTGTCTTTCCTCACCGTTTTCCCTGGCTTTATACAAATGGCCAGAATTCGGGGCCCGCGATTATTGGTACCTTGCGGGTACCGTTATCATTGGAGGTATTTTTGCACCCATAATCCAGTTTGCCGCTCTTGCGGTAACACCGGCAGCGACTGCATCTTTGCTGCTGAACTTTGAGATTGTGACAACCTGCTGTATCGCATATGGTGTGTTTCGCGAATCAGTCGATAAAAGATTATTCCTTGCGGTTCTTTCAATATTTCTCGGAAGCATTATTCTTTCCCTGGATACCAGTGAACTATCATATTTTTCCCTTGGCGCGATGGGAATAATCGTTTCCTGTATTTTCTGGGGCCTTGACAATAACCTCATGGGGAAGATACGGTGTATAGACCCCCGCTCCCTCATTATCGTGAAAGGATTAGCCGGCGGCTTCTTTTCATTCCTGCTCGTCGTCCTGCTGCATGTGGACATTCCGGGTGTAATATTCATACTCCTTGCACTTCTCACCGGGTTTCTCACCTTTGGACTTGGACTGGTATTTCTTGTCAGTTCCCTTCAATCCATTGGAGCGATAAAAACAGGTGCCTATTTTGCCATCGCACCGTTTATCGGCAGCATCAGCTCCCTGTTTCTCTTTCATGAAATACCTGGTGTGCAATTCCTGCTGTCATTACTGTTGTTCATTGCAGGGTTTTTCTTTCTTTTACACGCAAATTCTTCTCCCACTGCGATATCGGACACAACTATATTCCGACCAATCGATCCAAATTGTATTAATCCCTGATTCCTTGCGGGAAAAACAAGGCAGACGTGCACCCTTATCGAGTCTGATGGTCTTTCAATTGGCATTTCGGTTATTACCAGGAAAAATTGCAACCACTGGATAAATTAAGGGAATATGACAGAATGAATACATCACCCTATGAAAAAACTGACAGGCCCCCAAAAAACGTTGATGGGTTTCCATATGATCTGTTTAGCGACATGAAAAGATCCATAACGAGGAAATCAACGCATTTCTCTGGCCACCCATGATGATTTTCACGATGCCTTACACTTGTATTGTCTTCTAATTGGGACGATAACAGGGATGCCTAGAACAGGCCTTTTGGATGTATTGTGTACCACGTCTGGCTCATCAATTTCCGTTTTTAATCTGTGATTTCTGTCCCAATTTTTATGGTGGAGAGTTCTGTCATCACTTACCGGATACCTATTAGCCAGACCATAGATGCCAATTGTCCGGTGAATCCTGTTCCGAAGCTCCCAAATCATGAATGCCATCTTTATTGAGCAATTTGTCATCCATAAAGAACCTCCATGGGCACCCCTAATCCACCCGAAGTGTTCACGTCAGATGTTTTCAGTACTATTGTTAGAAAAATAGGCAGTTACTATATAATAATGAAAATAATATATATTTTAACGTTAATTATATATGGTAACAAAAGAATCCCCATAAGGGAGCATTCTCGTAAACAGGAATGGACCCGGGAAGAGTAAACAATGTTCAGAACATATGGAAGACATCAGGAGCAGATCCGTCGGTTATCAGAATCCATACAGGCGTTTTATTGTATCCGCAGGACGCCCATAGCAAGTAACGTTGTTGATATAAATGAAACAAGCAGCATTTCCGGTACGAAAACCGGGACCTTCGCGGAAAACGTAACCCGGGCGACGATACCAGCAACCCCGCAGTCGAAGGCAGATCTGATCGGTATAAAACCTGACACTTTTAAGGTCGGAACCCAGTTATTCGCAAAATGCCACTGTTGTGGTGAGAAATTTTCTCAACTCGATTTTGCATACACCATGGAGAGCGGGCTCTGCATACCCTGTTGGGAAATCGGAGTGGTGTAGTTATGGTGATGAAAAAAAGAAGTCCACCGCAAAAAATAATGCAAGAAAAAAGGCGATATTAACCAAATGGGAATCTGAAACCCGGAATGAGACCCACGAGGTTTCATGTAGTTGTATTAAAAGGGTCAATACATATTTTGGAAGACTTCTGGGGCAGGCCAGGTCCTACTTACACTTCCAATAAAGTGGTCTAAATACAAAATTCCTTATTTTCACCCATATTCCATATGGTTTCGCCGGATCACCAACTATGGGTCGGATTCTCATAACCTTTCCGCGCTTTGTGAAAATTCCATGGATTTCTGGAACCGGCTACGGAATACCATAGGTGTATTAGATTTTATTCTTTGATCTGACCTCTAGTATCACCCGGTATTTTAAGAAGGCTCACTGACGAATGGTCACGATAATTTGCGTTCTGTTTCACCGGGATGATAGGAATAATATTTTAGATCTCAGCCTAAAATATATATTTGACTATACTGTATTGTGAATAATTATATTAGTCTTACTATGTTACTAGATGCTATACACGGTATCGACTAAAAGCAATGGATCACACATCCCGGGTATTATATGATCAGCAGGATGTGCGGATTGATGGCAAAAGGTCCTGCAGGCCGGCTTTGGAAAAAATTTGTTCACGACACAACGAGTCGTCCCGCGTTGCAAGATACCAGTAAATCCCGTGAGGAACAATGCAGGTTCACGATCAACAAACGGTTCATTCATCCAGAGTTATTGCATTTATCGATATCGGGACAAATTCAATCAGACTCTTTGTTGTCCGGCTAAACAAAGATTGTTCATATTCAGTGATGAGCAGCCAGAAAGAGGTAGTCAGGCTCGGAGATAGAGAATTTGAGCAGGGCAAGATTAAACCTGATGCGATGGAACGGGCCATCATAGTCGCCGGAAGATTTGTTAAACTTGCCCGTTCATTTGGTGTTGAAGAATTTGTAGCCGTTGCGACTTCGGCCACCAGGGAAGCGAAAAACCGGACCGATTTCCTGACCCGGCTCCGATATGAGGCACAGCTTGACGTCCGGGTAATATCAGGACGGGAAGAGGCCCGCTTAATCTATCTTGGGGTCACCTCTGGGCTGCATCTGGAAGACCGCAATGCAATGATCATAGATATCGGCGGGGGAAGCACCGAGATAGCGATTGGGGGACAGAAATCATATACCAACCTTTCCAGCCTCAAACTCGGGTCCATAAGGCTCACAAATCTTTTTTTCCCTGAACGATATGAGAAACCGGTCACAAGAGAACAGTATGACAAAATCCTGAATTATGTTAGGACTGTGCTGGCACCCGATCTGAACCAGATAAAAAAATATCCCGTCGACATTTACGTAGGGAGTTCCGGTACACTTATCAACCTGTGTGACATCGCTGCCCGGATGTTTCATCCTGAAGAGAAAGACAGGGTTGTTTTACATGTATCAGATCTGAAGAAAACTATCTCATGCCTCTGTTCTCTCTCACTCCATGATCGGCGATTGCTCACGGGAATTAACCCCGACAGGGCGGATATTATCATTGCGGGCGCTGCCATTATTGATACCCTGGTCCAGGAGATTGGTATCAGAGATCTCGAGATCACACAACGCGGACTACAGGATGGACTTCTAGCGGATTATCTCTCCCGCATGGACGGTTACCCCCTTCTGGGGAACCTGTCGGTGAGAGCGCGGAGTGTACTCCAGACCGGGAGATGTTTCGGAATAAATGAATTTCATTCAAGAACTGTGGTAAAACATGCACTCGACCTTTTTGATTCGGCAAAGGAACAGAAACTCCACACCCTTGGAGAAGAGGAACGGGAGCTGCTTGAATATTCCGCATATCTTCATGACGTCGGATCCCATATCTCGTTTCAAAACCACCATGAACATTCATGCTATATTATCCAGAACAGTAACCTCCTTGGTTTTAAACCCCGCGAGATCAATATTATGGCAAATGTCGCCCGCTTTCACCGAAAAAAACTTCCCAGGTCGAGAAATTCCAATATCCCCGGAGTGAACAGGAAGGACAGGATGATTATTCGGAAACTGGCAGCATTCCTACGTCTCGCTGAGAGTCTCGACCGTGGGCACGCGGCACTGATTGAACAGGTCCGTTTCACCGGGATAACAAAGCAATCGGCAGATCTTGTGATTTTGGCACGCGATGATTGTCAGTTCGAATCATGGGGTGTAAAATTTGAGTCAAAACATTTTGAACGTGTTTTCAGGAGAAAACTCAATGATTATGTCCTGATATCTGAAGTTCCGGCAGAATGATGAAATTCATCTGATTAGAGGGATGGATACAGGGCCTGGTGCGAGGTTTACAGACTTGTTGGTAGACAGATATGCCATGTTTTCTCCAGGTATAGCTCCTTTTATATCTGGTGTCCGGTAAAAATTTTAGAGGTTACTGTTTTCTGTTGGTAACACTAGGATTATGCATCTTTCTGCCAGGAATACAAGCGATGTGATATAATCACCATCGGGCCATTCATCGACTCAGGTGAGCCCCGGGACGTTTTGAAATACCAGAGGAAATTACAGAAATTGATCCTGGAACCCGGTTTTTTTAATCCATAGAGATCAGCTGCCAATACCTTCAGGGACTTATCACCAAGAATTACACCGGATACTCCCACCTGGATCAGGGAAACTATCCATTGGTTTCTCTCGCCCTATTCTTCTATAGAGTGTATATATCCACCTATATTTTACATCGAAAAAAGGTATATAACAACCACCCCTAGTGTCTATTAGAACTCGGTGCCGCATATGTGGGTTATTGAATTTTTGTTACAGAATGATGAGTCAGGGAACGGGTGGTAGGGGTGTCTGATGATTCAGTATCTTTACCGCATAAGGGGTTCAAACCCGCCGCACGGAATTTTAAAGAAGCCCTGATAAGCTCACTCTGGTTTACCTGTGCTGTTTTTGCAGTTGTAATTGTTTTTTTTATCCTCATATTCCTGCTCTATAATGGGTACCCGGCGTTTTCAACCATTGGACTCCCGGATTTCCTGTTCGGGACCACCTGGAACCCCACTGGTTATCCGTCACTCTACGGCATTTTCCCCCTCATTATCGATACCCTTCTCGTTATGGCACTTGCCATGCTCATCGCCATCCCCCTCGGTGTTGCGAGTGCGATCTACATCAGTGAACTGGCCCATAAAAATGTCAAGGCAATCGTTAAGCCCGCCGTTGAACTATTAGCCGGAATACCATCAGTCGTATTTGGTTTTTTTGGTCTGGTCATCCTTACAGAGCTGCTCCGCGTATCGTTTAATGTCCCAAGTGGGGAATGCTGGCTTGCCGGGTCAATTCTCCTCGGGATTATGGCACTCCCGACCATTGTCAGTGTGTCAGAGGATGCCATCAGTTCCGTCCCCAAGGAATTCCGGGAAGGCTCCCTTGCAACAGGTGCAACTAAATGGCAGACGATCAGCAGGGTTGTTGTGCCAGCAGCACTTTCTGGGATAACTGCCGCAATAATCCTCGGGATTGGCAGAGCGATCGGGGAAACGATGGCAGTTCTGATGGTCACCGGAAATGCCGCAGTGATTCCGTCTCCCATCTGGGATGTCCTTTCCCCCGTCAGAACCTTAACCGCAACGCTTGGTATCGAGATGGGGGAAGTTTCTGTAGGCAGCCTTCATTATAGTGCCCTTTTTGGTATCGCAGTCGTTCTACTCATTATTACGCTGATAATCAACCTTACTGCCTACAAAATCCTCGGCAAGATCAAGGCAGGACAGACCGGTGTCGGTTCCAGTGTCCGCAGGTATTTATCCTACGAAACTTCAGATGCCCTGAAACGTTATGGTGTTTATGCGATGGCTGCAATTGCTCTCCTGTTTGTCTTTGTTGCAGCAGGATTTATTGCAGGGCTGGTCTGTATCCTCGCAATGCTCCTTTGGTATGTGATAAGGCAGAAATGTAACCCATGTCAGTTGCAAAAGGGTGCATTTGCCCTTCTCTGGATCGCAATCGGGGTGGTATTGTTCGTCCTTGGTTGTATCATTGCCGATATCGTTATCAATGGCCTTCCAGCCATCAGCTGGGGATTTTTAACCTCCCCTCCCACAAATCTTGGACGGGGTGGTGGTATCGCACCTGCAATTATCGGCACATTGTACCTTGTCATCGGTGCGATCCTTGTCGCGTTACCTCTTGGTATTGGTGCTGCCATTTATCTCAACGAATATACCCGTGAAAGCAGGATCACCCGGTCGATCAGGACGGGTGTCGATCTCTTAAACGGCACCCCCTCGATCGTCTTCGGACTGTTCGGTTTCGCATTTCTTGTCCTGTATCTTAAATTCGGGGTTTCACTGCTCGCCGGGCAGGTGACACTGGCACTGATGGTCCTCCCGACGATGATTAGGACTGCGGAGGAATCTCTGAAAAATGTACCCATGTCGGTTCGGGAAGGGAGCCTCGCACTTGGTGCAACAAAATGGCAGACCGTGAGGAGTGTGGTATTGCCACCAGCAGTCCCGGGTATTATTACCGGAACCATCCTTTCGATTGGCAGGGCTGCCGGTGAGACCGCCCCGATCCTTTTTACTGCTGTAGTATTTTCCACAAGGACACTCCCATCGTCTGAATTAGAGCCGGTGATGGCCCTTCCATACCACCTCTATATTCTTTCCACAAATGTCCCGGGTGCTTCACAAAACCAGTATGGGACTGCACTGGTGCTCCTGGTACTTGTTATCGGGCTCTATCTTGCTGCGATTATCGTAAGACGACACTACCATATGAAAATCAGATGGTGATTCACATGACAGAATGTAAAGAAATAATCCAGGTAGACCATGTAAACCTCTGGTATGGAGATTCGCTGGCCCTCCGCGATGTCACAATAGGGATGCCGGACCGCCAGGTTACCGCCCTGATCGGGCCTTCTGGTTGTGGAAAATCCACCCTGATCAGGTGTTTAAACCGCATGAATGACCTTGTTGATACCTGCCGGATCCAAGGGACCGTGAATTTCCATTCCAAAAATATTTATGCAAGCGATGTTGACCCCGTCGATATCAGGCGGAAAATTGGCATGGTATTCCAGCGGCCAAATCCCTTCCCGAAGTCGATATACGAGAACGTCTCCTATGGTCCCCGCGTCCATGGTATAAAAGAGCGCAAGCAACTGGATGCGATTGTTGAAAAAAGTCTTAAGAGGGCCGCGTTGTGGGACGAAGTGAAAGACCGGCTTCACGATTCGGCGATGGGCCTTTCAGGTGGGCAACAACAACGGCTTTGTATTGCCCGTACCCTCGCGGTAGAGCCCGAAGTGATCCTGATGGACGAGCCTTGTTCAGCACTTGATCCGATCGCCACCGCAAAAATTGAAAACCTGATTGAAGAATTAAAGACCGAATACTGTGTTGTGATCGTAACCCATAACATGCAACAGGCATCACGTGTGAGCGACTATACAGGATTCATGTATATGGGCGAACTTGCTGAATTCGGGACAACCCGCCAGATTTTCGAGGCTCCCCGTGAAACGCTTACTGAAAATTACATTACCGGAAGATTTGGATAGGTGATCCTGATGGCAGATAAATTTCATGATGAAATCTTAAACCTCAAATGTGACGTGGTCAACATGGCCCGCTTCGGAAGAACTATGTTAAACGATTCGATGATTGCGCTGCAATTGCAGGATCTGGAGATGGCCCGGGGAGTTAAAGGGAGAAAGGTCACCCTCCAGGAGCAGCACGATTCACTGGAAGACCGGATTTTCACCATGATAGCCCTCTACCAGCCGGTTGCCCGAGATCTCCGGACGCTGGTATGTTCACTCATGATAGTCCAGTCGAGTGAGCGGATCGGGCGTTATGGAAAAGACATTGCGAATGCAACGAGGCATCTGGCTGACACGGATACGACAGGAAATTTTATCAGTATCCCACATATGTCCGAACTGGTGGTAGGGATGATCGACGATGCGACCCTCGCTTATGAGCAGGAAAATCTTAATACCATCGAGGATATGTCCAAACGCGATGATGTGGTTGACTCACTCAGAACCTCGATATTCCGTGAATGCCTGACCTACATGATGGAAGACCCACGTACTATCACCCGGTGCACCCACTACGTGATGATCTCCCGTTTCCTTGAACGGAGCGGGGACCATGCCTGCAAAATGGCAGAGAAAATTCATTACATGGTCACCGGTGAGCGGACCGAGATAAAATAATATTCACCAATAAAAGAGAGAAAATATGCCGGCTGTAGAACAGAATAAAAAAAGTATTATTTTTCTCTGTAGTTATAACTCCGAACGATCGCAGATAGCAGAAGGCCTCATGCGACATGTATATGGTAATCGATATGAGGTCTACAGCGCGGGCGTTGCAAGTGGCGGAGTGAGCCCCTATGTGGCCAGGGTGATGAAGGAGATCGGGATTGATATATCTTTCCAGCGTTCAAAATCCATAAACGAATTCAAAGGACGGACCTTTGATGTGGTGGTGACCCTCTGCGACCATGGAAAAGAAGCTTGCATTCATTGCCTACCGAAGGGCGACCGTGTTCTCCACCATAATTTTTCGCCTCCCAATGAGGTTGGCCTGCCTGAAGAAGTGATTATGGAGGAATTCAGGGAGCTCCGGGAACAGATTAAAGCATGGCTGGTTCAACAGTTCAGATAATCTTTGGATTGTTTCCCTATTTCTTTTCCAGTTTTCCCTATTTCTTTTCCAGTTTTCCCTATTCCTTCTCACAAGTGGGAGAGCGTCCTCTGCTAATTCTCATTAACAATTACAAATGTTACGAAGGTTTTTTTCTTTTTACTTTATCCCTAAAAAATCTTGGTCACATGACAGCGTATATAAATATAGAGTTAATAGAGTAATATATATTATGTGGCGATTAAATATATATCTAATAACACCAATAGATTAGATGAGGAGTATCCGGCACATAATGGTCATAGTACTTGGTAGGGTACATGGATTTCCATCCGTGTGATAGAACATTCAGCTCATTAGCCTATTTCAGGTAATTAAAAAGTCCGGGTACTCCGTATTCGGGTCATGACTGTTTTTAAAATTATAAAAATCGTGAATATGCGATAATTTTGCTTTTAAAAGAGATTTAGACATTTTTATTCTGATTATTAAAGAACATGTTTCTCTATAAACTATATAGTAAATATATACAAATATATTTTA
>Ga0114951_10001515_pt1 | contig 28402 bp, 32 predicted proteins | sample AM7aDNAmetaG_FD_88677 | JGI IMG/M metagenome (GOLD analysis project Ga0114951, IMG submission 88677) | Freshwater microbial communities from Finland to study Microbial Dark Matter (Phase II) - AM7a DNA metaG | ecosystem: Environmental > Aquatic > Freshwater > Lake | place: Finland: Lake Alinen... | reverse complement strand
AGGGTGTACGTCGATTATAACCTTGATTGAAGTTGCCAGTAAACCAATGGAAGAAAAAAACAGCGATTTGATTGCACGCTATGAGGAGCTTTTATCGGATTCGAAAAATTTGACTATGTACGATATTGACAGGCGTATTGCTCTTGAAAGCGCCAGACTAAGGGCTGCTTATTCCTTGAGAACCCCTGATGCGATTCAGATAGCCACCGGACTCGTCAATGGCGCACAGGCCTTTATAACCAATGACCGGCCACTGAGAAAAATAAAAGGTATTAAGGTTATCCTGCTGGATGATTTATTGTAGCTGGTAGGTTGGGCAAAGTGAAACGTGCCCAACATTTCTTTGATTAACAACAAATTAATGCTGGGCACGCTCCGCTTTGCCCAGCCTACACACTTGCAGAAAAGCATCCTGAACTCAGAGGGCAGTTTCAGCAATGTGAAGATTTTTTTATTTGGGTCTGATTACATATGCCCTGCCAGCTCCAGTGGCTGGGCAGCTTGCGTGAATCATTGAGGGTCAGGTCTACACATTTGACAGTTCGAAGGGTTGAATATGCGCCACCTTGCATTAACCGTTAAGCAACCTTATGCATCGCAGATTCTCGATGGATCAAAACCCATCGAATACCGCTCATGGCAGACGCATCATCGAGGCGATATTGTAATTTGCGCTTCCAAATCACCCAAAATGAATGGACTTCCGACCGGGTGCATGATCTGCCTGGCGGAACTGTACGACATTACCATAAACCCTGATACGGGCATTTTCAACTGGCACCTGCGCAATATTCGCCATTTAAAGCAGAAACCCGTAAAAGGCCAATGCCGCCTCTTTTATGTAGGCATCCAGAGTGTGGTTGTTCTTGACAAACCTCCTTGCCATAACCTGCGCGCCAAACGCGCTGACACACCGATTCGCCCGTTAAAGGATAAGATGAAAAATAAAGATGAAAAAATGAATGTTGATGAATCAGTTGAATTGCTTCGCAAAACAGTGAAAAAATTTTTGTCTGCGAAACACAGATCGTAGGTCGGGTTGAAAAATGAAACCCGACAATTCCCGGGATAACCACAACTGATTAGCCGGTAGGTTGGGCAAAGTGAAACGTGCCCAACATTTTTTTTGATTAACAACAAATGAATGCTGGGCACGCTCCGCTTTGCCCAGCCTACAAACTGGCGGCGGATGGGCAATTGCTACAGTTTTGCCCGCTGTGATGGGTCACTCCGGCTTGCGGGCAAAGCCGTAGAAAAGGAAGGCTGCAAGCTCGCTTGCGCGCTGCTGAATATCGGGCATGATCTGCACGAAATCGGGATGGTTTAACAGATCACTCAGGTGATCGAGCATGAACAGCAGCACGGGCATTTTGACATCGCTGTGTATGTGGCCCTTCTTCTGGGCCTGCATGAAAAAATCCACTGAAAGCTTGCGCGTTTTTTTCTGCATTTCGCGGAAATAGCCGTGCAGAGGTGAGTTCTCCTGCATCATATCCTCAAGAAATGGCTGCCCCACGGTATGAATCTGTGAGGTTGTCTGCATAAGCATTCCCTGCACTTTGGCGGCAAAAGGCCCCTCCTCTTCTGTCATGTCATGAAACGCGGCCATACCCCGGTCAACTACTCCGTCAAGCATCGTACGGGCTATATCCCACTTGTCGGTAAAATATTTATAGCAGGTCATTTTGCTGACCCCCGCATGTTTGCAGATTTCTTCCACTGTCACACGGCGAACGCCGTATTTAAAAAAAAGTTCCTGCGCTGCTGCCAGAAGCGCCTGCTTTTTTTTGGGTTGTGGCTCGCTCTTCTTGTCAATTTTCATTATTTTTCCTTACTTAATTTGTCTAATTATACCTAATTCGTAAAAAAATTGCACTAAAATAAATTTACTTAGTTGACATAGCTATACGATTATTGTATTAAAAAAATAGAATCGTACATTTTGCGCTTCAAAGGAATCTGTATGCCCATACCTTCAATAATTGATTGAATCAGATTCAAAACAATAGCGTAGCGAGAGGGTTTTTATGGAGCGCAGACTCTTTCTCAAAGCACTGGGGGTGGGATGCATCGGCTGCTGCTGCACACCGCTCAACACTTTTGCGGCAATCGGACAGAAAACCTACAGCACAACCAAACTTTTAAAAGATTATGATCTGAATTTACAGTGGCGGCGGGACCTGTATCTCAAAATTCCCTCTTTAGCAGGCGACATTGACCAGGTGCTCGCCGAAATGCGCGACTCCTACGAGGCAGTCATTCCCGACATACCCTATATCGGCAAAAGGAATTTTCATCTCCAGTGGGTCATCCCGAATGCTGAAAAACTTGCTGATTACCTTGTGGCCAAAAAGTACGGTGTAACGATTCCGCAGTTCAGCAGGCTGCATCTTGACCAGGCACTGAGCGACCTTATGGTGAAGTATCCGACGGCAGATGAGCGCCGGCAGATCGGCAGCATGCAGTTCGGGCCAATGTCCGATATGCTGATGCGTTTCGTGGCATGGCGCTCGCAGCTGAAAACATTTCCGGAAGATTATATCTTGAAATTCGTTCCGGGCGATGGGGTGGATTTTGACTGGGGGCTTAACTATACGCAGTGCGCCAATGTTATTCTCTACAGCAGGCATGGCGCGGAAGATCTTGTGTACCCGCTGATCTGCACGATGGACTATGTTGCGGGCAAGGCGCTTTTTGTCGGTTATCACAGAACAATGGATATTGCCAGCGGCGACCCGATGTGCGATCTGCGCTGGAAAAAAGGCGTTGAGTCCGTCATACCGGAAATATAATTTTGGTGAATTAGCACATGCGTAATTTGAAATAATTTATTGAGGGAGAAGTTGATGAAGAAATTGATGCTCTGTGTTGCCATGCTCTGGCTCGGTGCGGTTGTGCTTACCGGCTGCAAACAGGAAACGTCGTGCGACCCAGGCTCAAAGCAGGCATGCTACTGCCCCGACAATTGTACAGCTAAAGAGCAGACATGCAGGGATGACGGCAAGGGCTGGGATGCATGCCCGTGCACGTATTATTCAGCCTGGTGCGACAACACTTCGGGCCTGTGCTGGCAGGACCCGCAGAGGGATGCCTATGACATGGATGAAGGCGGTGTCGAGCCTGCTGATGCGGTACGGTATTGCAGGCAGGTGGCCTTCGGCGGCCATGCAGACTGGCGGCTGCCCACCATTGAAGAGCTGCGCACGCTGGTCAGGGGCAATCCGCCCACCGAGACCGGCGGCGAATGCCCCCTGGTTGATGGCAGTGTCAGCTCCGATATGAATAATCCGGCATGCGGGCCTGTGACAGAATACGGCGGCCCCGGCATCGGCGGCTGCTACTGGCCCCCGGAGCTTGCCGGTAACTGCAACAAGCCGGACCCTGCTTCGCTGGGGCATCCGCTGGAGTTCGTGTCATCAACCCGATGCCCGGATGCTCCGACCAAGGGCTGGTATGGTACAATCATGTTTGAAAATGGGGCAGTCTGCTGGAACCATATCAATACATTTTCTGATGTGCGCTGCGTGCGCGCGGCTCCCACCCCCAGAGAAGCATGTGTTGAAAACGGGCAGTGCATGCCGGGTGAAACGCGCAGGTGCATCGCCAGTAATTTCAGGCCCGGCGCGCAGGTCTGTGCTGCTGAAGGGAACTGCTGGGGGCCCTGCGACAGCACGGTATTCACAAAATCGCCTCCCTCAAAGGATGTCTGCCCCTCATGCGATCAGCTGAAGCTGACCATCAGCGTGCCGGAGAAACTAACGGTGAAGCCCGCGCAGCTCATGGCCTTTCTGTATGCTGCTGACACCTGGACATTTCCGCCCAGCAGGCCGCCGGATGGTGGCAATTCCGACGACCAGGTGAAAAATCCCGATATTGACGTGGACAAGCCGTTTAGCCTGACAGTGCCCACCTGCACCTATTATCGAAAAAAATGCCTCAAGGGTGAGTATAAGCTGTATGTAGCCATCCTGCAGAGTGACACCATGCCGCCGGTCATGCAGGAGGGCGACTACTGGTGGGGCATGGATCAGGAGCCTCTCTCGCTGGGAAACGGGCCTGCAAAAGATATACCACTGGATATTACCCTGGTGCCCTGGACAAAGTAGATACTGAAAGTCTTTGAATACCGGCGTGCAGGTAGTTGGCTATACGCGTCAAAAAAACAAGCGGTTGCGGCAGACAGCCTCAGCTGCTTGTTTTTTTATTGTCGGTCTTTATTGCAGGAAGCAGCGTTTTTAACACTGGATTATTTGCCGCAAGAATGGTCGTTGTCTCTGTTTCAGGGTCAAATATAATGTATGCCCTCCCGGCATGAATCTGCCGTTTCACAGAATCAATCTTACGGCTGATTTCAATCTCCTGTTTTCCGTAATCGGTCCCTTCGCGCATGACAAATCTTTCAATGACGCCCTGCAGGGCCTCTGCGCTTAAGCTGTCCGGGGGAACAATAACGGGAAGCCTGTGCATGGATAGCCTTTCATGGGGTTCAGCAAAGCGGAGTCCCGGCTGCTTTATTCTGGAAGTATTCAAGCAGCTGCCTGACCTCGGGTTTAAGATACACAGTTGCAATATCAATAAGCTTCAGTATTGCTTCGGCGCAGATTTTTATCTGCTGCTCAGTGCCTGCATTTTTATCAAGAAATAAAATAGTTTGCTCATGTACCTTGCATAAACCGCCGGAGCTTTCATCGAGTGACTCCATCCGGATCTTCACGCCGTGTGCGTCAAGCAGGGCAATAAGGTCATCCAGTATAGTGTAAGTATTCATGGGCAGCCCAAACGCATAGTAATTGCTCATCGTAAGTATTCAGGTCACAGGGTTCAGTCTTTAGGGTTCAGGAAAACCGTGAAGGCATGAACACCGTTTGATAAGCGGTAGGTCTGAGATCTCTAACTCGCACTTCACTTTGGCTGGCCAACCATGGGTAAGTTTGTCTGTTTCAATTTGCAGTCGACAAAGCTTCCGATAGACAACCAAAGTCTCCAACCGTCGTGTACGCTCCCATAGTTCTTTCCTGAACCCTGACCCCTCGCTACCTGAGTAGTTGCTGCTCATCAACAATCCAGAGGCTATGGGCTTGTGCACACCATGCCCCGGTTACACCGGCTTGAGATAGCGAACATCGGGCTTTTCATCCGGTGAGAGCGTGCTGAATGTGAACGTGGTAATGGAGCCTGGCGCCGGGTAGCCGTCAAGAACCCCTGAAGCGGAAAGCCCGAGCTTGTTTGCCGGCGTGAGGGGCATGGCTTTGGCCCACAGAATCATAAACACAATGATGTCGCCGTGGGTGACTGCGGCAATATGCTTTCCTGCATACTGCCGGCGCATGCGCTGCACAAACCCCCTGGCTCGCGCAACAATATCAGCGGGCTGCTCAAACCCGGCGGGCGCACCTGTGTAGATATCATCGCGCACCCCGTCCACCTCTGCCGACGGCCGGCCCTCGAAGGCTGAATGAACCTCCGTGAGCAGCCTTGATATGCGCAGCTGCCGTACACCGGTGCAGGCAAGTATTTCGCGGGCTGTCTGGCGTGCCCGGAGCAGGGGGCTAGCGAATACGGCGGCAATATTTTTTCCGTGCAGGGCGCGGCCTGCGCGCTGTGCCTCCTGCAGGCCTTGCGCATCAAGCCCGAAGCCGGGCAGCCTTCCGTAAAAGACCGCCCCGGGATTGTGTACATGTCCATGCCGCACAAGGGATATTGTTAGAACTTTTTTCATACCCTTTTTTAAAGCCGCTATACTGTTTTGCCCGATCAGGAGTTCAATCAGCACATGGCCAACCATGGCATACTGGATGCAAACGCACAAGCATATTTTACCGCCGGCGGCAGGTCCGTCATCTTTGTCGAACAGCATAAAAAAAGCGGATGAATGTAAGATGGTTCCTACATTCATCCGCTTTGAGATCTAGAAGCAGGCCCACCCTGTTACGGGGAGGTCATGCTCATGTTGGCGTACTTATTTTGTTCTGACATTAACCGCCTGAAGACCCTTGTTGCCCTTTTCAACATCAAAAGTAACAACATCGCCTTCGGCCAGTGAACGGAAACCGGATTGTGCAATAGCAGAATAATGCACAAATACGTCACCATGTTCAGCAGACTCGATAAAACCGAAACCTTTTTTCTCATTGAACCATTTTACTTTACCTTCAGCCATTCTTGTATTCCTCCTTTCTTATTAATAGTACTTGCTAGAGTGGATTTTGGTAATCTTGTTTTACTCCTGTTGCATCCACACTATGGCCGATAACAAAGGACTCCAAAAACCAGTCCGGCTTGCCCGAAAAAGCACCAGACATCACAATTTGTGATTCTCAGTGCATTTTACTCATTTTCTACTCCTATTGCAATTATAAAGCGCGGCGCTTCTTGAATCCATCTCCCCCCGCGTCTTTCGACTCGGACTTGGGACGGGCAAGGGTCACGACCAGCTTATTGCCGTCAAGCTCCACACCCTTGCATTTTCGTATAACATCCTGTGCGTCAAGCTCAGTGGCCATTTCCACAAAAGCAAATCCCTTGGATTTTCCGGTAAGCCTGTCTTTGATGACTTTTGCTGAAATACATTTGCCAAGATCGTTGAAATTATCCTTGAGATCCTCTGATGTTATGAGTTCCGTCAGGTTGCCGACATATATTTTATTATTCATAATTCGAGCTCCCTGTAGGCCGATTGTGGTTGCTTGCATAAGTGCAGATTGCATGAAAAATTTCAGGTCAAAAAAAAGCCCGTGAGATTAATCTAAATCCCATGAGCTTTCTGTTCGTCGATCGTATTGGATTTTAAATTAAAATATATAACTGTACTTCTTTATACTTTAAAATATCGCATAAAAAATTATATGTGTCAAGATAAACAATTCAGCTCAACAATTTTATAAAAAAACATAGTGCAGCACAACCGGAAAAAAGCATGTAGTGCTGCATGCGTAAAATATTTTATGGAAGGCCTTGACTCAGCGCGGCGCACGATGTATGTTTATAGCATATGCTAATAATACAGAGGGCGCTTCATGCCACGGCCATGTAAATGCAGACATATTGAAGGTGAACCGGGAGCCATCTATTTCAAGCCGCGTGCAGTGCCCCTGTGCGAGCTTGTAGAAATTGAGCTCAGCCTCGACGAGTTTGAAGCCCTGCGGCTTGCAGACCTTGAGGGCCTTTATCAGGAAGACGCCGCACGGCGCATGAAAATTTCGCGCCAGACATTTGCCAATATCGTGCATGAAGCGCGACGCAAGGTCGCCGATGCCCTTGTTAACGGCAGGGCTTTAAAAATTTCGGGGAGCGCCCCGGCAAATAAATAACCCAGGAAACACTGCAGAAAAAGGACAAAACCATGAAAATCTGTATTCCCACTGAAACAGGCGAAGGAAAAAACGCACAGGTGTTCGGCCACTTCGGCAGCGCACCGTTTTTTACCATTTACGACACCGATTCCCTGGCTCTGGAAATTGTCGAGAACGGCAACAGCCATCATGAGCACGGCGCCTGCAATCCTGTGGCAGCGCTGCAGGGCAAAGCCGTCGATGTTGTGGTGACCGGCGGAATGGGCGCACGGGCTATCATGATGCTCAATGCTCAGGGCATCAAGGTATTCAGGGCCGCGGCCGGCACGGTGGATACAATTATCGGCAACTTCAGCGCTCAGGACCTTGAGGAGCTGACGGTGAACAATGCCTGCGCTTCTCACGGCTGCCACTGATTCAGGTCTATAAAGCAAGCGCCGCAGGCAAAATCACTTGCCGCGCTGACAATGATACGGGGTATTCTCATGTTCAACGCGGACAGCTGTGATGAATGCGGATCATGTCTTGAGCAGTGCCCTGACGCGCAGTACTCCAGGGAAAAAGCAATAGCTGAGGTCAGGGCCCTGAAACAGGGTTTGACAGCAGACATTCTTTCGACCTGCATCACCTGCATGGCCTGCAATGAAAGCTGCCCCAACGGAGCAGCCCCCTTTGACCGCATCAGTATGCTGCAGGAGCAACATGGCATACGGCTGGTATCCGGCGGTCGGGCACGCATGATTGAAACACAGCTTAACAGTGTGCCCAAGCGCATCATCGCTGGCAGCGACAGCAGGCTGCCCGCTCTTTCGCTGTGTGTTATGGAGCATGCGCTGCCGCCGAATATGGCCGATAGCGGACTTTTCAAGGGGCTCACCATTGTGAGTGGCAGCCCGTATTATTCCCGTGTTGTGCACCTACATACAGGCATGCCGTCGCTCACGCAGGAGCATGCTGCGGATTTTATCGGGAATCTTGCAGCTCTTGGCAGGAAGGAAATCGTTTTTGTCCATGACGACTGTTATGTCATGGCTGCTGTGCTTGCCCCCGGCTACGGCATCGAGGTGCCGTTCGTATGCGTGCATCTTGCCGACTGGCTGAGCCGGGTGCTTGAGGAAAAAGGGTCTGAGGTACAGCGACTTGGCAAAAAAATTGCCTTCCAGCGACCGTGCATCGCGCGGCTTGCGCCTTGGACTGACCGCTATATCGACACGGTTTTCAGGCTTACAGGTATTGAGCGGGTGACCCGGCGCTATGACGGAATGAACGCTACGTGCTGCGGCATCGGCCTCATGGAGAAATATCCCGAACGCAGCCGGGATCTGGTACAGAAAAATATCGCAGATGCCCTGAAGCACGGCGCCGAGGCCATGGTCTTCGGCTGCCCGAGCTGCTATGCTTTCATGAGCGCCCCGTGCATGGCTGCCGGGCTTGCGCCAATATTTATTTCAGACCTTGCCTGCATGGCCCTGGGCGAGATACCCTTTGAACCGCGGCCTCATATCAGGAGAGATTCTGTATGAAAAAACGTTTAACCCTGCTTCTTTTTTTTGCGGTGCTTGCCGCGTATGTTCTTGATCAGGCTAAAGCATCGGCACAGGAGCAACCGGCCCGGCATCCCCTGATAATTTATTATTCTCTCACGAGCAACACTAGAATTGTTGCGGCTGAGCTTGGCAGCGAATTTGGCTGCGAGCGGTTGGAGCTAACGTCGATGAGGGAGCGCACGGGGTTCTGGAAAGTCAACTGCGTTATCGACCAGCTGTTTGACCGCGACGATCTGCCCGGGCCGGTGAAGCTTGATTACACGCAGTATAACCCGATTATCATCGCCTGCCCCATCTGGATACACAGGCTTGCCTCGCCCATGCGCACATTCTTGGACCACAAGCGACTGACGGGAAAGGATGTGTACGTGGTGGTGACGCATCAGGGCAATTACGAAGAAAAAAACGAACAGGCTGTCAGGCAGTTTCTGGCCGACCAGGATATGCATCTTAAAGGATATGGCGCCGTGCTTACGCGTGGCAAAACGGAGGCTGAAATAATCAATGAAACAAAAAGCATCATTAAAAGAAATTTTCCTGAAATGGAAAAACCTTTTTCAGGCAACAGCAACTAGACTGGAGGATTCTGTAATGGTCAGTACATGTGCAGGCGGCACGGGATGTAAATCATGCGATACGGCAAGCACCTGTTCGCAGCAGGATAAAGAAAAGCACTCTCAGGATTTGATTGATGCGGCCATGGGCGCTATCGGCAAAAAGTTCATGGTGCTGAGCGGCAAGGGCGGCGTCGGAAAAAGCTCTGTCGCGGTGAACCTGGCTGCAACGCTAGCCGGCCGTGGCAAAAAAATAGGGATTCTTGATGCCGACATCCACGGGCCCAATATCCCCAAGATGCTTGGCATTGATGATGAGCGGCCCGAGCCTGCCCCCGGCGCCGGCATTTTCCCCATATGCGCTGCCGACAATCTGCACGTTATGTCCGTAGGTTTTTTTCTGCAGCACGAAGAGCAGGCCGTCGTCTGGCGGGGCCCGATGAAGCATGGCGTGATGAAGCAGTTTCTGGGCGAGGTGCAGTGGGGCGAGCTTGACTATCTCATTATTGATCTGCCGCCCGGCACGGGTGACGAGGCGCTGAGCATCTCACACCTGATCGGAAAAGTCGATGGCGCAGTGATTGTTACCACGCCGCAGGACGTGGCACTGCTTGATTCAAAAAAAAGCATCTCCTTCTGCAAGGAGCTTAAAATTCCGCTTATCGGCGTGGTGGAGAACATGAGCGGCATGCTGTGCCCGCACTGCGGAGAGAACATAGATCTGTTTAAATCCGGCGGCGGCGAGGAAATAGCCAAAAAAATGCAGGTGCCGTTTCTCGGCCGCGTGCCGCTTGATCCGGCCATGGTGCTGTGCGGCGATGAAGGCAAGCCCTTTGTATCTACCCATCCCGAGTCACCGGTAACAGCAGCTTTTGCTGGCATTGCCGATGCCTGGGAGCGGCTGCTTGCTTAGCGCGGGATGCACATCGCGGGCTGATTAACTTCTCAGCAGGAGGTGACTATGGAGCCTGAAAAGAAAGCAACCAAAGCATTCGTAAAAAAAAAGATACTCGATGTGCTTGCGGCAACTGCCGGACAGCCGGATCCCCATACGGGCAGGCACCGCTGCGGCATGATCCACCGCACCGCCCTGGTGCTTGCAACTTCGTATAAGGACGAGCCGCGCGCAACGGCCCTGGAATTTTTCAACGAGGGGCTCACACTTTACATACTGGGCGGCCCGGGCGCAAAGATCGCCAATATAAAACGTAATCCCCGCGTGTCGGCCTTTATCTACGAGCAACCCCTTGACCATAGAAAGATGCAGCCAAGCCTTCAGATTTTCGGCCTGGCCGAGCTTGTTACCGTGCGCAATAATGCGCGCCTGTTCAGGGCAAAGCTGAAAAAATGGAACCTTGATACGGTCATGAAAAACCTGCTCGCACCCATGATACGGGAACAGCATCTGCAGGCGGATGCGGCCGGGCAGTTCATACGCAAAAACACCGAGGCTTGCAGCTTTATAAAAATAGTACCGCACAGGATCATTCTCAAAGAATACTATCCGGACTTTTCCATGAAAAAATACGAGTGGCAGCAGTAATTCGATTTTACGTATCCGGCAGCAGCCCGGCTGACACCGCCGCCGGTGATTCTGCGACTGGTCAGCCAGGGCAGGGTCACACGGTTTTTGTTAAACGCGATGCAAAGAAGATAAATTTTGTTCCCAATAAATAATACAGTTGCAAAATGTCGCCCGCTGCTGCAAACAAGATCTTGCCGTCTGGATTGAACCCGCTTGCCAGGCCTTAACGGAGGTGTAATGCTGATAACAGCGCTTGATTTAGTCGGCACATTTGCCTTTGCCATTACAGGCTGTTTTAAAGCCATAAAGCATGAGCTGGACATACTGGGCCTGATAATCTTAGGACTCATGACAGGCATCGGCGGAGGAATAGTTCGAGATGTTATTCTGGGAGTCCCACCGGTAGCTCTCACAACAAACCTGCATTTTTCAATCTGTCTGCTTGCCGCTCTGGTATCATATTTTTCTTATAAACATATCGCAGTAAGGTGGAACATCATACTTTCAGTAGACGCAATTGGATTGGGCGTGTTTACTGCCATAGGCTGCGCTAAGGCAGCCGGTCACGGTTTCGGTTTTTTCGGGATAGTATCTATCGGGGTTATTACCGCCATAGGCGGAGGGATCATACGCGATATTTTAGTCTCAGAGGTATCCGAGGTCCTGAAATCCGGATTTTATGCCACTGCCAGCATACTGGGCGCAACTGTGTATTTTTTTATTTTCAGGCTGAAGCTGTTTCAAGATAATCCGACGCTGCTCATGTTTGTTACGGTAACGATAATAGTGGCGGCCAGAGTCATAGCGCTCAAAAAGCATTTTCATTTAAAGCAGCTGCGCAAAATGCCGCTGTCACCGACCAAATTATCCTATGAGCGGTACAAAAAAAAATAATGCCTGTCTCAATAAAACAGGGCATGTAAAAAGCCTTTCTATGTCAATGCCGAAAGTGCTATTTAGAGCCAATTGATTTGAGAAAAGGAGCCATATGGATTGCGCACAATGTAAAACACTTGATTGCTATAACAAAGGCAAAGACTGCACAGGCGACAAAGGCGAAATTGCCGAGCTGTACAGGAACGACCCGCAGGCGCTTGCGATCATGAAGGCCGCAGCGGAGCTGGAGGCCGAAGGCTATATGCTGCTTCCACGCGTTCAGGAGGTGATACTGTTCAGCCGGAAAATGGGCTATCGGCATCTGGGCATGGCCTTTTGCGCAGGGCTGCACCGCGAGGCGCGGCTGCTGCAGGAGCTGCTGGCTCCGCACTTCGAGATAACTTCTGCCTGCTGCAAGCTCTGCGGCATTGCAAAGGATGATTTCAATCTGCCCAAAGTGCGGGTTAATGCCCACGAGGTCATATGCAACCCCGTGGGGCAGGCGGATATTTTAAACCGTGCAGGTACGGAGCTAAATCTTCTATTAGGCCTGTGCCTGGGCCACGATATGCTTTTTAACAAACATTCGGCAGCCCCCGTTACGACGGTGATCGTCAAGGATCGCGTGCTTGCCAACAATCCGGCTGGCGCGCTCTATTCGGCGCACTGGATGCGAATGATCAAGGAAAACCCTATCCCCGGAAAAGGAAAATCAACCGATGACAAATGAAGTGCAGGATTTTTTCAGAGACGTTGCCAAGGCGCGGCAGAAGCTAGCCAAAAATATCCCCGATGCCTATACATCTTTTGCAGGCCTCCACGACAGCATCATGGCCCCCGGCGCTCTTGACAAGAAGCAGAAAGAGCTGATCGCCCTGGGAATTGCCGTTGCCAGCCACTGCAAGCCCTGCATCTATCAGCACACGCAGGCCGCCGTGCAGGAGGGGGCCACGCCCAAAGAGATTCTTGAGGCTGCAAGCGTTGCCGTTCTCATGGCCGGGGGTCCGGCTTTCGCGCATTTGCCGGAAATCCTGAAAGTATTTGATGTTCTTGGGGTGAAGCACTAGAAAATACAAGCAAAACCCATTCCCTCAGCCCCATGCAAAAATATGGTAGATTTATATGCTGTGATCGAGCTATATTCTTACCAGTAAGAATAATCAATACAGGAGAAACTGTATGCCGAACGTGGCTACAACAAAAATGTCCTCAAAGGGGCAGGTGGTAATTCCTGAAATTATCCGCAAACAACTCAACCTCAAGGATGGCGCGCAATTTGTGGTGGTGGAAAAGGATGATGTCGTTATATTTAAGGCAATTAAGCCACCGGCAATGAATCAGTTTGATGAATTGATCTCACAGGCACGCTCGCAGGCGCGGCAGGCCGGGCTCAAAAAATCCGACATATCCGCAGCAATTGCAAAGGTGCGGGGCCGGAAGTGAAAATCGTTGCTGATACGAATGTACTGGTGTCAGGCGTATTTTTCACAGGGCCCCCTTTCCGGATACTGCAGGCCTAGCGTGACGGCAAGTTAAAAATAGTCCTCTGTCTGGAAATTCTTTCGGAGTACCGGCGTGTGGGCGAACTCCTTGCTGCTCAGTTTCCGGCAGTTGATGTGGGTGCATTTCTTGAGCTATTAAGGATAAACCCCGAAATGGTCTCTTCGCAGCAGCTTCCAAAACCCGTTTGTGATGATCCCGATGACGATATGTTCATTGCCTGCGCGCTTGCCGCAAAAGTAAAAATTATCATCAGTGGAGATAAACACCTGCTCAAAGTGTGGAGCTATAAAGGTGTAGAAATTTTGACACCACGCAGGTTTGTTGATACTTTTTTATGCAAGCCTTAAGTACAAGGCGACCTTTATACCTCTCCTGCACCGCTTTTATTTTATTACCCAACACTCAAATATGTATTCAAGTACTTCAGCAACGCCGCCCAGAGTTGTCCCATGCCCGCCGCAGGTGCTTTATTTCTACTTATGTTTCGGCGTCAGCTGCTTTTCGGCTTTATTGAAGGCTTCCGATAAGTCATCGGTGCTTTTCAAAAAAGCTTTTTTGGTATCCTCCCATGTCTCGGCTGAGCTGTTTTTCATGCTGCCGTACCATTCTGCAACCTTTATGCGCTCCCTTTTAAGCTCCCTGAGCACCGCCTGCTCTTTTTTCCGCGAGGCATCACTCATGCTGCGCCAGTGTGCGGCAAAGCTGTTTTCCATTTTATCGATCCGGTCATCGATATCGGCAAGCGCAGCCTGCGTTTTTTTAACGGCCTCATCCTTCTGTGCGGCAGAATAATTTTCAATGGATTTAAATGCCTCGGCAGTTTCCTGCTTCACCTCCCTGAGAGATATCTCCCCTTTCGCTTCATCAGCTGCATAGACCAGTGGACTCGTAGCGCAGAAAACCAGGAAGCTCATAAGCAGAACGGTGGTCTGAACTGTGTAATTTTTCATACCAAACACCTTCCTTTCCATAGAGAGTATAAAAAAATTTAGAGAATATGCCTTTGCTCACAGGAGCCAGAGGGCTGATTCAATCTTTATATATATAGGTAGGGATTGAGAAAAAAAAGTCAAGCGGTTGAAGCGGTGCAGCAAAGTAATTGGCAGTGCGCAAGGGCGACCCATGAAGTGCGGTCAGCCTGAATAATTCAATTCTTACCAACAATCCTGGATGCCCCCCGCTACCGTGCACGGGCAAGAACATCAGAAACCGTTTTTGAAAGCTCGGCTCTGGTGAATGGCTTTATCATAAACGCTGATACGCCGCGCGCAGCGGTTTCCTGGCAGGTCGTTTTTTCGCTGTAGCCTGTTATCATGATGACCGGCATATCGGGCCTCAGAGCTTTAATCTGCTGCGTCAGCTGAAAGCCGTCCATATCAGGCATGCTGATATCAGTAATGAGAAGATCGAAAGCCCGGGGATTGCGGGTAAAAAGCTCCAGGGCCTCAGGTGCCCCAGCAGCCGCCGTCACTCCATAGCCGAGCTGACCGAGCACCATGCCGGTAGATCTGCGGATATGGGCCTCATCATCCACGAGCAGTATTGTTCCGCTTCCGTGAAGCGCTACCTCTCCGGACTCTTCAGTCACTGCTGCATCAAGCCCGGCAGCGGCTGGAAAATAGGCCTCAACTGTAGTCCCTTCACCCGGGCTGGTTGTCACCTGCAGCGCTCCCCCGCAAATGGCGATGATGCCGTGTACCACGGCAAGGCCCATGCCGCTTCCCTGACCAATGGGTTTTGTCGTAAAAAAAGGCTCGTATATTCTCTTTTTTACCTCCTCGGTCATGCCGCAGCCCGTATCGGCAACTGTGAGCCTGCAGTAGGCCCCGGCGGGAAGATCAAGGGAGTTAGCGCTCTCAAGCATGATCCTGTCAAGGGTCACTGTAAGCCTGCCGCCATTGGCCTGCATGGCGTATATGGCGTTTGTGCAGAGATTAACTATAACTTGATGCGCATGTGTCGGGTCGGCCATGACATAAAGATTTTCAGAGGTAATCCGCTTTTCAACCTGTATATTTTCAGGCAGCGTTGCCTGCAGCAGCCGGACAGCCTCTTTTACAATAAGTGCCATAAGCATGGGCCGGGCCACTGGCTGCACCCTGCTGCTGAAAATAAGTATCTGGGAAACAAGGCTGCCCGCGCGCTCTATTGCCCGTGTTATCTCCTGAATATTGTCATAGGCAAAGCTGCCCTTTTCGACCTGAGACTCGACGATTTCAGCATAGGCAAGCATGTAGTTGAGAATATTGTTAAAGTCATGGGCAATGCCGCCGGCAAGCGTTCCCAGGGAGGCGATCTTTTGTTTGTGCTGGACCGCGCCTTCAAGTTTTTTTACTTCCTCCAACTCCGCCACAAATGCGTCGATGAGCTGGTTGGTTCGCACGACCACGCCCTGAAAATCGATTCCGACTTTGGCCGTATCTCCGCGCGCGTCGAGCCGCCCTTTCAGAATGCTGTCCAGGAGGTTTCCCAGTTCGGCCACAATTGTGCCGATTCCCCGGCTGATGATAAACGATATGAAAAAAGCCACAACAAGCACCAGCAGCAGGGATGAGACGATGATGATTATTATTTTGCGGTTCAGCTGACTGGCAATGCGGGCGTCGATCTCCTGCTCGTCGATTTCGGCGAGGATGGCCCACTGGAGCCCGTGAAGCTGCACGGGCGCGTAACAGGATAAAACCACTTTGCCCCGGTAGTCGGTAACGATTTCCGCGGCTGTCTCACCGGCAAGGGCTTTGCGTGACGCAGCGGTGCTGACCCCGTTTTTTGGCACCGTACCCTTGAATGAAGCGGCAACGCAGTGGCCTTCCGGGTCAAGAAACGAATCCGAGCGCATTTTGAAATCCGGGCCCACGAGATAGGTCTCGCCCGTTTGACCCATGCCTGAGCGGTCGCGCATGATGCGGTCTATGGAATCAAAGGATATCTGAACGGCTGCGACTCCGATGATGCTGCCATTGTCCATGACGGGCGCTGCGACGAACTGGGCCGGCGCATTGCCTGCGGGCGGATAGGGCCGGGTTTCAGATACGGCGATGCGGCCGTCCCGGACTGCCGAGAGCCAGGCATCCCGCAGCCCTGAATCGATATCTTCGATGCGCATGCCGAAGTCCGGACCTTTTTTTACGGTAAAAAAAGTATAGCCATGCTCAGGATCCATGAGGAAAAGCTCATCATAGCCATAGGAGCCGGCATAGAGATTAAAAAAGCCGGCATACCGGCCATGCGCCTCGCGGTACGCTGCTGGAGCGGCAAACCCTGCGTTTCCGCGTCCCGTAAGAACTGCGCTGCCAGGCCCGGCATCTTTGCCCGAAGCCGCGCTAAAATCCTTTATCGCCGCCTGCACAAAAGGGTCATGAACCAGCACGTCTATCTGGCGCACTTTTTCATCGAAGAATCGCTGCAGTTCATTTTTTTTAATATCCCGCACCGATTCAAGCTGCCTGAACGCCTGGTCTTTCAGATCGGCCTTCGTGGTCGAAAGCGTCAGAAGCACGGTCACGAGAAGGGGGACAAGGCCTGAAAAAAGAAAGCCGAAAACGAGGATTATTTTAAGGGGAATATCGCGCAACATGTCCTGCATGGCCTCCGGGCCGTCAGCTTTTAAACTTGTACCCGACGCCGTGAACGGTTTGAATCAGCTCAGCCGCAGGGCCGAGTTTTTTGCGCAGGGAAAAAACCTGAAAGTCGATGCTGCGTTCGGTAACGCAGTAATCTTCGCCCCTGATTTTGCTGATGATCTGCTCGCGGGAATATGCCCGGTTCTGGTTCTCGGCAAGCAGCAGCAGAATGCCGAACTCGGTTTTGGTAAGCTCAAGGGGCGCCCCGTCAAGGGTTGCTTCAAACCCCCGGGGGTCAATCCGCAGCCCGTTAATGCACAGCTCTTCTTTGTCCCTGCGCTGCGCTTTTGCCCGCCGGGTCACAGCCTCAATACGCGCAAGCAGTATCCGGGGCCGCACGGGCTTGGTAATATAGTCATCGGCATGGCTGGTGAGGGCTCTGATCATATCCTCTTCCAATTCGCTGCCGGTGAGCATGATAATGCAGGGGCTGCCCGCGGCCGGCATTTTTCGTATGCGCTCGGCCACTTCAAATCCGTTTATGCCGGGAAGGCTGATATCCAGCAGTACGATATCAAGCCTGTTTTTCCCGGCCAGCGCCAGGGCCTCTTCACCCGAGGCGGCCTTCAAAACCGTAAAGCCTTCATGCTCCAGAATATAGGAAAGGCTGTTCAGCAAATTCTTTTCATCTTCAACAAACAGCAGATTTCCTTCCGGGCACATGGCGCTTCCTCATTTTTTCAAATTATATTCAAAAAACTCCCATTTTAACAGCTATTAAATATTAGTTTATTGTTAGAAAAAAGCCCCTTCCCAGCACCTCCTCATGATTCGTCAAAATAAAAAATAATCTGCCGCTAACGGGCGCCTAATCTGCCCGTGGTATTCTTGAGGGTAGGAGATCGTCTCCGGCGCGGTACTTGCCCGGACATGTTTTTACAACCTTTAATTCTGTGACTGTTATGGAGGTACATGATGAATATTGATACCGGGAACACGGGATTTATGCTTCTTGCCACCAGTCTGGTCATGCTCATGACGCCGGGGCTCGCTTTTTTTTACGGCGGCCTGGTGGGCAGGAAAAACACGCTTGCCATCATGATTCAGAGCTATCTGTCCATGTCGGTAACCACGGTGCTGTGGTACCTGGTCGGGTATTCGCTGTGCTTCAGCGGGGATGTCATGGGCATTGTCGGCAACCTCGATATGGCATGCCTGCGCGGCATCACCGTCGACATGGTGTTCAACGAACAAAACAGAATTCCCCTCATGGTCTTTGTCGCCTATCAGATGATGTTTGCCATCATCACGCCGGCGCTGATAACGGGCGCCTTCACCAACCGCGTGCGGTTCGGGGCATATCTTATTTTTCTCGTGCTGTGGCTCCTGCTGGTCTATTTCCCCTTTGTCCACATGGTATGGGGCGGCGGCATTCTTCAGAAATGGGGAGTGCTTGACTTTGCCGGCGGCATTGTCGTGCATGCTATTGCCGGCATGGCGGCGCTGGCCTCGGTGTTTTATGTGGGCAGGCGAAAAGTCAAGGACCACGGCCCTCACAGCATTCCACTGGTGGCCCTTGGCACCGGGCTTCTCTGGTTCGGGTGGTACGGGTTTAATGCCGGCAGCGAGCTGCGGGTAGACGCTGTAACAGCTCTTGCGTTTCTCAATACCGATGTGTCCGCATCATTCGCCGCCACCGTCTGGCTCATTATCGACTGGATCAAAGAAGGCAAGCCCAAGTTCCTGGGCCTTCTGACCGGCGCGGTCGCGGGCCTTGCCACCATAACCCCTGCGGCCGGCTATGTAACAACCTCGTCGGCGGTCATTATCGGCATCGTAGCAGGCGGGGTCTGCTATTTTGCCGTTATGCTGAAAAACAGCCTGAAATGGGATGACGCCCTTGATGTCTGGGGCGTTCACGGTGTTGGTGGCACCATCGGCATCATCATGCTGGGCATATTCTCAACAACTGCGGTCAACTCAACCGGCGCAAACGGCCTGATGTTCGGCGGTGTAAGCTTTTTTCTGAAGGAAACCATTGCTGTTATAGGGGCCTCTATCTATGCCTTTGTGTTCTCCTATGTCATGCTGGTCATCATCAATACGGTAACCCCCGTTAAGGTCAGTGAAATTGATGAAGAAGCGGGCATGGACCAGGCGCTGCACGGCGAAGAGGCCTATCTGTAAAAACGGCTGCAGAGCAGTGCCCGGCACTCTCTAAATACGCATATGCCTATTTTGGCATTGTGCAGGTGTTGTTATTTATTCACGGATATTCTGAAAACAGTCATCCCGGTGAAAACCGGGCACGGGAAATACCTCATGAGTAAAACACTGGATACCGGCTTTCGGCGGCATGACAAAAAATGACATTGGCGCCTTTGTAAAGACTAGATTTATCATACTGTTGCAAAAAGCAACTTGCACTAAACTCCTCCTGTTGAAGGGCCGCTATGATGACTATTATAAAAAAAGGACTGCTTTGTTTCTGTATTCTGTGCGGAATCTGGTGCATGCTGAACCGGCAGGCTCAGGCCGTAGAGTTCGGTGTTGACCTGCCGGTCAACAGCAAATACATTTGGAGGGGGCTCGAGGTCGATAATGACCCGGTATTCCAGCCCGATGCGTGGGTAAGCTATAAGGGACTGAGCTTAACGGTCTGGGGAAACCTTGAGCTTACCAATGCCCATGACATGCAGCACAATTTCACCGAGATCGATTATACGCTGAAATACGCAGCGGCTTTCGACAAGCTGAATTACTCCACCGGGTATATCTATTACGATTTCCCACACACCTCCTGCCGGAAGACGCAGGAGCTTTTCGCAAGCCTCGGGTACGATACCATTCTTTCTCCCACATTCACCGTCTACAGGGACATAGACGAAGTCGACGGCTGGTACTCGACACTGGGCCTGAGCCATTCCATTGAGCTTAAGCAGCTTTTGAACAGCACCCTGACAATAAGTGAAACCGTCGGCTTTTCTTCGGCCAATCACAGCAAGTTTTATTACGGCAGAAACACCTCGGCATTCTCGGATTCTCTGCTTTCGGCGGGGCTTAAAATACCTGTAACAGAATCGATTGCCATAGTGCCGTCGGTGAGCTACTCGGCCCTGCTTGACAAGTCCATACGGGGGGCGGATCTCAACCAGCGCAATAACATTTTGTGGTGCGGAGTGAATGTAACATTCAGCTTTGCTACGGGGAAGAAGCAATAAAGTGCGGTCACTAAAAATAATGCAACTTAATCAACAACGCCTCCTGGCAGGCCTGATCATGCCTAAATAAGTGCATTGTACCATTTATTCCAAAATCAGAAAAGTTGTCCCAGCTCAATAATTTGATAATTTTTAGGAGCTTATCAAAAGGCGTTTGATTCTTGACACCCGGACGGCCCCGTCCTATATTTTGCCCATCTCAAAGCGCGTTCTTATCAATTGCATAAGAGAATCACATCTGCTCCCGAGAGGCTTTGTTTCTAATTGTAAAGAGAAAGGCTTTTCAAATGGAAGAACTCCCACTGCATAAAGCTTTTCAGTTGATAGAACCCGGTCCCGTTGTTCTTGTGACAACCGCTGCCGGCAGAAAGAAAAACATTATGACTCTGACCTGGCATATGGTCCTGGACTTTTCTCCGCAGATCGCCTGCGTCATAGGTCCCTGGGATTATACCTTTAACGCGCTGAGCGAAAAGAAAGAATGTGTGCTTGCCATTCCCACCATTGATCTCTCCGCCAAGGTGGTTGACATCGGCAGTTGTTCCGGTTCGGACACCGATAAATTTAAAACTTTTGACTTAACGCCGGTCAAGGCAAAATTGGTCAAAGCTCCTCTGATTGAGCAGTGTCTTGCCAATATCGAGTGTCGCGTAACGGACTACATTGACAAATACAGCATCTTCGTTTTGGAAGCCGTGAACGCCTGGATTGACACCAGGCGAAAAGAGCGCCGGACATTTCACGCCAATGGCGATGGAACTTTTATTGTCGATGGCCGGACTCTCAATCTCCGGAAGCGAATGCTGAAGTTGCCTCCGGGCGTATAAGGCGTTGCAGCCGCGCTGTTAAAACCTGTGTTGGATTGCTGCATCAGGGCGAAATCAAGCCATCCGCTTTGCGGCGGATCGTTGAGCTGCAATGCTTCTGGAGGTGCAGTTTTGCGGTATCATCATTTAGTCTGGCTGCGGCTGAAAAATCCGTGCAGGCATTTTCAATTGATTGCAGGTCGAGATAATATATTCCCCGCGTATTCAAAGCCTGTATGTTTTCCGGCTCATGCTGTAAAACTACGGACAAATCATCAATTGCCCCGGATATCTTATGCAGCTTATATTTCACCACTGCTCTGCTGAAATACGAGGAATAATTCCTGTTATCAATGGACAGAGCTCTATCATAATCTTCCAGAGCCTGCTGCCAGCTCCCAAGCTTATCATTGGCTAAAGCCCTGTTTGCATATACGGAAGCATTCTGAGGGAGGTTTTTAACTGCTCTATCAAAATCAATGATAGCAGCCTTGAAATCCCCTGCCCCGACTTTTACAACACCCCTTTTCACATATAGATCAAAATTTTCAGGTGCAGCCTCTATAGCTCTATTATAATCGGAAAGTGCTTTTTCAAAATCACCTAGCGCCTCAAATGCAGCAGCCCTTTTTTCAAGAACTTCAAAGAATTTATATTTAAAAGTTCTGTTCGGGGAAGATCTGGAGTAATCAATATCAATTTTAACTGCAGTATCGAAATCATTAATTGCGCTTAATATATACGACCTATCATTCAAGGCTTCGCCATATGCTAATTTTGCCGTTCCTCTCAAAAAATAACCGGGGAAATAATTTAATTCAATAGATTTGGAATAATCCGCAACAACCTGCAATTTATACTCTGCATACTTTTTGTAATTATTTTCTTTGAGTGATTTTTCGGCGAGTGCATCATATGCAGCGGCTCTACAGGACCATGCAACAGATGCACCCGGCTCTTTTTCAAGCGTATCGTTCCACAGAGTCAGACTATCTTTCCAGATTTGCGTTCTTTCGAAGGTCAAGTATCCCCAGAAAATTGCAACTGCTGCGAGTATCCCGATTAAAATATTTTTTACTATTTGTTTCTTGGCGGCCAGTTTTTGATATAACAGACCGATCAGAAGAAAGAATCCGACGGAAGATACATACACATAACGATCAGCCATTAACGCATTTCCGACCGGAATCAATTGCAAGAGCAGGATTATATTGATGCTGTAAAACGCCAGTGCAAAAGTAATTCCTTTTGATCTTTTATAAAAATATATACAGGCAAAAATGATTAAGCCGATAAGAACCAGACCCGAAGCATAATGCAGAGGTATCATTCTGCTTGCAGGATATGGATAAAAAGCCGATAAATTGACGGGAAAAATTAATTTCAAAAAATATTGCAAAAAACCCCAAGAAGCAACCATTACCCTTATAAGTCCATCCAAACCGCTGTATAATGCCCGGCCCTCTTGCTGTGCGGTGATGGCTATAATCCCAAAAACGCAACCGGCAGCGATAAAGAGCGCTTTTTCTGCAATCAGTTTAAAATCAAGCAGCTTTCTGCCTTTAAGATAGTCTACAGCCACCAGAGTAATAGCCAGCGAAACCGCCTGGCCTTTTGAAAGAGCACTCAACAGAAAAAAGCAGAATGCCAGAATAAAATATTTTAAATTTTTCTTATTTATATACTTGAGGTAAAAATTAACGAGCTTAAAAAAAACGCCATATAGAGCACATCTTTGCGCTCTGAAATCCATGTCACGGATTCCACATGCATTGGATGTACGCCAAAAAGCAATGATGTTATGAGAGAAACTGCAAAGCTCCCGAACAAAAGCTGAACAACAAAAAAAACCAGGGCCGTATTAACAACATGCAGGACTACATTGGTTGCTTGAAATACAAATGGATTTATGACTGTCCCCTCTTTGTCAAAAGCATCTTCTGAAAGCATTTGATAGTTGAGGTTTAAGGATAACATCGTCAGCGGGTGATAGTTGCCCATCGAGAATAATTCTTTACTGGTGCCGGTATAAAACATCTTTGAAACAGTTGTTCCGTCCAGGTGTTTCAACAGTGGGCTTTCCAGATAGCCCTGATCATCCCAGTTGGTTATTTGATTTTGAAAGGTCGGCAGATAGCACAAAAACGTAAACAAGGCGATACCGGCCAGGCTCATAAAAATTTTTCCATTCCCCGTTTCTGGCATGCACACAACTTCCTGAACTGCACCTGGTGCTTGTGGCGGGTTATGCTTACTGTATATGCCGTGGTTTTTCTTCTTCTTCACAAATTGGCTTCTTCTATCTTCCCTGCATCAGAGTTCTAAAACCTACAGTACAAATCTGCCGCGCAAAAAGGGGTTTAAGTATTAATTATTGGCTCTTCCGGGTTTTTCCAGTATAGGATATGCCCGCCTGCGGTGTCAAAGAAATTGATTCTGAGCGGGCGCTTGGCGCAGACGAAACAGCTAGCGGATTGCTGGTGAAGGCAAGGTTGCGTTAACAATAATTATGCGGCGGCTTCGGATAAGAGACAACACTTTTAATTTTTATCTAATATGATATATGAAGAGGCGACACGACTAGCGTTTCCGAGGGCAAGTGAACGTTTGTGTAATTTATCAACAACGGACCCTTGTTACGCCCAAAATTTTGCTAACTGTTATTGACAATCAATACAGTCGCTACCTGCTGATAATCCGGCAGAAGAAATACAGGAATTCTATATATGCATATGTGGTTATTAGGAGCAGGGAATTGGGGCCGTAAGTTGCTGGCAGGGCTTGAAAAATGTACTGTGCCCGTCAATGTGCTTGACCCGTGCAAGGGGCAGGGCATCGGCGATATCACGGATACGGCCCCTGTTATTGTGGCCACGCCAGAGTGGCAGCATCATGAGCAAACGGTGGCACTGTTAAAGCGCGGGCACGATGTGTATGTGGAAAAACCTTTGGCTGAAACCTGCGAACAAATATCAGATATTGAAGCATGCCTGCAGCCCGGCCAATTATTAATGGTTGGCCACCTGTTCATACATCATCCGCACATGGCTGAGATTAAGGCCATTATCGATAGCGGCGCAATCGGCGATCTGGTGCACCTGTCCAGCCGCCGGCTGAACTGGGGCAGATATCAAACAAAAACAGATCCTCTGCTGAGCCTGGGTGTCCATGATATTTCCATCATACTGGAGCTGACCGGGAAACAGCCCCGGGTAGATCAGGCGCAAGCCTGGAACTACAGCAACAATATCAAACCCGATCGCGTATATTTTTCAGGCGTCTGCGGCGAGGTTTCCTTTGACTGTGATGTGAGCTGGCATTGGCCTGTTACAACCAGGCATACAATTATCCTGGGCACCGCAGGACAGATCCTATGGGATCAAGGTGCCGGTACGATTACGGTGTCCGGCAATCGTATACAGGATCGGCGGGCGGTGGCTGACACAAGCCCCAGAATCATTAACTACAATAATTCGCTTTCGCCGCTGGAACTGGAACTGAAACATTGGATCGATTGCCTCAACACACGGCAGGAGCCCAAAACCGGCCTGCTTGATGCCAAAGCAGTGGCGATGGTTATTGATAGAGTTAAAAAATTAATATAAATACAGGGATCAACTGGCAGGGTGAAAAATTTAACCTCTTTTAGTCTGCAGTGGGTGCAGCCTAACGGAACCCACCGGTATTTTCAAACATGAATGGTGGGTTTCCCCCACCCTACCTGCTGTCAGATTATCTCCCTGCCCTTCTTTTTAAAATGCAATCCGCTTCATCGAATGAATGACAAAAGTAGAAAAAGGATCAGTTCTTGTTTTTTGCTGTGGATTCATAATACCGTGCCTCTATCAGGTTGTCTTCGGGATCGAGGAAATAAATTGAAGTGCCTGTGGCATGGGCTCCCCAGCGCTGAACCGGCACCTCCTTTATAGCTACACTTTTGTCCTTCAGGCGTTCTCCCAGCGCGTCCCACTCGCTTTTGGAAAGAGCGATGCAAAAGTGATTCAGGTTGACCCGCCCGGGGCCGGCCAGAAAGGTCTTCTGCCACATCTCTTTCGGGAATAAATCAATAATGGTGTCGGCATTCAGCCGCACGGAGGGGAAGGGAACGTTGCCCGTGCGAAACTCTTCCAACCGCTCAGCCTTTAGCTGCAATATATCGGAATAAAAAGATAGCATCACTTTTATATCAAGCACGTTGATAACGATATGATCCATCGCACACTGCATGAGTTTATCCTTTAAAAGAAAGGGGGGATTAAACCATAAGGGGTTCAGGTCTCCGCAGTAGTATCTACACGTCCTTTTTTGATGTATTCTGCGTGCCGGATTGAATCAACGTCAGCGGACCCTTCGACTTTAATTCTTCGAGCACCTTCTTCGCGCACTCCGGGCAGATGCCATGTGTAATACCGGCTTTTGTGTGTAACGATATATAGGCCTCAATCTGCTGCCAGTACCCTTTATCGTCTCTGACTTTTTTACACCACGAGCAGATGGGCAGCAGGCCTTCAAGCTGCTGTACTTTTGCCAGGGCATCCTGCAGCTCTTTGATGATCTCCTCGCGCTGGCGCTCATGCTCTTTGCGCTCGGAAATATCGCGAATTGACGATACCGAACCTGTAACGGTATCCGTATTGTCCCTCATCAGCACCATGTTCATCTCTACATCAATTGCCCGTCGGTTAAATGTTTTGCACCGGGCCTGAAAATTTTTTACCGATCCCTGGCTCATCAGCATCTGTATGGCATCGGGGGTCGCCTGAGGTGAAGTGTCATCAGTAAAAATTTTCATGGGGTGCTTTCCGATCAGGTCTTCTTCCCGGCAGGCAAACATTTCTAAAAGACTTTGACTGCATTTCACAATCATGCCCTGCTCATCGCTTACAAGCAAACCGTCGCCCGTCGCGTCAAAAATCTTTTTTAAAAAAAGCCGCTCATTCTGCAGCTCCTTTTCAATGCGCTTTCGTTCGGAAATGTTGTGAAAGATTGCGCCAAAAAACAGCTCATTTCCCTTTTTCCAGAAAAAATTTGATGCTTCAATGGGTATCTCAGCACCCGATTTGAGCAGACAGCGGGTTTCTACAATAGTTCCGCTGGTTTTATATGCTACTTCAGAATTTTCTAAAAAAGCCTCAAACCCTCCCCTGATATCTTCAGGAACAAGCATGGCGCAGTTTGCCCCCAGCAACTCATCTTGTGTATAGCCAAATAATGCCATTAAAGAGGCATTGCAGTAGAGGATCCGGAGCCTTTCATCCGCCAGCACAATGGCATCGGGCGATGCCTCGGCCATAAGACTCAAAAGAGCTTCTTTTTCATGAAATGCCCCCTCATGCTGTGGAGCTATACCTTTTTTTGTGGAATCATCCATTGTTGTATCCTGTTGCAATACGCGATTAGGGGAACATTCATGGTTTCAGGGGCCAGGGTTCGGGGTTCAGGTGTCAGTGATAAGTTGCCGACAGCAGCGGTGGAGATGATAAACTTACGCTTCACGATGCCCCCAAGGTAAGTTTATAAGGTGTGAACATCAAAGCATTATTTTATATTTTACTCAATATATTTTTTACACAAGGGGTGGGGCTAGCCAGGGAAGATCCATGAATAAATCAATAACTCTATCTGTACTGTGCAATTTAATAAAAAGAACCTCGGGGAACACCTTCCTGCGACGGATTTTTTATAAATGATTTAAAAAAAAATAAAGTTGCACGGTACAGCTATTCAGTCCATTTGGTGGACTCATAAAGTGTGCCTGCCAAATTCTAAAAAAAAGGTGGACGTGCTTCGCAAGTCCACCCTGCATACTGGTTACCGCACTATCACCTGTGCCGGTTGCAATGCTCAGAGCCCGAATGCTGGCTGTATCTCAAGACCGGTATAGGTTGTGAAAAGCGTCTCAAGCTGCGCCTTTACTTCGGGATTTTCCGCAACGGCGTCAATCAAGGCGCTGAACACGTAGTAGGCATCGGCCTGCCCGGCAGCAGTTTTAAATGCGCCGGTAAAAGGTGCGCCCGTCAGTTCATCAAAAGCGCCGGTTATGGCATCAACGGCACCGGGATTTCTCGCCACAGCATTCAGCAACAGGGCCACGGCCTGTCTATAAGCATGCCGCGGCGCCGGCAGGTACTGATCGGCAGGGCGTGCCGGTCCGCAGAACTGCAGCGCCGCTGCAATGAGATCTGATGCGGCCTCAGGCTGACGCGCAATGTCTTCGCACAGAGTTGCGATTGTGAGTATCCGGGCGGCCCGCACATCGGGGCTTTCAAGCGTTGTATTGTCGGCAGCGCCCAAATACGTGAGGGTAACTTCTTTCAGCATATCGGTAGCTTCAGGCTGACGTGCCATGCTCTCAAACAGCATGCTGAGGGCCTCCATGCGTGCCACTTTTGCTTCTGGAGCAAGAGGCCCGAGCTTGTCGAGAGGAGCGAGGTACAATTGCGCCAGCTCTAGCATGGTCGTGTATGCTTCAGGCTGACGGGCTATCCCTTCAAGCATGTACGCGATCACGAGCATGCGCCCGGCCTGTCCCTTGGGGGTCAGTCGCTTGTAGTCCGCTGCTGTGCCGCAGCTGCTTTGCAGCATGTTCGACAGCTTGGCGGCCAGTTCCGGCTGCCGGGCCACGCTTATAAATAGAGAGGAGCAGGCCTGAAAATAGAAAAACTGAACCTGTGGATCGAGCCGCACCAGCAGTGCATCATCAAACACGCCGATGGCCGCCTGATACGATGCCAGGGTAGCATTATCGAAAGCCCCGGGGTTGACGGCATAGGCTTGTAAAAATTCCGCCATTACACGGGAGCGGCCGCGCTGGGCCACTATCCCGTTATACCACTGGGGCGCTGCGGCGGCATCACCCGAGCCGATAATTCCCGGCAGCTGCATAAGTATAAAAAGGGCAATTGCAACACGAAAAGTTTTATACATTTTAAATCTCCTTCTAAGATAGGTGTCAGGAGCGGTTTCTATGAGCTTCATAATACGGCATGTTTTTAGAGCTTATCAAAACGAACCGCATAATTCAATCCGCCATATCGGCGAAAAGGGGCATTCAAACGGAAGGATTAAATTAGACCATCCAATTTAATTAGTGCCGTGGCGCACTGTGCACAAAGCAGACTGTAGGCTATAGGCTGTAGGTGCGCCCCCCCCATGGCAAAGATCAGGCCGGGAAGCTCTTATCCGACGAGTCGTCTCAAGAGCCGCTTGTAAAAATTTTCTCGTGTTCCGACCATGAGAAAAAGCACAAGAAGCTTGTCATCGAGCACATCATAAATGATGCGGTAGTCCACCCGATTGGCGGTGAAATGATAGCTTCGCAGCCCTGCCAGCTCGCCTGATAAAGGACTGCCTGCGACATACGGATTTTCAAGAATTGCGGGGATATGGCGATCTCTGATTTGCAGCCGCACAGGCTTGTCAAGCTTAGACAGATCTTTATCGACCTTCGGATGAAAGGCTGCCTGGCAGGTCATAAATTCTGAAGGGATTTCATATTGCGAAGTGTAACTGTTT
>Ga0114951_10001514_pt1 | contig 28404 bp, 26 predicted proteins | sample AM7aDNAmetaG_FD_88677 | JGI IMG/M metagenome (GOLD analysis project Ga0114951, IMG submission 88677) | Freshwater microbial communities from Finland to study Microbial Dark Matter (Phase II) - AM7a DNA metaG | ecosystem: Environmental > Aquatic > Freshwater > Lake | place: Finland: Lake Alinen... | reverse complement strand
ATTCAGGTTTTGCATTTGGATGTTTGTGGAGCACAGCCCTTGCCTTTATTGTCATGCTTGGCTGGTGCTTCCGCCGCGTCTTTTTTGATGCCTGGTCCAAGGCTCAAGAGGCAAAGACAATCCGCGTGAAACGATGGGGCTTTTTTAATCGTTTGCTTGAGGTTGCTCTGGCCCGCCTTTCACCCCCCCTGCGCGCAATAGTTGATAAGGATATCCGCTCTTTTCTGCGTGATACGGCCCAGTGGTCGCAGCTGTTTATTCTGCTTGCCATCATTGTTATCTATCTTTACAACTTCAGCGTGCTGCCCCTTGATAAAAGCCCTATACCGACACGGCAGCTGCAGAACATATTATCATTTTTAAATCTGGGCCTTGCCGGTTTTGTCATTACTGCAGTTGCTGTCCGTTTTGCTTTTCCTGCGATAAGCCTTGAAGGTGAATCGTTCTGGATCATAAAGTCATCGCCTGTAGGGCTGCGCGGTCTGGTATGGTGCAAGTTTTGGATGAATTGCATTTTATTGTCAGTGCTGGCGGAAGTGCTCATCATTTGTTCAAACTGGCTGCTTGGGGTCGATGCTTTCATGATGCTGCTTTCCGCTGTCACTATACTTGTTATGACCTTTGGCATCACCAGTCTGGGCATCGGTATCGGTGCGGCTTTTCCACGTTTCAGATATGAAAATATCGCACAGATTCCTACCGGCTTCGGCGGTCTTCTGTACATGATGCTGGCAATGCTTTTTTGCGTTCTTATCGTCGTTGTCGAAGCGCTGCCGCTTCAGATGTACTTGACAGCCGCCGCATCAGGGCAGCCGCTGCAGCCCGGGCAGTGGGGCATTATTGTCAGCTGCTTTGTTTTTATTTGCGGCCTCAGTGCTGCGGCGTGTATTGTGCCCATGAAAATTGGGCTTTCCAGGCTTTCCCGTATTGAATCTTTTTGAATTTTTTTTATAACGGGCGAACCCTTAACGATTTTTATAACCGCAACAGATTGCAATTACAGTGTACGCATGAAAGTTCTGTATGTATCCTCGGAAGTAGTTCCATTTGCAAAGACCGGCGGTCTTGCTGATGTGGCAGGTGTTCTGCCACTGCATGTGCAGCAATCCGGCTGTGATATTCGCGTTGTAACCCCCCTGTACAGCGCCACTCAAAAAAAAGGTTTTGATCTTGATCCAATCGGCTCGGAATTTAAAGTTCAGATGGGTTTAAAGACTTATTCCGGTCTTTTTCTAAAGGCGGTGTTCAAGCAGTCTGTCCCGATTTATTTTGTACAGTGCGACGAACTGTATGTGCGTGACGGGCTTTATGGCGACCAGGATGGCGATTATCCCGATAATGCCGAGAGGTACATTTTTTTCTGCCGGGCAGTTCTTGAGTTGTGCCGTCAAATCGATTTTCCTCCTGATGTCATGCATTGTAATGACTGGCAGACAGGACTTATTCCCGCGTATATTAAAGCCGGATTCGGAACGGGATTTTTTGACACAACAGCCACTGTTTTTACCATCCACAATATAGCCTATCAAGGGCTTTCAGGCTGGGATAAGTTTGAGCTTACGGGCCTGCCGCACTGGTTTTATGATATGCGGGGACTTGAGTATTGGGGGCAGATGAGCATGCTTAAGGCGGGAATAATTTTTTCAGGCATCATCACAACCGTCAGCAGGAAGTATGCCCGGGAAATTTTGTCACCAGAGTACGGCTGCGGACTTGAGGGGATTTTGCATGACAGAAGAACCGACCTTTATGGTGTCCTTAACGGAGTTGATTATGATGAGTGGAACCCGGGAACAGACAAGCTAATCGTCACAAGGTATACTGCTCAAACCTTGAAGCTTAAAAAGCAGTGCAAAAAAGATCTGCTCGTACAGTGCGGGCTTCCGGAAGCTCTTCTTGCAGCACCGCTGATTGGCTCAATTTCACGCCTTGTAGATCAAAAAGGTTTTGATTTGATCGCGGAGGCAATGGATAGATTACTTCGTCTTGGTGCAGGCTATATACTGCTGGGCTCCGGAGATACTGCCTATGAGAGGCTGTTTAAAAAGCTTGCATCACGCAATAAAAATCGCATGAGCTTTTGCTGCGCATATGATAATCAGCTTGCCCACAAAATAGAGGCGGGCTGCGATATGTTTCTTATGCCGTCGCGTTATGAACCATGCGGACTCAACCAGATATACAGCCTTAAATATGGTACTGTGCCCATTGTACGAGCTACAGGCGGGCTTGATGACTCCATTATTGATTGTAGTGCGGATGCCCTTGATACGGGCAACGGCTTTAAATTTGAAGAGTATACTGCAGATGCATTGTTTGGCGCTGTGCAACGCGCGGTTGCACTTTATGCAGATGCTCCACGATGGAGAGAGATAATGCTAAAGGGCATGTCCTGCGATTTTTCGTGGGCACTGTCTGCAGCAGAGTATTGCAGGCTTTATGAAATCGCCAGTAACAAATAGTTTTTCAATAATTTCAGAACGGTTTTTTTTGATATTTTTTATGTTATAAAAACGCCCCGTTTAGGTTATAGAGTATCTAATAGTAGAGTTTTTGGCTGGGAGTATACCTGTCTGCAAAAAAAATAATTTTACCGTACGGACTTAAAACCCGCAATGGTTTTGAAGAATTCGCTCAAGTATGCATACAATTACCGGTTGAAAAATTGCATGAAAAAGATTTGATCAATAAAATCATATACTGGGGAGAATATGAAAAAAGCACTTATTACAGGAATAACTGGTCAGGACGGCTCGTATCTGACCGAACAACTGCTTGATAAAGGATATGAGGTTCACGGCATTATCAGGCGTGCAAGCTCGTTTAATACCAAACGGATTGATCATATATATAATGACCCGCATCACAAGGGTGTCCGCATGCTTCTCCATTATGGAGACATGACCGACAGCAGCAATTTGAACAGATTGCTGTAAAAAATAGAGCCCGATGAAATCTATAATCTTGCCGCCCAATCGCATGTCCAAGTGTCCTTTGAAGTGCCGGAATATACGGCTGAGGTTGATGGTGTGGGCACTTTGCGTTTTCTTGATGCTATCAAAGAAGTTGGGTTGAAAGATAAGACTCGATTCTATCAGGCATCAACAAGCGAGCTGTTCGGAAAAGTTGCGGAAATACCACAAACAGAGAAAACGCCTTTTTATCCGCGATCACCCTACGCAGTAGCTAAATTGTATGCTTACTGGATTGTGGTTAACTATCGTGAAGCCTATGGCATTCATGCTTCAAACGGTATTCTTTTCAATCATGAATCTCCACGGCGCGGCGAAACATTTGTCACCCGTAAAGTCACAAGGGGCCTGGCGCGGATTAAGGCCGGACTTGACGATTGCATTTATATGGGCAACATTGATTCAAAGCGCGACTGGGGATATGCCCCGGAATATACCCAGATGATGTGGCTTATGCTGCAGCAGAATGAGCCCGATGATTATGTTGTGGCTACAGGCGAGACGCATACCGTGCGTGAGTTTATAGAAAAGGCCTGCGCCTGCGTTGGCGTTCAGCTTGCATGGCAAGGTTCAGGGGTTGACGAAGTGGGAGTGGACACGGTTTCCGGAAAGTCCATTGTCAAAATAGACGCACGCTATTTCCGTCCGGCAGAGGTTGATATTCTAATAGGTGATCCAAGCAAGGCGAAACGTAAACTTGGATGGGAACCCAATGTTAAGTTTGAAGAGCTGGTAAAAATAATGATGCATGCGGATTTGCAGCTGTCAGACTAAGTGCCTGTAAAAAAAAATATCATTGGTTTAAAAACGGAATTATGGAGAAGGAATTTCTCTCACATCAAGCAGCAATTTCTGCCGGCAATAATGGTTTATTGCTGATCGAGCCCCCTTTTTACAGACTGTATAAAGACACCTATTCCCTGACGAGATTGCCTTTATCTCTTGGCTACCTGGCGGGGGCTGCACTAAAAAACTCAAATTGGCGTGTGCTGATTTTTAATTCGGATTTTTATCCGGAAGAATCGCCGGTGGATTTGCGGCATCTCATGGGCGAGGGCTTTTCAGAATGGCTGCGTCAGATTGAGCAGCCAAGCGGTCCTGTCTGGGACAATATTGCATCTACCATAAAAGAATTCCGCCCCAAAATTGTCGGCATCACCAGCAAATCTGCAAATTTTGCATCCGCCTGCATTGTGGCTGAAATCGTAAAGAGCATTTATCCTGATACTATGGTTGTTGTCGGGGGGCCGCATGCAACCATGGTGCGGGAAGGCGTGTTGCAGAAGTCACAGCACATTGATGTCGGGGTTTTTGGGGAGGGTGAGCAAACACTTTTAGAGCTCATGCAGGTTTCCGATGGTGAGAAAACCATCGATTCAGTTGAAGGTATAGTTTATCGCGGGGCAAGCGGAATCATTCAGACTCCGCCGCGGCAGTTTATTGCAGAGCTGGATTCTCTTGGATTTCCCGTTTTGGCCGCCAAACAATGCCTTAAAGACTATGAATTATATCCGGCACGGGCATTTGAAAATATTTTTGCAAGCAGAGGCTGCCCAAACAGATGCACATTCTGCGGCTCTCATAAAATATGGGGTCGTAAGCCCCGCTTCAGATCAATTGATAATGTAATTCAGGAAATTACAGAAATTATCAGCATTGGCTGCACCTCGATCAATTTTGATGATGACACGTTCGGCTGCAAAAAATCACTTATCAGGGAACTGTGCAGCGCACTGACTGCTAACTTTCCGAAACTGAAATGGTCATGTGAAATTCATGTGAATCTTGTCGATCCGGAAATAATAGCTACTATGCAAAAGGCTGGATGCTACAGGATAATGCTGGGGGTGGAATCCGGGAATAACGAGGTTCTAAAGTCTGTTAAAAAGGGATATACCATTGAGCAGGCTTTTGAGGCGGCAAAAATAATAACAGATTCCGGCATAATGCTCGGTGCTTTTTTTATGGTAGGGTTTCCCAATGAAACCGTCGAAACTCTCAATGATACCATACAAGCTATCACGGACGTCCCGAGCAATTTGGTCATTTTCAGCACTTTTACACCATACCCCGGCACCGAGCTGTTTCAGCACTGCTTAGAGCAGGGTATTGTTACTGAAGATTTTGATGTATCCCGATTCAACCATCAGAGCCCTCAAAATTATTTCTGCCCGAATATACCGAAGGCTGTGTTCAGACAGACAGTTCATGATCTTGCAATAAAGATAGATAAAATTAATCGAAGAAAAAAAATAAGAAGGGCTTTTTCCAGAGAGGGGCTTTTGAATGTTCAGCAACTGGGAGTTCGTGGCGTGCTTTCAAAGCTGTGTAAAATTATCATGCAATAAGAAATGGCTGACCAAAAATTGATGGTCTCGTAAAAAGTCGTCACCCCGGTGAAAACCGGGGTCAAGGGCTTTGTAACTAAATGATATTACTGGATACCGGCTTTCGCCGGTATAACGATTTGGTCGAATTTTCGACTTTTCACGAAGGCATCAAAATTTCTTCTTTCGATATAAATAAAGATAAGAAGCTATTTCCCTTCAGAAGGGTTTTTAGAAAAAAACGGATCAATAATCCGAATGGGAAGCTTTATGATATCTTTGGTGATATCCATAAGGCCTTTTGTCACGGCAGAGGTTCCCCTGGTGCTTATCTGCGGGTCGTCGAGCATGCCGCTTATTTTCAGAGGCACGCCAAGCATCGGTTTGCTCAGAGCAGAGCCCACCAGGGGAATCCGGGAAAGCACCTCATTCTGAATCTGGAACGGCGTTGCCAGTGCATCAAGATCAACCTCCTTGCTTTTGAGGCTGATTGTCCCCTGACAGACCAGGGTAAAAGAGCTGCTGATAAGAACTGCCTTGCGTATATGCACGATTTGCCCTTTTATCTCACCCTCTATGCGCAAAGACTGATAGGCATAGCCCTCTTTGGCCATATCGCGTATCCCGCCGCTGAGAAAGTTCGAGATGCTCAGGAATGACAGAACTTTGGTAAACAGCCCTGATTTGTAGATGCGCCCGTCTTGAGCTGTTATTGAAAAATGTCCCGCAAGGCCGTCAAGCAGAGCTGCGGCTTTTCCCTGAGCCCGTAGAGCGCCCTCTATATCAACCGTACCGGTCATAATTGCCTTTTCACCGGTTAAGCACTGGAACACTTCTTTCATGGGGCTCTTCACCACTTGGGGATGGGCTTCGAGCGTGATGGTATCCGGGGTTATTCGCAACGTAGCAGGAAGCGCTATGCTGCACATTTTCGTATTATCGGTTGTAATTGTTACGGCCTTATCGGCAAAGGAAAAACGGGCATTGAATGGCTCGAACAGGAAAAGATTCTTTTTCAGTTCACGGGCCTTGAGCATGACCGTTCCGCGAAGCGGTGTTTCCCAGAACTCCTCGGCACTGCCTCCCGATGATGCATTGTCGCTCGACAACAGATTTTTAAACGCATCCAGGTCTATACTGTCGGCAGACAGGTGAAGGTCCATGACAAAACCTTCATCGGTAAAGCTGACAGTGCCGCCCAGGCCGGCAGAATCATCACCCGCCGTGAGTCCTGCTGACTCAACAACCAGCTTGTTGCCGCGAGCAATAATCGAGGCGCTGGTTATGTTGACAGGTGACTTATCAAAGTCCGGATAGCCCGCCTTTTCCCAGCTCAGTGTTCCTCGGGCTGAAGAGGCGCGTGGTTTTTTTTGATTGAATGTTGCGCTAAAGTCGCCCTGTATCCATCCCTGCAAAAACGGATTTGTCTGCAGTGCGTCGTCAAGAGTTGCTTTCTTCAGCATGCCTGCATAAACGATAGAAACAAGATCTTTCTCGATTTTCATCCCCAGCCTGCACTGCGACTCCGCATCGCGAATCGTAAGTCCGTTTATTTCAAGGGTCGTGTTGTCTGCACGCATGTTCAGGCCTGCCTTGATATTTCGAGACAGGGTAAATTCTCCGGCACAGGTCGTAACCCCGCCGCGATTCCAGACAAGACTGCTCTGCTCAATTTTTACCGGTGCGCGCAGGGCTAAAGCAGGGGACATGCCGAGATAGATCGGGGCACAGGCAAGAGCCTTTTCACCCAGCGTGCCGCTGGCATCAACCTTTGCAGCGGTCAAGCCTGCTAGATACCCCTCAAGGGTGAGGGCCCCTGCAAGCTTGGCATCAAGAAATGTAATGTCAGCCTGCGACAGAGTGCAGGTGTGCTGGTCCGCCTTGAGTACCCCGTTTTTCACCGCTATCGGTTCGTCAAGACCCGCTGCGGCTAGCGACAGGTTTTCTATGGTTGCGTCAAGCGCTACTGTCCATTTTTGCGGTGTGGTCAGTGGACCGCTCAGGGCAAGGGCCTGAACCCTTACCTTGCCGTCTACTCCCGTGAGTTTGTCGATAAGGACTCGTGAGGGCTCAAACGATTTCAGCACCTTGTGCAGATCAACAAGCTCTATCATTGCCCCCTTTGCCGTGGCGGTGAAGTGATCATCATCACGAAGGCTGAAGGAGAGCGAAAAGTCCGGCAGCGTTGAGTAGCCGAGTATTCCGGAAAAATCGGAAAATGACAGCATGCCTGCACGGTACGTGCAGATGCCCCGCCGCAGTTCAAATGCCGCAGGAAAAGCCCGGTAGTCGGATTGCAGCAGCAGTTCCTTAATGGCTATCTCCGTACTATAGGCATCTTTTTCTGTATGCAGCGAGAATGTTCCGCGTGCTGTTCCCCGAGGGCTTTTTATACGCTCAATCTCGCTGCGAACATCAGGTGACGGAATCAAATGCAGAAAGCCGGGGGCTTCCGATAAATCAAGGTTAAATTCTGCGCTGATCAGTGATGGCTTAAATCCGCGCGCCCTGTCCAGACGCAGGGCGGACTCCTGTATGCTGGACTTCCCGAGACGCGCACTGATTTTGGTTGCTGCAATGCTGCCATTGTCCAGTTCGAAGTTGCCGCTCAGCTCTTTTACGTCAAGGCCCATTTCCGGAAAGGCCACACACATATTCTCAAAGCTGCCGTGACCGCTGATTACGGCGTTTGCCAGCGGATCGGAAACATGGAAAAGTTGTCCCGTAAGGGAAACAGAGCGAATTTCCCCGCCGTGTATCTGCGCGCAGATGCTGCTGACCAGGGGATCTGTTCCTGCAAATGCACGGAGCATTTCCCTGCTGGCCGGGATATCTATGGCCAGGGCCTCAAGACTCATACGAACCGCAGGCGATGTGCCGCCCAGTGCTTCATCACCGGATGCAACAGTTGGGCTGTACTGAGCCGTGAGAGACAATTTTTTCCAGAGATGTGATGCACAGCTCACAGAAAGACTGAGCCCGCCTGCCGAGGTGGCCATTTCTGCATCAAGAGATTTTAAAAAAAGCTCCGTGCCGCCGGAGACCGCAATGCCTACTGTTCCGTCGCTTATTTCCAGCGGGCAGGCCGGCAGGCTCTGCATCGCTGCATCAATGAGTGCGGCTGCATTCTTTTGTTTTTTTTCAAAGGAGGTATCGGGCTTGTCCGTAGCCTGCTGCCGGGGCAGTTGCACATGAATTTCCGGCGCCTCGAGGCTGATAAGCCCGAGTTCCAGTTTGGCGGCAAGCAGGGCCTGAATCGATGGATATATATAAGCGTCCTGTATGGCAAGGGAGTAGCTTCTCTGTACGTCACACGTTACCCCGTGCAGCGTAATATGGGGGCGCACAAGCAGTGAAAAGCCAAGGCGCTCTATCCGTACATCGGCATTCAGGACACGGGAAAGTTCGTGGGAAATTTTATTTTTTAAAACAGCTTGATCAATGAACAGCGGGGCGCACAGTGCGAGCGCTATAAAAACCAGGGCACATGAAAATATGGCAGCAATCCATTTTTTCCTTATGATCATATAGTCACTTTGAAAAGACAATAACCATGACCTGAAAGTGCTGCCCTCGCTGAAAGTCTTGAAAATGCTGTTGCGGTAAGCATGTTCCCTACTCGATCAGCTGTCCCAGCCTGCGCCAGCGGAAGTTGTTGAGAAAGCTCTCCCACGACCAGTAGATCATGAATGCTTTGCCCCGGACTTTATTGATATCTACAAAGCCCCAAAAACGGCTGTCGAGGCTGTGGTCGCGGTTGTCGCCCATCACAAAAATATGGCCGGGCGGCACGGTTACGGGGCCAAAATTATCGCGCGGCCCTGCACCGGCATCAGGTCCGTTATATATGGTGCTGTCGGTAAAATGAGCATGGGGATCTTCAACCGGCCGGCCATTGAGGTATACTTTTTTTTGACGGACATCGACTGTATCACCTTCCACTGCGACAACGCGCTTGATGAAATCCTTGCTTTCATCCTTGGGGAATATGAACACCACAACATCGCCGCGCTCTGGTTTTTTTATCTGGAAAAATTTTTTGTCGAGAAAGGGTATGGAGATGCCATAAATGAATTTACTTACAAGAATATGATCGCCGATGAGCAGCGTCGGCTCCATGGATCCTGATGGGATTTTGAAGGCCTGCACCACGAAGGTTCTGATCGCCAGGGCAAGCACAACAGCGATGATTATGGCCTCGATGTTTTCCCTGCTGAAAGTTCTTTTGATTATGTTGTCGGATGCGCGGCCTGTGGAGGGGGCGGTTTTTTTCTGTGCTGTAGCTGCTTTTTTATCATTCATGAGTCGTCGAGGCCCTTTCTGTGTTTTATGGTCAAAGTTAAAAAGGAACGTTATTCTATAGCATATTTTTATAACAATGCAAAAAAAAGATTGACACCTCTCAAATATTCAGTATAATTTTTATGTTTAGAGTATCAAAGCGGGCATAGCTCAGTTGGTAGAGTACAAGCTTCCCAAGCTTGGTGTCGCGGGTTCGAATCCCGTTGCCCGCTCCACTGAGTGATTCTGCAGGATTTTGTAATAAATTCTGTGTTTCGAATATTCGAAGGTGGGCATTGCCCACTTTTTTATTTTACGATGCGGAAAAACAGGATGAAGTCGCACGAGAAATTTTTTGCCGAAGCAGAGGGCATTATTAACGGTATTGCAGAGCACGAGGGGCTGGATCTGGTTGATGTGGAGTACCAGCGCGAGCCTGGCGGATGGGTGTTGCGTGTGCTTATAGACCGGCAACCGGGTGGCGTGACCATTGAGGATTGCACCGGCATAAGCCGACAGATAGGTGACGTGCTTGAAGTCAAGGATATAATAGCGTTCCCCTATCGTCTTGAAGTGTCATCGCCTGGTTTGAACCGACCGCTTAAAAAGCCGCAGGACTTTGAACTTCGGATAGGAGAGACGGTAAATATTGCTTTGCTGGAACCCCTTGATGGAAGAAAGCATTTCAAGGGAACGCTTACCGGGGCTCATGCTGATGTGATAGAGGTTTTAATTGACGGACATGACTTTGCCGTGCCGCTGGCGGCCGTGAAAAAAGCCCATGTTGAATATGATTTCAGCAAGCACAAACAGCCCAAAAAGAAACATTAGTAAATTTGGGGAATTTAAGGGATTAGGGGTTGTGACAAGTGGGTTTCACAATACTTTTACAGTATTTAATAGTTGAATCATCATCATAAGGAAACGACAATGCTTTCAGAACTCGACAAGGTGCTGGAGGAAATCCGCAAGGACAAGGGGATAGACAGGGACGTGCTTATCCATGCTCTGGAGATGGCGCTGGTGAAGGCTGCTCACAACAAGTATGGCCACGGACTGGACATCGAGGCCCATTACAATGAAGATGTCGGCGAGATAGAGCTTTTTCAGTTCAAAACGGTGGCTGAAGAGGTTCAGAACATCACTAAGGAGATCGGGCTTATCGAAGCCGCAAAGATCGACAGTGAAGCCCAGGTCGGTGACGAGATTGGTGTGAAGATGGACACGTCTCAATTTGGGCGTATCGCCGCGCAGACCGCAAAACAGGTCATCATGCAGAATATTCGTGAGGCGGAACGCGAAACAATCTACAGTGATTATAAAGATAAAAAGGCTGATCTGGTTACCGGCTTCGTGCACCGGTTTGAAAAGGGCAATATAGTGGTGATGCTGGGAAAGCATGAAGCTTTAATGCCCGCTCAGGAGCAGATACCCGGTGAAATCTATTCGATGCGTGATCGCGTCAGAGGCTATGTGCTTGATGTAAAGAAAAACGCCAAGGGGCCCCAGGTTATTATTTCACGGACCCATCCGGGGTTTCTTTTGAAACTGTTTGAGCTTGAAGTGCCTGAGATTGCGGAGGGCATTGTGAAGGTGCACTGTGTTGCGCGGGAACCGGGCAACCGCGCCAAGATTGCCGTTGAGTCCTCTGATTCCAAGGTTGATCCCGTGGGCGCTTGTGTAGGCAATCGTGGCTCCAGGGTTCAAAATATTATTCATGAACTGCATGGCGAGAAAATTGATATTATACCATGGAGTGAGGATTCTGTGGATTTTGTGCGATCCGCGCTGCAGCCCGCTGATATTTCCGAGATATTGATAGACGACCAGGCTCACAGCATGGAAATTATCGTTGATGACAGCCAGCTTGCTCTTGCCATCGGCAAGAAGGGACAGAATGTCAGGCTTGCGGCCAAGCTTACGGGCTGGAGAATCGATATCCGCAGCAAATCAAAGGCTGATAAGATTTCGAAAAAATATCGAGAAGATCTTACAGCAATTCCGGGTATCGACACGGCTCTTGCCGACAAGCTGATTGATGCCGACTGCACATCCATTGATGCCGTTGCGGCAGCATCGGCTGAAGATCTTGCAGTCATGCTCGGTGTTCAACAGGGTGAGGCCGAGGAAGTCAAGGCTCAGGCACAGGCACTGCTTGGCGCGGTACACGAGCAGCCGGCACCTGAGGCTACAGACGAATAACGGTCTGCATGAGGCCTGCGGCCTCGTGCAGACATTACAGGCGGAGCAGATGAGAGTTCACGAATTAGCCAGAGAGTTTCAGATAGAGACCAGGGATTTGATGCCCATACTCAAGGAGTTGGGCATGCACGACAAGACACATTCAAGCGGCCTGCTTGACTATCAGGTTGATGAAATTCGTCGACGTTTCCGTGCTGGCAAGTCCGGCAAAGACACAGGCTCTGCCAAAGCATCTGAGCTTGTCAAGGAAGTTGAAAGGATAGACGAGACATCGGGCGAGAAACTTACGGAGCGGCGTATCGGCCAAACGGTTATTCGGCGCCGCAAGAAGGCTGAAGCCGAGCCCGAGGCCACGCAAGAGCTTACTGAAGAGACGCAGGCTGCTGCAGATGAGCTGCATGCTCCGTCTGTGTCCGAAGCACAGCAGCCTGAAGCGTTTTTGTCGCCGGATGAGCCTGTAGGTGAAACCCGTGAGACTGAATCGACTGTTGAGGCCGTAACTTTTGAAGAAAATCCTGTTGGGGAGCCTGTCGAGCAAAAAATTGTTTTTAAAAAACCGATTTTCAAAGGTAAAGAAACTATTCCTGCAAGTATCATTGGTCGTATCGATTTGAAACCCAAGCATGACCGGGCGCCTGAGCCGCCTGCCCAACCGGTGCGTACCGCAAAACCTGAAACGCCCGTAAAAATTCCTGTCGATCAGCCGGGGCCTGTGCGAAAGCCCTCAGCCGAAGAAGTGGTCCGTGAACGCGAACGTGAAGAACGGGCTAAAGAGGCTGTGAAAGAAAAGAGTAAACGTCAGAAATTTCGCTGGCAGCAGGATACTTTGACCGAAGAAGCAACTGAGGAAACCGATGATGGTGCTGCTCAGCACCGTCGTGTTCGCTATAAAGTAAAAGACAAGCCGCAAGTCAAGGTCAGACGTAAAGGCGAAGCGGCTGCTGCCGCCAGAAAAGGCACTGAGAAGACAATACCCAAGGCGATCAAGCGCATTATTAAGGTGCAGGACGGCATTACAGTCGGTGAACTGGCAAAGCGCATGGGCGTAAAGGCCAGTGATATTATCAGGAAGCTCATAGCTTTGGGCATTATGGCAACAATTAACCAGATGCTCGACATTGATACGGCGACGCTGGTTGCTACGGACTTCAGCTATGAAATTGAAAGCCTATCCAATGAGCCGGAAACCATGTTTGAGGTGAAGACGCAGGATGCCGATGAACACATGCTGCCCCGCTGCCCGGTTGTGACGGTCATGGGGCATGTCGATCACGGCAAGACAAGTCTTCTGGACACCATACGAAATGCAAATGTTGCCGACGGTGAAAAGGGCGGTATTACCCAGCATATCGGCGCATATAAAGTCACGACTCCGCGCGGCGATATAGCATTTGTCGATACGCCGGGCCATGAAGCCTTTACGTCCATGCGCGCACGTGGCGCGCAGGTGACCGACATTGTCATTCTTGTCGTTGCCGCCGAAGAGGGGGCCAAGCCCCAGACCATAGAGGCGATCAATCATGCCCGTGCCGCACAGGTTCCTATTATTGTGGCCATCAACAAGATTGACAAGCCCGAGGCCAATCCCGAAAAAGTACGCCAGGAGTTGAGTAATTACGGCCTGCTTTCAGAGGAGTGGGGCGGCGAGACGATTTTTGTTGAAGTGTCGGCAAAGAAGAATATAAATATAGATAAGCTGCTTGAAATGGTGCTGCTGCAGGCTGAGATGCTTGATCTCAGGGCTAATCCCGACAAGCCGGCCAAGGGATCCATTATCGAGGCACGGCTTGATAAGGGCAGGGGCCCTATAGCCACCGTGCTTGTGCAGGAAGGCACGCTGCGGATAGGCGATTCGTTTGCATCCAAGCAGCACTTTGGCAAAGTACGCGCTCTTATCGATGACCATGGCCGCACGATGAAGGAGGCCGGACCTTCGACACCGGTTGAGATTATTGGCTTTACCGCCGTGCCCGAGGCCGGGGATATGTTCCTGGTTGTTGATGAAAAGACGGCGCGCCAGACCAGCGACTATTGGCTGACAAAGCTGCGTGATGGGGATTTGCGTAAAGACGCCCGCATTTCGCTTGAAAATTTTATGAGCTCTGTTGCCGAGGCTGACGCAAAGGTGCTGCGGATTGTTCTCAAAGCCGATGTGCAGGGATCCTTCGAGGCACTCAAACAGTCTCTTGAAAACCTGAGCACCGATGAAGTCAAGGTTCAGATAATTCATTCAAGCGTGGGCGCTATCAGTAAGAACGACGTTATGCTCGCTGCGGCATCAAAGGCCATTATCATCGGGTTCAACGTGAAGACTGAACCCAAGGTGAATGAAACGGCCGAGCAGGAAAAGGTCGACGTGCGCAACTACCAGATCATCTACGACGTGATGGACGAAGTTAAAAAGGCCATGCTGGGCATGCTGGCGCCCAAGTATGCGGAAAAGACTTCGGGCAAGGCGGAAGTGCGGCAGGTGTTTGAGATTTCAAAGCTGGGCACGATCGCCGGCTGTTATGTTATTGAGGGACGTATACTTGCCCGTTCCAAGGGCCGCGTGCTGCGCGCCGGCGAGGTGGTTTTTGAAGGCGATATCAGCTCGCTGAAACGTTTTAAGGATGATGCGCGCGAAGCTGTACCGGGCCAGGACTGCGGTATCGCTCTGGGTTCATTTAAGGATTTTCAGCAGGGCGATATCATCGAGTCATTTATTGTTGAAGAGCTGGAGCGGAAACTATAAGCCATGGTTGTCGGCGTGTGCAGCCTTCGATTTGCGCTCCATGGCGTCTTCTCCCTGAAAGAGAAACGCAGTATAATAAAAAAAATTACCGAGCGCGTGCGCAACAGGTTTCCGGTTTCCATTGCCGAGGTCGGCGACAATGATATATGGCAAAGCGCTCTGGTTGGTTTCAGCATGGTCGGCAATGACCGGGCCTATATAAACTCCTGCATGGACAAGGTTATCGACTATATCGAAAGCCTGTACCTGGCCGAAATTGTTGATCAGCAGATGGAAATAATAAGTATTAACCGGTGACTGTCATGAGCGGAACATTCCAGCGAACGGATCGGGTTGGGGATCTCATGCGGCGCGACATAGCAGACATATTGCTGCGCGATGTGAAGGACCCGCGGGTGCGCTTCGTGACCATCACCGATGTGCGGCTGTCAAAAGATCTGAGAAACGCCAGGGTTTTTTTTACCGTGCTGCTGCAGGAGGGCCAGTTGCTGGATGACGTGACAGAGGCTCTGCGGCATGCCGCGGGCTTTGTGCAGCGCAAAGTCGGTAGCCGTTTGCAGCTGCGCTGTACGCCCCATATAACATTTGCCTATGACACCTCTTTCGAAAACGGCTCGAGGATGGACACTATCCTGCGCGGTATCGAGGAAGAGCTTGATTCGGGCAGGGAATAAGCTTTCGGCATGGACGGAGTTCTTTTAATTAATAAGCCCGCGGGCTGTACATCCCATGATGTGTGCCAGCGGGTTAAGCGAAAATTCAAGGCCGCAAAAGTCGGCCATACGGGCACCCTTGATCCCATGGCCACCGGCGTGCTGCCCTTGTGCATCAACAGTGCCACCCGGCTCGTGCAGTTTTTGATGTTCGGCGAAAAAGAATATGCGGGCTGCATGCGCCTGGGAATTGAAACCGATACGCAGGATATAGAGGGTTCGGTTCTACGCACCTGTGATGCTGCGTCGGTAGAGCGCAGTGCAATTGATGAAGCCTGCGTAGCCTTCAGGGGCGATATTCTGCAAATGCCGCCCATGTATTCTGCGCTCAAGCGTGATGGCGTTCCTCTGTACCGTCTTGCACGGGAGGGCAAAACCGTTGAGCGTGAGCCGCGGCGGGTAACCGTCTACGAGCTTGATGTACTTGCCTGTGAGCCGCCGGATGTAAGGTTTCGTGTAGTGTGTTCGCATGGCACCTATATGCGGACATTGTGCCATGATATTGGACAAAAGCTTGCTTGCGGAGCAGTGCTGTCCGGGCTTGAACGGGTGCGCACAGGCGGTTTTCATGTGCGTGACGCACTGACACTTGATGCTCTTGAGCTCCTTTCGGCCGAGGATGTCAGCCGGGACTACCTTATCGGACTGGATGATGCCCTGCGCGGACTGCCCGAGGTGGTGGTGGATGACGCAATGGCTGTAAGGCTTCGCAACGGACTGAGCCTTACGACATGCGATATGAGCCAGCTGAATGTGCCGGTAACCACCGGTGGCCAGTTGCTGAAAATACGACTTTCTGGCGGCGCTCTGGTCGGCGTGGTGCAGACAACTGGAGTCTGCGACCCGGCGATTCTTACTGGTGAGAGCACTCGGGCCTGGAAGACCGTGCGTATATTCGCCCGGTGATGCCGCGGCGTCAGGGACACAACGAAACAATAACTATAAGGCAGAAGTAATAAACAAGAAACATTATGTAATGAGAGAGGTTAGAGGTATGGCATTACAGAACGAACAAAAACAGGAGATTATCGGAAAATTTAGAAAGCACGATAAGGACACCGGCTCCAGTGAAGTGCAGATTGCGCTTCTTTCCGAGCGTATAAGCTATCTGACCGGGCATATGAAGAGCCATGTCAAGGATTTTAACACCCGGCGCGGGCTTATCAAAATGGTAAATCAGCGCAGACGGCTCCTTGATTATCTGAAGAGCAAAAATGTCGAAAAGTATAAAGAGATTCTCGTATCACTGAATCTAAGAAAGTAAGCAATACTACAAGGGCGGAAACAGGTAGTAAAAGAGGCCGGCAGATTCTGGCCCATCCGAGATTTCTGCCCACATTAAGAGGAAAAAATAATGACAGTACAAGAAAAAATAACTATTGATTTGGGCGGACGTCCTTTAACGATTGAGACTGGGCTGCTGGCCAAGCAGGCAAACGGTTCGGTGCTGGTGCGCTATGGTGAAACCGTGGTGCTCGTGACAGCAGTCATCTCAAGCAAGCCAAGGGAGGGTGTGGATTTCTTCCCCCTCTCAGTAGATTATGTCGAAAAGACCTATGCTGCGGGCAAAATTCCGGGTGGATTTTTCAAGCGCGAAGGCCGCTTGAGCGAGCATGAAATACTGACCTCGCGTTTCATCGACCGGCCCCTGCGGCCGCTTTTCCCCAAGGGTTTTCGCAATGACGTGCAGATTATCGCAACAGTTCTTTCCGCCGACGGCGAGAACGATCCGGATATGGCGGCCATGATCGGAGCATCTGCTGCCCTTGAGATTTCAGACATTCCTTTTCTTGGCCCCATTGCCGGTGTACGCGTCGGTCGTTTTGACGGCCAGTTTGAAATAAACCCACCTACCGCCAAAATGGCGGACAGCGAGCTCGACATTGTTGTTGCCGGTAGCCGTGACGCAGTGGTCATGGTCGAAGGATCAGCTCAGTGCGTATCCGAGCAGGTGCTGTTGGATGCCATCATGTTCGGCCACACAGGTCTTCAGGATGTGCTTGCCATGCAGCGCGATCTGCGCAGCCGTGTGGGCAAAACCAAGATGGTGGTTGCTGATCGCTTAATAGCTCCGGAGATTGTCGCCAGTGTTCGCCAGAGCGCGCTTGAGCCTATGACCGCAGCGCTTGCAATTGCTGTAAAGCTTGATCGCAATGCTGCCGTGAGCGCGGCTTTCACCAAGACCATAACCGAGCTTAAGGCCCAGTATCCCGAGGCGGACAAGGACATCGCAGCCGCTCTTGAGGAGCTGGAGTCGGATATTATCCGCACTGCCATCACCAAAGACGGCCGCCGCATTGACGGGCGCACCAATAAAGACATACGACAGATCAGCTGCGATGTAGCGCTGCTGCCCAGAACTCACGGATCGGGCCTTTTTACCCGCGGTGAAACTCAGGCTCTGGTGGCAACGACTCTCGGAACCGGTGATGATGAGCAGCGTGTTGATGCCCTCATCGGCGAGAGCACAAAGTCTTTCATGCTGCACTATAATTTTCCGCCTTTCTCAGTTGGCGAGGCTCGTCCCCTGCGATCAGCCAGCCGACGCGATATCGGCCACGGTAATCTTGCCGAGCGCGCCATCAGCTATGTTTTGCCCAAGGCTGAAGCATTCCCGTACACCATTCGTATTGTGTCTGAAGTGCTTGAGTCAAACGGTTCATCATCTATGGCAACGGTCTGCGGCAGTTCATTGTCGCTCATGGATGCCGGTGTTCCGATCAAGGACCCTGTTGCAGGCATAGCTATGGGCCTCATCAAGGAAGGCGACAGCTTTGTGGTTCTTTCCGATATTTTAGGTGATGAAGATCATGTTGGCGATATGGATTTCAAGGTCGCTGGCACGCGCAATGGCGTAACCGCCATTCAGATGGACATCAAGATCAAGGGGCTCACGAAGGATATTCTTTCTCAGGCCCTTGATCAGGCCCGCACTGGACGGCTCCATATTCTTGACATCATGCAGCAGACGATCAGTGAGCCAAGGCCTGAAATTTCGCCGCGTGCGCCGCGCATCGTTACTATTCAGGTGCGGCCCGACAAAATCAGCGCTGTCATTGGCCCCGGCGGCAAGAATATAAAGGGCATCATAGCGCAAACCGGCTGTAAGATCGATGTGTCCGACGACGGGAAAGTGTCGGTAGCATCGGCCGATCAGGAATCCATTGAGCGGGCGCTTGATCTGATTCGCGGGCTTGTGGCCGAGGCTGAGATCGGCAAGATATATAAGGGCAAGGTACGCAAAATTATGGATTTCGGCGCTTTTGTTGAGATCCTTCCCGGCTGTGACGGGCTTGTGCATATATCCCAGCTTGCCAATGAGCGCGTTGCCAATGTGCGCGATGTGCTCAACGAGGGCGATGAGGTCATGGTCAAGGTTCTCGAGATAGATTCTCAGGGCAAGATACGGCTTAGCCGCAAGGCTGCGCTCGAAGGCCAGGATTAATCCGGCTGAGGCCATCAGCTGCCATATCAGGCGGTACTTTATGAAGGCACAGGGAAACAGCGTTTCCCCGTGCCTTCGTCGTATAGGTGGGACAGTAACAATTTAGAAGAAAAAAACACAATGGCAAAAATTAATAAAACCGTACTTGGCAATGGCGTTCGTATAGTGAGCGAGAGGGTAACGCATGTGCACTCGGTTTCAATCGGGATCTGGGTGCGTTCGGGCTCTCGCTATGAGCGCAAAGCTGAGGCTGGCATAGCTCATTTTATTGAACATATGCTCTTTAAGGGCACACAAAAGTATACAGCTTGCGATATCGCCCGTATGATCGATTCTGTCGGTGGAGTATTTAATGCATTCACCTCAAAGGAGTATACCTGCTTTTATGTGAAGGTACTCAGACAGCATGTTGACATGGCGGTTGATCTGCTGTGCGATATTTTTTTTCGATCCCTGTTTCTTCAGGATGAAATTGAAAAAGAGCGCAATGTCATTTTACAGGAGATCAACATGGTGAAGGACACCCCGGATGACTATATCCAGGACATGTTCAACCATGATTTTTTTTGCGATCATCCTCTGGGGTATAATATTCTCGGGGAGCTTGACACTGTGCAGGGTTTTAGTCGACGTGATATAACAGGTTTTTACCGCCGCGAGTATCTTGTGCCTGATCGGATCGTGATTGCGGTTGCGGGCAATATCGAGCATGACGCTCTGGTTGAGCGACTGGCGGCAAAGTTCGAATCTGTCACAAAGAAAAAAACAATTCCTGCGCAGAACTCATTTTTACCCTCGCGCAGCATTAACTGCAATTTTCGCAGCCTTGAGCAGGTTCATGTGTGCCTTGGTACGCTCGGGTGCTCGCATCTTGATTTGGAGCGCTACACCCTGTATGTGCTCAACGCGATTTTCGGGGGCAGCATGAGCTCCCGGCTGTTTCAGGAAATACGTGAAAACCGGGGGCTTGCTTATTCCGTCACTTCATTTACGGCGTCATTTTGTGATACGGGCATATTTGGGGTCTATATGGGCGTTGTGAAGGATACAGTGCAGGAGGCGCTGGGCATAGTTTTTGATGAAATGAGAAGCCTTCGGGAAAAACCGGTCACAGACGCTGAGCTGTCGGCTGCCAAGGAGCAGCTCAAGGGCAATATGCTGCTTGCCATGGAGAGCACCGACAGCCGCATGAGCCGCCTGGCAAAGTGCGAAATGTACTATGATCAGTACATTCCCCTTTCACGGATTCTCAAAGACATCGACGCTGTCACGCAGGACGATGTTCGTGAACTGGCACGCGGCCTTTTCAGAGACGATCAGCTGACCTGTACCTTTTTAGGCCCTCTGAAGAACCGAGACCTGCCCCGCGATTTGCTGCTGCTTGGCTGATGATTCTGTAGCCATGCTCTGCGTGGATATAGTGTATAATATGTTTAATCGGTACAGGTCAATTCCCCGCAGCTTGCTGCGAATAACCTATACAACTAAAATATCCTTGATACCCCGTCCGCTTGCGGCGGGGTTGTTCATTTTTAGGGGCGAATGGCATTCGCCCTTTATGAAAAAAGGGATTGCCGATCCGCTGCGGCTGAGTGGTTGAGACATATTTTTTGCCAACACATGAAGCCAAAATTTATAAATTAAAAAATATTGACAATAAAATCAAAAAATGGGACTTTTTTTATTAGTAATTCCATGGGGGAAGAAAAATGATATCTGTCGAAGCCAGAAGCCAGAAGCCAGAAGCCAGAAGCCAGAAGCCAGAAGCCAGAAGCCAGAAGCCAGAAGCCAGAAGCCAGAAGCCAGGGCATTTCCCATCTTTTAAACACCAGTGTTTACAAAACCAAATATAGTACAATTCAAGGCATGTCTTTAACCGGACATGCCTTTTTTGCTGTGCGATTTTGATTTTGAAAAAATGGTTTCGGTTTGGGTTTTTGCCCTAATCCCCGAACCTTGGTTCCTGAACCCTAATCCATACAAGGAGGATAAAGATGCGGAAACGAAAATGGTTGAATCTATTGTCTTTTGCCACAGTATGCGCCCTGTTGGTATACGCCTCTGCTGCCTTTGCCGCTCCGATTCCCGATACGGGCGACCCCAGCGAGCGAATCTGCAATCCCCATTCCTATACCGATCTCGGCAACGGCATTATCAAGGACAATGTTACCGGCCTTATGTGGCAGAAGGCCACAGCCCCGGGCACCTATACCTGGGCGCAGGCAGTGGATTACTGCAATAATCTCAGCCTCGGCGGCTATACAGACTGGTATCTGCCTACAATATTGGAATTATCGACCCTTGTTGACAGCAGTATTTCCTTTCCCGGCCCCACTATCAACAGGAGTTATTTCCCTGACACGGTGGCGTCCTGGTACTGGTCGTCTACGTCTCCTCCGGACGCCTACGGTACTGACGCCGCGTCGCACGTGGATTTCTACGACGGCAACGTGTACAACTACTTTAAGGCGTACGGCCTCTATGTCCGCGCGGTGCGTGCGGGACAGTGATTGATACTTTGATTATTCGATAATTTGATTATTTGGTTGTTAGATAAGCGAGTTGCAAGTTAAGGTTTTTTTTCGCTTACCACTGATCCCAGATATTAAACCCCTGTAACTAAAGATATGGCCCGCTACGAACATTTACCTATTTATAAAAAATCAATGGAGCTTGCTGTCTATTTACAGACGGTTGTAAAAAATTTTAGCCGCTACAATAAATACAGCGTAGGGGAGGAGTTGAGGGAACTATCGCGGAAAACATTGCGGCTTATCATACAGGCAAATTCAAGTATTACCAGGGTGCATGTTCTTGCGGAGCTTGTGGATACATGTGAGATGCTTAAAACAACCATTGTTTTTGCAAAGGAGGTAAAGGCTTTTTCAGGGTTTAACAGTTTTCAGCATGCCAGTGGGCTTGCGGTGGTGTTATGCAAACAGAGCCAGGGATGGCTGCAAAGCAGCAAAAAGAGCCTGAATCATCAACCGTCGTCAAACAACGGATAGATGAGTGAGTTCAAGAACACTGTGCGCCTTCCCCGCCATTGAAATAATGGCATTATTATGCAGGGCGTCGGGTTCCGGCGTCCGGTGGGCTTTCGGGCCGCGAAGTGGGAAGGTAATCCGGTGGCGTCCAATTACTGGTCGTCTACTACGAACGCAAACAATACTAACAACGCGTGGAACGTGAATTTCAACAACGGCAACGTGAACAACAACAATAAGACGAACAACAACTATGTCCGCGCGGTGCGTGCGGGAAAGTGTTCGCTGCTGTCGTTCCGGTCGGTTTACAATGCATATTTAGACTGCCGGAAACGAAAACGAGGTACGATTAATGCGCTGCGGTTTGAAATCGGCGCTTCTGAAAAGCTGTTCGATCTTGCAGCAGATCTTCAAAAAGATGCGTACCAGCCATCCCGCTCTGTTTGTTTTCTTACGGCATCCCCTAAGCTCAGGGAGGTGTTTGCCGCTGATTTCCGCGACCGTATCGTGCACCATCTGGTGGTGCGCGAGCTCGAGAAACTGTATGAACCTTGTTTTATTTACGACTCCTATGCCTGTAGAATGCGCAAAGGCACGCAGGCCGCAGTCAGGCGATTGCAGGGGTTTATGCTGCGGGTGACTAAAAACAGCAAAGTTGCGGCTTATGCCCTGCAGCTCGACATCCGTTCGTTTTTTACCAGCATTGATAAGCATATTTTGTTTGGCCTGCTTGAACAAAAACTTATGGTTAAAGAAATGCCGGAAATAGGCAGGGCTACCCTGCTGCGGCTGCTGCGCATTATTGTTTTTCATGACTGCACAAGCTCCTATGTATTCAAGGGCGACAGGGCGCTGCTTGACAATATTCCGCCGCATAAAACCCTGTTTAAGGCCGGGCCGGACAAAGGGCTGCCCATCGGCAATCTGACCAGCCAGTTTTTTGCCAATGTGTATTTGCATGAGCTTGATCTGTTTATAAAACAAACTCTGCGGTGCCGTTTTTATCTCCGCTATGTTGATGATTTTTTACTGCTTGACAGCTCACCCGAACAGCTTCTTGCCTGGCGCGGGCTGATAACGGATTTTTTGCGCGAGAAACTCTCTCTTGAGCTTAAGGCAGACAGTGTTCCACGGCGGGTGACGGAAGGCTCCGACTTTCTGGGCTATATTGTGCGACCGAATTATATACTGGTGCGCCGCCGGGTGGTGAATAACCTGAAAGCAAAACTCGCCGTTTTCCGAAAAAAGATGGTTTCAGAGATATGTATCGGCGGCAAACAGGTGATTAAGATTTTCTTGCAGCCTGAGGCCGTTATCGAACTACGGCAGGTCATTGCTTCTTATCTGGGGCATTTTCGTCATGCAGACGCATATAAATTAACACAGTCTGTTTTTGAAAAGCATGCCTGGCTGAATATGATCTTCACCCTGCGGGATGGAAGTATCATCGAACGCCTGAAATACAAGGGGTGTTTTCGATCACTCAAGATACAGCTGTTTTTTTATCGCTCCCGGCTGGCCGGCTGCGTGCTGCTGTTTCAGGTGGGCGGGTATGTGGAAATGTATGGCCGTGATGCAGTGTTTGCCGGACAGTATTTGAACTGCCGCGTGCGCTGTGGTTTCAGGGGTATGGATTATGCCGCCGGATTTCCGCTGCGCCTGACCGAAAAAGTTACACAGAAAATTGTGTCTCTGGGCCGCAGTTGCTCGTTTATTGCCCAGGGCGGTGATGGCCGATATGTGAAAAACCGGTATGTGCGGGAGGTGGTGTGGGTTGGGAATTGAGGGACAGGTATCGGGTGTAGGTGCGAATAGAATTCGCCCTTGCAGGCAGGCTGTTTTTTTTGCCCAGGGGCAGGGGTTGCTTCGTCGATGCACACCTCGAAAGGGCAGATGAAAAGAATGCTCAATAACAGTACAACAGGTATCATTGCGAACGAAGTGCTCTAATAAAAGCAGAGATTGCTGCTTCAACCGCGGCAGTCCCTTCTTCAATGACAATTTGTTACAATGCCCATTGCGAATAAAATTAAGTATTCTCTTGAATTAGAAATATATGATCAAACCTAAATTCAAAGGAGGTAAGCAGATGAAAAAAAGATTATTCTGTTTTTGTCTGGCTGTCGTATTCTGGCATGGGTATGCTTGTGCTGCATTTTTTGACAATGGAGATGGCACAATAACCGAGTCTGTTACCGGCCTCATGTGGCAAAAGGCAACGGCCCCAGGAACTTATACCTGGGACCAGGCAAAGGCTTATTGCGAAAACCTGGCCTTGGGGGGGCAGAGCGACTGGCGGCTGCCAACCAGAAATGAGCTCCAATCAATAGTTAACTACAATGCGTATAATCCGGCAGCTTTTACAGCTTTTTTTCCTGACACGGTGGCGTCCGATTACTGGTCGTCTACTACGTACGCTTACGGTACTGACTACGCGTGGATCGTGAGTTTCGGCTTCGGCAGCGTGAACGGCTTCAGTAAGACGAACGGCTACTATGTCCGCGCGGTGCGTGCGGGACAGTGTGGGTCATTAGGTTCTTCGACCACGACAACGCAGCCGACAACCACGACAACGCAGACGACAACCACGACAACGGTTTGCAGCGGACCATGCTGTGCAGTGAAGGTTCTAGGGGAGGATAATCCGAAGCTTGAAAATCTGCGCAATTTCCGTGACAGCACGCTCGCGCAAAGCGCAGTTGGCCGTAAGGTAATACAAATCTACTATAATAATGCCGACAGCATCAACGCCGCGCTTGAAAACAGCCCCGCTCTAAGGGCAGTTACCCGGAGTGTTCTTGAAGTAATTGCGCCAATGGTGGGGAGGAAGGAAGAATAGGGATCAGGGTTCGGGGGCCAGGGTTCAGAGAAGAGGCACATAAGGAAACCAGGAATCGGGGTTCAGGGTTTCGGTTTCAGGGTAGGGGCGACCGGCTGGTCGCCCATGACTACTCATGCAATGATCGATATGGGTAACATAAATCATAGTCGGGGCTCGGTTACGGGCTCCTTTTATTATTTTTTCGAGAAATACGTTTAAAGCTACTTGTTGAGAAAATTATGAGTATCCGTTGACAAAACAGGCGAACTGATTTATACATTACCTATATACATCACTTGGAGAGCATCCATGATTCGCACACAGATTTATCTTACCCCAAAAGAGCAAAAGGGGCTTAAAACAATGGCTGCCGTGAGCGGCAAGAAGCAGAGTGTTTTAATTCGAGAGGCGATTGACGGTTTTCTTTCTTCGGAAGACCCTAACAAGCGCCGCCTGCTGCTGCAAAAGGGCAAAGGTCTCTGGGAAAAGCGCTGTGATTTGCCTGATTTTTCAGCGATCAGAAATGAGCTGGATGCACGGTTGCCATGAAAGACGGATTGCTTTTTGATACTGATATACTGGTCGATTTTCTTCGGGGGTTCCAACCCGCAGTTGCTTTTCTTGAAAATGCCGATCAGCAGCTGAAGGTTTCGGCAATAACAGCTGCAGAGCTGTATGCAGGCGCACGGGAAAAAGAAATACCTGATCTTGACGAGTTTCTGCTGGCCTTTGAAATCATCGCGGTTGATAAACAGATAAGTAAATCTGGCGGTATGATCAGAAATAAATATAACAAAAGCCATGGGGTAGGCCTGTCCGACGCCATTATTGCCGCCACAGCCGTTGCAACGCAATCATATCTGGTAACGCTGAACAAAAAGCATTTTCCAATGCTCAAAAAGATAATTATCCCTTATCGGAAATCATAAACACAATAAGGAGTCAGTGCGCTGTGATCGCGCCCTTGAAAGGATCAGGCTTTTAGGGGCGTATGGCCATAGGCCTTTCATGTTGCAGCGACCCTTGGGATAAAAGTAGTGGAGTAATGTATGAAAGTTTATACGTATTCTCAGGCAAGAGAAAAGCTTGCCGATATTCTTGAAGAGTCAAAGAAAGAAGAAATTGTCATTCGCCGCCGCAAGGGTGATATGTTTACAATAGCGCCTAAAACACCCACGCGGCGTTCTCCTTTTGATGTTGCGGGGCTTGCTAAAACTATTTCCCGGAAGGAAATAGTGACGGCCATTCGTGACTCCCGGCAACGGGTTTGCAAAATTGCCGGTGGTAATGATAAGCTATAATCGATCTCTTGCCGGAAACGCAGGTGAAATCAGATTGTAGGGCGGGTGCCAACCCGCCGCAATGAATATACAAACAGCAAACAGGAACAGTGGCCATCTTTTTTGTAAATAATTGAGATCGGTGGATAACGCTCAACAAGGAAAACGGCGGGTTGGCACCCGCCCTACCAATGCATAGTACGATGCAACAAAAAGGTCGGATAGGCGTTTAGCTTAGCCGACCTTTATATATCAATCGATAACACCGTCAGAACTTCACCGGTGGCGGCGTCTTGGCTGATTCGGGAGCATCGAAATATGTTGCCTCTTTAAATTTAAACGAGCTTGCGATCATGTTTGCCGGAAACGAGCGCATGGTGGTGTTGAACTCTTTTACCGTCTCATTGTAGCGTTTTCGGGCAACGGCGATGCGGTTCTCGGTGCCGGCAAGTTCGTCCTGCAGGCGCAGGAAGTTCTGGTTCGACTTAAGATCAGGATATTTTTCCACTACGACCATAAGCCTGCTGAGCGCCGAGGTGAGCTGATTGTTGGCATCCATTTTTTCGGGAATTGTACCGGCTCCCGCCACCTTTGACCGCGCTTCGGTCACCTTCACCAGCACATCTTTTTCCTGTGCGGCATAACCCTTAACCGTCTCGACATAATTTGGTATCAGGTCCATGCGGCGCTGTAGCTGCGTCTCGATCTGAGCCCAGGACTCCTTAACACCTTCATCAAGCGCAACAAGGCTGTTGTAGGTGCTGCAGCCCGGCAGCATGCAGACGGCATAAACAAGCGCGCATATCAGCAGCAGTGATCTCATGTTTTTTTTCATGGTGTGTCCTCCTTAGGATGTCTGGAATTCATCAATATAGGTTGCTATTGTTTTTATTTCACGGATGTAGTCATTCATAAGTGTGAGAGCCTCATTATCCTTGAGTTTTTTTGTGCCGTCCCGCACAGCAGCAAGGTCGTTAAACACCTGGATGCTTAAGCCGGTTACACGGGCTATTTCAGCAAGCAGGCCCGAGCGGTTTGCAGCCTGTGGTATATTTTTAAGAAAAAGGATTGCCTGAAACAGCGATAGAAATGCGGGCAGCGAATGGCCGATAAGCTGTATGATAATTTTTGTTTTGCCTTCTGTTTCAACAAAGCGCTGCCGCAGCTGCAGAAGTTTTCCTTTCAGCTCCCGTTCGCACTGCAGGCGCACAAAGCTCTTTTCAAATGTGAGATCCTTGAGCATGTCCTGTCCGAACACCACTTTATACCCTGCCCTCATGGTAAGAAATTCGATGGGGAAGGTGTCAAGGGACATGGTGATATAATCTTTGCTGAGGAAAAGGGGTGTGTTGACACGGGATTTGTGCCATGCGGCAACAAGAGGCATTGTGCAGGCAAGTTTCTCAATGCCTGCATCGGACAGCACGATCATGAAGTTGATGTCCGAACGGCCTGCCACGTATTCGCCCCGGGCAGCGCTGCCGTAAAGGATGATGCTTTCAAGATCGGCACCAAAGAGCTTTTGGTAATCAGCGGTAAATGCCGCAAAGATTGATTCCGGTGTTTGTGGTGTTTTTGCCATAATTTTTCCTCAAGTAAATATATAGACTAATAATCACCGCTTGCGCCGCCGCCGCCGCTCATGCCGCCGCCGAAACCGCCAAATCCGCCGCCGCCGAAACCTCCGAACCCGCCGCCTCCTCCTCGCCCTCCCGAGAGTGCAGAAAGCAGCAGCCAGGGCAGCATAGCCCTGCCCATGGGAGTTAAGGCAAATATGATGATCAGTACAAGTAGTATAAGGGCTCCCAAGCCTGAGCCGCGCTGCTGCCGAAGGCGCGCCTGTTGCGATTTTATAGGTTGATCGCCATTGCCGATTGTAACGCCTGCATCATTTGCGATTACGGTGCCGATCGCGAGCATCCCCTCGAATAGTCCCTGTCCATAGTCACCGGTTTTCAAGTACGGCACAAGGTACTGGTCGCGGATGCTTCCCACAAGTCCGTCTGGAAGAATTCCTTCAACGCCGTAGCCGGTCTCAATTCGGATTTTTCGTTCTTGCACAGCAATAAAGATAAGTACGCCTTTATCTTTGCCTTTTTTGCCGATACCCCAGGCAGCGTACAAGTCAGTGGCGTACATTTCAGGGTTCTCTCCGTCAAGGGTTGTAACGGTGGCCACCACAACACTTGTGCCGGTTTTTTCAAGGATTTCGGTGCTGAGGTTTTCCATACGGGCTTTGCTGTCGGCAGGGATAACCCCGGCAAAGTCATTTACAGCACCCGTTGGCTGTGGGAATTTCTGCTTGTCCAGCGCAGATGCAAAGCCCGGCTCAAGCAGCAGAAAAAATGCAAGAAGTAATGATCCCGCAAGGATCAGTTTGCGGAAATCCGGGTGAAGACCGCTATTATGTAGTGAAATAGGCATAATTTTTTATGTTTTTTGTTGTGTTAAAAACCATAGCAGTCATTGCTTTGCATGTCAACATGCAGACAATGGAAGTCTTTCCTGATTTCATTTACCTAGGAGTCTGTCGGACTTTCCAAGCATCCTATGATATAATGGCGTAACATTAAACAATTGATTTCAAAGGATACGCCAGATGTCATTGAAGTTTGTCACTTGTGATCGCAATGCACAATTTT
>Ga0114951_10001513_pt1 | contig 28405 bp, 23 predicted proteins | sample AM7aDNAmetaG_FD_88677 | JGI IMG/M metagenome (GOLD analysis project Ga0114951, IMG submission 88677) | Freshwater microbial communities from Finland to study Microbial Dark Matter (Phase II) - AM7a DNA metaG | ecosystem: Environmental > Aquatic > Freshwater > Lake | place: Finland: Lake Alinen... | reverse complement strand
CCGGCGCGCCAATCTGGCCCTCATCCTCCTCATCACAGGCGCTATGGCCTTAGGTTGCCTGACCATCATGATCGGCATAAACCAGTTCCTTGCGCTTATCCCGCTGGCCTGCGCGGAACTTGGCAAATTCATTGCGCCGCGCATCAAGGACTGGCCGGATCTTTTCATTGTTGTGGGTGAACTCCGTCATGGCACCACCGCCGAATCTATCATGCTGACGGGTGGGCCCATTGTTTTCTGGGGCGCTGCCGCGGCGTTTTTCATGTATGGCCGTGACGCAGTCATCAAACGTAAAAGCCCGCCGGATCATATCCTGCTTTTGGCGCTCTTTACCGCCGTGACATTTGTCCTCGCCTTGAGTGCGGAACGCTTCGCCCTGCTTCTGGTGACCCCGCTCGCTTTAGCCTTTGCCCTTGGCCTGGAACAACTCTGGCAGGCGCGCCCATCATGGGCCGTGCGGTTGAAACTCCCGGTCTCAACAAGCACGGGAGGACTGATCGCGGCCTTCCTTGTGGTATCCGTGATCCCCATCGCCGCGACAAACCGGAACATCGCCTCGTTCCTTCACCCCATCTTTAATTCAGCCTGGGATCGCGCCCTCACCGCCCTGCACGACAAAACCCCGGCCAACAGCGTGATCGACACCTGGTGGGCCCCCGGGCACTTTGTCAAGGCCATCGCACGGCGTGAGGTGACCTTTGACGGCGCCTCGATCAAAGGCGAACAGGCTTATTGGCTGACCAGGATTTACTTAAGCCGCAGCGAACAGGAGGCCCTGGGGTTCCTGCGTATGCTCAACACCAGCTCCAACCAGGCCTGTGAATTCCTCCAAGGTCTGGGCTGGCCCCTGTCACGGGCTGTGCCGCTGTTGGAACAGATCACACCTCTCTCACGCGCACAAGCCGCCCGTTACTTAAACGGCATCCTTGGCCCCGCTCACGCCGATGCCCTGCTCAAACTGACCCACGCCGCCCCGCCGCCTTCCTATCTCCTTATTTACAACGAGATCGTGGAAGGCAATGTCCTTTTGGGTTATGTGGGCAAATGGGATTTCGCCAGGATCGAGCACCTCAACGCCGATCCCGCACAGTTAAAGAAGATCCCCTCCCGCAGTTCCCGCGGCTATATTGATTTTCTCTGGAGCCTTGTGGGCGGGCAGCTGCGGCAAAGCGAAACCCTTTCCCCGGCGGGGCGCAACGGGTCCAGGATCCTCTTTGACCAGGGCGTGATGCTTGATACCGCGGAGATGTCGGTTGTGGTCAACTCGCCTAAATTCGGGCACGGGATCCCGGCGGCTGTGGTCTATCTTGATGAAGCCTCGGGCCATGTGGTGGAAAAGCCGCTTACCAACGCCACACTCGGTTACGCGGCGGTTATTTTTCGCGACCAGCAGAACACCCCGCACTGCATTTTGATGGATCAGATGCTGGCCGGCGCGATCATCATGAAATTGTATTACTTTGACGGCAAAGGCCTCGACTATTTCAAGCCCTTTGCCAAAGAACAAGACCTGACAGGCCGCACCAAAATATTTGTGTACAAAGTCAAGTGGCCCGCGTCATTCTGACCTATGGCTGTCATGCTAAGCCCGGATGAACAAGGCATCGCCACAAAGCTCTTGGGATAAATTCTTGTTTTTTAATTTTTTTTTGTTAATATACTTCCTGTTCTCTAGAACTTTCTCGGGTCGGTAGCTCAGTTGGGAGAGCGCCTCGTTCGCAATGAGGAGGCCGTGGGTTCAACTCCCATCCGATCCACCATTTGATACAAGCTAAAAGACCTTGTTCCGTACGGGACAAGGTCTTTTAGCTTGGTACAATACAGAAGCATACGAAAATCAATCGTGGACTCCCAAAAACCCTGACAAATCAGCAACGAGCCCTCTTCCAAAGATCACTCCACAAAATATCTTCTCCTTTCAATATATCGCCATTTAACTCGCGATATACCGCGTCATTAGCTGCCATAAATCCCATCCCTTTAGTCGAAATAATATGCGCCTGGGGTGCATGCTCAAGCACTTTGACAACATAACGGGACCCGCCGCACGAACCCAACGACACAATGACCGGTTCATTCTGGATAACATATATAAATTATTGGATGCCAGTCGGAAGGGAGAAACGAACAACCCGCTCAATGCACAGGCAGAGAACTTATTATTTCAATGATGATGCGGATTAAACAGCCTGGCACTTGAGCCAGAAGTCTCTGGGGAGAATGACAAGAGTATCTTTAACTTGTTTTAAAACAAGTAAATCCTTGTCCCCGGTAATCAAGAAATCAGCGTTGCCGGATAAAGCCGTTGCCATCACCAATCGATCATTGGGATCACGCAGATTCTCAATGTCCTGACAATCCGGCGCTACCCACTCAGCCTGGCTCTTGAGATAACCAATGATTTCCAATGCGGTTGGGCGAGATGTTTTAATCTTTGTGATCAAGATCCGCTCCACTTCGACGGCGATGAAGTCGCTGCAAATAATCGTGGTATTTCTTAAACAATGCTCTAAAAGGTCATGACAAACGCCGTGTGTCGCAAAGGCAGCCACAAGAACATTCGAGTCAAGAACGACTCTCACGCCTTCAACCCAAGGATATCATCATCCGTAACAAAACCTGACCTGCGCGCATACCCACGCACATTCTTGCTTAACCGACGGAACTTCCGTACAGCCAGGAATTCACGCAATGAATCGCGCACAAGATCACTGATGGAAACGTGCTCGCTCCGGCTTATATCTTCCAGTTCTTTCTGGATCATGACCGGCACCCGGATATTAATCAACTTTGATACTGACATTGTTCCACCCTCCTGTAAGACAATGTACTACGTACACGCCCGGTTGTCAAGCGATAGCCAACAGAAATTCCTTCAATTCCGATGATGCGGATGGCGGGAGGAGCGGGAGTCGAAGACCATGACATCGTAGAGCACATCGAACCATTCGCTGAACATCTCGAAGGTTCGTTCGCCGGGCCAGGAGGCTTCATCCTCGAACCACTCGGCCAGTTCAGTGCGGAATATTTCGTCGAAATTGGCGCGCACATACTCCTCGGCTTCGTCCAGGGTCTCGTACTGCGGGATGAAATACACGTTCGCCCGGTCGGCGAAATCATCCACCCACACCGGGTCATCCGGGGCCACACTGTTGATCCAGTCAACCAGCGGCTCGCGCGGCATAACAATCACAGCCATTCGATCTGATCGTTCCATATCAGTTCTTTCTGTCATCAGGAGGGATATTATAAAGGGCCACGCACACACCCGGGCGTTCAAGGTATTCCAGCCGCTCTCCGGCCCGCGCAAAAACCTGGTTCACAAATCCGGGAAAATGCGCATCATTGTGATGGGACAAAAAGACCCACACCCGCCCCATGCCCTGCAGGGCCGCGGGCGCATCCGCCGGGACGAACATCGGGGTGCTGGAACGGGCCGCCAGCCTGAACGAACGATAAAAACCCCGGGCATCATAAATGCTTAAGGTCTGGCGCAACGCCAGCATATTCCGTCCGGCCTGGGTCACCATGTTGGGAAACAACTGGATCACCAACGTGGCCCTCTCGCCCGATGTCCCTACAGGACTTGTCACCAGACGGCTGTTAAGGCCGAAACGCTCGCCGTAATACCAGAAAGGATATTGCGCCTGGGAACTCAAGGCCACCAGATCGCCGGGACGGTAATGGTCGGCCATATAACGCATCGCCGCGCGGTTATCCTCATTCCCCCGGGGATGGACCGCATGCCATGCCGCGGCAGACACCGGGAACCAGAACACCGCCGCGATGATGACTCCGGCGGCCCATGCCTGGCCGCGTCCAGTCACGGCTGACGCGGCAGCCTGCATCCCCGCCGCCAGAAGCACCAGCATCCCGGGAACGAGGAAAATAACAAGCCGCTCAAAGAAAGGATACTTGTCGAGCACCCCGGCCAGAAGCGCCAGCCCCAGGGGCACTGTCAACAGCCACAAAAGAAACCTGTCCCGGCGGAAGAATGACCAGCACCCTGCGGCAAAAAACACCGCCATAAGATACGGCCACGCCAGACCCAGCGGCACACGGAACAACGCAAGGCACGCCTTCCCCATCCAGACCAGCCAACCCCATGTCCAAAGCGGATCCGGAGAAAAACCTCCGGCCAGACGCCAGTTCTTCAACAACTCGGGATTGAGCATCCCGCTTAAAGACAACTTGTACAACAGCAGAAAACTGATGAGCCAGACACCGTAGGCAATACCCAGTCCCAGGCACCTGTGCCATTCTCGCCGCCGCAGCTGATCCAGCCCCAGCACAAGCCCGGCCCCGCCTAGAATGAAGAGCATGGCATTGGACAGCCATATCACCACGGCTCCGCCCGCCATAAATATCACAAGCCGGCCCGGCGTCCAGCGATCCTTCAGGGCGAAGAACATCTCATAAACAAGGAATACGGCAAAGACGTCTATCCCGTAAGGCTTCAGTTCCGCTGCAAAATAAACCAACGGTTCCGCCAGGACAAAAAGAGCAAGCGCCAGGGTCGCCGCGGCAGGGCCCAGGAGGCGGTTAAAAAAACGACGCGCCAGAAAAAGTGCGGCCACACCCGCCAGGAAAGGGAACAGCCGCAGCGCCATCTCGGTATTGCCCAGCACAACCACAGCAGATTTCTCGACAAGCTGGAATAAGAGAGGGGCCTGGGCAAAATCAGGGAACAAAAGGACGTTGTGGACTATTGCCGTGAAGGAACGGTTGACAATGCTCAACGCCAGGCATATCTCATCCTGCCAGAAGGAACGGTTCTCGAGATAATGGATGGTGCGCAGCAAAATACCGAGGGAAACAAGCCCCGCTTGAACGTATCCCGCTGTAAGCCATCGCCAGACCAGAGAGTTCATATCATGACCAGCGGTATGCCAGAAAACGCGCCAGGCTGCGCACATACTTCATCCCCATCCGCACGACCTGGAACTTGGAGGTGCCGAACTGACGGTTCTTGAGCATGAGCGGGATCTCACGGGAACGCAAATGGTGCTTGATGAAATACAGCATGATCTCCATCTGGCATTCAAACCCGTTCGATATAATCGGCGCCTTCTTGAGGTGCTCCGCGCGGTAAGCCTTGAACCCCGAAGAAAGGTCGTGGATATGCGTCCAGAAGATCAGATCAAAGACAAGATTGGCCATGCGGCTGACCCCAATGCGCCAGGCCGGCACATCCTGCATCCCGCCGCCTTTGACATAACGCGACGCGATGCAAATGTCCGCGTCCTTGAGCCCGGCGGCAAGCTCCCGGATCATGGCGGGAGGATGGGTCAGGTCCGCATCCATGGTGACAATGACCTCGCCCCGGGCCGCGGCAATCCCTGTCTCCAACGCCTTGCCCAGGCCGCGGTTGACCTCATGGTTGACCAGGCGGATAAAGGGATATTGTGCCGTGAACCCTTGCACCAGATCCCGCGTGGCATCACGGCTGCCATCATTGACCACCACGATCTCCAGCGGCACATCCCGGCGGATATCCCGGACGCAGGCCTCCAGAAAACGGCCGATGACCTCTTCTTCGTTATAAGCAGGAACTACAACAGATATCATCTCTTGCCTCGCGGTTGATGGGCCTGGAGATAACGCAGGCAGGCACGGGCAATACGGGCCGATGCCTTGCCGTCTCCAAAAGGATTCTTGTGGCACGTACATTGACGGTACCAGGCATCATCCTGCACCAGGCGCTGCACGGCCGCGGCAATACGCTTTCGGTCGAACCCCAAAAGCTGGGCAAACCCGGCGGCAACGGCCTCGGGCCGCTCGGTCATCTCACGCGTGATGATCACAGGCTTCCTGAGGGCACAGGCTTCTTCCTGAATGCCGCCCGAGTCCGTCACGATCACACGCGCCTTCTTCATGAGCACGACAAACTGGTCATACGCCAAAGGCTCCAGGAGATGAACCCGCCCGCCAGAAAGCGTCTCTTTCACCTGAGAGCGGACCTGCGGATTAAGGTGCACGGGATAAACCACATCCACTCCCGGCAGCATGCTGATATCCCGCAGGGCCAAGAGCACCTGACGCAGGCCATCGCCAAAACTTTCCCGGCGGTGAAGTGTCGCCAGAACAATCTTGCGCCGGCTTGCCGCCAACTCCCGCAGTAAAGGATCTGTGAAGGCCCTGTCCTGTCCTCCGGCCAGCCGAAGCGCATCCACCACGGTATTCCCGGTCATCAGGACGCTCTGGCGGGACACGCCTTCCTGCAGCAGCGCACGTTCTGCCTGCGGGGTGGGCGGAAAATGAAGGTCAGCCAACACGCCGGTCAGCCGCCGGTTGCCCTCCTCGGGAAACGGGCGGTACTTGTCGCCCGTACGCAGGCCGGCCTCGACATGCGCTACCGGGATACGGTGATAGTACGCGGCCAGGGCGCAGGCAAAGGTGGTCGCGGTATCTCCCTGAACCACCATCAGGTCAACGGTTTCCTGCGCCAGCACGCGCGGCATCCCCTTAAGGATGCGGGCCGTCACATCAAAAAGCGCCTGGCCTTTGCGCATGATATCCAGGTCATAATCCGGCGTGATGCCAAACACGTCAAGCGCCTCATCCATCATGCCACGATGCTGGCCCGTCACCAGGACCCTGACCGTCACCCCGGGAAGCGTGCGCAGCGCGCGGATCACCGGTGCCAGCTTGATGGCCTCGGGACGTGTCCCCAGCGCAACACAGACCGTAAATTTATTTGTCACAGCAAGGGCCCCTTTAATCTGACCTTGATGCCTTCTTTGCCGGGAACCGTATACCCCGACGCGTTAAGTTCCCTGAGTTGATGATCGAATAATGATTCCGCCTGCGGCGCACCTGTCACCAGCGGAGTCCCCGGCTTTGAATTGATCAGGACATTCTCCTTCAACATTTTCTCAAGCCCCAGGGCCTGTTCTTCCCTCTGATGATGGCGCAGCTGCGTGACAGCCTCCATGACCCTCATGCGGTTGCCCTGCAGGAGGCTCGCCAGCCCGATCCCGTAATAGATCATGGGATTATCCTGGCGGGCCCTGACTTTCTCAAAATAGGTAATCGCCTCATCGGGGCGCGACTGCCCCAAAAGATAGTCCCACGCCAGGGCGAACTCGATATCTGTCTGCCCGGGCTTAAGGCGCAAGGATGTCAAGAACGCCTGTTCCGCGTTCACAAAACGGGCCTGGGTATAATAAGCCCTTCCCAGATTGTTCCAGCCTTCGGCATATTCAGGGTCAATGTCAACGGCAAGCCTGAAATAACGCAGCGCTTCCAGCGGCGAACCATTTTCATCCGACTGATGGACAAGCCCGATCCCGTTATAAGCCGGGGCAAACTTGGGATCCACTTCGATGATCTTCTGGAAAAGTTCAATGGCACGTTCAAACTGATGGTCTCCGGCCGCAATGGTGGCGAGCTGGAACAACTGCTCCCGGCTCACGGGGGCGGCAGAAACCTGCGCTGCGGATAGAAGAGAAATAAGCATGCACGGGACCAGCGTCCTGTGCCAGAAGGGGATCATTTACCTGTATCCGTCTTGGCCTCGGGCTTGTCGGACTCCTTCACCCGGACAAGATCCTTGGCCTCGACAGAAGGATCCGCACCCACGATCATCTTTGATACCGTAAGGCTCGCCTGGACCGTATCCGCGCTGCGGGCATTGCTGGAAAGGCTCATTTTCTCGACCTTGATCAATGCCTTCGCATTGTTGATCGCGTAAACAAGGCTGGTGATACTCTCCAGTTTCCCGGAACAATCCATGGTCACGAAATACTTGACATAATCTTTCTGGGCGTCCTGCCCCGCCGGAGATATCTTCGAGAGGGTCACCTGAGCCTGCGATGCCAGCAGTTCCATTTTCTTCAGGAAATCGGCGATGACCTCGTCCTCGCTGCGGACCTCCTGCGTATAAAAATCACGGAAGGCGGCCGCTTCACCCACAATGCGTTTTTTATAATCGAGGAACCTCAGGTTATGGCGGATCGTATCCTCTTCCTTGGCAATACTCTCGTCAAGCTCTTTCATGCGGTTAAACGATGGCCCGACCAGAAGCCTGTCGAAAAGCGCAAACAGGACGAACAAGGACGCCACGATAAGAATCTTGCGCTCATTGGCGGAAAGCCCGGAAATAAATTTACTGATCAAGGCCTGCTCCTTGGTTGCCCTGCCCTGCGGTTTTAAGGTCTTGGACACCGGCAGCCGCGGCAGATGGCGCGGAAAGCTTCAGGACGATCTCAAAGGCCGCCACATCCTTGCCGCGTTCTTTTTTCGCCGTGGTGGAGCGGGTCTTGACATTCTCGAAAAGAGGCGAATCCTCCAGCGCCGTGACCAAGGCAAAAACACGCGACATGGATTCGGAAATGCCCTGGATGGACACCTCGCCCTTGTCGTCCATGGTGACACCCGAAAGATATATCTCCTGGGGGATGATCCTGTAAAGTTCCGTAATGGCCTCCAGGGGCATCTGCCTGGCCTGAAGGTAATCGCGCAGGAGCCCCGTCTTGACGATCATCTTCTCGAGAAGCCCGACCTCTTTTTTCTGGCCCGCGTATTTTTCAACCAGGTTCTGCCTGAAGAAAAGATCCTCGAAATAAACCCGGCTGAGGAGCGCCGCCCCGATAAAAAGAAAAGCCATCAGGACAAAGATCCCCGCTTTCATGGTCTCCCCGCCCTTTTCCGCGACCATGCGCTGGTCTTTGAGCTCCTGGGGCAGGAGTTCCGCCCCGCATCGCGCTGCCGTCACACCCGCAGCAATGACATCCAGGGCAGAATCGTCGATAAAATCCCTGGAAATCTGCTGCTTCAGCCCGGCAAAGCCCTTGACAAAATTTTGATACGGCAGGCACTCCGGTTTCATGGCCAACGGCCCGGCCAGCGCCGCTTCCAGGCCAGCCAGGGAAGGATGATTCGATGTCACGACGAGCCGTGTCGGACGGGTGCCGCCTTCCTGCTCAAAAGCTTCCAGCGACGCTTTAGCTTCATCCACGATCCGGGCAATAACCGACGGATCAGCCTTGACCTGGTCGATCCCAACAGGAATGCTGCGCGCCATGACCGCAGCCCCCTCGGCCAGGATGATGAAATTGGTATTCTGCGCATCGATATCAAGGATGACCGCGGAACCCCCCTTGCGCAGGTTAAGCGCCTGGGCATAAAAACGGGCCACACCTTCGGGCACAAATATCACGGAGGCAACATCAAGCCCTGCCGCGCGCATGAGGGCGATCTTATCCTTGACGATCTGTCGCTTGACCACGATCAACAGGACGCTTGTGAAATTCGGACGCGGTGAACGGATCTTGACATAACCGGTAAGGATCTCATCCTTGGTGAAGGGCGTATGCCGTGACGCTTGCAGGCCGAGGATGGAATCTATTTCGTCATTGTCAACCGAAGGGACATCAAGGAACTTGGTGGTGGCCACTTCGCCCGGGATCACGCACAGGATGCCGGCCTTGCGGGTCTGGAACCCTGCCAGGGCATCGCGCAGGGCCGCATCCGCGGCACCGCCTGAAATGTCACGGCGCGAAAGCTTCTCAACCACACCTCCGGCGGTGACCTGAGCCACCTTCACGCTTGCCGGGGTGATGGCGATTGTTATGTATTTGCGGTATTTGAGCGTCATAAGATCCGATCTTTAATGGCACCATTATAGACTATGTCTTTAAAGGGCTTCAACATAAAATTGATTATTTTTCATACCAGTAGAGGACACGGCTCTCAAAAACACTGAAAACACACGCGATGGACCGCTTGTACCCGCCGGCGGATGCGGGCACACGGCTGATAAACGCATAAATACCCGACTCGGACGTCAACAGGTCGCGGGCGTTAAGGTCGTCGATCTGGCGGACCTCTGACGGGTCAAGCTTGACACTCCCGGCAATATCGGCGGCAACATCGAATGTCCGCGCAAAAACATGATCATCGGCGGTCGCCTCAAGGTTGTCTGCGCCCCGGCGGAAGCGCACAAGCTTCTGGGCAAGCGGGACATCAAGTCCCAGGGCAACAAGGGCCTGGCGCGAGGCTGTATTGATATTGACATGCCCGTCCCCGTAGACGGTGATGAAGGGCAGTAATGTTTCGTAGATCTTTGCATTGACCCCTTTCACCAGCAGCAGCTCGTCGGGCCGTGCGAACACCGCATCTTTCATCGGATAAGGAAATTCGAGGCTTTTGTAATAATCATCGTTGAAAAAACCCTCCGTGCTATGCTGGCCGTAATCCCGCCAGTCGGCGATGGCATCAGCCAGGGCGCGTGCCTCGACCCCGTTCCAGCCGAGAGCCTCGGTCACCAGGCGGGCCAGGATCTCGCGGGAAGACGTGTTTAAGTTGATCTTTGACTGCTCGTCCGCCACCCCCCACGCCGTGCCCACGGCCCCCGTGCCCGGATCCAGCGCATCAGGGACAACCTCGACGGCAACCCCTCCGACATCCATGCCGGCGAATTCTGCAGGATTGTTGTGCAGGCGCTGTTTGACCACAACGGCCGCCACGGAGGGATCCTCCAGGGCATCAAGCGTCATGGCCTCCGCCTTCTTGACCCCGGCTTCTGCCGCAGCCTGCACACGGGCACGGTCCTCAAGGCGCTGAAAAAGAACAATCCTCTGGCGGACCCCGGCCAACAGCATCACCGCCAGAACCGACAAGAAGGTCAGCGTCCATAACGCGGTGATCAGGATAAAACCATGCCGCCTCACGACCGCCATTTACACCCCCGCCGGAATAGCGATATAACGTTTGAGCACCCGTTCTTCTCCCGCCTGGATCACATGGAGTTCGACCTCAACACCGGAAGGTATCTCGTCCGTGGGTTCCAGGTGCGTGGACGCTTCGCCGGATACGCCGTGAAAATAACGGAAGCGCAGCCCCTTGACCCCCTTGACCAGCACCGTGTCAGCCCCCCACCCCCCGGCCATCGCCTGGGAATAATTGGCCTGGCGGCGGACCACAGCTTCACGCACAGGATCATAATCATACGCCACACGGCCGATCTGGTCGACAACGCCTTCAGGGGCACGCATGCTCACACGGTCGGCCGGCGTCCAGACAACGCACGGGAATGCCATGCGCCCCTCTTCACCGGCTAGATCGATGTTGGCAAAATGAAACGTGTTGCGCAGGTCCGAGGCCATGCGGTCGAAGAAAATAAGCGAATCCTCTCCGGACATCATCTGGCGGGCCCGGTCCGAGAGCCTGATCCCGTTAAGCAGACACGTAAAAATGGCGGTCGACAGAATGGCAAAAAGAGCCGCTACCAGCATGATCTCGATAAAGGTGAAGGCGCGCCGGCGCATCAGGTTCCCTTCCCTTCCGCCGGGGATATGGCGGTGACACCTGAAACATAGGCCGTGCGCGAAAGCGTGACACGGCGCCCGCGCTCCTGCCACGAAAGGTCCATGTCCAGTTCAAAGACCGACAGGAGGGTGCCCACAGGTTTCAGGTTAACATTATAATGGAACGCCACGGGACGGTTGTTGATCACGACTTCTTCATCCAGCAGACCGATATCAAAATCCTTCGGGGAACGAAACTCTTTCTCGACCGCGGCCATACGCCCTTCAAGGAGATTGAACGCATACAGCCGCGTGGACAGGCGGTCCAGATAATCCACGGCGGAAAAGAAACACCGGTAAAGCGCCACAAGCCCTCCCGACAGGATGACCACCGCCAGCATCACTTCAATGAAGGTGATGCCCTGCCGGCGCCGGGAACGGCTACTGCCAGTTGACAACATCATCATCCGCTGAAGCCACATCCTTGCCCCTGGATGAAAGGTCATAATCCGGGCGGTGCGTTCCCGGTGCGGCATAAATATACGCATTCCCCCACGGATCCACAGGGTCTTTTTCAAGGTAAGGGCCGTTCCAGTTCCGGGGAACGGGCGCACCGGAAGGTCGTTCGCGCAAGGCAGCAAGCCCCTGGGCCGTAGCAGGAAATCCCCCGTTATCCAGCTCATAAAGCTTAAGCGCCGTGGCGATGTTCATCAGGTCCGCTTTAGCGACCGCGGCCTTGGCCTGTTCGGAACGCCCCGCCAGGCGCGGGACGATCATCGCGGCCAGCGCCCCGATGATGATGACCACAAGCATGATCTCGATGAGCGTGAACCCCCGGCGCCGAAACATGGTTGTGCCGTCAATCATATCGAACCTCCCTGATGGTTATCCCAAGCAAAGGCATCGCCCTGCTGATGTAATAAAAATACCACAACTGAAAAAATTCGGGGTGTAAAAATAATAAATCAGGAAGCGAACATGTCCATCCGGAAGATGGGCAGCAGCATCGCCAGGACAATAAATCCCACCACAAGCCCCACAGCCAGGATCAGGAGCGGTTCCAGGAGCGTCGTCATCGAACGGGTGGTTTCGGCGATCTCCTGTTCATACGTATCGGCAACGTCCTTAAGCGACCCGGCCAGTTCCCCGGTTTCCTCGCCAATCGCGATGATCTGCACCATGATGTCGGGAATATGCGGCGATTCGCGCAGGCACGCCCCCAGGGATGCGCCGCCCGCCACACGCTCCTGGCAAAGGGAAAGCTCCCGCCGCAACGGCTCATACGCCAGGGATGGCACCGCCGTCTCCAGGGCCTTGAGGATCGGGACACCGCTCCCCAAAAGCAGGGCCAGGGTGCGGGCAAAACGTTCCATATCCGTCTTGACCGTGAATTCACGGATGAAGGGCAGCGCGGCCACAAACGCCATGAACCTGCGGCGGATCTGCGGGGCCAGGGCCATAAAACGCGCGCCCGCGGCCGCGGCCATGGCCAGGCCCAGCAATACGGGCCACGCCACGCGGACAGCCCGGCTTAAGCCCATGACAAACCGGGTCGGCCACGGCAGGGCGACACGCATACCTTCAAAAAGAACAGCGATCTTGGGCATCACAAAACTCAGGATAAAGAAAACGGTACACACCCCCACCATCAGCATGAACGCCGGATACACCAGGGCGCCGCGTACCTGGCGGGCGATTTCATCCTGCTTGCGTTCGTAGACGGCCAGGCTTTCGAGAACTTCTTTCAACCGCCCGCTTTCCTCACCGGCGCGGACCATGGTGACATAAATATCCGCGAACACCCGGGGATGCTCGGCGAGACAGGCTGAAAATGAACGGCCGTTGCGCAGATTGAGCGCCACATCACGGACAATGCCCGCGAAATGCGCGTCACGGGGCGCATGCATCTGGCGTGCGAGGACCTCAAGCGCCCTCAGCAGAGGAACGCCCGACCTGAGCAGGCTCCCCAGCTGACGGGTAAAGGCATGGATCTGGCGCGGCTTGACCCCCTGCCCCCGGACAGCACCGGGAAGGGCATTGGCCCCCTTTTCATCGACACTGACCGGCAGCAAGCCCTGGCGGACCACCATGTCCAGGGCCTCGTCGGCATCGCGCGCCGTGACTTCCCCCGTCACGGTCACGGCATCTTCTTTCTTGGCTTTATAAATAAATACCGGCACCGGGATCAATCCTCTTTCATGGTCACGTTCATGACTTCCGCCGGAGTGGTCACCCCGTTGGCCACATTCTTCCATCCGTCCTGGCGCAGGGTGCGCATACCGCGCTCAATGGCGATACGCCGGATCTCCTCGGCCCGTGGCTTGTCCAGGATAACGGCCCGGATCTGCTCGTCAAGTTCCAATATCTCGTAAATGGCTGTCCGCCCGTAATACCCCGTATTATTGCAGGCATCACAGCCACGACCCCGAAAAATGACAACCCGGGAGGCCTCGACATCGCCAAGGCTGCGGGCGATCTCCTGGCGGATATCCGTCAGGGATGAGGCATCCTCTTCCCGGCAGTGCGGGCAAATGACCCGGACGAGCCGCTGGGCCACAAACGCCTGGACACTCGAGGCGACCAGGTAGGGTTCAACTCCCATGTCCACCAGGCGCGTCACGGCGCTGGCCGCATCGTTGGTATGAAGGGATGAAAAAACAAGATGCCCGGTGAGGGCCGTACGGATGGCGATGTTGGCGGTCTCCGTGTCGCGCACCTCACCCACCATCAGGATATCAGGGTCATGACGCAGGACGCTGCGAAGTCCGTCGGCAAAGCTGAAATTGACATCCGCGTTCACCTGGATCTGCGTGATGCCGTCCATCTCGTACTCTACGGGATCCTCGATGGTGATGATCTTGCGGGAAGGGTCGTTGATCTCGTTCAGGCACGCGTAAAGGGTCGTTGTCTTGCCGCTGCCCGTAGGCCCGGTCACAAAGACCACCCCGTGGGGACGCCGGACAAGATCGCGGAAACGCCGGGCATTATCCGCGTTAAAGCCGAGCTTCTCAAGGTTAAGGAGCTCCGATGTGGTCGGCAGAAGGCGGATAACCATGCTTTCCCCGTGCAGGGCAGGAATGGTCGACACCCTCAAGTCCAAAGCCTGCCCGCCCACGCGCACCACCGCGCTCCCGTCGAGCGGCTTGCGTTTTTCGGTGATGCTCAGTTCAGCCATGATCTTGATGCGCGAAAGAATGGCGGCCAGAAAATGCCGCGCTTCCGGCGGCAGATTGGCATCGATCAGGACCCCGTCGATGCGGTAACGGAAACGGACCCTGTTGCGGTAAGGCTCGATATGAATATCGGTGGCGCGCTTCTGGTAGGCTTCCAGGATGATCTCATTGACGAGCTTCGTGACCGTCGGGTCCTCGCTCTGGCGCTCGATATCCTCGATCGCCGCATGATCACCGGATTGTTCGCGGAAACGTTTGGGATCACGGGTCAATATCCTGTCGATGGTGTCCGAAGCGAACCCGTAATATTTCTTCAGGGCTTCCTCCACATCCCAGGCGCTGGCCAAAACGCACTTGGGTTCGAGGCCCAGATGAGCGCGGATATCGTCCTGGGTATGGATATCGAGCGGCTCGGAAGCCGCCAGGGTCAGCTTCTGCCCTTCGATGGCCAAGGGCATGAACCGGTAATACGAAGCAAACTTGACGGGGACGCGCTCAATGACACTTTTATCGATGGCGAGCGCTTTTAAGTCCACAGCATCACAGGGGATCCCGGCGCACAGGGCATCAAGGATGTCCCGGGCCTTAAGGATACCGGCACGGACCAGGTAGTCGGTGAGGCGCAGATTCTCGTGACGGGCCTGCGCACAGGCCTGCTTCATCCCGTCCTCGTCAAGAAGAGCACGCTTGACAAGGATCTCGCCGACGGTCTTGTTGACAGCGGGCTTCAGCATGGTCAGATCCTCGGCGCCTTGCCGATCATGTAAAAATCGGGAGCTTCCAGATGATCGTAATCGCCGCCCAGAATATGTTCACAACCTTCAATATTATCCTCGAGATGGACGTACTCCCCCTTCTTGCCCGTAAAAACCTCGGAAACGGCAAAAGGCTGGGTCATGAAATTGTAAAGTTTCTCGGCGCGCTTGTAGATCAGCTGATCGGTCTTGCTCAACTCCTCGATGCCGATGACCGCGACAATGCGCTTGAGCGCGTTATGCTTGTTAAAATGCTGGATCACTTCCTGGGAAAGCCGGAAATGACGCTGGCCGACAACAACCGGATCGAGGTTGGCGCAGGAACTCTGCAAAGGGTCGATGGCCGGATACATCCCGCGCTGGACCAAGTCGCGCGAAAGGACAATATTGCCGTCGAGCGTTGAAAAGATCGCGACAACCGCCGGGTCGGTCATGTCATCAGCCGGCACATAGACCGCCTGCATGGCCGTGATCGAACCACCCCCGTCCACGGACCGGATGCGCTCCTGGACCGCGTTGACCTCCGATGCCATGGTCGGCTGGTACCCTGTTTCGGCCGGGACACGCCCGAGGATCGTCGACACCTCCTGACCGCCCTGGACAAAACGGTAAAGGTTATCCATGAACAAAAGCACGTCCTTGTTCTTGGCCACAAGGTATTCCGCCATGGTCAGCCCCGTGTTGACGACTTCCGCGCGCGTCCCTGGCGGCTGGTCCATCTGGCCGAAAGCGAGCATGACCTTGTGCAGAAGCCCGCTTTCATGGAGTTCATAATAAAGCTCGTTCCCCTCGCGGATGCGCTCCCCGATCCCGGTGAACACGCACGCACCGCCATGGGCCTTGACGATATTGTTGATGAGCTCAAGGATGATGACCGTCTTGCCGCAGCCGGCACCGCCGATAACGCCCGTACGGCTTCCCTTGACCAGCGGATAAAGAAGGTCCACATACTTGATGCCGGTCTCCAAAAGCTCGGGGATTTCGCGTTTCTTGCTGCGCAAATCGAAGGTAACCTCCTGGACCGCCTGGCGGATGGGGACACGCCGGGGGCAGTTCTCAAAAGGGCCGCCATTATCCAGGGGCCGTCCGCTGGTGTCCATGACCCGGCCAAAACAGCCGTCGCCGATAGGGATGGCAATAGGCTGGTAAGTGCAGTAGCAGGGCGCATTCTGCTGAAGGTTCAGGGTTTCCTGGAGCGCGATGCAGCGCACGATCCCGTGCCCGAGGTGCTCCGCGCACTGGAGAACGACCTTCTTGCCGTCGTACGTCCATGTCTCAATGCAGTCGTAAACAGCCGGCGCGTTGACACCGTCATAAAACGTGACATCGACCACCGGACCCTGGACCGATGAAATGCGGCCCGAAGGAACCTTGTCGGCAGGCGGTATGGCGGGGGTCTGTACACTAGCTGTGGTTGTGTCCATAGGGATCTTTTCTCCGTTGTGCCCCGGATCAGTGCCGGGTCATGAGCCTCGACGAAAATGTTTCGCGGAGGCTCTTGTCAATATCGCCTTTGCGGGCCTTGCGCCACTTGAGCTTGACGTTGCCCGCCTCTTTCTTGACGTTCAAAAGACTCGTATCCAGCTGCTGGGACTGGGCCGCAACCGCGGCGATGCTCGTATCAAGCATCAGTTCATATATCTTCGACGATGTCCACAGCCCGGCCAGATATCCGATGATCTCCAGCGGATCGGATTCCTCGATGACCTTGCTGAATTTCTCCACCGTCTGGGTTTCCTGCTGGAAAATAAAATCGGCGGGCAGCAGCTTGACCACGCGCGCCCTGATCGTCTGCAGGTCGCGGGGCCAGGGATACACAACAAGGACTTTGCCGAAATGGCCGTTCAACACCTGGTCCACCAGGTAATCTTTCAGCTGGACCGAGACCTCGTACATGCCCTTTTCCGCGATCTCCTCAAAAATCTTTTCGCTCTTCACCCCCATCATCTCGAGCTTCATGACGCCTTTGCGGCCGACGGTCACAAACCGCGCGCCGGGGTATTCCTCGCGCAGTTCCATGGCGCGGACAACAACCTTGTTGTTCAAATCGCCGATAAAGCCTTCTTCCGTCGTCACAACAACGATGCAGACATCGGGGTGATTGTTGGAAACAAGCGGATGGGCCACCTCGACCGTCTGCAAAAGCCGGAAGAACTCCGCGAAAGATTCCCCGAACCTCTGGAACCCTCCCCTTTTGGCAAAAAGGTCATGGAACTTCATGTCCGCGATGTCCTTGAGGACCTGGACAAGTTCGACCAGGTCCCGGACCTCGATGAATTCACGTTTGACCTTGTTGGCCTTGCCCATAAAATACCTTACCCGCCCCGCGCGGAGGGATGGTTATTTTTTCTGTGAAGACTTCTCGACATCGGCCTTGAGCGCAGAGGCCGCATCCCTGACCGCCGCTTTAATGCTCCCGTCAAGCTGCAGACTCCCGAAGTGGATCACAACCCCTGCCACATGGGCGTCATCGGTCTTGGCGTTAAGGGCAATGTCCCGCCCGGTCTTGGCCCTGATGATATCGCTGATGCGCTTGACATCCGTATCGCCCAGCCCGGCCGACGTGATCACATCCGCTTTCTTGATGTCCAGGCTGATCCGGGACATGTCCACGTTCTTCAACTGTTCGATGAACTCCTCGAGAAGGTCTTTCTCCAGGGAGACCCTGGCCCCGCGGGTCAACACCCCGCCCAGAATATTAACGGAATGATCGATGATCTTCAGTTCCATCTGTTTCTCGATATCGCGCCTGATGCCGTCAGCGGCGTTCTGGGCCTTGGTGATGATCTCTTCCGCTTCCGCGCGGGCCTTCTGGACCAGCTCTTCCCGGTGCTTGGCCGACTCGGCCTCGAGTTCGATCTTCATTTTCTGTTCAAGCTGGTCGAGCTCCTTCCGGCGGGCGGCAAGCTCCTCGTCCGCAGCCTTGATCTTGCGGTTAAGCTCAGCCTCGCGGGCGCGGGCGGCTTCCGCATCGCGCTCAAGGCGCTGTTTGGCCCCGTCCGTCTGCGAAACATAGAAATAATAAAGGAGCCCCAGGATAGCGCCGAACACGACGACCTGACTGAGCACAAAACCAACCATTAACTGGACGTTCATCTTAAACTCCTTGGTTAATCTGAGAAAACATGAAAAAATAACGCCAACAGAAAGAAGGAAAAGATCACAATGACCAGAAGCTGGCTGCAAATACCCATCTGCAGCCGTGCGCTTTTGGTGGGATAACGGCCGATATGGTTGATAAGCCGGGTCCCGAGAATGGCCACCGCCAGGCAAGGGACACCGACGATGAACGTCAAGAGCCCTATAAAGACCAGGCCTTCATTCCAATAGATGAACCGCTCGCCCATGTATCATGCCCTCCCGCAGGCCCTGTCCCCGGCCGCAGAACTTATTTTGCCGAAAAAAGCTGAAAAATGATCAGGATCGAAATGATCGAGATCGCCTCGACGAACACCAGCATGATCGCCATGCCCATGAAAATCTTGGACGCCGCGGACGGGTTGCGGCTTAACGCCATGATGACCGCGTACCCCAGCACCGAAATAACCAAAGACGGACCCAGGACCGCGATGAACATAACCATCAGGATAATGAATGTTTCTGCCAGCATACCTTCCCTTTTCTGGTTATCGCCCGCATCCCCTGCCGGGGAAACGCCTCTTCATTCGGATGCGACCTGTTTTTCTTCAATCATGATCGTGCATTCGTTCGCGAAAAACCTGACAACACCGCCCTTGACCACAAGGCGTTTATCCCAGTCCAGGACCACATCCCCGGCCACGATCCCGATCAAGGGGTAATGATAGGCTAAAAGCTCGTACTCGCCGCGGTCGCCGGAAATAAAAACGCTGTTCACCTCGCCCTCAAAGATCAATTGTTTGGCGCTGAGGATCACACAGCGAAATGTTCCGGTATACGATGACGCCATGCCGGCCCCTTTCCTTAACCGCGGTCGGACTTGGCCATGGTCTGTTCCACGATGCCCATGACAAGCCCCTTGATCATCTCATCAAGCATTTTCTCGATCTCGGGGTCCAGTTTGCGCCGTTCGCGCATCAGCGCCATGAACTCAGGCTTGTTCCTGACCACATAATCCAGGCATGTGTCCTGGAACGCATTGACCTGCTCGATGGAGAGATCGTTCAAGTATTTCTTGTTGAACGCATAAAAGATCAGGACCTGCATCTCCTGGCAGACCGGGGAGTCCTTGTCCTGCCGGAGAATGGCGGTCAGGATCGCGCCGCGCTTGAGTTTTTGTTTCATTTCCTCGGACTGGCCGGAGGTCTTCAGTTTCGAAAGCCTCAGCAGTTCGCGGTACTGGAGATATTCCAGGCGCAACGGGCCCGAAAGGGACTTGATCGCGGACCACTGGACCTTGGATCCGACACGCGAAACCGAAAGCCCCAGGTCGAGCGCGGGTTTCTGGCCCTCCCCGAATAACTGTGAACTCAGGTAGATCTGGCCGTCGGTCATGGACACCAGGTTCGAAGGCACAAAGGCGGTCAGGTCGCCCTCGAGGATCTCGACGATCGGAAAAAACGTCATGGATCCGCCGCCCTTCTCCTTGCTGAGAAAGCAGGAGCGCTCGATCATCTTGGAATGGAGATAAAAAATGTCTCCCGGATAGGAATCGCGCCCCGGCGGACGGCCCAGGAGCAGGGAAATCTCGCGGTAACACCAGGCGTGTTTGGTGAAATCGTCAAACCCGATGAACACGTCCATGCCCCGCTGCATGAAATACTCCCCCAGAGAACAGGCGACATACGGCGACAGATACTGCTGTCCCGGTGTGGACGATGCCGCCGCAGACACGATGATACTGTAATCGAAACAGCCGCGATCCTTGAAAAGCTGGACGACTTTGGCCATGGAAGCACGGGCCTTGCCGATGGAACAGTAGATGCAAATGACCCCGCTGCCCTTCTGGTTCACGATGGTATCGGTCACAAACGTGGTCTTGCCGGTCATTTTATCGCCCAGGATCAGCTCCCGCTGACCCCGTCCGATAGGGATCATGGCATCAAGCACCTTGATGCCGGTCTCCAGGGTCTTGTTCAACGGCTGACGGTCGAGGATCGGCGGCGACTCGGGAAATATCGGGACCATGACATCTGCCTCGATGGGGCCCAGCCCGTCCAGGGGTTCCCCCAGCGGATTGACGATACGCCCGATAAAATTCTTGCCGGCCGGCGTGACCAGCGGCTCGATCGCCGCATTGGCTTCATCCCCGGTACGGATCTTGGAGGATTCCTTGAGGATAAGAACCTGCGCCTCATCCTGCGTGAACCCGACCACCATCCCCAACGTGCCGTAACCGAAACGGATGAGCTGGCCGTTGATGCAATTGGACAGCCCTGTCACAATGACAATACAGCCCCTGATCGCCTTGACCACGCCGACTTCCGTATACTGCAGTTTAATGCTCATAATATTCCCGCCTGGACGTTAACCGCGCGCTTCATCTTTCTTCTGGCCGTACTTGATCTCTTCCTGTTTTTTCTCCCGGGAAGAGCGGAAAAACCATGTGATGAAATAAATGGTCGTGAAAAATGCGAGGAAGAGCATCACGGACCCGATCAGTTTCCAGGCCGCGTTCACGGTCGGTTTCTTGTCGAGGATCGCTTCGGAAACCTTGGCCAGGGACTTCAGGGTCTGTATCTTCTGCATCACGTTCTTGATCTTGCTTTTTTCCCTGTCCGCACGGAACCTGGACAAAAGCTTCTCCAGCGCGTCAAGATCCTTCTTCGCCTGCTCGAACCTGACCGCATTAAGACGGTAGGCGCCGATATGCTGTTCAATGTCCGGCTGGAGCGTCTTTTGAAGCGCATCGATCAGATCGAGATTATTGATGATATCATTAAAAAGCGCCTTGGCGGTATCAATGTACTTTGATTTCTGAAGGTCACCCATGGCGTACTTGGCGTGCCCCCGGACATATTGAAGCTCGTTCTCCGGGACAAACCAGACATCCTGGATGGCGATAGAAACCTTCCGTTTTTCACCGGGAGCAAAATCATCCTCCCTGAAAAGGAAAGGCTGTCCTTTTTTCTCATCGAAACGGATCTCGAAACCCTGGCGGTCGGTGATATACTCGGGCCTGACTTCGGCGGGAAGATAGTGCTGCTGCTTGACCTTCTTGGTCTTCTCGCCCGGATTCTCGACCTGGACCAGAAAATTAATGACCTTGGCCGGATCTGCAATGGCGGCATCGGTGCGCCAGTAGTCGATGAGCTTGGCCTTGGCCCTGATCCCTGCAATGGTCTGGGTATGATTGCGGTAGGCATCGATGCGCGCATCGATGTTGCCGGCAGACCTGTCCTGTTCTGCAAGGATATAATCAAGCTTGTCGATCAGTTTCTGACGGAGCTTCCCGGCATTGGCGGCATCGCGCTCGCCGCCCATTTCCCTGTACCCGCGCTCGATGTCATCGCGCAGCGCGCCCACTGCGGTATCGCCGATACGCCAGACATCACGCACATGGACCCGGAAGGTCTTTGTCTCCTTGGACTGAAGATCAACATCGCCGTGCAGGAAATACCCGGCATCCTTGACATTATAATCAAGCTGAAGCCCGGCATTATCAACAACATCCTCGGGCTTCAGTTCTCCCGGGAGGCTGAATTCGATATTCTTTTTCTGAGGCTGGTCCGTCCCATTGACTGCCAGGACATTGATCACAATGTCAGCATACGCCAAAGGGACAAGGAGGACGAGCCCCCAAAAGGAAGCGGCAAGAATACCCCACCCCCTGCCGGACACCCCTGTACGCAGCCCCATTGGTTATTCCTCGCTTTCAAACCAGGTCTTCACCACCACATCATCAAGCTTCATGGCTTCACGCAGGGCCAGGATCTTGGCATCGATCTCTTCAAGCTTCTCGTTGACCTTATCCATATCGCCCGCATTTTTCCCGGAGAGGCCTTCCACCGCAAGGCCGCTGGTGGCGATACCGGCCAGCTCGGCCTGGCGGTTGATGAAATTCTTGACCATGTCGATCATCTGCTGGGCAAGATCACCGGTGACATCCTGCTTGTTGCCCATGGCCAGGGCCGACGCCTGGATGTCCTTGATATACGTTTCGAGATCTTTCAGTTTCTGATAAGCACTGGGCGTTTCGCCGTTGACACCCAGGTCTTCCTGGATATTCTTGGCCACACCGAGCGCCGCATCCGCACTGTCTTTGCCTTTCTTGGCATAGCCCTGGATGGTATCCATCTGGGAGAATACGGTGGAAGACGTGGTGCTTGTACCGAGGGACGACTGGATATTGTTGATGTCCCCGAAGATCGTTCCGGCCGTGCCCGCATCCGTGGCTTTCCCGAGCGTCGCTATGATCGTCGACAGGTCGCTTGACCCCACCGCATCCAGTATTTTCTGTATCCTGCCAAAAAGGGTATTAGCAGAACTGGTATCCGTGACAGACCCGATCCTGGTGTACACTGCATCCATCTCGCTGATAAGCGTGCGGGCGTTCTTCGAGAAATAGCTCATCTCGCTCCAATCAATGTTCTGGTGGGTCATGCTGGACATGTCCGCCCAATTCACATTGCTGGTGGTCGACTCGGCAAGCTCATCCCAATTGACGCTGGATCCCGTCATGCTGGAGAAATCGGACCAGTTGACCGTGCTCGTTGTCATGGCCGTGACATCATCCCAATTAATACCGCTCGCCGTCATCTGGGCGATGTCATTCCAGTTAATGCCGCTGGTCGTCAACTCACCGATCTCGTCCCAGTTAAGGCCCTGACGGGAAAGATGATCAATCTCATCCCAGTTGATCCCGGCGGCAGAAAGCTCTCCGATATTGGCCCAGTTGACGCCGCCGTTACTCATATCCCCGATCCCTTCCCAGTTGATCGTGGCGGCACTGAAGACCGATATCCCTTCCCAGTTGACACCGGTGTCACTCATCACACCGATATCATACCAGTTGATGCCAGCATCGGTCATGGCCCCCAGATCGGACCAGTTGACATTGGATTCCGAAAGATGACCGATCTCTCCCCAGTTGATCCCGGCCGCCGCCATATCCGCCACACCGCTCCAGTTGACCGCATTCTCGGACATCTCGCTGATATTGATCCAGTTGATCCCTGCCGCCGACATGGCCCCGAACTCGTCCCAATTCACAGCCGCGACCGTCAGCTCGCTCAAATTAGCCCAGTTGACCCCCACCGTTGTCATATCATTCATATTGGCCCAGTTCATCCCGGCGCCGGTCAGAACGCTCAGATCATCCCAATTGACAGCACTCTCCGTCATAACTCCCAACGCCGACCAGTTGATGCCGTCGTTGGACATGGCGCTGAAATTGTCCCAGTTCACGCCCGTCGTGGTCAAGGCCTGGAGATCTTCCCAATTCATGCCGGAGGCCGTCATCACCGTAAGATTCTCCCAGTTCATCCCCTGGTTGGTCATGACCCCCAGATCGCTCCAGTTGACACCTGTTTCACTGACGGTCTGCAAACCGTCCCAGTTGACAGCGGTGGAGGACATAGCCTGGATATCATCCCAGTTCACACCCGCATTGCTCATAAACTGCAGGCTGTCCCAATTAACCCCTGTGGTTGTCAGCAGGGCCACATCATCCCAGTTCACACCGGAAGCTGTCATCACGTCAACGCTGGCCCAGTTCACCCCGGCCTCTGACATTTGTGCAAGGCTCATCCAGTTCACGCCGTCGGTGGTCATGGCGGCCATATCATCCCAGTTGACGCTTGTCAGGGACATCCCGGCCAGCGAAGACCAGTTGACGCCCGTGCCCAGCATTTCTTCCATATTGCCCCAGTTGATGCCAAGATCAGTCATCACCTGGAGATCGGACCAGTTTAAGCCTGTCACGGTCATCTGCTGCAGATCATCCCAATTGACCCCGCCCTGGCTCATGACCTGGATGTCCGACCAGTTGACCCCCGCATCCGTCATAAACTGCAGGTCAGACCAGTTGATCCCCTCCTGGCTGAAGGCCTGGATATCCGACCAGTTGATACCCGTCTTGGCCAGCACATCGATATCCGACCAATTGATGCCCTGGGCGCTCAATACCTGGATATCAGACCAGTTGATCCCCTGGGTACTCAATGTCTCCATATCCGCCCAATTGATCCCCTGGCCCGTAAAAACCGACATGTCCGACCAGTTGATCCCGGCCGCGCTCAAAGCCTCGAGGTCCGTCCAGTTGACACCTGTACCTGCCATGGCCGCAATATCCGACCAATTGATTCCGGTCCCCGCTAAAACCCCGATATCCGACCAATTGACACCTTCCTGGCTGAGCACCTGGATATCCGACCAGTTAATGCCGGTCTTGGCCAGCACATCGATATCCGACCAATTGATACCCTGCTGGCTCAACACCTGGATATCCGACCAGTTGACACCCTGGTTAGTAAGCGTGGAAACATCATCCCAATTGACACCCGCATCGGTCATGGCCTGCATGTCGGACCAGTTGACCCCCATCGCGCTCATGGCTGTCATATCGTCCCAATTGACACCTGCCGCCGACATCGTAACAATATCGTTCCAGTTGACACCCGCATCGGTCATGACCGTCAGGTCATCCCAGTTGACGCCGCGGGTCGTCATCTGGTTCATGTCCTGCCAGTTGACCTGCGCATTCGACATGGCATCGATATCCTGCCAGTTGATCCCCAGTCGGGTCAGGGTCACAAAATCATCCCAGTTAACAGCGGCATTGGTCATGCCGCTGAAGCTGTCCCAGTTGACCCCGATGTCCGACATCACCTCAAAATCCTGCCAGTTCGCCCCTGCCCTGGAAAGACCCGCCAGATCATCCCAGTTCACACCCGTAGTCGTCATGTAGGCCATGCCGGACCAGTTCATGCCGGCCGCAGACATGACCCCGATATCGCTCCAGTTGACACCCTGTCCCGACAAAACCTGCCAATCAGCCCAGTTGATCGCCATGTCGCTCATCGCCTGCATGTCAGACCAATTGATACCCGCCGTGGCCATCATGGAAAGGTCTGCCCAGTTGACACCGGATGCACTGAAAACCGCCATATCCTGCCAATTGACAGAAGCCTGTGTCATGGTGGAAAGGTCTGCCCAATTCAAGACATTGGTGGTCATCGCCGCCAGGTCAAACCAGTTCACGCCATTAACACTCATCACCTCAAGATCGGACCAGTTCACGCCGATGCCGGCCATTGCCTGAAGATCCGACCAGTTGACCCCGATATTGGTCATGGTACTCCAGTCAGACCAGTTGATCCCGGCATCTGTCATGATATTCAAATCGGACCAGTTGACGCCCGAAGCGCTCAACGCCTGCATGTCGCTCCAGTTGATCCCCGCCAGGGTCATCGCCTGCATATCACTCCAGTTGACTCCGGCCGCACTCAGGACACCCATATCCGACCAGTTGATCCCGGTCTTGGCCAGCACATCAATATCCGTCCAGTTGACCCCGGTCTTGGCCAGCACATCAATATCCGACCAGTTGATGCCCTGCTGACTCAACACCTGAACATCCGACCAGTTCACGCCCTGCTGGCTCAACACCTCTAGATCCGACCAGTTGATCGCCTGATTGGTGTAGACCGACATATCGGTCCAGTTCACCCCGGACGCCGTCATCGCCTGCAGGTCGGACCAGTTCACCCCGGCGGCGGTCAGAGCCTGCAGGTCGCCCCAGTTGACGCCCGCATCACTCATCACCTCGATATTCTGCCAGTTGACACCCGTGCTGCTCATGGCCTGCATGTCGCCCCAGTTGACACCGGCATTGGTCATAGCCTCCAGGTCGTTCCAGTTTACCCCCAGGCTGTTCATCAAATTCAGGTCTTCCCAGTTCACACCCACCGTGCTCATATGATTCAAATCTTCCCAGTTCACACCGGAAGCACTCATGACCGTGATATCGTCCCAGTTGACGCCACGGGTTGTCAGCATATCAAGATCCGACCAATTGACCCCCGCATCCGTCATGGTTTCAAGGTTGGACCAGTTGATCCCGGTCTTGGCCAGAACGTCGATATCGGACCAATTCACACCCTGCTGACTTAACACCTGGATGTCGGACCAGTTGATCCCCTGGTTGGTGTACACCGACATATCCGTCCAGTTCACACCTTGCCCGGTCATCACCTGGAAATCCGACCAGTTGATCCCCTGCTGGCTCAACGCCTGGATATCCGACCAGTTGATCCCGGTCTTGGCCAGCACATCCATATCCGACCAGTTCACGCCCTGCTGGCTCAACACCTGGATGTCCGACCAGTTGATCCCGGTCTTGGCCAGCACATCCATATCCGACCAGTTCACGCCCTGCGCACTCATGACCTGGATATCGGACCAGTTGATGCCGGTCTTCGTCCATACATCCAGGTCTGACCAATTCACGCCCTGCTGGCTCAACACCTCAACATCGGACCAGTTGATCCCCTGGTTGCTGAACACCGACATGTCAACCCAGTTGACACCGGTCATGCTCATCGTCTGAAGGTCGGACCAATTGACGCCCGCCGTAGTCATCGTATCGATATCGGACCAGTTGATCCCGGCATCGCTCATCACCTCGATATTCTGCCAGTTCACCCCCGCACCGCTCATCGCCTGCATGTCGCTCCAGTTCACCCCGGCCGCACTCAAAACACCCATATCCGACCAATTGATCCCTGTCTTGGCCAAGACATCGATATCGGACCAGTTCACGCCCTGCTGGCTTAACACCTGAATATCCGACCAGTTGATCCCCGTCTTGGCCAGCACATCGATATCGGACCAGTTCACGCCCTGCTGACTCAGCACCTGGATATCCGACCAGTTGATCCCCTGGTTGCTGAAGACCGACATATCCATCCAGTTCACGCCCTGCCCGGTCAAGGCCTGAAGATCCGCCCAGTTGATCGCCTGGTTGGTGTACACCGACATATCGGACCAGTTAACCCCGGTGGAGGTCATCGCCTGCATGTCATGCCAATTGATGCCGGCATTGGTCATGGACTCAAGATCGTTCCAATTAACGCCCAGGCTGTTCATCAGGTTCAAATCTTCCCAGTTGACGCCCACGGTACTCATGTGATTCAAATCTTCCCAATTGACACCCGAAGAACTCATGACCTGCATGTCATTCCAGTTCAACCCGGAAGAAGACATCACGGTCATATCGCTCCAGTTGAGCCCCGCCGTACTCAACACATCCATATCGGACCAATTGATCCCGGCCTTGGCCAGCACATCGATATCGGACCAGTTCACGCCCTGCTGACTCAGCACCTGGATGTCCGCCCAGTTGATCCCCTGGTTACTGAATACCGACATATCCGTCCAATTCACACCCTGTTCGCTAAGCACTTGCATGTCCGACCAATTGATGCCTGTGGCGGCCATATGGCCCAGATCATCCCAATTGACTCCGGCCGCGCTCATGGCCTCGACATCCTGCCAGTTGACACCCACATCGCTCATGACCTGCAGATCGCTCCAGTTAACCGCCGAAGAGGTCATCGCCGCCATATCGCCCCAGTTTAAACCGATGGTGCTCAGCACCTCCATATCCGACCAGTTGATCCCGGCCTTGGCCAGCACATCGATATCCGACCAGTTCACACCCTGCTCGGTCATGACCTGAAGATCCGACCAGTTCACGCCCTGGTGGCTGAAGACTGACATATCCGACCAGTTGATGCCCGTTGTGCTCAATATGCCCACATCCGACCAATTGATCCCCGTTTGTGCCAGGACATCCATATCCGACCAGTTGATCCCGGCATCGCTCATGACCCCGATATTTTGCCAATTGACGCCCGCGCCGCTCATCGCCTGGATATCCGACCAATTGACCCCTGTCTTCGCCAATACATCAACATCCGACCAGTTGACACCCTGCTGGCTCAACACCTGGATATCCGACCAGTTGATCCCCTGGTTGCTGAACACCGACATATCCATCCAGTTCACGCCCTGTTCGGTCAAGGTCTGAAGATCCGACCAGTTGATCGCCTGGTTGGTGTACACCGACATATCCGACCAGTTGATCCCGGTCGATGTCATCATCTGCATGTCATACCAGTTGACGCCCGCGGCGGCCATCGTCTGAATATCGCTCCAGTTCACGCCCGTGTCGCTCATCACTTCAATATTCTGCCAGTTGACACCCGCGCCGCTCATCGCCTGCATGTCGCCCCAGTTGACCCCCGCATTCGTCATCGTCTGCAGGTCGTTCCAGTTGATCCCCAGGCTGTTCATCAGGTTCAGGTCT
>Ga0114951_10001512_pt1 | contig 28444 bp, 25 predicted proteins | sample AM7aDNAmetaG_FD_88677 | JGI IMG/M metagenome (GOLD analysis project Ga0114951, IMG submission 88677) | Freshwater microbial communities from Finland to study Microbial Dark Matter (Phase II) - AM7a DNA metaG | ecosystem: Environmental > Aquatic > Freshwater > Lake | place: Finland: Lake Alinen... | reverse complement strand
CTATTTTCTTATGATTTAAGTCCCCCGTGATATACTTTCTATTTTCTTATGATTTAAGTCCCCCGTGATATACTTTCCAATAATTTAAAAAAAAAAAAATAAAAAAATTTTATAAATATATAAAAATGAGGGAGTGAGGGGGATATATGGGTATTATTAAGAATACGGTATTGAGGGGGAGTGATGGGGTTGATTATATATTTCTTGGACAGGTATGGAGGAATGTAAAGGATGGTTCCAAGTTTGCTTCTTCGAGGGTTCAGGTAGAATTAGAAAGGTTAGCGATACAGAGGAAGTTGGTAGAAGGTGATTCTATTTTTCAGGAATTATTGGATAGGTCTATTGCATCGGGGTATATACCAGAGCAGAATGCTATATCTAGGAAATGGATGCAGAATGAGGCACGTGATGCGATGAAAGGGAAGAATGCGAGGACTGCACCAGCGATTCGTTCTGAGTTATTGATGGAGAGTTCATTAAAGAGTGTAAGTAGTATAAGAGTAGGTCATCCTGTAATGTTTTACTATGATGCATTGAATAGGAATAATAAGAAGATTTTACCATATTTCGATCAATTTCCAGTTATTGTACCTATTAAGGTTTGGGCTGGAGGGTTCATGGGGTTAAATTTACATTATTTAAATTACAAGATGAGGGCTATATTATTAGATTCTTTATATAGTTTGCGGAGGGGTGAGAAGAGGTTTGGAGGTGGTTCTGAGGTGAGGGCTGGTCGTGGGGTTGTACCTATGGGAGCGAATGACAGGAACACGAGGATTGATGTTGATTACGCAAAGTTATTGGCAGGAGTAACAAAGTATCGAGGATTCAAGTCTACGATACATTCATATATAATGGAGCAGGTAAAGTCTAGGGTTGTAGAGATAAGTCCGATTGGGTGGACGTTATGTTTCTTTTTACCAGTTGCTAGGTTTAATAATGGAGTAGATCAGAGGACGGTATGGAGGGATTCTATAGAGAAGGAGCAGAAGCAGGCTAAGAAGTAAGTTTTTGATATTAGTCATACGATATAGGGATTTATAAATATAGGAAACAGATTAAGAGATATGTCAGGATATGGAACAGATTTTTATGATTCTAGGAGTCCAGAGCTAGAAGCATTTTTACAGCAAGGGATTCCAGCTACAGCAGGATATTATAATGTTGCTCAAGAAGAGAGTAATGCATCATTGATGGAAAGATATCGTAAATGGAATGCTCTTCGATTTCCTATGAATTGTACTCATGGTTTCATGATAGAAATTATTGGATTAGATGTAACTACTTCAGGTGGTAGTGGGAAGAATAATCAGCTTAGTAGTTTTTTTTCTGATGTTGTAGGTGCAGGTGGTGGAGAATTAAAGATGGTTGGTAACGAAATAGGAACTGCTGCTGTTACAACTTTAGGCATTACTTCAGCAGGACAGGATAGTTTATCCGCTTTAAGTAAGGACACTTCGAATGCTTTGAAAGGTGGATCAGAATTTATAAGTTCTAGTGCGGTTGGCACAGGAGTGAATGCTTTTGCAGTTGCAGGTACGAATATAGCAACTCAAAGTATAGCAGGTCAGCAATTGTTTCCAGTAATAAATGCTGTTGTAACTGCAACTCCAAAGACAATTAGGCGATTAATATTACCATTACCAAATGATATAAAGGTAACGTATGATGCAAATTGGAATGGTCAAAGTGTTCTTCCGATTGCTTATGCGTTAAGGAATTACATAAATCAGGATGAAGAGTCTAAAGCCAATGCTGTTAGAAATTTAGTTGGGGCGGTAGAAGTTGGTGCTATAAAAGCATTGGTAGGAGGCTTAGGGGACTCAGCTAATTTAGCTAAAGCTGCGGCATTATCTGCAGGAGTTGCATTCAATCCATACAGGCAATTAATGTATGATGCTCCAAGTTTTAGGACATTTACTTTTTCATGGATACTATCTCCAAAGAATGGAAAAGAGTCTGCTGATCTTAATGAAATTATATGGTATTTGAAGAAGCACATGCATCCTAGCACATTGAATAATGCAGATGCAGAGGGGCAGATGTTTTGGATGAATCCAGATTATATTAATTGCACATTTTTATTGGATAGTACTAATCAAACTCCCAATCAGTGGTTGCCTTTGATAAAGAAATCTGCAATCACGACTGTAACTGTAAATTACGAGAGTAAATTTCATGGTGTTACGGAAACGAATCCTGCTGGTGCTTCAGGTGCTATATCTTTGACTATAGCTATTTTAGAGACTGTTATATTGACGCAGAATGATTTCAAAAGTCCAACATCACAAAACCCATGATTACTGCCACGAATTACTTTCAGAATTTCGGATATATTTCTGACAATTCCATTATTATAAAGAATCTTCTTTTACGTTCAGAGCTTAAGAGTGTTGATGTTATTACAAAGTCGAAGGTATACACTCCTTATTTGATAAAGGATGGTGAAAGGCCAGAGAGTATTGCGGAGGCATTATACGGAGCAACTTCGTATTTCTGGATTGTTTTATTTGCTAATGACATAAATAATGTATATGAGGATTGGCCAAGAACGCAAGAGATTTTTGATTCTCATATAATTGATGTATATGGTACTTTAGAATATGCCAAGACCACGATACATCACTATGAAGATACTGCTGGTAATATTGGGAGGTCAAATTCAGAATATTACGCAAACAATCATGCATTGATAAGTTACGGATATTTCGAGATTCCAGTATACATATATGATTACGAGATGTCTCTAAATGAAGCGAAGCGATCGATCAATTTGATAAGACCTGAGTATAAGTCACAGATTGTCAAGGAGTTCCAGAAAATATTTAAATAGTACTATTGTATGTCAAGCATTACTTCATTTATTTCGAATACTGTAAGGGTTAATCATATTATAATGACGAACAAGGATGGTATAAAGATTGACATTACTCGTCTTGTTATAGGTATTGATTTATTTGAGGATATATATGCTCCTACATTAAATGGAACTATAGATATAATTGATGCAAATGACATGTTGCAGTTTTTTCCAATTATAGGTGAAGAGAAGATAAGGATAGACATTATACTTCCTGGATTTTCGGATGATGCAAATTTTGTATTAGACAATTACAGGATTCACAAGATTACAGATAGGGTAGTAAATTCCGATAAGATTCAGACATATAAGTTATGGTTCACTTCTCCAGAGTTCATTACAGATTTCGAGAAGAGGATATCAAAGGCATGGTATGAGAAGACAACAGAAAGCATGGTTAAGGATGCGTTTGGATTTTTAGGTTCCAAGAAGACATTAGAGATTGATCCTTCTACTATTGGGGTTCATAATTTCATTTCCACTAATTTCTCTCCTTTACAGATAATCGATTATCTTGCATCACATAGAAGTATAAACACCAATAAGTTGAGTGACTACATGTTTTTCGAGTCATTTGATTCTGGCACTACTAAGTTCAATTTCAAGAGTCTTGGATATTTGAGTTCTACTTCAAATCCTATTGCTGAGTTCACATACAGACCAGTGAATGTAAATAATGATTCAGTTGGACCGTCTACTAACATACAGCCATATAATATAGAGAACATAACATTCAAGAAAGGCTTTGACATTATAAAGGCAAAGTCAAGCGGATATTACAATCAGACGTTCATGTATTATGATCTCTTAAGAAAGAAGTATGTTGTTCAGAAGAATACCTATGATGATGTGTTCAATGAGACGAAGGGTATGAAGATAGAGAATGCTGGTGGTGATACAAATAGGATGTTCTCGGAAAACACTAAAACATATGGAGACAATATCAATTTTGTATATGTTTCTGGATTTCCTTCTAGAATTTCTAGTACACTAGATTTTTCTAGCACACATAATAAGTCAACGGAGCCGAAGGCGAAGAGAGGCACGAATACTTATATAGCAAAGAAGGGTCTAAGTTCTGATAAAGTTTCCACATTAGTTGAAGATACATTATATAGGAGGAAAATTCTCTTACACGAGTTTGAGATGAATAAGATTAATTTGAATGACATTTCAGGTAATTATGAATACACTGTTGGTTCTGTTATAGAATTTAACAAACCACATATTGTTGTTAATAAGACAGAGAAGATATCAGAATCTGGAGACAGTATTAATGATATTTTTATATCTGGAAGATATTTGATAACAAAATCAAGGCATCATATAGTACGTAGTTCTGGATTAAACTGGAAATACAAGAATTACTTAGAAGTTTCTAAAAATACAATAAAAACAAGTTTAGATAGGGTATGAATAATCATTATATAGGAACTGTTATAGACAATAATGATCCACAGAAGGTTGGAAGGTGTAAGGTACGGATTCATAGTTTATATGATTCTTTACCAGTGAAAGATCTTCCTTGGATACAGATGATGATTCCACTCAATCATGATATTGTGTTTCCACCTGCTATTGGAAAGCAGGTTATATGTATGTCACTTGATTCACATAATCAGAATATGTTAATAACAGGAATAGTTCCAGGTATTAATGATACGACGGGGACTGTGGAAGGTGGAGGTTCTGGTGGAGGTGATATTAAGGATGGACCAGACACCTCTTCTCTTGCCAGAAATGATGCAGATGATCCACCTGCTATTATAACTAAGATAGATTCTCAGCGTGTTGTATCAAGTTCTTTATTAGGAAACATTATTAGAGTTGCGTCTTTTGCAAAAGCTGTAATGGATGGGAATTGGTCTGCTGCTTTGAGTATAAGTGGAGGCACTACTGTAATCAGTGATGCTATTAAAGATTTTTCTACAGATGTTATGGATTCATTAAAGGAAGAGGTAGGAAATATATTTCCTGCAGGTGCTACAGAATCTGATAAGGAAAATCTATTAAAGGGAAATCCAGTTGTTGTAGATGGAAATTCTATAAACCCAACTTCATACCAAGAAGCTGCTTCGAATGTGTTCATGACCTCGGTAAATGTAAAATTAGTAGATGTTAGTAGTGGGAGTCCTTTTACCCAAAAACTTTCTGCCCTTATTCAAGACCCAACTTCTGTGTTATCTAGCTCATTAACAACTCAAGCACTTTCTTTTTTTAAAACTCCCGCAGGTGCTATTTCTGGTATTACTGGTGCTCATACATTAGAAGAAATTCCTTTTGGATATAATGCAGTGTATCCAAACTGTAAAGTTGAGGAAACAAAAGCTGGTTGGATAATGACAGACGATACAACAGGAATGATAACAACAATAGGTACTGATGGAAGTTATACTAAGATATTAAATGGTACTATAATTCAAAAGTCTGTTGGAAAAACTCAACATGTTCATAGTGATTTGGATGTTATTACAACTGGTTTATATAGTGAAAAGAGTCTTAATAGAACAACAGTAGTAGATGGAAAGCATGAAGAAAATTCAACATTTAGAAATATAGAAGCAACTGCTGGTAGGATAAATTTGTTGAATAAAATAACAGGTATGCCGTATGAAGATTTTTCTGGTGTTCCTCTGTTATAAATATAATAAAAATGTGATATATGAGTTTCTCGTCGAATACAGGAATTACAGCTAATGGAATTGCAAATACTATTATAAGTTCTCTTGATACTTCTTTGTTTAATATTAGTAATGCACCTGCTGGCAATGATTTGATTAATGCCATTTCTAAAGGGATTAATGATACAGCTAATACATTATCTGCTTCATTTAATTCAATTATTGGTCCTACTACTAATACAGCTATTATAAGTAATCTAAAAGTTGATAAGTGGGGTCGAGTTACTATAACTGTTCCTGATATTTCTGTAACTGGAGTAGTTGTTCCACAAAATCTTGTTTTATCCACTAATAATGTAATTCAATCTGATGGATCTTTGGTTGCTTATCTTTATGCAGATTGGTCTCCTCCTCCTGTTGACACTGGGTTTGACCATTTTGTAGTATTGGTGCATAACTATGACTCTATTACAAATCTTCCTGTGACCCATGTAACTACTGGTAATCATTATGAACAGATAGTTCCAGCAGTTACGTTATATGGAGTTCAAGTTCAATCTGTTGACATTTTTCTTTCAAGAACTAATTATTGTAATGAAGATTTTATTATTACAGCAGGAGATGATATAGCTCCAATTAGTCCATTTGATGTAGCCCTAACTTCGTTTACTGGCATGATACGTTTAAATTGGAGTCATGGTGGGGAATTGGATCTATCACATTTTGATGTATATGCTAGTCAAACCAATGATATCCTAACTGCTACGAAAATTGGTTCTGGAGTCAAAGATTATTTGGGGGTTTGGGCGCAATTCTCATGGGATCCAGGTGATTATAATACATGGTATTTTTGGATTTATGCTGTTGATACTTCTCAGAATTATTCTTCAGTATCAACAGTAGTCTCTGGATCTAAAACCAAAATTACAGGAACTAATATAGAAGACTTATCTATATGGACACAAGCACTTGCAAATAATGCAATTACTACAGCTAAAATACTTGCTGGTGCTGTGACAGATTTACAATTAGCAAATAATGCAGTTACTACAGCTAAAGTTGCTGTTGGTGCAATAGATACAATAGCACTTGCAAATAATGCAATTACTACAGCTAAAATACTTGCTGGTGCTGTGACAGATTTACAATTAGCAAATAATGCAGTTACTACAGCAAAAATTGCAGTCAATGCAGTTGATACTAATGTTATTGCAAATAATGCAATTACTACAGCTAAAATACTTGCTGGTGCGGTTGATACCTTGCAGATTGCAAATAATGCTATTACTACAGGACTAATTGCTCTGGGAGCAATAACCGATACAGTCATTGCAAATAATGCAATTACCACCCCGAAAATAGCCGCTAATGCAGTTACTGCAAATAATATCCTTGCAGGAACAATATCATCTACACAAATAGCCGCCAATACCATTGTGGCAGGGAACATAGCCGCTTCATCAATATCAGGTGATAAGATAGCAGGAAATACAATCACGGCAAATAATATCCTTGCAGGAACAATATCATCTACACAAATAGCCGCCAATACCATTGTGGCAGGGAACATAGCTGCTTCCACAATATCAGGTGATAAGATTGTTGGTTCCTCAATTACTGGTGATAAGATAGCAGGAAATACAATCACTGCAGGTAATATTTCAAGTAATACAATCACGGCAGATAATATTCTAACAGGAACAATCACGGCACTTAAAATTGCTACAGGAACAATTACTGGTGATAAGATATCAGGTAATACTATTGCAGGTTCTAATATTATTGGAACTACAATTACTGGTGATAAAATTGCTGCTCTTGCAATTACTAGTGATAAAATTTCAGTAACCAACTTGGCTGCCATTAACGCCAATATGGGTGCAATTACAGCAGGAACTTTGACTTCTACTAATTGGAATGGAACTAATGGAAGTTACTTCAATATGAATACTGGAGTATTGCAGATTGGTGGTTATTCTGCACCTAAATTCAATTTCGATGGAACTAATCTCTCTTTGAATGTTGATACTTTTAAGATTTCAAATGCAAGTACTAATGTATTTACTGTCGAAGCAGGATCAGTTAGAATAGATGGCAATTTTATTGTTAATGGTACTACTAATACCTTAGCGATTGCTGATCATGCTGTTACAGGAATGGGAACAGCGACTGGAGCATCAGGAGCGGTATTAAATGGAGCTATTGGTACAATACAATCATTAGGATTTACAAATACAACAAGCACATCTGTAGCGATATGGTTTGCATTCACATATAATGTAAAATACCCTTTATTTGATGTGGAATTAATAATTGATTCAACACAGCAGATACTTTTTAGGGTTGCACCTTTCTATACTTCTCCATTCTGGGTGCCTTTATACGATACTATATCATACCATATTGCTAACGTATCGCTTACTACTGGTTGGCATGGTTATTATTTACGCATATGGAATTATTCAGGTGATCCTTCTGCAGCTATATATGAAACAGTTAATTACCAAAACGCTACTCTCACAGTAATAGAATTAAAAAAATAAAAAATGAATTTTATTATCTATAACACTTTAGGTGAAATAGCAAGAACAGGCATTTGTCCTGTTATTGATTTTGAGCTACAACATAAAGAAGGCGAAGCCGTACTTGAAGGAGTTGCTAACAGTAATACTCAATACGTTCTCAACGGAGAAATCAAGGATTACACATCCGAACAACTCTATATAAAAGCTAATATCCCTTACGGTTACAAATGGGATATTGCAACAATGTCAGCAGTAAAGACCTTGACAGATGAAGAGATCAATACATATCTTGGGGACAGGATAAGAGCAAAAAGAGATCAGCTTCTAAAGGATACTGTAGATAGATTAAATCCTATTTGGTGGAATTCTATGACTCCTGAGAAACAGACAGAATGGGCAGTATATCGCCAAGATTTATTAGATATTACAAGTCAGTCAGGATTTCCACAGAATGTTGTATGGCCTACGAAACCATCATAATAAGAATATATAAATATAAGTAAAAGAGCAGAATGATGGCAACACAATCAATAATAGGACAGGACAAGACTGTATATTTTAGTGATTTCAGTTTTGATTTCTCCCCTCATCCTAAGACTGGTGATATTTCTGTTTTAAACAATAATGCTTCTGTTCAAAACAGCATTCGAAATCTTGTCAAGACAAAATATGGTGAAGTTCTATTTAATGCTAAAGTTGGTTGTGGTCTTAATTACATGCTCTTCGATCCAATGGATGAGATAACAAAATACACAATACAACAAGAAATACAAACAACGCTCGGAACATACGAACCAAGGGTAGCACTCAATGGAATTGACATAAAAGAAGATAACATTAATCAAGGTTATTTCATTAATATATTCTACACAATCATAAATTCATACACTGTTCAAAGTGTAGCAGTTTTCCTAGAAAGAGTAAGATAACAATAAAAATATTATGGCAACAAATAGTTCCGCACCATTAACAATTACAGATTTAGATTTTGATAGTATTCTAGCTAATTTTAGGAATTATTTAAAATCTCAAACTGTTTTTCAAGATTATAACTTTGAGGGTTCGGCTTTGTCTGAATTATTAAAGTTATTATCATACAACACATTTTACAATGCTTTCTATATAAACAATATTGCTAATGAGATGTATCTTGATTCTGCTTCTAATAGGAGTGCAGTTGTTTCTCGTGCAAAGTCTTTAGGATATGTTCCAACTTCAACTCTTTCTTCCACAGTGTATGTAGATTTTGTTGCAAACATTTTAAAACAGGTAGGTGATCCAACGCCTTCGGCTAACAGTTTCATTTCATTAAATCAGTATTCAAGTTTCACGACTTCTGTTAATAATACTGATTACAGTTTTTTAACTCCACAGATAACTTCGTTATATTATAGTTCAGATGGTGGAGCTTATTGGGAGTACAAGGCATCGAATATAAAGATAGTGGAAGGGGCTAATTTAAATTATGCGTTTACTGTTTCAGCAGATTACGAACAGTATGTTATACCGAATGGTAATATAGATTTAAATAGTCTTGTTGTTAGAGTATTTGATAGTCATGTTAGTTCTTCATATGCTACGTATGCAAGAGCACAATTGATGACTGATTCGTTAACTCAAGATTCTCTTGTTTATTGGGTATATGAAGGAATAGATGGTAAGTATTATTTACAATTTGGAAACGGAGATAGTACCTACTCTACTACTGGGAATCATGGGTTTGGTAAAAAGCTAAACATTGGAAATATTATTTATGTTGAATACATTACTACTAATGGGAATGGTGCAAATGGTGCAAAGATTTTCTCACCTGGAAATTATTCTTATTCCAATCCATATTTAGATGAAACCTCTGCATTATCGGTAACTGCATCTGACTACACAATTTTGACAATTACGAATCCTACTGGAAATTTTACAGTTGATTCATATGTTGTTGGTGCTAATTCGTTTAACACTTCATATGTATATAACTATAATTCTAACACAGAAATTCTAACATTATACAGTTCTGCTAATACCTTTATACTTGGTGAGATTGTTTCGGAACAAACTATAGTTGGAGCTAATACTGTTATAGGAGTATCGGCAACTGTAGCGTCATCTAGAACTCAGACTGTTGTTAGTGTAGGTGGAAGCAATATAGAATCAATTAGTAATATTAAACTTAATGCTCCAAAACTGTATGCTTCTCAAAACAGACTTATTACTGCTTCTGATTATGAGTCTATAATCAAACATGAATATCCTTACATTGATGACATTATTTGTTGGGGAAGTGAGGATGAAGTTGGTGGAACTCCTGGAACTGTGTATGTTGCAATCAAACCAAAAGGTAGAGAAACTCTGGAAGACTGGGAAAAAACTTATATTACTCAGAATATCATAGCTGATAGGAAAATTATATCACTTGCGACTAGTATTGAAGATCCTGATTATGTTTATATATATCCTTCTATTGACGTAAAATATAGTTCAGATACAACATCTTCTACGACTCAGAATAGTGTAGAAACTGCAGTGAAGAATTCGATATATTTGTATTCTTTGTTGTACCTCAACAATTTTAATAATATCTTTTATTATTCCCCATTCTGTTCTATTATTGATAATTCTAACGAATTCATTCTTGGTGATGATACTACAATAGAATTGGTTAAGAAGTTTAGGCCAAATCTGAATGTTCCTTATACAGAAGGAAATCCTGCGGTTCTTAAATATTCTAATATTATATCTGGAGATTATGACGATTATAAAATTCGTAGTTCTGTTTTCACTATTTCTGGATATACCGATTGTTATCTAACACAAAACTCAATTAATTTCTTGTTGTTGTCTGTTTTAGATGGAAATGGTGATACAGTGATTCTTAATGCAGGTTCTATTGATTATGGTCAAGGCACAATTACTATAAATAATGTTACTATTACATCTACTACTCTATTAGATACAGACGGTGCACCATTGATAAATATATTCGTCAAACCAGAATCAAATGATTTAGTTTGCACTAAAAACCAGATTTTAAGTCTTTATCCAACATTGGATAATATAACTGCTATTCCAGTAAAAACCAAAAAATGAGTATAGACTATTCTACAGCAAAACCTTCTTTATGCATTGAAGAACAAGTTCCAAAATTTGTAAAAAGAGATGGGCAGAATTACATTGATTTTATTAAAGCTTATTATGATTGGTTAGAAAGAAAATTTGTTATTGTAACACTTAGTGCTGATGGTATTATTTCTGGAGAAGATTTTAAGGATTTAACACTTTCTCCAATTGCAACGACTTTTATTATTGAAACAGAAGAACAAGCAAATAATATATTTGTCACTGAAGATTTCACCTATGATAGTGCTAACACAAGTCTTGGAAGTTGCTATCTTTTAACAGAAAATCAATCTCTTCCTCCACTTGTTTTAAATGTCATTTCTTATCTGCCATACAACAATGTATCAGAAGGAATATTCGCACCAAGATTAATGGTATTTTGTGAATATGTAAGTGGCATAATCGAAACTAATACATTAGTATATACTTCCAACACAGGAACCAATGTTTTTATTACAGATTATATAGAGGTAAAGAGTCCTCTGAATATAATCAATAATCTTCAAAGTTCTCAAGAAGTAGATTTTGTTATGAACTACAATAATAACATTTACAATTCATTTTACATAGATGCATGGAAAGAGTTGATGTTTGGGTTTCCTTTAGCATTACATCCAATATTCGACGAAACTATTAAAGATGTTATCGTAAAGAATGTAAAAGATTTCTATAAAACCAAAGGAACCTTCCTCTCTTTCAAGTATATGTTTAATGTTTTGTATAATGAAGATTTGACAATTGGTTCAACAGCAAATTCTTCCATACATTCGGATGGAGTTCATTCCTATGTTATAAAGAGTGAATTTGGTTCTGCACAAGTAGAATTATTAAATGATATTAAAAGAATAGTTCATCCTGTGGGATTTAATGTGACCATTATCGAGAATAGTTAATTTATAAATATATAAAAAGCTAATATATGCCGAATAGTCTAGTCAAACTTTCCACTATTTCTAATGTAGATTCCTCTGTTATAGGAGCAAGTGATATATTTTATTATGTCCATCAGGCTCCAGGTGGACCTGTATCCAATTCGTTAAAATTATCAGATCTTTTCAAAGGGACTAATAACTTAACTTCAGATATAAAATTCAATAATAACACGTTATATATTAAATCTGGTAAAGTTGGTATCAATAAAATACCATCAGTAGCTCTTGATGTTCTTGGTGTTGGAAATATTAGTGGATCATTCACCGTAGGTGGGACTAGCACTTTAAATGGTGCGGTAACACTTGGAAGCAGTTTAAGTGTTGGGACAAGTATTATCGTGGCAACGACAATCTCTTCCAATGGTAATATAAACACTTCTGGTAGTGTTATTGCATCCGTTAATGGAATATTTGGAGGCACATTAACCATGTCTTCAAGAACTGTTGATGCATTCCCTTCTGGTACAAGACTATTATTTAATCAGTCAACTGCTCCTATAGGATGGACTAAAGTCACCACATATGATGATTTTGCATTGAGAGTTGTAAGTGGTTCTGTAGGTACTGGTGGATCAGTAGTATTTTCTTCTGCTTTCAGTTCTCATACTATGAGTGGAACCACTGATGGTCACACCCTCACGATAGCTGAAATGCCAACACACAATCATGATATCACTGATCCAAGTCACGCTCATGCCTTTAATGTAACTCAAGGTATTCCATCTTCAGCAGGGCCACATAGCGGTGGTTATAATGACATGAACCAACAGACAATGACAACTTTATCTACAAGTGTGGGAGTCACTGGTATTACTATAAATAACCAAGGTGGTGGTGCTGCACACACCCATCCTTTCACAAGTGCGGCAGTCAATATTGCTGTAAAATATGTTGATGTAATAATCTGTCAAAAGGATTAATTAATTATGGAATTGAAACCTGGAAATTTTTGTCCGTTACTTAAAAAAGAATGTGTTGGTTTACAATGTGCATGGTTCACTCAGGTACGGGGAACTAATCCTAATACTGGGAAAGAAGTTGACGAATGGGCATGTGCAATGGCTTGGTTACCTATACTATTAATAGAAAATTCTCTACAACAGAGACAAACAGGAGCAGCAGTAGAATCTTTTAGAAATGAAATGGTAGAAAGTCAGAATCAGTTTATTTCATTATCACAACAATCACCAATAGTAAACTTAATAACAAAATGAAATTATATATTACCACAGAAAGTGGACAAGTATTTAAAGATGGAGTCGGTGCTTCTGGAATAGATTTATCTTCACTTCCATATAATGTCAATACAGTTCAGTGGAACGGAACTTCTGGATTTATGGATTTTACTGATGGTTCCCAAACCGAAACATTATCTGGAATAGATCGATTTCTTGGGATTATTCCTCTTTGGGAAATTGCATACAAAAAGGAACATAAACCAGCACCTTATTATGTTTGGGATTATAAATCAAACGATTGGAAAGTTGATACAAACGCAAAGAAACAGTATGATATAGATCAACAAGTCTCAACTTATAAAATTTCTCTAAATGATACAGATTGGTACTATGCTCGGAAAGCAGAAACAGGTCAAGACATTCCTTTGGATGTTGTATCTCAAAGAAAAACAGCAAGAGATTATATCGTAGCAAATACACTTTAATTAATAAAATATGTCAACTCAATTCGGAACGGCAAGTAATATATATTTTCCAGATTCTACATCAGAAGTTGTTGCCTATATAAAAAGAAGGTTAGGTGCTCCTGTAATAGAAATCAACGTAGCAGATGAACAAATCTATGATAGGATAGGAGATGCTCTTAAATTCATGGTAGACTACAACGAAGATTTTATAGAAAAAGGGTATGTGTCGCATATAGTGACAGATGACGATATGGTTAATAAATGGTTTCCTGTGGCAAATACTGTGTTTGAAGTTATAAGAGTTCTTCCTGTGACTAACATTGATAAGAATATCATGACCGATATAACTTATAATATGCGTCATTCGATTAACTTTTCAGAATTCATGAGGTCAGCATATACAGGTTTCATATCAGAGTACCAGTTGATGCAGATGAAGATTCAGGAAATCGGTGACTTATTTATGGGTAATAAATCAATTCAGTTCAATAGATATCAAGACAAACTGTATTGGAAAGGAAACATAGAAGATCAGTTCCAAGTAGGAGACTACATAGTATATGAATGTTACAGTATAGTAGATCCAGGTGTATATGGTAGGATTTTTGGAGATAGGAGATTCCTATCCTTGGCTACCGCTTATACCAAAGCTCTGTGGGGTGAAATCCTTACTAAATTTGTGGATGTACCACTTTTTGGAGGTATAAAGATGAATGGTAATGCAATACTTCAACAAGGAAATGCTGATATACAGAAGGCAGAACAAGACATCGTAGATTCAGGTTGGAAAGCGATGGACTTTGTGGGATAAATTTGGAAATAACTCGATTAAATAATGGCAACAAATGTTTTTTTTAACAACTATCACCACTCAAATACACAGAATCTCGTTGATAATTTAGTGGTAGAGAGTATTAAGCAGAAAGGATTAGATGTAAATTATATACCAAGAGATGTGATTTCATATGATGAAATACTTGGTGAGGGTGGTACGTATAAATTTGCTAATAACTTCATTATCGAGATGATTATCGAAAATGTAGAACAATGGGGCGGGCAGGGCGAAATATTTAGTAAATTCGGTTTACAACTAAATGACGAATGCACTTTAAACGTTTCTAAGTCTCGTTTCATAACAGAAATGGCTGGAGTTAGAAATATGCCAAGAGAAGGTGACTTAATATACTTACCATTCTCACAGTCATTCCTTCAGATAAAAAAAATGGAATACGACTCAGTGTTCTGGCCTCAAGGTCAAAACTTCATATGGCAGTTAAAGTGTGAACTTTTCAGCTTCTCTGGAGAAGAGTTTGCTACTGGCAACACAACTATACAGTCTGAGATTGCTAGGTATCCTGTAAGTGCGAATAATTCTTTCATGCCTGATGATTCAGAGGAAATAGATATTGAGCAAGATCTCTTCATAGACTTTTCAGAAGACAATCCATATCTTTCGTAGATAGAAAAATAGATTTTTATAAATATACATATAATAACAATTTCATAATAATAACTACAATAAAAATTTAAATAATAAAATTATGTCTGATACAGTCCGCCTAGTACAGGTTGCTCATCCAGTAACCGCAACTCGAAATCACCTTAAGAAAACCATTGATTATGGCACAACTGCAGAAATTGCTGCATACACTGGTAATAAGGGTGAGCTTATTCTTAACACTGAAACCAAAGCAATTAACTATCTTGATGGCGTAACTGCTGGTGGATTTCTTCCTGCTAATGCGCTTCCAGTAGTTACAGCAGATACTCTTCCTATTGCTAACAAAAATAGCGAAGGTCATATTTACCTAATTAGTGGTTCACCAGATGTTGCCAAAATATGTGGAAAGAATCATGATGGGGCATACGTATGGAAAGATCTTGGTATTGACATCGATTCCGCTGTTCCTGTTGTAGCAAATTCTACTCTTACATTTGGTCGTACTGTTATACAATATTGGTTTAGTGAACCAGTAAGATTGATAAATGATACTACTGGTGAGGTTATTCCTGCAACTTCTGTTTCAAATACCGAGATTGGTGTTTATAAGATTGTGGAATCAGGTCCAGATGTCAACACATGGCCTAGTCAACCAAAAATTGGTAATATTATTGGTGTTGCCGCAACTGCTAGTAATACTATTATTACGGTTACATTGTCAGAAGCATTACCAACTGGATTGACTAAGGGTTATGTTTTAGACACATTTGGTTGGACTGTTGTTAGTGCTAATAACATTCCTGTTGGAGAGACTGTTGATGCTATATTTGGTGTTGGCGCATAAGATCTAATAACTTAAAATAAACAAACCCAGTAGTATAAAAGCTACTGGGTTTTGTTGTTTATAAATATAAATAAAAAGAATATAGATGGCGTATTATTTCAATAACCATATAAGAGAGCATCTTTCGGTATTCGGTTCTCTCTTCTCCGATATATTTGTAAGGCATTATAATGAAACAAATATTCTTGTGAAAGAGATTAAGGTTCCTATTTCCTATTCCAATAAAGATAAGTTCATTCAGATGTATACCATGAGAGGAGAAAATCCTGAAAACTATGGTGATAATGTGATGTTAACTCTTCCTCGCTTTGGCTTTGAAATAACTGGATTTTCTTACAATCCTGAACAGAAATTAAACCGCCTTAACAAATATATCGATTATAAAGAGAATATCAAAATCGATTTATATGACCAAACAACAATTGGTTCTGAGGCTGATATCAAGATTGATGAACAAACTAAAAATATAGCACGTTCGGTTTATACTCCTGTTTCATATAAGATGCATATGAATTTGTATCTTATGACTAATAAAGAAACTGATTCACTTCAAATTGTTGAACAGATACTTCCTATATTCACTCCTTTCGTAATGGTTCCAACAAAGTATAAAATAGGAGAGGACGTTTTCCTTCAGTTCGATGAATCTGTAAATTTGGAAAGTGTCAATAAAGAAGTGAACTTTCAACAAGACTTCGATAAAATCTCAAAGACTATACATACTTTCTCATTCTCAATGGATATAAAATTCTTTGGTGGTGAACAGAGTGAAAGAACAAGCAGAATAATCAAACATATAACTTTTCATCTTGGTCTTGAAGGATCTGAAAATACTGTAGAAACTGTAGATTTTGCGGCAGCACCTATGCCTGAAAAAATAGTTGTGGATATTGATAGATGGTATGACGAATTTTATAATTACATGTACAACGATATACAAGGAGATGATGAGTTTCAGATATTAGAAAAATGGGATAACATATGAATAAAACGTATTTCACACACTCGCTAACAAAGAAGTATTTGGTAATTGTTGGAAGTATTTTCTCTGGTTATAATATCATAAAGAACGGGAATTATATAAAAATTCCTGTTTCTTATGGACAAAAGAATAAACTTATACAGCGTTACCTTAGAAGAGATGTATCATTCAAGGGAGTTCAGATGACACTTCCAAGAATAGCATTCGAATTCACTAATTTCTATTACGATTCTGAAAGAAAACTTAATCGTCTTCATCAATTTGTATCAGATAGTAATACTCAATCAAAAAAGGTGCAATATTCTCCCGTTCCTTATAATATCGATGTTCTTGTATCGGTTATAGCAAATAAAAACAACGATATTACTCAGATTATAGAGCAAATACTCCCAAAATTCACCCCAGATGTAAAGATTTCTTCCAATTTGATTCCAGAAAATAACATAAATCTGGACATTTCTTTCTGTCTAAATAGAGTTAATGTCACTGATACTTATGAAGGTTTATTAACAGATGATAGGATGATAACATATGATCTAGATTTTACATTAAAAGGATACTATTTTAGAGAAATTAAGCAACGTGGAATAATTCTTGAAGAAACTTTGAATTGTTTCGATTTTGATGACAGAGAATTCCCACAATTTTCAATAACTGTAAATGCCAACACATGAGTATGAAGATGAGTGAAGAAATTGAATACATTGAAGAGAATTCTTTGTCAATACCACACGACGAAGAAACTTCTCTTGTTGAAATAGAGAAAAATATAGAATCAGTAGAATTAAAGAAAAAAATAAAAGATGATTTTACATATGCTCGCCAGAATATCAAAACCATAATTGATACTGGCATGATTGCTGTCGAGAATTTAGCAGTAATTGCAAGTCAAACGGAATTACCTAGAGCCTTCGAATGTTTGGCAACTCTTCTCCAAATAAATGCACTAAATAATTCCATGCTCTTAGATTTCGATTATAAAATGCAAGATTTAATAGATGGTAAATTAGATGAAAATGGACCAAATAAGGTAGTAAATAACAACACTCTATTTGTAGCTAGTACTACTGACATTCAGAGGATGATTGAAGAAAAAATAAAAGGAAATATGAATAATGGCCAGACCACGTAAAGGGCAAGAACCATTAGGTTATAAAGGCAACGTTGCTTTAAAACCTGTAAACCAAAAGGTTGAATGGACTCAATTTGAGTTTGATGAGTATACAAAGTGTGCGACAGATATTAAGTATTTCATTAACAACTATGTTAGGATTGAAAACGTTGATTTTGGTTTAATTAATTTTAACCTTCGTGATTATCAGCATAGGATGGTTGATTCTATTGTGGAAAATCGATACACCATTATGCTTTGCAGTAGACAGGTGGGCAAGTGCCAACATGCCGAGGAGATTATAACATTAAGAAACAAGACAACAGGAAAAATTTTCAAGACAACCATCGGAGAATTCTATGAGAACCGAAAGAAATAAGTTGGAATTCTTAAATATTTTTAGTATATTGAGATAACTTTAAATATACTAAAATGAAAGAAATTATGAAATGTGTTGTTTGTGGTGTAGAAGTCGAGAAGTTTCAAATTGGTCATCATTACAAAAAGGAGCATCCAGATTTTGATTACAATGCTTATAAAGAATCCTTGAAAATTAAAATTTGTCCTATTTGTGGAAAAGAATTTAGAAAGGGAAAAACATGCCAAGATTGTAGAGAGGAATATTATTTACAAAAAAATATAATTGCTTCGAAATTAAAATATAAAAACGCACCAAAGAATTCTTATGTAGTGTGTGCTATCTGCGGATTTCATGCTGGAAATCTAAATTCACATTTATCCCGTGTACATAATACAAATACTGAAGATTACAGAAGCAAATATAATTCACCAACATGTTCAGATGATTATTTGCATAACTGTTCAGAAAAACTAAAAGGAGATAAAAATCCTGGATGGCAACATGGAGGAAAATTTTCCCCTTTTTCAGATAAATTCATTGGAACTACAACAAAAGAAGAAGTATTATCGAAAGTAAAACAAACTAAAGATGAAAACTTTTCTCACACAACAAGAATAGACTATTATTTACATCGTGGATATACCCAAGAAGAGGCAGAACTAGCCTTAAAGGAAAGACAAACTACATTTTCAAAGGATATTTGTGTTGATAAACACGGAGAAGTAGAAGGAAGTAAAATTTGGGAAGAACGTCAAATAAAATGGATTTCTTCACTATACAATAGGCCGCAAGAAGAAATGGATATAATTAACATAAAAAAACTTCCAGCATTTTCAAGTTTGTCAGGGTTGTTGGAAGTTTCGGAAAATGAAGTATTGGATATATTGGGTGAAATGGATTACGATGCTTATCAAGTTTATTCTAATAAAATAACAAAATTATCCAACGAAGTCTATTATAAATATATAGATGAAATAGACCCAGACAGATTGAGAGGTAGAGTAAATGGTTCTGGTTACGATTTAGACCATAAATACTCTAGATTTGTTGGGTTTCTAAAAAATATCCCAGTAGAGATTATGAGTTATAAAGATAATCTCCAAATATTGTCTATGGAGGATAATACTAGAAAAAACATCAAGTGTTCAATAACGCTAGAAGAATTATTAAATTTGTATAAATGTCAACAACAAGAAGTATTAATAGAATAATACCAGAAGAGAAATTTACTGATGAGATTTACTTTAATGATTACGAAGTCCTTAGTCCTGACGGGTTTAAGGACTTTCGTGGTATAGGTAAGACCATCCCCTTTCAAGAGCATCATATATACTTCAAAGAACCCTCTACTGATCCTTTCATTTGTGCTGACACCCACATTCTTATACTCCATGATAATACAGAACGCTTCGCTAAAAATTTAGCCGAAGGCGATAGAGTCAAATCATCAACACATCCTCAAGGATATCTTACAATAGAATCTGTTATTATTTCTGATAAGTTCTCTGAGATGTATGACCTTCTTGATGTAGATGGGGGTATATATAACACTTCGAATATAGTTTCCCACAATTCGACAATTACAGCAGGTGTTGCACTTCATTACGCAATCTTCAAATCTTCTCAAAAGATTGCGATCCTTGCCAATAAAGACGACCTAGCGAAAGAACTGTTAGGTAAGGTCACTGTTGCTTACGAGAATTTACCTTCTTGGATGCAACATGGTATCAAGAGTTTGACTGCACATGAAATAGTTCTAGAGAATAATTCTAGAATTTTTGCAAGACCTACATCAAAGTCGGCAGTTCGAGGAAAATCTATATCACTATTGATCCTTGATGAATTTGCTCACGTTGACAATAATATAGCAGATGAATTCTACGCTGCTGTATTTCCTACCATTTCTTCAGGTACTACCACGAAACTTGTTATAATTTCGACTCCTAATAAATATAACCTTTATCACAAGCTTTGGTCAGATGCTATACATGGAAGAAACACATTCCATCCTATAAGAGTTGATTGGTGGGAAGTTCCAGGACATGATGAAGCTTGGAAGGCAGAACAGATTGCCAATACTTCGAAGGAGCAATTCGCACAGGAGCACTCCTTGAGCTTCGATTCCTCTTCAAACGGTCTTATTTCTGCGGAAAAAATCAAGGAACTCATTGATAATCACTGTGAACCTATACAAAAGGATGACGATGATTGTCTGTATATATACGAAAAACCTATAGAAGGTGAAGAATATATAATTATTGTAGACTCTTCTCATGGGGTAGAAAGAGATTATTCCGCATTTATGGTTATTAAAATTTCTAAGAGAATTCATGAATTAGTGGCAGTATATAGAAACAACAAGATAACTCCTCTTGTCTATCCTGATATTATATACAAGGTTGGAATAAATTATAATGAAGCTCATATTCTTGTAGAGAATAACGACATTGGAAGTCAGGTAGCAACTATTCTACAGTTTGAATATGAGTATCCTAATCTTCTTTACACAGAACTCACTAACAAGAAACAGCGTGTTGCCTACGGCAATGACGGGAAATGCATCATAGGTATTAAGACGACTGCATCTGTGAAGGCCATTGGTTGTTCGAATTTGAAGGCGGCAGTTGAGCACGACAAGTTGATTATAAAGGATTACAATACTATTTCAGAGCTTTCCACGTTTATCAAAGTTAGAGATTCATATCAAGCTGATGAAGGATCACATGATGATTTGGTAATGGGTCTTGTTTTATATAGTTGGCTTTTGACTCAGAATTACTTCAAAGATGTTGAGCAGAATCTTTCATCTGATATAAAGGACATATACGAAAATTCTATTAATGATAATATGATTTGCTTTGGATTTTTCACATCAGGGAAGCCAGATGATATAATTGAGGCAGAGGATGATGATTTAATTGACAGGAAAATGGGTTGGACGAAGGCAAAGGAATGGGGTGAAGGTGAAGAAAATAGCAATATGTCGTTCTACTACTAAATCAGTTTTTTATAAATATATATATAATGATAACACCAGAAACCTACATCGACTATTGCAAGTCAAATTACATTAATCCCCATTGTTTAAGTGAGGAAGAATTTGAGAATGACTTAAAAACTCTTCGTTACATCAAGAGCATTTTTCGAAGGTATATCGGAGATAACGATATAAAGATAGATATACTAATAAATCACTTTATCTTTATATATAATTGCTTTGGAGATTCGATAGTTGATATATGTTTTTATGATTTCGAAGATTATTATTTTTCTTTACTTAAGACTATGTTTGTTTATTTAGAGATTATGCCTAATAGTGTTTCTACTGATAGGATTATTTACTCTGAAAGTATTATTACAGACATTAAATTTTACAAAAAACTGAAACAAAGCAAACACAATTACACATGTTAACCAAGGAATCACTTTTAAATAATCACACTGTTGTATTCGGATGGTTGGGTAGTACTATATTTTCAGGAGCAAATATAGTAGAAACATTAATAAATCAAGTACATATTTTGACACTAATAGGATGGGTAATAACTTCTGGATTTGCTATAGTGGCTAGTATTTATAAAATAAAACATACTACAGCAGAGACTAGAAAGCTAAATGCAATTGCAACTAAGATTGAAAGAGAGGAGGCATTGGAGACATCTTCTTCTTCCTCCTCCAGAGACACCGAACCAGAAGAAATTGTAAGATTATGTGATTTAAATAATTGTATGTATAAAGACTTTTATGATAATTTCAATCCTATTTTAATGAGTCATTTCGGAAAAGAATCGCAAAATATTAATTAGGTATAAATGCCAGCTAACCGCCATATAATAACATTAACAACTAATAATTCGATTAGTGAATTAATGTTGAAAACAAATGAACTGATTTACGATTGGAATAGTTATGCTTTTACGAATCCTATGGATTCTACTGCAACATTCGAATCTTCGATTATTGTTAATGGGGATATCTTTGTTGGGATAGGAAACACAAGTATAAATCAGCATGTAGCTAATAATTATTCACACGGTGTAGTCATTAAAGATATATTATTTAATGCAAATACTGGTGTGCTTGACCTCACTTACAATGATCTTTCTACTGCAAATATTAATCTTGATATTGGTATTCAAGATGATGCATTTTTTAAGACTGTAACCGCTGATACATTCTATGCAGGAACTCTCGAAGTTACCTCTAATTCCGATTTTTCTGGTAATTTAAATGTCACAGGAAATTCATTTTTCACTGGTGACATACACGCATTAGCAAATGTCTCTGTCCTTGATACAGCAACTTTCAATAATGTTACAATAACAGGTGCAGTAGAACTTGATACTGATTTACATGTAACAGGTTCTGCTACGATTGATTTAAATTTGGCAGTAGATGGTGGAAATCTTACAACTACAGCAAATACATTCAATTTTCTATCTTCTCCTACTGTTCTCAATATTGGTGCAGGGTCGGTTGGAGTATATCTTGGGTCACTAACTGGGTCAACTTATACCAGACACGACTTAAGAGTAGTTGGTGATGTGTTTATTACTGGGCAAGAGCTTAATACCACAACTCCAATATTCAACCTTCTAAATACAACAGCCAATACTATAAACTTTGGTGGAGACGCTGAAGAGATTAATATCGGTTCACAGACTGGAACGGTTAATGTTCGTCATAATGAAACCATTGCAGGAACTCTCGAAGTTACAGGTAATACTGCAATGACTGGAGTGCTTCTTGTTAATTCTGGTATAGTAAATTCCACTGCAAATACTGTCAATTTATTTGCAACTCCAACATCCCTCACATTAGGTTCTGCTGGAACCATTATTGATATTGGTTCTACTTCTGGAATAACATCTATACGAAATAACACTAGTGTTCTTGGAACTCTTGACGTGACTGGAGTTTCTACTTTTACTTCCAATGTTTCTATAAACAGCGGAATTCTCACCACATCATTAGGAACTTTTAATATCCTTCCTGATACTGGAAATATCAATATTGGTGCTTCTAATACTGGTATCACGATTGTAAGGAACAATACTCAGATAGACGGAACGCTGAGGGTAATAAAAGATGTCACACTTGATAGCAATCTTATTGTAAAGGGTGCAACCACAACAATAGATACAGATTCTCTTTTTATAAAAGATAAGAATATAGAAATAGGTGTAGTGGGAGTGCCAACAAATTCAACTGCTGATGGTGGTGGAATAACTCTTAAAGGAGCAGTTGGAGAGGATAAAACAATCACATGGGATCTTCCTAATAATAATTGGACATCTTCTGAGAATTGGAATTTATCTTCGACTAAAGTCTATAAGATTAATAACGTCGAAGTTCTTTCTTCTACTGCACTTGGTTCTGGTGTTATAGGGTCTGTTTTGACTTCGGTTGGAACAATCACAACTGGTGTATGGAATGGAAGCACTATAGATATTGCTCGTGGAGGTACGAATATCACAACATATACTAAGGGGGATATTTTATATGCTTCTGATGATAATGTTCTTTCAAAGTTGCCAATTGGATCTGTTGACCAACTTTTACAAGTATCTTCGAATGGAGTAGTTCATTGGGTATCTGATTTATCTGGGGGTGATTATTGATTTATATAAATATAAATAGGATCTCAATAGATTCTATAAATCTTAAACAGTCATTCTATAATGCCGAATTCATATTCCCATAAGAAGTCCTCAGTACCTTCCAAAGTACCTGCTAATAATGATATTTTAGTTGCTGAAATTGCAATCAACTTAGCTGATAGGGTTCTTCATTCAAAGGATACGGCAAACAATATTTTCCTCGTCAAAGCAGATCCATTATATAATACTGGTCTTCAAGATAAATTAGATCTTAAATCAGACCTTGCTAGTCCTACGTTTACAGGAAATACTTCTGCATCAAATGTATCTATAACAGGAACACTTCTTGTTACTTCGACTGCTCAAGTTACAAACCTGAATGCAGATTTCCTTGATGGGGAACATGGAACTTTCTACACATCAAACTCGATATTCGCTTCACATACTTCTAATCTATCCAATCCTCATGTGGTGACAACAACACAGTTGAATCTACAAAATGTCACTAATGAGTCGAAGTTAACGATGTTCACCAATCCAGTATTCACAAATCCTTCTTACGAAGGAACACTTACGGGAAATACTGGTGTAATCAATATTGGTTCTGGACAATTATATAAAGCAGCGTCAGGAAAGATTGGTATTAACACAGATAAACCTATCTCTCTATTAACACTTAAAGGAACTACTGAAACAGATGCACCTATACTCGGACCAGAACTCTTATCAACTGGAGGTTGGACAGTTAATTCTGGTTGGACTGGAACAAATCCATTTACACATACATCAGGAACAGATACTTTAACACATAATTTTGTAGTTGGCGTTGGTAATTTATATCAGTTCACGTTAACGATGACTGGCAGAAATGCTGGAGGTGTTACCCTTACTTTTGGTGGTTTAACTACACAATCATATACAACATCAGCCGCAGTTGGAACGATTGCATTTACAACTGGTGGTGTAGTAATAACTCCTACTACTGATTTTGATGGAACTATAACGGTATCATGTAAACAAATTACAAGTGAATCCACTCCATTATTAACGCTTCAAGATTCTTCTGGAGATGGTAGATTTGAATTACGTACTAATTTGCTTGGAAACGTTCTAATCGGACGTGGTTCTGGTAGATATATTACAACTGGTTTATATAACACAGGTGTAGGTGATAACACCCTTTCTCACACGATGGGTGGAGATTTCAACGTAGGTGTCGGTTCTTATGCTTTATACAACAACACCGAAGGTGGATATAACACAGGTGTAGGTGTTAACACATTAGGCTCCACTACTTTAGGAAGTTATAATGCTGCTTATGGTACACAGACGATGTTGTATAATACTATAGGAAGTTACAACTCTGCGTATGGTTATCAATCTATGCAGACAAATTTAGATGGAAACTTCAACGCTTCCTTTGGTTATGAATCTCTTTTTACAAATCTTAGTGGAAGTTACAACTCGGTTTTCGGACCATTAGCAGGATATAGTATTACTATTGGTGAAAAAAACGTTGCATTTGGTTACAAATCGATGTATTATAACCAAGATGGTGACGATAATATTGCTATAGGCCATGCTGCTGGTTCGTTCCAAAATGATGGAACAACCCCTCTTATAGGTATTGGAGAGAGTATATACATTGGTACTGATTCTAGAGGTTCTGCTAATGGAGAAATAAATGCAATTGTTATAGGATATAATTCTCTTGGCAAAGGTTCTAACACAACTGTTATAGGTAATGCAAATACAGCATCAACTTATATTTTCGGTAATCTTGCACTTGGTTCTACATCCACACCAACAGAAAAACTTGATGTGACTGGTAGCATTAAAGCTAGTGGAAATGTATCTTCAGATATTCTTATTTCTACTGTTGCTTCTGGAACTGCTCCAATTAAGGTTACTTCAGATACATTGGTTACTAACTTAAATGCAGACCTTCTTGATGGACAACATGGAACGTATTACACATCAAATTCTATATTCGCATTTCATACAGCAAACGTTTCAAACCCACATGTAGTAACTGCAACACAAGTTGGACTTGGTAATGTAACTAATGAAAGCAAGGAAACACTATTCACCACTCCAACGTTCACTGGAGTCACAGCCTCTGCAAATACATTTACGTCAACTGTTGCTACTGGTAATTCTCCTTTCATTGTAGATTCTACTACAATGGTTACTAACCTTAACGCTGATCTACTTGATGGTCAACATGGAACGTATTACACAACAAATTCTATATTTGGAGCACATACTTCTAACACTTCAAACCCACATGTAGTAACTGCAACACAAGTTGGGCTTGGTAATGTTACAAATGAAAGCAAGGCAACACTGTTTACTACTCCAACGTTTACTGGAGTCACAACCTCTGCAAATACATTTACATCAACTGTTGCTACTGGAAATGCTCCTTTCATTGTAGATTCTACTACGATGGTTACTAACCTTAACGCTGATCTACTTGATGGACAACATGGAACATACTATACAACAAATTCTATATTTGGAGCACATACTTCCAACACCTCAAACCCACATGTAGTAACTGCCTTTCAAGTTGGACTTGGTAATGTAACTAATGAGTCAAAAGCGACGATGTTTACTGATTCGGTATTAACAGGAATTCCAACTGCACCAACAGCTTTAGTAGCAACATCGAACACGCAAATAGCTACAACAGCTTTTGTACATAGTCAAGTTGCAATAGACAAAGAATTAACAGGATATGCTTCTAATAATGGAGTTATATCGTCTTCTGATACTATATTATCTGCAATTGAAAAACTGAACGGCAATGATACTCTAAAGGACTTCGTTACTTTCAAGGCTAATCCAACAGGAGTTCCTTCTACAAATGGAACTATTTTTTGGAGTGAGGGTGATAGGGCGTTGATTGTGAAATCTGGAGATGTAACTCAGCAACTTGGACAAGAAGAGTTGGTTCTCTGCTGGAACTCAAGTTCTAATACAATTTTCAACGGTTCTGTCGTATATCCTTATACTTCTGAAAACGGTATGCCTTCTGTTAGACTTGCAATAGCTACTGCACAAGAAAGTTCTCGTGTTATTGGTGTTGCAACAGAAGATATTGAACCTGGAACTTCTGGATTCGTCACGAATCGAGGTATAGTTCATGATATGGACACAAGTCTATTGACAGCAGGATGGATATATTTAAGTGATACTGTAGCAGGTGGAGTAACTTCAACTGCTCCAACAGATGTTAATAGCTATTCAATCAGAGTTGGTGGATGCCTAACTGTAGATGCTTCGACTGGTTCTATATACGTTTTATCAGTAGAGAATAATCGTCTTACGGATATGTCCGATGTAACCTTGACACTTCCTGTAACAGACGATGTTTTAAAATACAATGGTTCCGAATGGATCAACGGTCCTTCTTCTGCTGTGACTGCTGGTCAAGGGACAACCTTCTTCTTGGATGATACGGTTATTGTAAATTCAGCTTATACCTATGTGAAATTAGATTCATTAAAACGAATTCCTTCTGCACTTGCTGAAGATTATGAATCAGTTAGCGTAACAGGTACTGTTGGGACTCTTGCAAGATTTCTTGATATTACTCCATTGGATGGAACAGAAATTGAAGGTGGAACTTGGTTTTTTAATCTTTATCCAATAGTAGATAATATCAGTGGTATATCATTTATTACAGCATGTCCTTGTAGAGTGCTGGTAGGTACTGGGACAGTGACAATGACTGGAACTGGAGCATCAAGAATTGCCACAGTTACTGGGAGTTCTCCGTTTCTATCGACTGATTATAGTGCTTCACCTGTTACAATAACCGATAGCCTTATCCAGACTGCAAATGGCCTTCTGAGAATAAGTGCTGTGACTTCAAATACAGTCGTCACCGTAGTTACTGGTGCAAGTGACTATGCGAATGAGACCTCCGTTCCATTCTCTATATGGAGAGTAATGTTCACATCAGATAGTAATGAAATAAATAGCACAACTCCTTCTCTTAATTCATTTCACTCAGAACAAGCACCGTTTCCGATTAGTGCAACGGATAAATTAGGTGTGGCTTTCTATGGTAGAACTGATTCCCCAACCAAGCTTATAACTTTATATTATGGGGGATCGACACACGCTTCTTCATTTACTTCCCCGTTCACTAAAAGACATAATGACCTTTCAGGACTTCAAGGTGGATTAACGGCTGAAAGATACCATCTTTCTCTCGATAAGTACAATGTGGTACAAAACACCACGAATACCAATAGTGGTGATCAGACCAATATTTCTGGAAATGCTTCTACAGCAACAGATGCAGATAAGCTTGATGGACAACATGGAACATACTATACAGCAAATTCTATATTTGCGGCACATACCTCTAATGTAGCAAATCCACATGCAACCACTG